>Ga0209023_10006007_pt1 | contig 13003 bp, 6 predicted proteins | sample LakOneMetagenome_FD_187468 | JGI IMG/M metagenome (GOLD analysis project Ga0209023, IMG submission 187468) | Freshwater and sediment microbial communities from Lake Erie, Canada (SPAdes) (version 2) | ecosystem: Environmental > Aquatic > Freshwater > Lentic | place: Lake Erie, Canada | collected... | reverse complement strand
ACGCCCTCGTCGGTCCGCTGCTCTACGCGTTCTCGACCGAGGAACCCGGCGCCGCCGGGCGCCTGATCAAGGAGTTCGCCAAGGGCAACGACAAGCTCGTGGCCAAGGTCGTGTCCGTGGAAGGCAAATTGCTGCCGGCCGCGCACGTCGACGTGCTGGCCTCGCTGCCGACCCGCGAGCAGGCCCTGGCGATGCTGGCACGCGTGCTGGCCGAGCCGGCGTCGATGTTCGCCCGCGTGGTCAAGGCCGTGGCCGACAAGCAGGGCGGCGGCGAAGCCGCTCCCGCCGAGGCCGCCGACGCGACCGCCTGAACCCATACCGAAACAAAAACTTTCCAGAGGTAATCGAAAATGTCCCTTTCCAACGAACAGATCGTCGACGCCATCGCCGCCAAGTCGCTGATGGAAGTCATGGACCTGGTCAAGGCCATCGAAGACAAGTTCGGCGTCACCGCCGCCGCCCCGGTCATGATGGCCGCCGGTCCGGCTGCCGCCGCTGCCCCGGCCGAGGAGCAGACCGAGTTCACCGTCGTGCTGAAGTCGGCCGGCGAGAAGAAGGTCGAAGTCATCAAGGCCGTCCGCGCCATCACCGGCCTGGGGTTGAAGGAAGCCAAGGACCTCACCGAAGCCGGTGGCGTCGTGAAGGAAGGCGCGTCGAAGGACGACGCCGCGAAGTTCAAGAAGGACCTGGAAGCCGCTGGCGCGACCGTCGAGGTCAAGTAAGCGTTGTCCCGTCGCCAGAGGTAGCGGCGACCAGCCAAGGCTGGGGGCGGAAGCCCCCGGCCTTTGGCCGTTGTTGAAGTCAAGCGTTACGCACCACCCCACAACCACATTCGACGCCGGGAAGTAGCAAGAGAGGGCGTGCTGGTGCCGGCAATACCAGCGACTCCCCGACGTCTGGTCCGCGAAGGACCGTCCCTGGGCGCGACCCGAGTCGCGCCCGCCGGCTGGCCAGAAGCCATGCCGCGCTCCACACGCAACATCACGAGGCGCCCACTCTCATGACGCAGCAATATTCCTTCACCGAAAAGAAGCGCATCCGCAAGGACTTCGGCAAGAGCCGTTCCATCCTCGAGGTGCCGTTCCTGCTCGCCATCCAGGTCGATTCCTACCGCGAATTCCTGCAGGAGAACGCCGATCCCGCCAGGCGCGAGGACAAGGGCCTGCACGCCGCGCTGAAATCGGTGTTCCCGATCTCCAGCTACAACGGCTACGCGGTGCTCGAATACGTCGGCTACAAGCTCGGCGAACCGGTGTTCGACGAGCGCGAGTGCCGCAACCGCGGCCTCAGCTACGGCGCGCCGCTGCGCGTGACCGTGCGCCTGGTGATCTACGACCGCGAGTCGTCGAACAAGGCGGTGAAGTACGTGAAGGAGCAGGAGGTGTACATGGGCGAGATCCCGCTCATGACCGACAACGGCACCTTCATCGTCAACGGAACCGAGCGCGTCATCGTCTCGCAGTTGCACCGTTCGCCCGGCGTGTTCTTCGACCACGACCGCGGCAAGACGCATTCGTCGGGCAAGTTGCTGTACAGCGCCCGCATCATCCCCTACCGCGGCTCGTGGCTGGACTTCGAGTTCGACCCCAAGGACGCGTTGTTCACCCGCATCGACCGCCGCCGCAAGCTGCCGGTCAGCGTGCTGCTGCGCGCGCTGGGCTACAACAACGAGGAGATGCTCAACGAGTTCTTCGAGGTCAACACCTTCCACATCGACCCGAAGGAAGGCGTGCAGCTCGAACTGGTGCCCGAGCGCCTGCGCGGCGAAACCCTCGAGTTCGACCTCGCCGACGGCGACAAGGTCATCGTCGAGGCCGGCAAGCGCATCACCGCGCGCCACGTGAAGCAGCTCGAGGCCTCTGGCATCGCCGCGCTGGCGGTGCCGGACAGCTACCTCGTCGGCCGCATCCTTTCGCACGACGTCGTCGACGCGAGCACCGGCGAACTGCTGGCGAACGCGAACGACGAGATCACCGACGACCACCTGGCCAAGTTCCGCAAGGCCGGCGTGGCCTCGGTCGGCACGCTCTGGGTCAACGACCTCGACCGCGGCGCCTACCTGTCCAATACCCTGCGCATCGACGCAACCAAGACCCAGCTCGAGGCCCTGGTCGAGATCTACCGGATGATGCGCCCGGGCGAACCGCCGACCAAGGACGCGGCGCAGAACCTGTTCCACAACCTGTTCTTCACCTTCGAGCGCTACGACCTCTCGGGCGTGGGCCGGATGAAGTTCAACCGCCGCATCGGCCGCAAGGAAGTCACCGGCGCGCCGGTGCTGTACGACGCCAAGTACTTCGCCGACCGCAAGGACGACGAGTCCGCGCGCCTGCGCGAAATGTGCGGCCAGGGTTCGGACATCCTCGACGCGATCCGCGTGCTGACCGAGATCCGCAACGGCCGCGGCGTGGTCGACGACATCGACCACCTCGGCAACCGCCGCGTGCGTTCGGTGGGCGAAATGGCCGAGAACGTGTTCCGCGTCGGCCTGGTGCGCGTCGAGCGCGCGGTGCGCGAGCGCCTGACCATGGCCGAGGCCGATGGCCTGACCCCGCAGGACCTGATCAACGCGAAGCCCGTGGCGGCCGCGGTGAAGGAGTTCTTCGGCTCCTCGCAGCTGTCGCAGTTCATGGACCAGAACAATCCGCTGTCGGAAGTCACGCACAAGCGCCGCGTGTCGGCCCTCGGCCCGGGCGGCCTGACCCGCGAACGCGCCGGCTTCGAGGTGCGCGACGTGCACCCGACCCACTACGGCCGCGTCTGCACCATCGAGACGCCGGAAGGCCCGAACATCGGCCTGATCAATTCGCTCGCCGTGTTCGCCCGCACCAACAAGTACGGCTTCCTCGAGACGCCGTACCGCAAGGTCGTGGATGGCCGCATCACCAACGACGTCGAATTCCTCTCGGCGATCGAGGAGAACGAGTACGTCATCGCCCAGGCCAACGCACCGCGCGACGCGAAGGGCGTCATCACCGCGCCGTTCGTCGCCTGCCGCTACCAGGGCGAATCGATGCTGCGCCCGCCGAGCGAAATCCACTTCATGGACGTCTCGCCGATGCAGACCGTGTCGGTCGCGGCGGCGCTGGTGCCGTTCCTGGAGCACGACGACGCCAACCGCGCGCTGATGGGCGCGAACATGCAGCGCCAGGCGGTGCCGACGCTGAAGTCGCAGAAGCCGCTGGTGGGCACCGGCATCGAGCGCGCCGTGGCGCGCGACTCGGGCGTCACGGTGAACGCGCGCCGCGGCGGCACGGTCGAGCAGATCGACGCCGCGCGCATCGTGGTCAAGGCCAACGAAAACGAGATCTCCGGCGAGCATGATGCCGGCGTCGACATCTATTCGCTGATCAAATACACGCGTTCCAACCAGAACACCTGCATCAACCAGACCCCGCTGGTGCACGTGGGCGACGTGGTCGCGCGCGGCGACGTGCTCGCCGACGGCCCCTCGACCGACATCGGCGAACTCGCGCTCGGCCAGAACATGCTGGTCGCGTTCATGCCGTGGAACGGTTACAACTTCGAGGACTCGATCCTGCTCTCCGAGCGCGTGGTCGAGGAGGATCGCTACACCACGATCCACATCGAGGAACTCACCGTCCAGGCGCGCGACACGAAGCTCGGCCCGGAGGAAATCTCCGCCGACATCCCCAACGTCTCCGAGAGCGCGCTCAACCGCCTCGACGAGTCGGGCGTGGTGTTCATCGGCGCCGAAGTCCGCGCCGGCGACATCCTGGTCGGCAAGGTCACCCCCAAGGGCGAAAGCCAGCTGACCCCGGAAGAGAAACTGCTGCGCGCGATCTTCGGCGAGAAGGCGTCCGACGTGAAGGACAGCTCGCTGCGCGTGCCGCCGGGCATGGACGGCGTCGTCATCGACGTGCAGGTGTTCACCCGCGACGGCATCGAGAAGGACAAGCGCGCCCTCAAGATCCAGGAGGAGGAAATCCGCCGGGTCAAGAAGGACTTCGACGACCAGTTCCGCATCCTCGAGGCGGCGATCTACGACCGCCTGCGCGGCCAGCTGCTGGGCAAGACCGCCAACGGCGGCCCGGGCCTGAAGAAGGGCGATACCGTCACCTCGCTGGTGCTCGACGGATTGAAGAAGTCCGACTGGTTCCAGCTGCGGATGAAGGAAGAGGACGCGGCCGAGGCGGTCGAGCGCGCACAGAAGCAGATCGACGTGCACAAGGCCGAGTTCGACAAGCGCTTCGCCGACAAGCGCGCCAAGATCACCCAGGGCGACGACCTCGCCCCGGGCGTGCTGAAGATGGTCAAGGTGTTCCTCGCGGTGAAGCGCCGCATCCAGCCGGGCGACAAGATGGCCGGCCGCCACGGCAACAAGGGCGTGGTCTCGACGATCGTCCCGGTCGAGGACATGCCGTACATGGCCGACGGCCGCACGGTCGACATCGTGCTCAATCCGCTCGGCGTGCCGAGCCGAATGAACATCGGCCAGATCCTCGAGGTGCACCTGGGCTGGGCGGCGAAGGGCCTCGGTCGGAAGATCGACCGCATGCTGCAGGAGAAGGCCAAGCTGTCCGACCTGCGCAAGTTCCTCGACGAGATCTACAACCACGACCGCGCGTCGGCGGAACAACGCGTCGACCTGAAGCAGTTCAGCGACGACGAACTGCTGCGCCTGGCCGGCAACCTGACCGACGGCGTGCCGATGGCGACGCCGGTGTTCGATGGCGCGACCGAGTCCGAGATCAAGGCGATGCTGACGCTCGCGGACCTGCCGACCCACGGCCAGTCGCAGTTGTACGACGGCCGCACCGGCGACGCGTTCGAGCGCATGGTCACGGTCGGGTACATGCACATGCTGAAGCTGAACCACCTGGTCGACGACAAGATGCACGCGCGTTCGACCGGCCCGTACTCGCTCGTCACCCAGCAGCCGCTGGGCGGCAAGGCGCAGTTCGGCGGCCAGCGCTTCGGCGAGATGGAAGTCTGGGCGCTGGAAGCCTACGGCGCGGCCTACACCCTGCAGGAAATGCTGACGGTGAAATCCGACGACGTGCAGGGCCGCAACGCCATGTACAAGAACATCGTCGACGGCGAGCACGAGATGGTCGCGGGCATGCCGGAATCCTTCAACGTGTTGGTGAAGGAAATCCGCAGCCTGGCGATCAACATGGAACTCGAGGAGCACTGAGTCGCGCGAACGCGCGGCGGTGACGCCGCGCCAAGACGCAAGACCCATTGCCCTCGACCCGGAGAAACGACATGAAAGATTTGCTGAACCTCTTCAACCAGCAGCGCCAGACGCTGGACTTCGACGCGATCAAGATCGCGCTGGCTTCGCCGGACCTGATCCGTTCGTGGTCCTACGGCGAGGTGAAGAAGCCCGAGACCATCAACTACCGCACCTTCAAGCCGGAGCGCGACGGCCTGTTCTGCGCCGCCATCTTCGGCCCGATCAAGGATTACGAGTGCCTGTGCGGCAAGTACAAGCGCATGAAGCACCGCGGCGTGGTCTGCGAGAAGTGCGGCACCGAAGTGACGCTGGCCAAGGTGCGCCGCGAACGCATGGGCCACATCGACCTGGCCTCGCCGGTCGCGCACATCTGGTTCCTGAAGTCGCTGCCTTCGCGCATCGGCCTGATGCTGGACATGACCCTGCGCGACATCGAGCGCATCCTGTACTTCGAGGCGTACGTCGTGACCGAGCCGGGCCTGACCCCGCTGGAGCAGGGCATGCTGCTGACCGAAGAGCAGTACATGACCGCGCGCCAGGAACACGGCGACGACTTCGATGCCGCGATGGGCGCCGAGGCGGTGTTCGCATTGCTGCGCGCGATCGACCTGCAGGCCGAGATGGTGCAGTTGAAGGAGGAGATCGCCTCCACCAACAGCGAGACCAAGCTCAAGCGCCTGACCAAGCGGATCAAGCTGGTCGAGGCCTTCATCGAGTCCGGCAACCGCCCCGAGTGGATGGTGATGACCGTGCTGCCGGTGTTGCCGCCCGACCTGCGCCCGCTGGTGCCGCTGGACGGCGGCCGCTTCGCGACCTCCGATCTCAATGATCTCTATCGCCGCGTCATCAACCGCAACAACCGCCTGCGCCGCCTGCTCGAACTCAACGCGCCCGACATCATCGTGCGCAACGAGAAGCGCATGCTGCAGGAGTCGGTGGACGCGCTGATGGACAACGGCCGTCGTGGCCGTGCCATCACCGGCACCAACAAGCGCCCGCTCAAGTCGCTCGCCGACATGATCAAGGGCAAGCAGGGCCGCTTCCGCCAGAACCTGCTCGGCAAGCGCGTCGACTATTCCGGCCGCTCGGTGATCGTGGTCGGCCCGTACCTCAAGCTGCACCAGTGCGGCCTGCCGAAGAAGATGGCGCTGGAACTGTTCAAGCCCTTCATCTTCGCCAAGCTGCAGCGTCGCGGCCTCGCCACCACCATCAAGGCGGCGAAGAAGCTGGTCGAGCGCGAAGAGGCGGAAGTCTGGGACATCCTCGAGGAGGTCATCCGCGAGCACCCGGTGCTGCTGAACCGCGCGCCGACCCTGCACCGCCTCGGCATCCAGGCATTCGAGCCGGTGCTGATCGAAGGCAAGGCGATCCAGTTGCACCCGCTGGTCTGCACTGCGTTCAACGCCGACTTCGACGGCGACCAGATGGCCGTGCACGTGCCCCTGTCGCTCGAAGCGCAGCTCGAGGCGCGCGCGCTGATGATGTCGACCAACAACATCCTCTCGCCCGCCAACGGCGAGCCGATCATCGTGCCCTCGCAGGACGTGGTGCTGGGCCTGTACTACATGACCCGCGGGCTGGAGAACTCGAAGGGCGAGGGCATGGCCTTCGCCAACGTCGCCGAAGCGCGTCGCGCGTTCGACAACAAGGCGGTCGCGCTGCACGCCAAGGTCAAGGTGCGCATCGCCGAAACCGTGGTCGGCGAGGACGGTTCGCGCACGCGCAAGGTGTCGGTCATCGATACCACCGTGGGTCGCGCGTTGCTGGCCGAAATCCTGCCCGAAGGGCTGCCGTTCGCGCTGGTCAACACCGAGTTGACCAAGAAGGCGATCAGCCGGCTGATCAACACCTGCTACCGCATGCTCGGCCTGAAGGACACGGTCGTGTTCGCGGACAAGCTGATGTACACCGGCTTCGCCAACGCCACCCGCGCGGGCGTGTCGATCGGCATCGACGACATGACCATCCCGACCGAGAAGAAGGGGATCCTCGACGAGGCCGAAGCCGAGGTGCTGGAGATCCAGCAGCAGTACCAGTCGGGCCTGGTCACCGCCGGCGAGCGCTACAACAAGGTCGTCGATATCTGGTCGCGCACCAACGAACGCGTCGCCAAGGCGATGATGGACGCGATCGGCACCGAGACGGTGACCAATGCCAAGGGCGAGAAGGTCGCGCAGAAGTCGATGAACTCGATCTACATCATGGCCGACTCCGGCGCGCGCGGTTCTCAGGCGCAGATCCGCCAGCTCGCGGGCATGCGTGGCCTGATGGCCAAGCCGGACGGCTCGATCATCGAGACGCCGATCACCGCGAACTTCCGCGAAGGCCTGAACGTCCTGCAGTACTTCATCTCGACCCACGGCGCGCGCAAGGGCCTGGCCGATACCGCGCTGAAGACCGCGAACTCGGGTTACCTGACCCGCCGCCTGGTCGACGTGGCGCAGGACGTGGTCATCACCGAAACCGATTGCGGCACCCGCGCGGGCCTGACCATGACCCCGATCGTGGAAGGCGGCGACGTGGTCGAGCCGCTGCGCGACCGCGTGCTCGGCCGCGTCGTGGCCGAAGACGTGTTCCTGCCGGGCGAGGACGAGGATCCGGTCGTCACCCGCAACACCCTGCTCGACGAAGCCTGGGTGCAGAAGCTCGAAGACGCCAGCGTGCAGTCGATCAAGGTGCGTTCCACCATCACCTGCGAAAGCGCCTTCGGCGTGTGCGCGCACTGCTACGGCCGCGACCTCGGGCGCGGCCACCTCGTCAACCATGGCGAGGCCGTGGGCGTGGTCGCCGCGCAGTCGATCGGCGAGCCCGGCACGCAGCTGACGATGCGCACGTTCCACATCGGCGGCGCGGCTTCGCGTGCGGCGGCGATCGACAACGTGACGATCAAGACCACCGGTTCGGTCAAGTTCAACAACCTCAAGCACGTCGCGCACGCCAGCGGCGGCGAGGTGGCGGTGTCGCGCTCCGGCGAACTGTCGGTGCTGGATAACCACGGTCGCGAACGCGAGCGTTACAAGCTGCCATACGGCGCGATGATCACGGTCAAGGACGGCGCCGAGGTCAAGGCCGGCCAGCAGATCGCGAACTGGGATCCGCACAACCACCCGATCGTCTCGGAAGTCGCGGGCTTCATGCGCTTCGTCGACTTCGTCGACGGCGTGACCGTGATCGAGAAGACCGACGAGCTGACCGGCCTCGCCTCGCGCGAGATCACCGATCCCAAGCGCCGCGGTACCCAGGCCAAGGACCTGCGCCCGCTGGTGCGCATCGTCGACAAGAACGGCAAGGACCTCGTCATCCCGGGCACCGACCTGCCGGCGCAGTACCTGCTGCCGCCGCGCTCGATCGTCAACCTGCAGGACGGTGCCGCGGTCGGCGTCGGCGACGTGGTCGCGAAGATCCCGCAGGAAGCGTCGAAGACCCGCGACATCACCGGTGGCCTGCCGCGCGTGGCCGACTTGTTCGAGGCGCGCAAGCCCAAGGATCCGGCGATCCTCGCCGAGATCTCCGGCATCGTCAGCTTCGGCAAGGACACCAAGGGCAAGCAGCGCCTGATCATCAAGCCGGTGGATGGCGAGGAGCACGAGGAGCTGATCCCGAAGTACCGCCAGATCATCGTGTTCGAAGGCGAACACGTGGAGAAGGGCGAGACGATCGTGGACGGCGAGCCGACCCCGCAGGACATCCTGCGCCTGCTCGGCGTCGAGCCGCTGGCGGTGTACCTGACCAAGGAAATCCAGGACGTCTACCGCCTGCAGGGCGTGAAGATCAACGACAAGCACATCGAGGTGATCGTTCGCCAGATGCTGCGCAAGGTCGAGATCGTCGACGGCGGCGACAGCAAGTTCCTGCACGGCGAACAGGCCGAACGCCAGCGCGTGATCGAGGAGAACGCCAGGCTCGAGGCGAAGAACGAGATCGTGGCGAAGTTCGACCCGGTGCTGCTCGGCATCACCAAGGCCTCGCTGGCGACCGAATCGTTCATCTCCGCGGCCTCGTTCCAGGAGACCACCCGCGTGCTGACCGAGGCTGCCGTCCGCGGCACCCGCGACAGCCTGCGCGGCCTCAAGGAGAACGTGATCGTCGGCCGCCTGATCCCGGCCGGTACCGGTCTCGCGTACCACAACCAGCGCCGCAAGAACGCCTCGGGCCTGACCGAGGCCGAGATGGCGACCCTGGCCGGCGAGCCGGCCGAGGACGTCGAGGCCGGCGAAGCAGTGTGAATCCGGCGTCCTGCCCGGCCGAGGCCGGGCAGGGGCTGGCGCGTTGCCCGGCGTCGCGTATACTGCGCGCCGCTGTTTCGATGGCCTCGTGCCATCCAGATCACCAAATGAGGCGCAGGGAGCGCCTCGTGTTGGGCCCAGGAGGGCGGGATCGCAGATCGACCGAGCCGGTTGCAGCAATGCACGCGGCCCGGTTCTTCGGGCATGGCCTCGTTTGACCGAAAGGTCGAACGCGGGCTATACTTTTTCGTCTAAGCAGGCCTCTTTCGGGCCTGCTTCGTTTTCAGCGGGGCTTGGCCCCAACCGACCCAAGGCATCCATGGCCACGATCAACCAGCTGGTGCGCAAGCCGCGCAGCCCGGAAACCTACAAGAGCACGTCGCCTGCGCTCGCCAACTGCCCGCAGCGCCGGGGCGTGTGCACGCGCGTGTACACCACGACCCCGAAGAAGCCGAACTCGGCGCTTCGCAAGGTCGCCAAGGTGCGCCTGACCAACGGCTACGAAGTCATCTCGTACATCGGGGGCGAAGGCCACAACCTGCAGGAGCACAGCGTGGTGCTGATCCGCGGCGGCCGCGTCAAGGACCTGCCTGGCGTGCGCTACCACACCGTGCGCGGTTCGCTCGACGCCGCCGGCGTCGCCAAGCGTCGCCAGAGCCGTTCCAAGTACGGCGCCAAGCGCCCGAAGGGCTGAGGAATAGAACATGTCGCGTAAAGGCAATACCCCGCAGCGTTCGGTGCTGCCCGACCCGAAGCACGGAAGCGAAACCATCGCCCGCTTCATCAACATGGTCATGCAGAGCGGCAAGAAGTCGGTCGCCGAGAAGATCGTGTACGGCGCCATGGACGTGATCGGCGAAAAGAACCCCAATGCGCTCGAGCTGGTCGAGAAGGCGCTCGGCAACGTGTCCCCGGCGGTCGAGGTCAAGTCCCGCCGCGTCGGCGGCGCGACCTACCAGGTGCCGGTCGAGGTGCGTGCGTCGCGCCGTTCCGCGCTTGCGATGCGCTGGCTGATCGAATCGGCGCGCAAGCGCGGCGAGAACTCGATGCCGCGCAAGCTCGCCGGCGAGTTGCTCGATGCCTCCGAAAACCGCGGCGGCGCGATCAAGAAGCGCGAGGAAACCCATCGCATGGCCGAAGCCAACAAGGCCTTCGCGCACTACCGCTGGTAACAGGAACGTCGGCGCGGGCCCGCTAAGCCCGCCGGGTGGAAACACCCGACATGCGCAGGCTGCACGGCCGCTGCGCGTACCACCGACGGCCGCCGCAAGGCGGCCTCGGCCTTCCGGAATCCCAGAAGATTCCCAACATCCGTTTCGACGGAACAACGAGAGACTCAACGTGGCCCGCACCACTCCCATCGAGCGCTACCGCAACTTCGGCATCATGGCCCACATCGATGCCGGCAAGACCACGACGACCGAGCGCATCCTTTTCTACACCGGCGTCAACCACAAGATCGGCGAGGTGCACGAAGGCGCCGCGACGATGGACTGGATGGAGCAGGAGCAGGAGCGCGGCATCACCATCACCTCCGCCGCCACCACGGCGTTCTGGAAGGGCATGGACGGTTCGCTGCCGGAGCACCGCTTCAACATCATCGATACCCCCGGGCACGTCGACTTCACCATCGAGGTCGAGCGTTCGCTGCGCGTGCTCGACGGTGCGGTGTTCGTGCTGTGCGCCGTGGGCGGCGTGCAGCCGCAGTCGGAGACGGTGTGGCGCCAGGCCAACAAGTACCACGTGCCGCGGCTCGCGTTCGTCAACAAGATGGATCGCACCGGCGCCAACTTCGACAAGGTGGTCGAGCAGCTGAAGTCGCGCCTGGGCGCGTACCCGGTGCCGATGCAGGTGCCGATCGGCGCCGAAGACGGCTTCGAGGGCGTGGTCGACCTGGTCAAGATGAAGGCCATCCAGTGGGACGTCGCCTCGCAGGGCACCAAGTTCGATTACATCGACATTCCGGCCCACCTCGTCGACAAGTGCGCCGAGGCGCGCAGCTTCATGGTCGAGGCCGCGGCCGAGGCCACCGAAGAGTTGATGGACAAGTACCTCAACGAAGGCGACCTGCCCGAGGCCGAGATCCTCGACGGCCTGCGCCTGCGCACGCTGAAGACCGAGGTCATCCCGGTCTACTGCGGCACCGCGTTCAAGAACAAGGGCGTGCAGGCGATGCTCGACGCCGTCGTGCAGTTGCTGCCGTCGCCGATCGACGTGCCGCCGGTGCAGGGCATCGACGAGGACGAGAAGGAAGCCACCCGCGCCGCCGACGACAAGGCGCCATTCTCCGCGCTCGCGTTCAAGATCATGACCGACCCGTTCGTGGGTTCGCTCACGTTCTTCCGCGTCTACTCCGGCACGCTCAATTCCGGCGACCAGGTCTACAACCCGGTGAAGTCGCGCAAGGAGCGCGTGGGCCGCATCCTGCAGATGCACGCCAACAATCGCGACGAGATCAAGGAAGTGCGCGCTGGCGACATCGCCGCCGCGGTGGGCCTGAAGGACGTCACCACCGGCGATACGCTGTGCTCGCTCGACCACGTGATCACGCTCGAGCGCATGGTGTTCCCGGAGCCCGTCATCTCGATGGCGGTGGAGCCGAAGACCAAGTCCGACCAGGAGAAGATGGGCATCGCGCTCGGCCGGCTCGCGCAGGAAGACCCGTCGTTCCGCGTGCGTACCGACGAGGAATCCGGCCAGACCATCATCGCCGGCATGGGCGAACTCCACCTGGACATCCTCGTCGACCGCATGAAGCGCGAGTTCAACGTCGAGGCCAACGTCGGCAAGCCGCAGGTCGCCTATCGCGAAACCATCCGCAAGGCAGTGAAGGCCGAAGGCAAGTTCGTGCGCCAGTCCGGCGGCAAGGGCCAGTTCGGCCACGTGTGGCTGGAGATCTCGCCGAACGAGCAGGGCAAGGGCTACGAGTTCGAGAACGCGATCGTCGGCGGCGTCGTGCCGAAGGAATACATCCCGGCGGTCGACAAGGGCATCCAGGAGGCGGTCGCCAACGGCATCATGGCCGGCTACCCGATCGTGGACGTCAAGGTGCGCCTGGTCGACGGCTCGTACCACGAAGTCGACTCGTCGGAAATGGCGTTCAAGATCGCCGGCTCGATGGGCTTCAAGGAAGGCTTCAACAAGGCCTCCCCCGTGTTGCTCGAGCCGATGATGAAGGTCGAGATCGTCAGTCCCGAGGATTACCTCGGCGACGTGATGGGCGACGTCAGCCGCCGCCGCGGCATCCTGCAGGGCCAGGACGACAGCCCGTCCGGCAAGATCATCAACGCGATGATCCCCCTGGGCGAGATGTTCGGTTACGCGACCACGCTGCGTTCGATGTCGCAGGGTCGCGCGACCTTCACCATGGAATTCGACCACTACGCGGAAGCGCCGGCGAACATCGCCGAATCCGTGATCAAGAAGAACTGAGCACAAGAGGAAACCGAAATGGCAAAGGGTAAGTTCGAGCGCACCAAGCCCCACGTGAACGTGGGCACGATCGGGCACGTGGACCACGGGAAGACGACGCTGACGGCGGCGCTGACGAAGGTGGGCGCGGAGCGTTTCGGTGGCG
>Ga0209023_10006006_pt1 | contig 13003 bp, 14 predicted proteins | sample LakOneMetagenome_FD_187468 | JGI IMG/M metagenome (GOLD analysis project Ga0209023, IMG submission 187468) | Freshwater and sediment microbial communities from Lake Erie, Canada (SPAdes) (version 2) | ecosystem: Environmental > Aquatic > Freshwater > Lentic | place: Lake Erie, Canada... | reverse complement strand
CGAGTGGGACGCACCCGTCGAGCGCGTCTGGCAGCTGTGGAGCGACCCGCGCCGGCTGGAGCGCTGGTGGGGGCCGCCGACACACCCTGCCAAGGTGACCGAACACGACCTGCGCCCAGGTGGCACCGTCGCCTACTGCATGACCGGGCCGGAGGGCGACGAGTACCGCGGCTGCTGGAACGTCGGCGAGGTCGAGGCACCCCATCATCTGGCCTTCGTGGACGCCTTCGCCAACGCCGATGGCACCGTCAACGACGACCTGCCGCTCACCAGCGCCGACATCAGCCTCAGCGAGCTCGACGACGGACGCACGCGCATGGTGATGATCACGACGTTCCCCTCGCCGGCAGCAATGGAACAGGTCATTGCGATGGGCGTCGAAGAGGGCATGCTGCAGGCGATGTCGCAGATCGACGCGGTCCTGGCGGCGGGCTGACCGCACGTTGCGTCAGCCGCGAGCGGCCACCGCGTGCAGGGCAGCGAGCGTCGTGCCCAGGTGGCGCGACAACTCCTTCGCCGCGCCCTGGGCGTCGCCGGCGACCGCGAGTTCCTTCAACCGGCGGTGCACCTCCGCGGTGTCGTAACTGGCCGGGCGCATCGGCAGGCCGACCGTGATCATCAGGCCGGCACGATCGGCCAGCTGGGTGGCCAGCTTCAGCAACCACGCCGAGTCGCACGCCGACACCAGCGCACGGTGGAACGCGGCATGGGCGCTGGGCGGCGCCAGGCGCTGGACCGTCAGGCCCTGCCATGCACTCTCGACTGCGGCGCGGTAGGCATCGTCGCCGTGGGTTACGGACCGTTCCAGCGCCATCGGCTCCAACAGCAGGCGGAGCTCGTAGATCTCGTTGGCCTCGTGCAGGTCGACCTCGGCGACGCGCGCGGAGCCGTGCGACTGCAGCACGACCAGGCCATCCGCGGCGAGGTTGCGCAGCGCCTCGCGCAGCGGCGTGGCCGACAGGCCCATCTGCTCCGCCAACGAGGAGATCACCAGCGAATCGCCGGGCCCGAACTGGCCCTGCAGGATCGCGTCACGCAGCTGCCGGTCGGCCCATTCGGTGAGTGTGGGCGGCTGCCCGCCGCCGAGCGTGGAGGCACCGGTCGTCATGCGGCCAGTCTGCCATAGCCGCTGACTTGTCATCCATCATGGATCATATATGATCGACGAAACCTCTCCGAAAGGCACCCATGGGTTTCCGCCTCGCCAACGTCGCCGGCCGCGCAGCACTCGTCGCCGGCGATCACTACTTCGACCTGCAGCAGGCCAGCGACGGTTCGCTCAGCGCCGACCCGATGAAGGCCCTCACCCAGCCCGAGCGGCTGGCCGCGGTGGCCGCCACGCTCGCGGGCCGCACGCCGACCGGCCTGCTCGCCGACGTCACGCTCGGGCCACCCGTGCCGCACCCGCAGAAGTCGTTTGCCGTCGGGCTGAACTTCCAGGCCCACGCCGACGAGGGCGGTATGGAGGTGCCGGCCGCTCCCCTCGTGTTCACCAAGTTCCCCTCCTGCCTGGTCGGGCCGACGGCAGACGTGGCCATGCGCAGCGACTTCTGCGACTACGAGGGCGAACTCGTCGTCGTCATCGGCCGCGGCGGTAAGGACATCGCCCGCGCAGACGCCTGGAGCCATGTCCTCGGCGTCACCGTCGGGCAGGACATCTCGGACCGCGTCGCCCAGTTCGCCGCCAAGCCGCCCCACTTCGACCTCGGCAAGTCGTTCGACACGTTCGGTCCGCTCGGCCCGGTGCTGGTGTCGGTCGACGAGCTGCCGGACCGCGACAACCTGCGGATCACCTGCGCCGTCAACGGCGAGGTCCGCCAGGACGCGACGACGGCCGCGATGATCTTCGACGTCCCCACCTTGATCAGCTACCTGTCGCGGATCACCACGCTCGTCACCGGCGACATCATCTTCACCGGCACACCCGATGGCATCGGTGCCACGCAGGGCAAGTTCCTGCGCGACGGCGACGTCATCACCACCACCATCGACGGCATCGGCACCATCACCAACCGGTGTGTCCGTGTCAGCAACTACCAAGGAGACGATCTCTGATGGCCCTCAACGGTTTGCTCGACATCGAGCTGAGTGTGCCCAACCCGACCGAGCTCGCCGAGTTCTGGCAGCGGCACGGTCTGCTGCGCACGGACGACGGCGTGCTCGGCACCGCCGACCGGCCCGTGCAACTGCGCATCGCCGAGGGCCCGTACCGCCACATGTCGGCACTGCACATGAGCTGCGAGACCGAGCAGGACCTGGCGGACATCGCCGCCCGCATCGGTGACCTCGGTGTCGCCTCCTCCATCGAGGGCGCGCAACTGACCTGTACAGACCCTGTGTTCGGGCACCGCATCGTCATCGACGTGACCGCGCCGCACCCGCTGACACCGACACAGCAGCGGGCCTGGAACCACTCGGGTGCGCACGGCCGGCTCAACGCCCGCGCCGATGCCGTGGTGGAAGCCGCGCCCCGGCCGCCGCGCCGCCTGGGCCACTTCGTGCTCGGCACCCCGCACTTCCAGGAGGCAACCGCGTTCTACTTCGACGGCCTCGGGTTCAAGGTGTCGGACCAGTTCCTCCACGGCGTGGCCACGTTCGGCCGCATCGAGACCGACCACCACAACCTGCTCATCCAGCCGGCCGCGGTCTCCTACATCAATCACTACGCGCTGGAGATGGACGACATCGACGCGATCGGCAAGGCCGGTCAGGCAGTGCTGGCCGACCGCCCCGACGCGAACGTGGTCGGCGTCGGCCGCCACTTCCTCGGGTCCAACGTGTTCTGGTACCTCAACGACCCGTCCGGCACGATGTTCGAGTTCTTCTCCGACATCGACCAGATCGTCGACGACGAGGCCTGGGCGTCGGATCACTGCAAGCGCGACTGGCTCGGCTCCGACGGGCCGGCGCCCGTCTCCGTGTGGGGCCCGCAGGAGCCGGACACGTTCCTCGCCCCCGCCGATCTGGCCACCATCGGCGCGGCCCGCGAAGCGCTCGGGCTGCGCTGACATGGACCTCGGCATCAAGGGCCGCTCGGCCATCCTGATGGCGTCCAGCCGTGGCCTCGGCCGCGCCTGCGCCGACAGCCTCGCCCGCGAGGGCGTGCACGTCGTGATCAACGGCCGCACCGAGGTCGACGTGCTCGCGACGTGCGCCGAGCTGTCCGCCGCGTACGGCATCACCGCCACACCCGTCGTCGGCGACACCACGACCACACCGGTCCACGACGCGTTGCTGGCCGCCTGCCCCGAGCCGGACATCGTGCTACTCAACGGTGAAGGCCCGCCGCCCACGGCCTTCGGCGACATCGACGAGGCGAAGTGGGCCGACACCCTGCAGCGCACGATGGTCTCGCCGCTGCTGTTCGTGCAGCGCGTGATCGAGGGCATGCAGCACCGCCGCTTCGGTCGCATCGTCGCCATCTCGTCCGCGATGGTGAAGTCGCCGAACCCGTTGATGAGCATGTCGCACGGCCCGCGCCTGGGCCTGACCGGCGTGCTCAAAGGTCTGTCGAAGTCGGCCGTCGCCCACAACGTCACGATCAACACGCTGCTGCCGGAGCGGTTCGACACCGGCCGCCAGCAGCAGATGGCACAGCTGGTCATGAAGTACCGCGGCGTCACCTACGAGGAAGCCCGCGCCGAGCAGGTGGCGTCGATCAAGGCCGGCCGGCTGGGCGACCCGCAGGAGTTCGGCGACACGTTCGCCTTCGTCTGTTCGGCCCAGGCCGGATACATGAGCGGCCAGAGCATCCAGCTCGACGGCGGCAGCTACGAAGGGGTCTTCTGATGAGCGGTGTCGCTGCGTCCGACGTCGATGTCGTCATCGTGGGCGCCGGTCCGACCGGCCTCACCGCCGCGCATCTGTGCCACCGACTCGGGCTGTCGGCCATCGTGCTGGAACAGCGCGACGGGCCGCAACGCTCCCCCGCCGCCCACGCCACGAACGCCCGCACGTTCGAGATCTGGCGGCAGGCCGGCATCGAGATGGGTCCGATCCTCGCCGCCGCGCTCTCCCCCGACGAGGCCGGCCTGGTGCACTGGGTCACCAAGTTCGGCGGTGACGTGATCGGCACGCTGCCCTACGAGCGGCAGGGCGACGAGATGCTCGCCGTCACGCCGACGCCGCTGCGCAACCTCAGCCAGCACCGCCTGGAGCCACTGCTGCTGTCGCCCGAACTGGACGTGCGTTACCGCCACACCTGGATCAGCGCGGTGGAGACAGCGGACGGTGTCGAGGTCGCGACCACCGGCCCGGACGGACCGCTGCACGTCACCGCCAAGTACCTGCTGGGCGCGGACGGTGCGGCCAGCGCTGTCCGCCGCTCGCTGGGCATCGAGCTGAACGGCCCGCGCTCGCTGCAGTCGTTCCTGATGGTGCACATGGCGGCCGACTTCCGGCCGCTGATGGGCGGCCGCCCCGGGGTGCTCTACTTCGTGCTCGACCCGGCCAGCGGCGGCACGTTCATCTCGCACGGCTGCGACCGCGAGTGGGTGTACATGCACCCGTGGGACCCGGAGACCCAACCGGCGGAGACCCTCACACCCGACCACTGCGCAGCCCTGGTGCGCGCCGCGCTGGCGGACCCCACGGTGCCGTTCGAGGTGCTGACCGTCGGCACCTGGCACATGAGCGCACAGATCGCCGAGCGATACCGCAGCGGCCGGACGTTCCTGGTCGGCGATGCCGCGCACCGCTTCCCACCCACCGGCGGATTGGGGTTGAACACGGGGGTCGCCGACGTGCACAACCTGCTGTGGAAGTTGGCAGCGGTCGAGGCGGGTCGACTGCACCCGTCGCTGCTGGACACGTACGAGGCGGAGCGGAAGCCGGTCGCCCAGTTCAACTGCGACCAGTCGATGCACAACGCGTTCAAGCTGATCGAGATCCCGATGGCGCTCGGCGTCACGGACGACCTCGAGCGGTCCGTCGCTGCAGCGAATGCCACGCTCGCCGACACTGCCGGGCGCGCCGCCGTGCAGGCTGCCATCGCGAACCAGGCGATCCACTTCGACCTGCTCGGACTGCAACTGGGTCACAGTTACACCGGGCCGCTGGTCATCGACGACGGCAGCGAGGCGACCGTGCTCGTGGAGCCGGCCCGCGACTACGCGCCGTCGACCCGACCCGGTGGACGGCTGCCCCACGCCTGGCTCCCCGACGGTCGCTCGACCCTCGACCTCATCGACCTATCCGTGCCGACCGTGCTGGTTCGCGATGGCGCCGATGTCGATGCGGGCGCCTGGTCACCCGCGGTCGTTGCAGCCTGTCCCGCCGGTGTCTGGCACGAGGCCTTCGGACTGGACAGCGATCAGGCGTTGATCGTGCGACCCGATCAGCATGTGGCCTACCGCGGTCCGCTGGCAGGCGTAGCGGGCGTGTTGCGTTCGCTCAGCGGCACGTCGGGCTGAGCGGACGAGATCCGCCCGGGCTGCGGAGCGGCTGTCGTTGATCGGTCGCTGCCCGAACGCGATTCGGTGGAAGCGGCTGGCGACGACTGTCGGGCCGAGGTGCTTCCACTCGCACGATCAGTGAGCGATTCCGAATCGAAATCGGACAGACGTGACCGAACGAGTGATGCCCACCGCTCGCCGTCCACCGCTGTTCGGGTCCGATGACTTGGTGAGGCCGTCCTCCGCAGACCCTCCTAAGCTCCCGCCGTGCTCGACACCGACGACGCCAACGACACGGACGACGCGGGCGACAACCCAGACGGACTCGCCGCCGATGTCGAGCGCGCCGTCGCTGCCCTGGAACGGCTGGTGGCGTTCGACACCGTGTCGAGCCGATCGAACGCAGCCCTGATCGAGTCCATGCGCGCCGACCTGGAGGCCGCCGGCTTCACCACCACCGTGCTGCCCGACGCAGCGACCGGCAAGGCCGGCCTACTCGCCACGATCGGGCCACTCGCACCTGGCGGCACCGTACTGTCCGGCCACAGCGACGTCGTCCCGGTGGACGGCCAGATCTGGACCGGCGACCCGTTCCTGCTTCGGCGCGACGGTCACCGTCTGCATGGGCGCGGCACCGCCGACATGAAGGGCTTCCTTGCGTGCGCGCTCGCGCTCGCGCCGACGATGGCGGCAGCGCCCCTGAGCCGGCCGATCCACCTGTGCGTGTCCTACGACGAGGAGATCACGTGCGAGGGCGTGCGTCCGTTGATCGCCCACCTGCTGGCCGAGCTGCCGCCAGTTGGTGCCGTGATCGTCGGAGAGCCGACCGGCGGCAGGGTCGTCACGCAGCACAAGGGCGCATACGGCTGGGTGGTGACGGTACGCGGTGTGCCGTGCCACTCCAGCATGCCCCATCTCGGGGTCAGCGCCACCGCACTCGCCGCCCGCCTGATCACCTGGCTGGACGATCGCCATCGCGACCGCCTGGCGGGTGCGCTGCCCGGCGTGTTCGAACCCAACGCCACCACCGGCCACACCGGTCGCGTGTCGGGTGGCGAGGCGGTCAACATCATCGCCGCCGAGTGCACGTTCGACATCGAGCTGCGCAACATCCCCGGTGACGACCCGTTCGCACTGCTCGCCGAGTTCCGTGAGGAAGCGGACCGGCTGCTGGCCGCGGCAGCCGTTCCCGGGGCGTCGATCGAGATCGTCACCGACTACGCCGTGCCCGCGTTCGGCGCACAGGGCGCGGCCACCGAGCTGTGCCTGCGGCTGACCGGGCAGACCGACACGATCGCGGCCACGTACTCGACCGAGGCCGGCCACTTCCAGGACGCCGGTATGTCGACCGTGCTGTGCGGCCCGGGCGCGATCGACCAGGCCCACACTGCCGACGAGTTCATCGAGATCGGGGAACTGGCTGCCTGCTGCGCGTTCCTCCGCCGGCTGATCGCCGACCACTGCTGACCGCCCGACCCGCGGCCGACTTGGCGCGCCGCCCGCCAGTCAGTCAGTCAGACGGTCTTGACGATCAACACGCTGCACGGCGCGGTGCGCAGCACGTCGGCACCGACGCTGCCGAGCACGCGACCGACGCCCTGCATGCGCACATTGCCGACCACGATCAGGTCGGCGCCGACACGCTCGGCGACGGCCACCAGCGCCTTCGCCGGCGACCCTTCGGCCGCCTCGACCGTGTAGTGGACGGAGCTGCTGAGCGACTGCACGAACCGCTCCACCGAGGTACGTGCCGACTCGATGGAGTCGAACACGAACTCGTCGGAACCCATGTCGATGACCTTCACCTCGTCGTGATCGACCGCTGTCACGAAGTGGACGGTGGCGCCAGACGCCTCGGCCAGTGCCACTGCATGGCGCGCCGCCAGCTGCGAGGTCTCTGCGTCGGAGACACCGACCACCAATGTCTGCGGTGCCTGCACGTGCGCTTCGTTGCCCATCTCCACCCGGTCCCCTTCGTCACGATGACGGTGAGGAAGCTACCACTGCGAGTGCGCGCGAATCAGCGGCGGACCCGCTCGGCCGCCAGATGTGTGACGACTACAGTCCACACACGTGAGCGCCCATCCGTTCGACGCCTACTTCGCCGCCCAACCCGAGCCGCAGCGGGCCACGCTGCAGGCGACCGCCGCCACGCTGCGGGCGCTGCTGCCCACCGCGGAGGAGTGCATCAGCTACGGCATGCCTGCGTGGAAGGTGGACGGCACCGCGCTGGCGGGCATCGCCGGCTTCGTCAAGCACTGCTCGTACTTCCCCCACAGCGGTGCGACGCTGGAACGCATCGCCGACGACCTGCGCGGGTACGACTTCGATGCGGGCACCTTGCGCTTCCCGATCGACCGACCGCTGCCGCGCCCACTCCTGCGCAAGCTGATCGCGGCCCGAGCATCGCTCGAGAACGAGAAGCCGGCGAAGGGTGGCAAGGTCCGCACGTTCCACGCCACGGGCGCGCTGGAGTCGAAGGGCAGCCAGCGAGGCGGCCGACCTCACGGCGACTGGTCGTGGTGGCGCAAGGACGGGTCACTGCTGCGCACCGGCCAGTACAAGGCCGGCGCGGAGACGGGCACGTGGCGCACGTTCGACCAGAACGGGCAACTCGTGAAAGAGACCGTGCGCTGAACACGTCGCCCGTCACCTGGAGCATCCACGCGCAGAACCTGCCCGAACACGCTCGCAACCCGATCCACACCGACGCCGGCGCGCAGGCGGCAGGGTTTCCACGGGCGCTCGTGGCAGGGGTGACCACCTACGCCTACCTCACCCACCCGATCGCCGCGGCCTGGGGCCTCGACTGGCTGCAGCGTGGCGGTGGCGAGGTTCGCTTCCGCCGGCCCGTGTTCGACGGCGACCTGCTGCGTTGCGAGCCGGTGGACGACGGCGACGCCGTGATCATCCATGCGGTGACGGACGAACCCGAGCAGCCGCGTGCCACCTTCCGCGCCGTGGTGGACAGTGGGCCGCCACCGCCGATGCGCGACGGAGAAGTGCTGATACCGCGCACCCTGGAGCTGCGCGGCGAGTGGGGCGCGGACTACGGCAGCCGCGCCGGCGACGATTTCGAGCTGTACTCGCGACGCGGGATCGTGCACCCCGCGGTGTGGCCCGCGCTCGCCAACCACCTGGTCCACGCCCATGTGGCGCGTGGCAGCTGGATCCACACGCGCAGCATCATCCGGCACCACGCAACCGCCACCGCCGGTGCCACCGCCACCGTCAGCGCCGTGGTCGTGCGGCGGTTCCAGTCGCACGGCGAACGAGCCGTGCTCGACGTGCGCATCGAGGTCGACGGCATCGTCGTCGCCACCCTGGAGCACGAGGCCATCATCGCCCTCCCCTGAGCGACGGCTCGTCGCTACAGTTCGCCGTGATGAGCGACGACCAGTCAGCCGAGCCGACCGACCCGGTGGCGGAGCTGCACGTATTGCACGACGAGCTCACTGCTCGCGCCGCCGCCGTCCGCACCGGCGCGGACATCCCCAGTGGCGGCATCTCGTTCGGCAAGCGAGTCGGCGAAGGCACGAACATCGCCATCGAGCGGTTCACCGACGTGGCGATCCACGAGCAGCTCGTGCACCAACTGACCGCGATCGAGGCCGCGCTCGCCCGCACCGAGGACGGCACCTACGGGCGCTGCACCGTGTGCGGCAAGGCCATCGCTCCCGAGCGCCTCGAGGTCATTCCCTGGGCCGCGACCTGCGTCGCCTGCGCCTGACGCGAGCGAAGCCGACCCGGGGCGGTCGGGGTCAGCGCATCGCAGCCAGCTCGGCCTCCCGCCGCACCACCATCGGGAACAGCAGGTTGTTCTCCTTGTGGATGTGCAGGTGGGTGTCGGCCTCCAGTTCGGCGAGCCCGGCGAAGCAGGCCGCGTAGGAGGCGCATCCGTCCGCCGGAGGGGTGTAGTCGTTCGTCAGCCGGCGCAACTTGGCCAGCAGGTCGCCGACCGCATCGTGCTCGCTGAGCATCACGGAGATCGGATTGCGCAGCGTGCCGCAGTGGAACGACGTCGGCTCGGTGGCCGCGGCCAGTTCGCGGACCATCGGGAACAGCACCCGTTCCTCCTTCATCAGGTGCGGCTCGAGGTCGCTGCGCACTGCGGTGAAGCAACGGGCGATGCCGGCCAGTTCCGGGTGCCGTTCGCCATGCACCTGGACGATCTTCGCCACCAGCTCCGCAAGGCGCGGCAGCTCGGCATCGAGGTAGCGGTGGTGGGTCTGCTCGATGTGATCGACCAGTTCCTCCAGCCGCATCGCCGCCCAGCCGGCCTCGCCGAGTTCGGTCACCGCGTCGGCCAGTTCGGCCGCAACGGTGTTCGGGTCCAGCCCGCGCGCGGCGCACGCGTCCCACAGCGTGGTGGCACCACCGCAGCAATAGTCCAACCCGCGGGCCTCGAACTCGCGGGCCAGCTGTGGGTGCATGGTCACCAGGTCGCCCAGGCCGGCAGCGGTGTCGATCGTGTGCCTCATGTCGTGTGCCTCATGTCGTGCTCCTCATGTCGTGCTCCTTGCGCTCAGCGGCCGTACGACCGGCAGTGCTCATCCGGCCAGCACGCCGGTCGCCGCAGCGGCGACCACCGCCAGCCCCAACACCATCAGCCGCATGCCCAGCACCTTCGCCGCCACCGGCGGGCGACGGACCCACCACACGTGCACCACCGCGACGACGCCGACCACGATGGCTCCGGCGAGCGCTCGGTGCTCCGTCGCGACGGCGGCCGCGGCCACCGCGAGACCGGCCAGCTGCGCACCATCGCTGGCGCGCGTGTCGGTCTGCCCGCGGCGCAACCGGAAGATCTGCACCCGGGCGAACGGAATCGCCGCCACCGAACGGGCGGCCAGCAGCAGCCACATCGCCGCGGCAAGCCGCGCGCCACCTCCACCGGCCAGCACGATCGCTGCCGACGAGGCGGCGATCCCCACGGCGCCACACAGTTCGGGCAGCAGGCGACGGCCGCGGCTGCGCACATCGAACCAGCTCTCGACGGCGACCAGCGGCGCCGCGATGGCCACCGGCACGAACCAACTGGGCCCTGCGGACCACCACGCCAGTGCCGCGAGCCCCAGGACCAACGCGATCTCGACGGACGCGATCGCGGCCGCCAGGCGGGTACGGGCGAGCGCCCGGTCACGGCGACGATCCACCATCACCAGCTTCAGCGGGGTGCGTGCGAGGAACGCTGCGAAGGCGGCGACCCCGAGCGCCAGCCCCGACCACGACCAGGCCACCAGCAACCCCAACAGCACCGGCTCGAGTGTCAGGCCCCAGCCGCCGTGCTCCGCGGGAATCGCCACCTGACGCCACAGCGCACGCTCCTGCGCCGGCTGGTCGGTCATGACGGCGCTCACGCCTGGCCCGCCGCGATCGTGGCCAGCGAGGTTCCGCCCAGTGCACCGACCAGTTCGTCGCGCGCCGAGCCCCAGGCGACATGCAGCGAACATGGCACGGCTGATGAGCAGGCACGATCGGCCACCACGCAGCGGCCGCCGTCGGTCGGGCCATCGACGGCTTCGATGACCTGCAGCACGCTCAACGCCGACAGGTCCACGCAACCGACGTAGCCGCCCGTGGGCCCCGGGTCCGAGCGGACCCAGCCGGCCTTCACCAACGGTCCGACGACCTGTGGCACGAACCCGGAGGTGGTGCCCAGTTCAGCGGCGAGCGCCGGTGCCTTGACCCGGGCATCGGCCTGACCGAGTACGACCATCGCCCGCACCGCGAGCTCGGCTCGGCGGGTGATCTCCAGTCTCATAGTCTCAGACTTATGGACTCGCTCTCTCGCTGCCAGGGCCCAAGGTCCTCAGCGATCGGCCGGGCCGATCCCGCTCGCGTCAGCTGGAGCTGGGCTGCAGGGCATCGGCGGCGGGTTCGACCTCGCCCGACAGCGAGCGAGCTGCCCTCCACGCTGCCACGCGGGTGCGAGCGAACGAGTCCATCCACAGACCGATCAGCAGCAGGCCGACCGCGACGATGCCGTCCAGCCACCAGTGGTTGCCGGTCGCGGAGACGGCCAAGGCGGTGAGCACCACGTGCGCGGCGACCACCCAACGCCAGCGGCTGGTGGTGGCTGCCACCGCGCCGAGCGACACCACCGCGGCCCAGCCGACATGGATGGACGGCATCGCCGCCAACTGGTCCGACACACCCGTACCTGCCGGCCCATACACCGACAGCCCGAACTTGGTGGCGAGATCGATGTAGCCGAGACCGGGCACCAGGCGCGGCGGGGCGACCCGTACGAACCGGATCACCAGGCAGAACGCGGTCAGGATCGCCAGACCGTTGCGCCAGTGCGCGTACCGGTCGCGGTGACGGACGAACAGCCAGACCAGGAACGTGATCAGGGCAGGGACATGGAGGATCGCGTAGTACGCGTTGAGGAAACGCCCGAGCCAGGCATTGCGCAACACGAAGTGCTGCAACGACAGCTCCGACGGCATGTGCAGGACGTGCTGGAACCGGTCGATCTGGCGCGCACGTTCCACTGCGCCGGACTCGGTGGCGAGTGGCAGCACCCGCGCCAGGCGCCAGATCGAGTACAGCCCCGCCAGCAGCGCCACCTCGTTGGCCGCAGCCCGCCCGGCCAGCCGTGCACGGCTCGGTGCCATGCGCGCCAACAGCAGCGAGACCGCAGTGCACAGCAGCGCCGTCGCCACCCCCTGCTGCCACGTCGGCCACGCCATGATCGAACCCCGGCGTCAGCCGCGCAGGGACTGCGAACGGGCTGTCGGGCAGATCATGGCGGCAGGCTACTTGCCGTGGGTCGCCATCTGCAGCGGTGGGTGACTGCAACGATGAGGGGATGGAGTCGATCACCCCGGCGGCCGCCGGCTTCCGGATGCCTGGCGAGTACGAGCCCCATGCGGGCTGCATCATGGCGTGGCCGTCGCGGTCCGCGTTGTGGGGCGCCGAGTTGTCACAGGCCAAGGCCGACTACGCGGCGGTCGCGAACTCGATCGCCGACTTCGAACCCGTGCTGATGGTCTGCAATCCGGGGTCGGCCGACGAGGTGCTGCGGCAGTGTGCACACGCCGTGACGCCTGTGGAGATCCCGATCGACGACTCGTGGGCGCGCGATACCGGCCCGGCATTCGTCCGCGACGAGCACGGCGAGGTGGCCGCTGTCGCATTCGGTTTCAACGCATGGGGCAACCGCTGGCACCCGCACGACGCCGACGCAGCGCTGGCCCAGCGCCTCGCCACCCACCTCGGCGTGCGCTGCTTCACTGCCCCGCTGGTGCTCGAGGGGGGCTCGTTCTACTCCGACGGTCAGGGCACGGTCATCACCACCGAGCAGTGCCTGCTCGACCCGAACCGCAACCCGACGTGGTCGCGCGAGCAGCTCGAGCAGGGGCTGCGCGACCACCTCGGCGTCAGCACGGTGATCTGGATGCCCTACGGCCACAGCCTCGACGTCGGGCCGGCGGGGACCGACGGCCATGTCGACGGCGTCGCTGCCTACGTCGCGCCGGGGCACGTGATGCTCGAGGCGCCGACGGATCCGGAGTCGGTCGACACCGGTCGTGCCCGAGAGAACCTCGCCGCACTGCTGGCCACGCCGGATGCGCACGGCCGCATGGTGCGGGTCACCTCGATCG
>Ga0209023_10006005_pt1 | contig 13005 bp, 9 predicted proteins | sample LakOneMetagenome_FD_187468 | JGI IMG/M metagenome (GOLD analysis project Ga0209023, IMG submission 187468) | Freshwater and sediment microbial communities from Lake Erie, Canada (SPAdes) (version 2) | ecosystem: Environmental > Aquatic > Freshwater > Lentic | place: Lake Erie, Canada | collected... | reverse complement strand
GGTCGGCTTGGCGGGGCTTTCCGCCAGCTGGTCCGGCTTGTTCACGTCGGCAAGGAAGGGACCGGCGTAGCCGATGTTGTAGGTATGCCGCCCCCCCTTGAAGGCGTACGAGGGCGTGATGTCGATCGTGCTCTTCAGGGTCTTGCCGGGTTCGACCGCCTGGTAGTCGGCGGCCGTCAGGGCTGCCCGTTTCACCATCTTGCCCGTGTAGTCGAGCGGCCGGTTGTCGAAGGCGCGCACGTCGAAGCGGCGCCCCGTCAACTCCTTCCCTTCCGCGATCTCGCGCGGGATCCAGATCGTTTGCCTGCCGTAGTTGAACACTGTCAGGTGCACCAGCACGTGGCCATTGTTCGATTCGATATCGATGGTGTGCTTGACGTTCACTGGTGCGGCTCCGGCGGCGCCCGCGACGGCGGGGAGGATGCTCGCTGCCACCAGGGCGGCGAGCAGGAAAGGTCTGCGTTGCATGTCAGCTCCGAATACTTGTGTCATGCATTGTGCGGGCGCGCAGCCGAAAAGCCAAGGGCATCTTGCCCCCGGCCGTTCTCAGTGTTCCGCGCGGGCCAGGCCCAGGGCGCGCTCTTTCTCGAGGATCAGTTCGCGGTCGCTGCGCAGCAGGCGTGCGCGCGCCAGCCATTTTTCCGCGCCCTGCATGTCCTTCGCGGCGGCGCTGCCGTCGGCCAGGGCCAGGTAATGCGTCACGATCCGGCTCGAGAGCGCCTTGACTTCGCCGCCGCGGTAGGCGCCTTCCGGATCGATCTGCTTGATCTGGTCGAGGCAGGCCTTGGCCGATTTTTCCGGCGGATCGGTGTATTGCGCCGCTTCCACATATTGCTGGGCACGACGCAGCTGGTCGTCGATCTCCGCCTTGTCGGCATCGTTCAGGCGCACGCCCGCCGCCACCTGGTGGATGGCCGGCTCCGCCTGCGCGGCCGCTTGTGGCGCAGGCGCGTTGTCCTTGCGCATGAGCAGCGCGCCGACCGCCAGCACCGCCACGCCGGCCGCCACCGCCGCCGGTACCAGCCATGCCGGCCTGTCGGTCGAGCGCGTGGCGCCGTTGGCCTTGCAGAAGGTGGCGACGTATTCCTCGGCCACGCGTGGATCGAGGCCGGCTTTCTTGCCCGGCGCCTTGGTCACGACCTTGCCCAGCGCATCGCGCTCTTCCTTCGGGTCGAGCTTCTTGTCGCGGTCGGTGAACTGGTGCAGCAGGCGGTCGAGTTCGGCAATCAGGAGGCGCTCGGACACCGCCGCGTGCGCTTCCAGCCCCTCGCGCAGGACCAGCTCGCAATCGCGCGTGGCAATGCCGCGCGCCGCGCTTTCTTCCTTGATGCGCTGCTCTTCGCCGCGGTCGAGATAGTAGTCATCGGCAACGGCTGCCGCGATCCGGTTCTGCAGCCACTCCTGGTCGTTTCCGTTCATGTGTTCGCTTTCCTTGTTATGTTAGTTATTCAGGGCACTTGCCACTTGAACAGGCCGACGCGTACGCGCACGCTGTTGATGCGGCAAAACTCGATCAGGTAGCGCTCGGCTTCCACGCTGTCCAGACCGCGCGCATAGCCCGGGCGCGGGGTGCAGATGCTTTGCAGGGCGTCCTGCCTTTCCTTCTTGTCGAGCTTGCGGTCGTCGTGGGTAAAGGCATGCAGCAAGCCGTCGAGCTCGGCGAGCAGCTGCTTTTCGTTGACGGCGTGGTGCTGCTCCAGCCACATCGCCAGCAAGGTCTCGGCACGCGCGCGCGGAATACGCCACTGCCGTCCCGCATACGCAACCAGGGCCTGGAACTGGCCGGCGCTGCAATACGCGTCGCCAAGCTCGGCGGCCAGGTGCGCCTCGAAGGCGCGCGCGGCGTCGGTGTCGGCGCCGGGATGCATGGCGGCGGCCGGCACCGGCTGCGCGCTGGCGCCCGCTGCCGCTGATGCCGGCGTGCCGGTGGCGGCCGTGACGGCGGACGCCTGGGCGCTGGCTTCGGCGGCCTCGGCCGCTTCGGCGCGGCGCGTCTGCGCGCTGCCGCAGAACGGGCAAAAGGCGAGCGCCAGCCGCGGCAGTGCGGTCTCGCACTCCGCGTTGTCGCAGCGGATGGTCCTGGCCATGCCGCTCAGCGCATCGCGACCAGGCGGCCCTCGACGCCATTCCAGACCAGCTGGGTGCGCAGGTCGCGGCTGGCGGCCAGGCGGCCGTTGACGTACAGGTTGGTCTTCAGGCCATACATGCCCTGGGACACACCCTGCGGCAGGGTCAGTTCGAACGAGTTCTCGAAGCGGCCGCTGCTGCGATTCGTGCTGGCGACGGCTTTCGAGCCCTGCTTGAACGGCGCCCCGCTCGGATCGAGCACGACGATTTCCTCGCGCACTTCCTCGACCCGGCGCGTGCTGCCGTTGACCAGCTCGACGGTCGAGCTGACCACGAAGGGCTGGCCGCGCTTGACCACCGCACTGTTCAGGACCGGGGTGTAGGCCACCACTTCCGGCTCGCGCGGCATGCGGCCGCGGGCGCGCAGGTATTCCTGGTCGGCCTGGGCCGCGCTCTTGGTCTGGCGCGAGCGCGCATTGATGGCGACGCAGCCGGCCGCGCCGGTCACGCCGCCCAGGGCCGCGCCGCGCACGGCGCCGCGCTTGCCGTCGACCAGGGCGCCCAGCAAGGCGCCAACGGCGGCGCCGGCCAGCGCGCTGCCGCCGACGCTGCACGGGTCGTCATTGGCGTTGGCGCTGTTCGCCGGGGCGTTGCCTGCATACTGCTGGTTCGGCTGGCCCGGCTGGGTGGCGCAGCCGGCGGCCAGCGTGGCGATCAGTGCGCCGGCAACGAGTCGGTTGATTTGCTTCTTCATGCACATGCTCCTTCAGTCGTCCGCTGGCTTATCGGATCGTGGTTTCGTTTTGCAGGACCTGGCGTTCGCGCTCGCGCACGGTTTGCGCCAGCGCGTCGGCCTGCTTGTTGTTCGGATCGACACGGCGCGCGCTGTCGATATAGGTACGGGCCGCGTCGAACTGGCCGCGCGCCAGCGCGCGCTCGGCGTCGCGCAGGAAGCCTTGCGCCATCTGCGCTTCCATCTGGGCCTGCATCTGCGCCGCCTGCACATGCACGGACGGCGCCGACGGCATCGCCGGCTGGGCCGGCGCCGGCATGGCGCTGCGCGCACGCGGCGCGCTTGCCGGCGCCGGCGCGGGTTCGTCGGGCAGGTCCGGGGCTGCGGGCAGCTCGACCGCACTGGCGCGCTCGCCCAGGCGCTGGACCTCGGCGCGCAGGCGTGCGAGGTCCGGATGCGAGCGGTCGGCCTGCTCCAGGCGGTCGATGGCCTGGCTGGCGCCGGCGCCGTCTTCCTGCCCGAGCAGCTGGCCGGCGCGTTCGCTTGCTTCGCTGGCCGCCCTGGACTGGCGCGCCAGGCGTGATTTCAGCGGCTTGACGCCGGCGCCGGCCGCGCAGTCGCGGCCGAGGCCATCGAGCCCCTTGCGCGCGGCGGCCAGCTCGTTCTCGTCGAGGCGCTGGCCGATGTCGGCCAGCTGCGTGTCGCAGGTGGCGGCAGCGTGTGCCTCCTTCGATACGGCCTCGATGCGGGCGCCGAGGTCGCGCGCTTCGGCGCTGTCGGCGCCGCAGGCGGCGCCGGCACGCTCGAGCTGCGTGCGCGCAGCCGCTTCGTCGCCCGCGGCCAGCGCACGCTTGCCCGCTTCGTAGACCTGGGCGCAGGCGGCCGCCTCGGTCTGCGCCGGCTTGCGCATGAACATCGCGGCCGCCAGGCACAGCAGCACGACGGCGATGATCAGGGCCTTGCGGTTCTTCGGCGGCTGCTCCTCCTCCCTGATTGCCGGCGTGGCCGGTGCAAACGGCGCGGCTTCAACGCTTGCCGCCGGCGCGGCAGGCGCTGGCGCAGCCGGTTGCGCAACAGGTTCCGGCGCCGGCACCGGGATGGGAACCGGCGTTGGCGCAGGAGCAGGAGCCGGCGCGGGTTGCGGCGGCGCCGGAGCAGGAGCCGGCGCGGGTTGCGCCGGAGCCGGTGCGGGCGCCGGTGCGGGCGCCGGCGTCCTGTCCGGCGCCGGCGCGGCTTCGCCTGCCCCGCCGGGGCGAAGATCCTCGCCGCAGTACGGGCAGAAATGCACCGTACTGAACAGGGAGGCTCGGCAAGTGACGCAGTTGTCCAAGACGTTTCCCCGTGATCAGGCCAGTGGCGGCGGCATCGACGGCGCGGCCGGCGCCAGCAGCGGCGCCAGTTCGGCCAGCTGGGTCAGCTCGACCCAGCCCGGCAGGCCCTGGCGCCAGACCTTGGTGCCGGCGGCGGCGATCTGCGCGCTCTGCAGCATCTGGCCGAGCTGCTGCATGCCGTAGGGGCCATACTGCTGGCCGTTGACGCCGATGTGGTACTGGTGCTCGACCAGCGGCGGCGGCATCAGGCCCGGGGCCGGGGCCAGCGGCGGAACGCCGGTCGTCGCGGCCAGGGTCGGCTGGACCCAGGCCGGCTGCGGCTGCGCCTGCGGTTGCGGTTGCGGCACCACGATCGGAGCGGCGGCGCCGGCCAGGGCGTCGAGGCGGCCCGCTTCCAGCATCGCCGGCTGCACCACCATCTTCAAGCGCGGCTTGCCGTCGGCGCCAGGCTCGCGTACTTCCCACTCGTAGGCGTCGGCGTCGGATTCCGGCACCGCGGTGGTCCAGTCCGCCAGGCTGTCGAGCAGGCGGTCGCCCATGCGGGCGATGTCCTCGGCGCTGACGCCCTTGCGCCTGGCGCGGTCGCCCAGGTCCAGCTTGGCTTCCGCGGCGATCGCGCTGGCGAAGCCCTGGCGCGGCAGTTCGGTGCCGCTGGCGGTGGCCACCAGCTTCGGCGCGTAGACTTCCTTCTCGTAGTAGCCGCACAGCGCGCCGAGCGCCGCGATCTGCACGCCGTCCAGGTTCGCCAGCGCGTCCTGCACGCGCGCCACGATGGCGTCGCGGTAGGCCTGCGGCAGGCCGTTCTGGCGGATCGCGCGCTCGTTGCCGATGCGGCGGATGTCGCCGCGCGCCACCGTGAACTGGTACTGGCCGTTCGGCACCAGGCGCTGCGGCGAGCGCGTCAGCACGCCGAGCATGACCGCCAGCAGGAAGCTCTTGAAGTCGTCGGCCAGGCGGTTGATCTCCTCGGTGCTCGGCGCCATCGGATGGCTGAACTGGGTCGAATCGATGTGGGTGTGGGTCGGGCTGCGCTCTTCTTCCTTGCGGTAGCTGGTGCGCCAGCCGTCCATCCCGCGCAGCACCGTCATCGGCACGCCCGACAGCTCGCAATAGCAGACCGCGCGGCCCGGGATGCCGGTCTCGACGATCTTCAGCTGGGCCGGGGTGATGCCGGCATGGGCCGGCACCGCCTTGTCGAGCTCGTGGCCGAAGCGGCGCGCGAATTCGTCGGCGTTGGCGACGCCGACGAAGCACTTGAACTGGTCGCCCTTGACCGCGAAGTCGCCCATGTGGGCGTCGATCCAGGGCATGGCGCAGGCCAGCAGCTTGCGGAAGCGCTCCTGGCGCTCGGTCGCACTCATCTGCTCGAGGGCCTCGGCCAGCGGATCGGCATCGGCGCCGTCGTCGCCCGCCGCCACCAACAGCAGCTGGCGCTCGGCCATGCGCTTGACCTTGGCGAGGATCTCGCGGCGCGAGTCGGCTTCCGACAGCATCGGGAACAGGGTCTTCGAGCCGCCGATGTCCTTGAAGGCTTCGTCGGCCCAGTCGCGCAGTTGCAGCGCGTTCGGCAGCGCCACCTGCTGGTCGGCCACCGGCACCGTGATCAGGGTCGCGTAGTCCTTGCCGAGTTCGGTCTGCAGGATGGCGTTCAGCTGCTGCAGCTCGCCCAGCATGGCCAGCACGCCTTCGCGGCCTTCCTGGAATTCGCCGACCAGGCCGTTCCAGGTCGCACGCCCCTGGGCGTCGACGCCGGTCTTGCGGCCCAGCCACTGCGAGATCTCGCCCATCAGCAGCGCGGCCTCGTCGGCCGCCTTGGCGCGCAGGTGGAACTTGAGCGCGTTCGCCATCTCGGTGCGCAGGTGGTCCAGCACCAGCGCGGCCTGCTTTTCGCCGCTGCCGAAGAAGCCGCCCTTGGTCTGCTCGAGGTTGTTGAGCAGGCGTTCGAATTCGCGGGTGCGCACCGCTTCCTTGATCTCGCGGTAGCGCTCGGCGTTCACGCCCAGCGCGGCGACGATGCCGGCGCCGGCTGCTTCCAGGCGGTCCTTGATCTGCTCTACCAGCGACAGCACGTATTCCAGGCCGCCGTGTTCCTTGTTGTCGAGGTAGGCGTAGAGCTGCTCGCGCACCGTGGCCTTGATGGTCTCGAATTCCTCGCGGCGGCGCTTCGAGACGCGGTCCTCGGTGGTGTCGGCGGTCGAGTCCTGGTCGCGCACGGCGTCGCGCTCGAGTTCGCGCATCGCCTCGCGCACCTGGGCCGGCCATTCGCGGCGGTCGAAGCCGCTGCGGATGGCGTCGACGCGGTTGTTGACGCGCTGCTCGATGCCGGCCACCAGCAGGCCGTGGCGGTCCTGCAGCAGGTTGTCGACCACCAGGTAGTCGTTGAATTCGCCGCTGCTGCGCTTGAGTTCGATGTTCTTGTCCGAGAACACCGGGAAGTCGCCGAAAGGCAGCGCGCGCAGGCCCATGTGGGTGGCCATGAAGTCGTCGCGGTGCTTGTCGGTGGCGCGGTTGGCGCCGACGTCCGAGCTGCCGACGCCGAAGAAGGCCTTCAGCATGGCGCCGGCCCAGTGGTGGGCGCGGGCGTCGCGCCGCGCTTCCTGGCGCGTGTCGAGCAGCGACTGGCCAAAGGCCGAGAAGCGCTTCGAATAGGTCAGGCGCATGTCGGCGAAGCGGTGCTTCGGCACCAGGGCGTCGTGCGGGAAGTTCTTGTGCTGGGCCTGGTTCACGGCCACCGAGCGCTTGTTGCGCGCGAAGTCGCCGGAGGCGAAGTCCTCGAACAGGGTATCGGCCACCATGTGGTAGATGTCCTTGATGTCCTTGGTATTCTGCTGGGCCAGGTTGCCCGAGTCGACCAGGTAGACCTCGCTGTAGGGCTCGCGCGGCAGCTCATGGCGATCGTAGGCGTCCCAGCGGCCGACGTAGCCAGTGTTGCCCTTCATCGCCGATTCGAGTTCCATCAGGGCGGCGTAGCCGTTGGCTTCGGTGCGGTCCTTGTTGGCGCCGGCATAGCCGGTCGGCAGGAACAGCATCAGTTCGACGTCGGCCTGGGTCACCTCGGTGCGCGCCAGCGCGCGCGCCAGCAGGCCCATGTCGAGGAAGGCGCCGGAGCCGGTGCCGCCGGCCACCGAGCCGACCACCACCACGCGGAAGCGCCCGGTTTCCATGCGCAGGCCCAGCTGCGACAGCTGGCGCTCGTGCGACAGGCCGGCCTTCAGCACCTTCAGCTTCTGGCGGATCTTGTCGCGCACCTTCGGGTACTTGTCGAAGAAGTACAGGCGCGAGACGGCGCGGATCTGGCCCGCGCCCTTGCTCGGATCGATGCCCAGCTCGCGGATGCGCTTCGGCGTCAGCGGCAGCCATTCCTTCACGTGCGGGTATTTCTCCAGCGCGTCCTCGTCGCGGCTGTAGCGCTCCATGTCGAAGGACTCGACCACCTTCTCCTCGTCGGTGAACTTGACCTGGTCGAACTGCAGGTCGTCGGCCTGCGAGCGGCCGCTGTCGATGATGGCGCCGCTGTCGAGGTCGAACTGGATGAACTGGGCGACCGGGAAGTCGGCCAGGCTGTCCACGCGCACGCGGTTGTTGGCACTGCCCCAGAGGGTGTTCAGGATGCGGCGGCGCACCCGCATCAGCACTTCCATGCCGGTACCGCCGATACCGATGAACAGGGTGGGACGCAGGTCGATCACGGTTTCCTGCTTGCGCTCGGCGGCGCCCAGGGACTGGTTGAGATTGTCGGACATGGTGGTTTCCTCTTGCTGTGCGGGCTGGTGCGTGCGTTGCTTATTTGCTGCTTATTTGCGGCTTATTTGCGGCTGGCGGTAAAGGTCAGCACCAGCGAAGCCAGGGCCACCACCGCGATCGGGCCGACGATGACCGGCGCCATGAAGCGCGAGGCGTTCACGCCGGCAAGCACGACGCCGGTGGCGGCGCTGGCCAGGAAGATGAACAGCCACCAGGCCGAGGCATTCGCCTTGTTCGGCGGAAGCTTCTTCGCCACCAGGCCGTTGGCATAGGCGTTCTTGGCCAGGAAGAAGACGATGAACAGCACCAGCAGGATGGCGCCGCCGATCAGCAGGTCGCGCGAGCCGGTGTTCTCGGCCGCCAGGGCGGCGGCCGGCTGGGTCTCGAAGCCGGTGGTGGCGGTGCCGGCCTCTGGCGCGGACACCGCGTCGGGGGCGGCCGGCGCTGCCGGAGCGGATGGATCGGGCAGGCTGAAGCCGGCGTTGTCTTTGTTTTCCTGTGCCATGTTGGTCTCTTTCAGTGGAATGAAGGGCTGTTGTTGTCGTATGGGGGTGAAGCGGAAAATCAGCCGAGCGCGATCGTGTGGCCGTCCTCGACCTTCAGCACCGCCGGGCGGCCCAGGCCGCGCTTGACGATGCCGGCCGGGTTGCCGTCGGCGTCCAGCAGCGCCAGTTGCTGGAAGGGCTTGAGCAGGACCTGGCGCGCCACGCCGTCGACCTTGACCGGATAGCGCGTGCTGCGGCGCGACACCAGGCCCAGGGCCAGCAGGCCGCCCAGCAGCGCCAGCACGGCGCCGACGATGACGAACACCGGCAGCAGCGGATACTGCACGCGCACCAGCAGCGGCACCCGGGCCGTCGAGGCGCGCACCGTCTCGGGCGGCGTGAAGACTTCGGAAATCGGGTCGCCCGGGAACAGTTCGCGCAGCTCGTCGGCGAAGCTGTCGGCCAGCACCAGGCGCTGGCCGGCCAGGCCGACCTCGGCGCGCATCGGCAGCAGCACCTGCTTGCCCATCGCGGCGATCGCCTGGGCCGACCAGGCCGACGGAATCTGCTCGACCGGCAGGTCGAAGCGCACCCGCACCGCCTGGCTGGCGGCCGGCTGCAGGCCGGACACGGTGGCCGGGCTGACCTCGAGCGCCGTGCGCCGGCCGCCCGCGCTGAGCGCCGCCTTCACTTCGGCACGCTCGATCACGTAGGGATAGAACAGGTTCTGCAGCGAGGCATCGAGGGTGATGCGCGGCACCAGCGCCGCGGCGTCGACGTCGAGCACCACGGTGCGGCCGTCGGCGCCGAGGCTGGTCTTCACCGCGCCGCTGTTGCCGACCGCGCGCGGCACGATGCGCACGGCGTCGGCATCCACCGGTTTCAGGCGCGCCGGCGCGCGCGTCAGCACTTGCTTCAGGCGGCCTTCGGCCAGGATGCGGTCGAGCGCGTCGGCGGCCGGCTGGCCATAGGCCAGCGCATACACCATCAGGCCGCGCGCCTGGTAGCGCTTGCCCTGCACCGGCATCTTCAGCGGGAACACGACGGTCTTGCGGATCGAGGGCTCGAGGTGCAGCAGGCGGTAGAAGTCGCGGTTGCGCTCGGCCGTCTGCTGGTCGTTGTTCGGGCTGTTCTTGTTGTTGGTGAAGATCCAGACGATGCCGGGACGCGACTGGAACGGGCCGGTGATGGTGCGCGTCACCGCTTCCTGGAAGTCGGTATCGGCCAGGGCCGCGCCCTCGCCCTTGCGCGCCAGCCCGAGCGTGGCCAGGCGCGCATTCACGCCGGCGCCAGCGCCCGCGCCACCCTGGTTTTCGCCCAGCAGCAGCGGCGACTGGTTCTTGCCGTTGCTCTGGCTAAAGGCCAGTGTGAACACCTTTTCCGACGGCCGGCTGGCGGCCTGGGCCACCGCGCCGACCAGCGGCTTGAGCCGGGACGCGGGGTCGACATAGAAGGGCTCCATCCAGCCCGAGTTCTGGACCAGGAAGGCGTGCTGGATGTCGGCGGCGCGCGCGGCGGCGCCCGCGCACAGGGCCGCCACGGCGGCCAGCGCTACGATGAATGGCTTCATGCGAGGTCCCAGCCGGCGATCGATTTCAGCAACGGGTGGTAGGCCCACAAACGCCCGCCATGCCGGAACAGGCGCAGGCGCCAGGGCTGGGCCACGGCGATGGTGTGGAAGCCGGTGGTCGCGCTGGCGTCGTCGACCACCAGCTCGGCGCGCAGCTTCTCGTTCGAGGCGAGCAGGGTCTCGAGCGCTTCGTGGCTTTCGATTCTCAGGCCGATCGCGCTCTTCGTCGCCGGCGACTCGACCAGGGGAACGATCACTTCGCTCGGCGTGCTGTCGTCGCCCTGCTCCGGATCGTTCCAGGGTTCGTCGGTGAAGCGGGTAGAAAAACGGTAGGTGTAGCTGCCCGAGCACAGGCGCGGCGAGGACGCGGGCGCCTGCTCGACGCCGTCGGTGCCCAGCTTCAGGTAGGTGTACTGCTGGCTGGCGTTGTCGAAGCAGATCTGCCACAGGGCGCCGTCGAGCGCCAGGTAGGGGCTGCCGAACTGGAATTGCGGCGCGATGCCGGCCGGCCAGGGAAGGAAGGCGGCAAGCACCTCGCCGCTGACCTGCTTGTGCAGGCGCAGCTGGCCGCCGGCGCAAGGCCAGAAGGCGACCCGGCCCTGGGACACCGGGGAGCTCATCTCGCCCGGCTCGATGCCGGCGGGCAGCGCCAGGCGCAGGGCGGCGCCGCCGGCCGGATCGACGCCGATGAAGACCAGCTTGCCGGCCTCGCGGCACGGAGCCCAGACGCGACCGTCGAAGCCGACCGGGGCGCCCACCGCCGGGCCGTCGCCGGCATAGCTCACCTCGTAGACCAGGGCGGCGATGTCGGGCGTGACGCAGGCCAGGCCGCGCTCGGTCGGCAGGTAGAGGCGGCTGTGGAAACCATGCGCCAACTCGGCGCGCCAGGCGCCGCGCGGCAAGGCCGTTTCGCTCAGCAGCAGCGGCTTGCCGTTTTCCAGCTCGACCCATTCGTCGACGCCGGTGACCCAGCCGAACAGGGTGCCCTTGCGCGGATCGAGCGCGAGCAGGATTGCATCGAGGCTTCCGAAGGAAGCGGAAAAGAATTCGTAGTCGCCGGGCGGCGGCAGGGGCAGCGTCGCATCCGGCTCGGCCTCGGGATCGTGGCGGCGTGCGCGCGCCAGCGCCAGCGGACGCGCGCTCTGGCGCAGGCCGGCCAGGACGCGGCCGCTTTGGCCGGTGTGCGGCGCGGCGCCATGCGGGGCGACCCAGGCCTCGTCCTTGTCGGCCGGCCGGGCGCCGCGCAGCTGTTCGCCGCTGAGCGGGCTGAACCTGAATTCGGGAGGAAAATGCAGCGATCCGTCGCGCGGCAAGGCGCTGGCCTGCATCAGCGCGCCGAGGACCTCGCGCGACAGGCGCGACGACACCGGATAACCCAGCGCGGTGCGTTTCAGCTCGAGGCCGGGCCGGTCCATGTCGAGTTCCCAGACACCGGAAGACAGCGACCACTCACCCGCAGTTTTCAATTCCATCTTTGCACTCTATTACGTCGAGAAAACCCGCTATACCAGCCTGGACTCAACAGCACAGGCGGAATCGTCAGAGCCTCACTATTTGATTGGGAGAAAAAATTCCTAGCTTCAACAACTCGACATAGTAGCGTCTTTTTATCCGGCCGGAAATAACAGCTGGCATTTTTACTACTCAAATTTAGAACGATTTTTGCACATCGGAACCTTGTGCCACACACAACATATGTGATAAGTAGAAATAGAAATTTCCTTGATAATTCAGTGTCTTGTGACTATTCGATAGAATTGCGCACGTAAATAGCATAGAGAAATACGCGATTTGTAACGCAACAAAAATGGAACGGTCGGCGCAAGCGAGCCGTCGGGATGCTGGCGCGGGATGCGGGAGAATGGGGCTGGAAAGGAGAGGGGCGGGCGGGGACGCCGCCGGCGCAGTGAAATATTATTTCAAGCAGACGGCTGCAATGAAATAATATTTCACGCTAGCGTGGGAGCGGATTGGCCGCTTCGGGAACGGCAGTGAGGATGGTGATGGCCACGCGCCGGTTGCGCGCCCGGTCCTCTTCGTTGTCGTTCGGCGCCACCGGCAGGTTGGCGCTACGGCCGATGGCCGTCAGCCTGGCCGGCGCAATCCCGTTGTCGATGAACAGCCGCACCACGCTGCTGGCGCGCACGGCCGACAATTCCCAGTTCGACGGGAACAGCGGGCTGGCAATCGGCAGATTGTCGGTATGCCCCTCGACCTCGATCGCATGCGGATCGTTCTTCAGCAAACCCGCCACGGTGCCGAGCGTCGCGCGCGATTCCTCGCCGAGCGCGGCCTGTCCTTCGGCAAACAGGATGCTGGCGTTGATCTCGACGCTGACGCCGCGCCCGGTCTGCACCACGCGTACCTTGCCGGCCTGGATCAGGGGCATCAGGGAATTGTTGAGGTCGCGCGCCAGGGTGTTCATGCGCTCGCGCTCGCGCCTGGCCGCTTCGGCGCGCTTGCGGGCGATGATGCCGCTCAGCGGCAAGGCGTCGATGGCGCTGCTGGCCTGCGGGGTTTCCGGCTGGCCGCCGAAGGCGCTGCCGAGCGCATCAGACAGCACCTTGTACTTGCCTTCGTTGACCACGGAAATCGCGTACATCACGACGAAAAAGGCGAACAGCAGGGTGATGAAGTCGGCGTAGGAAATCAGCCAGCGGTCCCCATTGTCGCCGGCGCCGGCGCCATGGCCATGGTTGCCGTTCTCGTCGTAGCGTTTGCGCGCCATCGTCGGCTCAGCGTTTCGCCAGCAGGCTGGCCACGCGCTCTTCCACCACGCGGGTATGGTTGCCGGTGGCGAGGTCGTGGAAGACTTCCAGCAGGATCTCGTACTGCGCCACCTGGTCCGTGACGATTGCCTTCAGCTTGTTCCCCACCGGCAGGAAAAACAGATTGGCTAGTCCGACACCGTACACGGTCGAGACAAACGCCACCGCGATCCCCGAGCCGAGGCGCGACGGATCCGACAGATTTTCCATCACGTGGATCAGCCCCAGCACCGCGCCCAGGATGCCGATGGTCGGCGCATAGCCGGCCGCCGACTCCCAGATGCGCGCCGCCTGGCGCTCGCCGAAT
>Ga0209023_10006004_pt1 | contig 13005 bp, 12 predicted proteins | sample LakOneMetagenome_FD_187468 | JGI IMG/M metagenome (GOLD analysis project Ga0209023, IMG submission 187468) | Freshwater and sediment microbial communities from Lake Erie, Canada (SPAdes) (version 2) | ecosystem: Environmental > Aquatic > Freshwater > Lentic | place: Lake Erie, Canada... | reverse complement strand
GATCACGGCGGCCGTTACGTCCGGCCGTTCGAGGCCGGGCAGGTGGGCGGCTGCCTCGATGACGACCGGATCGCCGGCGCGGGGGAGTCGATCGGCCAGGATCCGGCACTCGTCGAGGATCGCCGGGATGTCCAGCTCGCCGAAGACGACCGTCGCGGGCACGTCGATTTCCTCGAGGCGCGACCAGGCGTCACGGGCACCTTGCCCGCCGTCCTCGGGCTGGGCGGAGACGAGGGCGATCGCGTTCATCGCCAGGGCCAGCTCGCGGATCTGTCCCGGGACGCGGCCCTCCGGTCCGGCCGGGCCGTCGAGCCAGAGCCATGCCTCCAGCTGGTTGATCCCGTCGAGGTCACCCTCGTCCTCGGCCTCTTCGAGCTGATGGGAGAGCTCCCGAGTGGCCGGATCGAGTTCGTCGTCCCCGATCTCGGGCGAACCGCTGACGGCCGGCGAGATCAGGACGAGACCGGCGAGGCGCTCGGGCCGCTCCAGCGCTGCCTCCAAGGCGATCCGGCCGCCCTGCGAGTTGCCGACGAGCCACACCGGCTCCTCCGAGATTCGGTCGAGCACTCCGAGCAGATCGTCGGTGTGGTCGAAGGAGTGCTCCGTGCCCGGCGTCTCGCCGAAGCCGCGGCGGTCGTAAGCCCAGACGTCGGCGCCGCGCTCGTTAAGGACCGCCGCGACATCGCGCCACGCCCGCCGGTCGGCGACGCCGGCGTGCAGCAGGACGATCGTCGGGCCGTCCTCCGCATCGAGATGATCGAACGCGAACGAGGTACCGTCGGCGATCGAGAGCGAGTCCTCATCGGCCATTGGGGAGGACCGTAGCCGACCGGAGGGTGGTCAGGCCGGGGGTCAGCCCCTCGGCATCAGACCGTGGTCGACGGCGTAGGCGACCAGCTCGGCGCGCGTCGACGCTCCGGTCTTCCGCTGGATGTTCGCGCGGTGGGTCTCCACGGTGCGGACGCTGAGGACTAGCCGATCGGCGATCTCGGGGTTGGTGTAGCCGAGCGCCAGCAGCCCGAGGATCTCGGTCTCGCGCGGGGTCAGGTCGTCTGGCGGCCCCGTGTCGGGGGGCTCGGCGGCGAGTCGAGCACCGAGGCTCGGGTTGATGTAGGTGTCGCCGTTGAGGACGGCCCGGATCGCACCGACGAGCTCGCTGGCCGCCGATTGCTTGACCACGTAGCCCTTCGCTCCGCTCTGCAGCGCCTGGCGAGCGAAGGCGGGCTCTGCCTGCATCGTCAGGACGATGATCGCCGTGTCGGGGGAGGCGCCCTGGATCCGCGGAAGTGCGTCGAGCCCGGAGACGTTCGGCATGTTGAGGTCGAGGACGAGGATTGTCGGCTTGTGACCGAGCGCGTAGCGGACGGCGTCCTCGCCGTCGCCGGCCTCGGCGACGACGGTCATGTCCGGCTGTGCCTCGAGGACCATCCGGATGCCGCTCCGAACGATCTCGTGGTCGTCGGCGAGGACGATCGTGATCGGGCCGGCCGGCGTCTCCTCTGCGTCGCTCACGTTGCGAGCCTAAACGCCTGGTCGTGTTCGGCGCGTGTCCGCCCTGCCTCCGCGGCGATCATCGAGAGCACGTGGCGTCTCGTCAGCGACGCGAACGGCGAGATCAGGCGCCAGTAGAGGCGGAAGCGCCGAGCCGCCGCCCGGTCGACCGGTGCGGCTCGCGTCTCGGTGATGAGCAGGCTGCGGTGATCCTGCAGCGGCTGCACGCGAAAGCTCCAGCCGACCTTGACCGATCCGCTGCCGGGGTCGGCGAAACCGTGGTGGCTCAGGCCCTCGGCCTGCATCTCCCGATCCCACATGACCAGGCCGAGGGTGAGCTCGTGTGGCGGATGGTCGCTGAGGACGATCCAGATACCCGCTTCGATCAGATCCGAGATCGTCGCGTCATCGACGACGCTCTCCTGGGGGCGGCGCCGCAGGAGGTTCAGGAGTCGCAGCGGCGCGCTCCGCAGGCAAACCAGCACCTTCACGGTCCCGGACGTGCTCAGGTCGGTCCGGCGGATGGCGTCGAAGGTCTCGTCGACGTCGGCGTCGACGATCACGGTCTGCTGCGTGACCGTCGCCGGTTCCGGGATCGCCTCGATCAGGCCCTCCGAGATGGTTTCCGTCATTCCGACAGGGTCCACGAGGCCGTACCCGCGCGCATCAGGGGGTTCCCTCGTTCGTTCATCGGTACTGACCACGGACGCACCGGTCACGGCCAGGGTGTTGGCTTCCTGGGGTGGCCGAGCTGATCTTCGTCGCGTGTCTGACCGCGGTCGCAAGCGGAGTCGGCGCGATCCCGGTCTTCGCCCTCGGTGCCGACCGGGCGGTCCGCTGGCGCGCCGGAATGGTCGGCTTCGCGGCCGGCGTGATGACGGTCGCCGCCGTCGTCGGCCTCCTGATTCCCGGCTTCCGGGAGGGACCGGCGGTCGAGGTGCTGATCGGCGTCGCCGTCGGCATCGCCCTCCTCGTCCTCCTGCGCAGCTGGCTGGGCCATCGTGGGGAACTTGCGATCGAGGGTTCGTCGACGTCGTTGCTCGTCTTCATCGTGCTCTTCGCCCACAGCCTCCCGGAGGGCTTCGCCATCGGCACCGCCTATGCGTCGGCGACCGCCGGTCTGGGCCTGTTCGTCGTGATCGCGATCGCGATCCAGAACATCCCGGAGGGAACGAGTGTCGCCATCCCGCTCTCGATCGACGGCCGCAGCGCGTCCCAGCAGTTCTGGGCGGCGGTGCTGTCGAGCTCGCCGCAGCCCGTCGGCGCGGTGATCGCCTACGTCTTCGTCGAGCGGATCGAGGCGCTGCTGCCTCTCTCGTTCGGCTTCGCCGCCGGCGCCATGATCGCCCTCGTGGTCAGGCAACTCGCCCCCGACGCGCTGCGGGAGGACATGCGCCGGGGATCGATCGGGATCTTCGCCGGCATGGCCTTCATGGCTGCGATCAGCCTCGCCCTCAGCGTCTGAGCGGTTGCGGCCCGGAACTGCCTGCGGAGCTTCATTCCGTAGTTGGGGCGGATGCGATCGACGCGCACCGGATCTAGTTTCAGTGTGGGCTCGACGGATGCACCCGAGCCGTACCGCGAAGGAAGGGGACGCCGTGTACAAGACAATCGTTATCGGCCTCGATGGCTCCGACGACGCCAAAGCCGCAATTCCGGCGGCCGTCGAGCTGGCCAGGTTGAGTGAGGGGAAGATCGTCATCGCGCATGTCGTCGAGCGGATCGCCGGCAAGGGCGACGTGGCTGCCGTTCACGCCGACGAGGACCAGATCAAGGAGGGCGTCGCCGCGGAGGCCGAGCGGATCTCGGCCGAAGGGGTCGAGGCCTCCGTCGAGTTGGCGACCGTCGTCCTCGGCGGTCCTGCGCGCTCGATCGAGGAGATCGCCGAGAACGCCGGGGCCGACCTGATCGTGGTCGGCGCCAAGGGCCGTTCCGCGCTCGGCGGGCTGCTGCTCGGCAGCGTGCCCGATCGCCTCATGCACATCGCGAAGCGGCCGGTCCTGGTCGTACCCGCCGCCTAGCCCATGGCCTTCAGGGTGGTCATCGCAGGGGGCGGAGTGGCAGCCCTCGAGGCCGCCCTCGCATTGGACGAGTTCGGGGGCGATCGGCTCGAGATCGAGCTGATCGCGCCGAACCCGACCTTCCATCTGGAGGCCCTGACGGTCGCGGAGCCGTTCGGCGGCGAGGCCCCCAGGGAGATCGACCTCGCGACCTTCTGCGATCGCTTCGGGATCGAGTTGCGCCGCGACTCGCTGGCCGAGATCTGGTCGGACCGTCAACGGGTTCTGCTGGCCTCATCCGAGGACGTCTTCTACGACGCGTTGCTCCTGGCCTTCGGCGCCAGGCGCGAGGTCTCGATCCCAGGTGCCCGCGCGTTCCGCGGCGGGGCCGACGTCGAGTGGCTCGCCGGCGTGCTCGAGGGAATCGAGCGCGGCGCCGGGCGCGAGATCGTCTTCGCCCTGCCCGGCAGCATCCGCTGGTCGATGCCGCTCTTCGAACTCGCCCTGCTGATGTCGAAGTGGATCCGCGACCGGATGACGATGCCGGCCCCGCTGCGGATAGTGCCTTCCATCGACGACCCCCTCGCGATCTTCGGCGCCCAGCCCGCTGCCAGGATCAAGACGCTGCTCGACGACGCCGGGATCGAGCTGATCGCCGGGGCGGGAAAGCTGGCCTACGAGAACGGGCGGTTGACATGCGAGGACGGCCGGACCTTCGAGCCCGATGAGGTGATCACGCTCGCCCAGCCCATCGTGCCCGACATCCCCGGGGTGCCCCAGGGTCGCGACGGCCTGATCGACTGCGACCCGGAGATGCAGGTGCGTGGTCTCCAGAACGTCTGGATAGCCGGGGATGCAACGTGGTTCCCGATCAAGCAGGGCGGCATCGCCGCGCAACAGGCGGAGGTCGCCGCAGCGGGGATCGCCCGGGCCGCCGGTGTCGACATGCCGCAGCAGATCTTCGAGCCGACGATCAGGGCGGCGCTCCTGACAGGCGACGAGCCGCAGTTCCTCACGACCGATCTCTCCGAGGACGGTGAGGCCGAGCTCTCGACGAGTCCGCTGTGGTGGCCGCCGATCAAGGTCGCCGGGCCTCGCCTCGCTCCCTACCTCGCTCGGGAGTGGGGAGGGGACGATGCCGACCCGTTCGGACCCGTCACCGACCTGCAGCCGGCAGATCGCAGCAGCGAGGCGGAGCACTACGCAGCGCTCCACCTGGCGCTCGAGTTCGCCGACATCGATGCCCAGGAGGGCGATCCCAAGCAGGCGCTGCGGTGGCTCGAGGTCGCCGAGCGGTTGAACGTGACCTTGCCGCCCGCCTACGTCAAGCGCCGGGCCCGGTGGCTCGAGGCTGCCGGGGGCAACTCGCCAGAGCCGGGTGGCCACGGCGACCCGCCGCGAGGCGACTGACTACTGCCCGACGTCGCGGCGGTTCAGTCCCGCGATCGCGGTGGCCGCCAGCAGCGCGGTCACCCCCACCAGCACCGCCCAGCCGCCCCAGGGTGCTCCGTCGCGGAGCGGGGAGGAGCCGAGCGCCTGGTAGAAGGGCGAGAGCGGACGCCAGGGCTCGAGGGCCGACACGGCCTGCCCGAGTCCGTCGAGAACCCACGCCGCGACGCCGATCGCACCGGCGATCGCCATCGCCCGCGCCTTCCCGGGCACGATCGCGCCGATCGCCAGGGCCAGGGTTCCGAAGAGGAGACCGAGCAGAGCGATGCTGATCGTCGCGGCGAGCAGGTTCAGCGTGTCGATCTCGAGGTCGACCAGCTGCGAGAGAGCCAGGATGGAGACGTAGAGCACCGCGGAGACCGCCGCCACCGCGAGCGTCAGAAAACCGAACTGCTGGCGCACGAACATGGAGCGGGAGAGTGGGTGGGAGAGCGTCAACTCGAGGGCGCCGCTCTCCTCGTCGCCGGCGACGAGGGCGCCGCCGATCCCGATCGCGAAGATCATCAGCAGCAGCGGCCCCGCGAAGGCGAAGATCTGGCTGTTCAGGTAGCCGATCCCGCTCGTGATGTCGGTTTCCCCGCCGACGAACAGGGCGCGCATAGCCTCGGAGAGGTCCTTCGTGTAGTCGTTCAGACCGCTGGCGTCGCGGATCGATGGGTAGAAGACGATCTGCAGGGCGACGAACGAGACGATGCCGACCGACCACCAGAGGATCGAGCGGCGCCGCTCGCTGAGAGATTCGCGGAAGACCTCAGGACCCATCGTCTTCTCCGTAGTAGGAGCGGAAGATCTCCTCCAGCTCGGGCTCCTCGCTCGTCAGCGTGTGGACGGGCAGGTGCGAGAGCTCCTTGATGAGCGGATCCATCGAGCCGCGGACCGTCGCCCGGATCAGCCCGCCGTCAACCCGCAGGTCGGAGACTCCGTCCACCTTGCCGAGACCGTTCAGCGGCTCCGGGTGGTCGAGCCGGATCTCGATCCTGCGGACGGCCCGGTCCTTCAGGCCCTCGACCGACTCGACGGCGACCATGCGTCCGTCGCGGAGGATGCCGACCCGATCGGCCACGTGCTCGACCTGATCGAGAGCGTGGGAGGAGAGCAGGACGGTCCGCCCGGCCTCCGCCCGCTCGCGGATCAGCCGCCCGATGTCGTGCTGGCGCAGGGGGTCGAGGCCGCTCGACGGCTCGTCGAGGATCAGGACCTCGGGATCGTGCATGAAGGCAGCGATCACGCCGATCTTCTGCCGGTTGCCCTTCGACAGATCGTGGACGGGCCGATCGAGATCGAGTCCGAGCCGCTCGGCCAGCGGTTCGATCGCCTCCTCGCCGGCGCCCTCGCGCAGCCTCGAGAGATGAGCGAGCAGCGACCGGCCGGTGCCGCGCCGCGGCAGCTTCAACTCACCCGGCAGGTAGCCGACGCGTCTGCGCACGGCGAGCCCGTCGCGGCGGGTGTCGCAATCGCAGACGCGAGCGCTTCCGCGGGTCGGTCGGATCAGGTCGAGGAGCATCCGGATCGTCGTCGTCTTCCCGGCGCCGTTCGGTCCGAGGAATCCGAAGACCTCGCCGCCCTCGATCCTGAGATCGAGACCCTCGACGCCGACGACCGACCCGTAGAGCTTCGTCAGGTCCGTCGTCTGGATCGCCGGCAGGTTCATTCGGCGGGCTGCGGACTCCGCTCGGGTGTCCGCGCGGAGCGGAGATCGCGGAGGCGGAGTGGGTCGGAGCCGACCGCGCGGGGGAGCACGAGCACGGGGCAGGCCGACGCGCCGACCAGCTGTCGGGTGGTGCTGCCGAGGATCGTCCGGCGCAGCGGCCCGTATCCGCGAGAGCCGGTGACGAGAAGGTCGAAGTCGGAGCTGACCTCGGCGAGCTCGACGCCGGCGTCGCCGATCAGCATTCGCCCCTTCGAGGGCAGGCCGTCCGGAATGCGTCCGAGGGCCGTATCGAGCAGGCGGCGCTTCTCACGGCGCTCGGAGTCCTCGAGCTCGCCCTCCGAGAGGACGCTCCACGTGGTCGAGTAGCCGTAGCTGAGGTAGTCGGCGACCGTGAGCACCGTCAGACTGCCTCCGGTGATCTCGACGAGGCCGATCGCGGTCTCGAGCGCTGTCCAGGACTCAGGCGACCCGTCGAAGGCGATCGCGATGCGCCCGAGGGCGGCGTCGACGCGCTCGCTGTAGGAGCTCGGAGCGATGGCGATTCCGCACGAGGTGCCGTGCATGAGCGAGTCGGCCGTGGTTCCGGCGAGCGTCCGGCCGATCGGACCGCGGTGGCTGGAGCCGATCACGACGAGTAGCGCCTGCGCCTCCTCGACGGCCTCGTTGAGGACCCTCGAGCCCGAGCGTCCCGGAACCGCCCGGGTCTCGACCGGGAAGCCGTCGAATTCCTGGCGCACCCGGTCGAAGCGGGGCTTCATCTCGCGATCCACCTCGGCCTGGAGCTCGGCATGGGACATCAGGTATTCGGGCCAGGGCAGCGCCGCGACGACCGTCGACCGGGCGCCGATGGATCGCGCCAGCAGGTGGCCGAGATGCACCGCATCGAGACCGCCGTGTTGAGGGTCGTAGCCGATGATGATGCTGCGGTCCATTTACCTTCCTCGCCCTCTCCTCGTCGAATTCGCTCATCGCAACGCTACGGGCGCCGGGACCGGGGGCCATCCGGTGCTTGTCGGTGTCTGGGTCGGTAGTTCCTGCGGATGGCCGAAAGGACCCACGGAGCGGCCGATGCGGCGCTAGAGTCGGCCTACGAAGCCCCGATGAGCACGACCAGCATCGATTCAGCACGTTTCGAACGCCTCTTCGACGTCGGGCGCGGGCTCGTCTCCCACCACGACCCCGAGATCGTGCTCGCCGAGGTGATTGAGGCTGCTCGGGACCTGACCGGCGCCCGATACGCCGCGCTCGGGATCCTCGATGCCGACAAGCGCGGCCTGGCTCGCTTCCTGACCGCCGGGATCGACGAGGAGGAGAGGCGCCGGATCGGTCCGTTGCCGAGAGGACACGGGATCCTCGGCGAGCTGATCAGCGATCCGAAGCCACTTCGCCTGACCGAGATCAGCGAGCACCCGCATTCCTACGGCTTCCCGACCGAGCATCCGCGCATGTCCACATTCCTCGGGGTGCCGGTGACGATCCGTGGCGAGGTCTTCGGAAACCTCTACCTGACCGAGAAGGCCGATCAGGCGGCATTCGACGAGGAGGACGAGGAGGTTCTGGTCGTCCTGGCCCAGTGGGCGGCGATCGCGATCGACAACGCGCGCTCGCACGAGACGAGCCGGATCAGACAGGACGAGCTCGAGCGCGCGGTCCGAGGCCTCGAGGCGACCGTCGCACTGAGCCGCGAGGTGGGAGGCGAATCCGACCTCGGCAGAGTGCTTGAGCTGGTCGTCAAGCGGGGCCGTGCGCTGGTCGGGGGCAAGAGCTGCATCGTCTTCCTGCTCGCCGACGACGACGAGCTCAGCCCGGCCGAGGTCGCGGGGGACGTCGACCGCTCGGTGCTCGACATCAAGCTCCCGCAGCAATCGCCGGCGCGGGACGCAATCCGCTCGCGGCACAGCCAGCGGATCGGCGCCGCGGAGATCGCCCGGTTCTCAGGTCTGGGCACCGAAGCCGCTTCCGCGCTCCTCGTCCCCTTGCGTTCCCGGGGGGCGGATCTCGGCGTGCTGGCCGTCTTCCACGCCGCCGATCCCGATGACGCATTCGGTAACGACGACGTCCTCGCGATGGAGTCCTTCGCGACGAGCGCTTCGACCGCGATCCACTCGGCGAGGTCGATCGAGGACGAGAAGCTGCGCCTGTCGATTGCATCCTCCGAGCGCGAGCGCAAGCGATGGGCGCGTGAGCTCCATGACGAGACATTGCAGGAGCTCGGGGCGCTGAACGTGATGCTCGAGAGCGCCCTTCAGGTCGACGATGCCGAGGCGGTCCGCGCCGCCCTTTCGACCTCCAACGATCAGGTCGAGCGGGTCATCACCGGCCTTCAAGGACTGATCACGGAGCTGCGGCCCGCTGCGCTCGACGACCTCGGGGTGGCGGCCGCCGTCGAAGCTCTCGTCAGCAGGATGCGGTCTCGATCGGGGCTGCACGTCGAGGCCGACATCGACCTGGCCTACGAGTCGGGACGCAGCGACACCCGCCACAGCCCGGAGCTGGAGGCGACCATCTACAGAACCGTGCAGGAGGCGCTCAACAACGTCGTCAAGCATTCGGGGGCCAATCGCGCGCGGGTCCTGATCGAGGAGCGTCACTCCGAGGTGACGATCGCCGTCGAGGACGACGGCACGGGGATCGGCGGCCGCGACAGCGGGGAGGGGTTCGGGCTGCTGGGGATGCGGGAGCGCATCGCCCTGGTCGGCGGTACGGTCTCCGTCGCCGAGGCGGAGGGCGGCGGCACCCGGGTCAGCGCGTCGCTACCGGTCTCCGGTCCGTGAGCGGTCGACGAGGTCCAGCGGGTTCTTGACGTCGCCGAAGTCCTCGGCGCCGATCCGGGCGCGGAAGACCCAGTAGGTCCACGCCTGGTAGATCAGCACGACCGGAACGAGGGCCACCGCGACGACCGTCATCACGGTCAGGGTGTAGTGGGAGGACGAGGCGGCGCTCAGGGTCAGGTCGTAGGCGGAATTCGTGCTCGAGACCATTGCGTTCGGGAAGAGGTTCGCGAACAGCGACGAGAAGAGGAAGACGATTCCGAGCGATGTCGCACCGAATGCGCGACCGGGACGGCGCGAGGCGAAGAAGATCGCTGCGACCAGGGACGCTCCCGCCAGGATCGCCAGCAGGGTCGAGACGAACTCGATGCCCCCGTGATCGCTCTGCCGGATCACCGTCCATGCCAGGAAGGCGGAGACGAGCAAAGCGGCGACCGGGGCGGTGCTGCGTGCAATCGCACGCGAGCGCTCCTCGACCTCGTCCTTGGTCCGCAGGGCCAGGAAGCAGGCGCCGTGGACGAGGAACAGGGAAAGGGTGGCCAGGCCGCCGAGCAGCGCATAGGGCGTGAGCAGGCTGAAGAGCGTGCCGGTGAACTCGGCGTCAGAGCCGATCGGCGACCCGCCGACGATGTTGGCCCAGCCGACGCCCCAGAGCAGAGCGGGGAGGAAGCTGCCGATCGCGAACGTGATCTCCCAGCGGCGGCGCCATGTGGAGTCCTCGCGCTTGCCCCACATCTCGAAGAACATGCCGCGAACGATGAGAGCCGCGAGGACGAGGAAGAGGGCGAGGTAGAAGCCGGAGAACAGGGTTGCGTACCACTCCGGGAAGGCGGCGAAGGTCGCACCGCCGGCGACGAGCAACCAGACCTCGTTGCCGTCCCACACCGGGCCGATCGAATGGATCACCGCGCGTCGTTCGGCGTCGTTGCGGGTGACGACCCGGAGCAGCATCCCGACGCCGAAGTCGAAGCCCTCGAGTACGAAGTAGCCGATCCAGAGCACGCCGATGAGGACGAACCAGACTCCTTGGAGGAAGGTGACATCCATGATCAGTACGCCAGTGCGAGGTCGTCGCGGGTGGGGTCGGATTCCTCGCCGTCACCGTCTCCGCCCTCGGGATCGGGACCCTTGCGGGCCTTCTCGAGGAAGATCCGGCCGGCGATCACGGCGAGCACCGCGTAGAGCAGGGTGAAGCCGACGAGCGTGGTCAGGATCTCGAACGTGCTGACCGACGGCGAGCCCGCCTCGGACGTCTTGAGGAGTCCGAAGACGACCCATGGCTGGCGGCCCATCTCGGTGAAGATCCAGCCGGCCGTGTTGGCGAGGAACGGGAGTGCGGCCGCGAAGACCATGAGCTTCAGGTAGCGGCGCGAGGCCAGCAGCTTGCCGCGCCGCGACAGCCACCACCCGGCGATCCCGAGCACCGCCGCGAGCATTCCGATGCCGAGCATCGCCCGCCAGGACCAGTAGGCGACGGCCACGATCGGCGCGTAGTCCCCGGGGCCGTACTTCTGCTGGTACTCGGCGTTGAGGTTGTTGATGCCCTGGATCTCGCCACGGGGATATCCGGTCGAGATGAACGAGAGGAGGTTCGGGATCTCGATGTTGCGATTGAGGCCCTCGGGGTTCGACTTCAGGTCGCCGGTGGCGAAGAGGGAGAGCCCGGCGCCGTCCTTGGTTTCGAACACCGCGTCGGCCGCGGCCATCTTCATCGGCTGCTGGTGGCTCATCAGGACTCCGTTGAAGTGACCGACGATCACCGTCGTGACGGCGGCGAGCGCCAGCATCGGAAGAGCGTGGCGGAGTGAGGATCCGAAGACGCCCGTCTCGTTGTCGCGGAGGATGTGCCATGCGGAGATGGCGATGATCAGCATCGTCGCCGTGATCAACGCAGCGAGCAGGGTGTGGGCGAAGGCGAAGAGGGCGGTGCTGTTGCCGAGCACCGAGAAGATCGACGTGAGTTGCGGCTTACCGTCGACCATCTGGTAGCCGACGGGATGCTGCATCCACGAGTTGGCGGCGAGGATGAAGAACGCCGAGAGGGCCGTCGATGCCGAGACCAGCCAGATGCAGGCGAGGTGGACGCGCTCGCTGAGCCGTCCCCAGCCGAAGATCCAGAGGCCGAGGAAGGTGGACTCGACGAAGAAGGCCGCCAGGCCCTCCATCGCCAGCGGCGCGCCGAAGATGTCGCCGACGTAGCGGGAGTAGTTCGACCAGCTCATCCCGAACTGGAACTCCTGCACGATCCCGGTGACGACTCCGAGGGCGAATGAGATCAGCATCAGCTTGCCCCAGAACTTCGTCGCGCGCAGCCACTTCTCGTCGCGGCTTCGATACCAGCGGGTCTGGCAGTAGGCGACGAAGAACGTCATTCCGATCGTCACTGGGACGAACAGGAAGTGGTAGATCGTCGTGATGCCGAATTGCCAGCGCGCGAGTTCGAGTGCGGTCACGAAATCGACGATATGTGGCGCTCGGAGGCCTCTCATCGGCACCAACTCCCGAGCGTTCTGCGTGGTCAGTACGGAGCCGGGTTGCCGCCTCCAGGCGGATGGAAGAACCCGTCCCCGGCACTACGTTGCAACTGCAACGACGAATGCCCACGGAGGTGGATCGACTTGAGAACGATCGTGGTCGGATACGACGGCAGCGAGGCATCCAGCGACGCCCTCGCGCTCGGCGTCGCTCTGGTCGACGGCCTCGGAGGATCGCTCGTCGTCGCCGTCATCGACGAGTTTCACGTCTTCGCCGGGGCTCCGCCCGCCGGCGCCGAGCGCGCGGCGTATCTACGGGAGACGCTCGAGCGGGCGTCGATGGAGCTCGGCGGGCGGGAGTTCCGCGGCGAGACGATGTGCGGCTCCGTCCCGGAATGTCTCGAGCTGATCGCCGAGCGGGCGGGCGGCGACCTCCTGGTGATCGGTTCGACCCACCGCGGCGAGGCCGGCCGGGTCGTCCTCGGCAGCGTCGGCGACCGCCTCCTGGCCGGCTCCCCCTGCGCCGTGGCGGTCGCGCCGAGCGGTTACGCGCAGAGTCGCCCGGACCACCTGCACCGGGTCGGGGTCGGCTTCGACGGCGAGGAGGAATCCCGTGAGGCGGTACGAGTCGCCTGCGACACGGCCGTCGACCTCGGCTGCGAGTTGCTCCTGCTCGCGGTGGCGCCGACGCCGGTGGAGGTGCTCACGGGCATTTCCTGGGGCTCGAAGTCGCCGTATCTCAGCTTCCTTCACGAGCAGCTGAACGACGAGCTCGGCAAGGCCTCGGCTGGCCTGCCCACGAACTTCCGGTTCGCGGGGGAGGTGCTCGATGGCAACCCCTCCGATGTCCTGCGCGAGAAGAGCGCCGACGTCGACCTTCTCGTCCTCGGCTCGCGCGGCTACGGGCCGCTGCGGCGGGTCTTCCTCGGTAGCGTCTCCAGCAAGGTGCTCCACGGCTCTCAATGCCCGGTCCTGATCACGCCGCGCTCGGCCCGCGGGTCGCGAGTCGAGACTTCATGAAGGCCGTGCAGGTCGTGCGGCCTGGTTCTGCTCCCGAGGTCGGAGAGATCGACGCCCCCGTGCCGGGACCAGGCGAAGTGCTCATCGAGGTCGAGGCGTGCGGCGTCTGCCGCACCGACCTGCACATCCTCGACGGCGACATCCCGACG
>Ga0209023_10006003_pt1 | contig 13007 bp, 11 predicted proteins | sample LakOneMetagenome_FD_187468 | JGI IMG/M metagenome (GOLD analysis project Ga0209023, IMG submission 187468) | Freshwater and sediment microbial communities from Lake Erie, Canada (SPAdes) (version 2) | ecosystem: Environmental > Aquatic > Freshwater > Lentic | place: Lake Erie, Canada... | reverse complement strand
ACGCCGATGAAATTGTGGTGCTGCAAAAAGGAGAGATAGTGGAAAGGGGTACCCACGACAGCCTGATTGCACAAAATGGATTTTATAAAAGGCTGGTGGATATGCAGGAAGTGAAATAGCAACAGAATACACATTCCTTTTTTCATTTTTTTTGCAATATATTAGTGCATGCTTCCACGGCAGTTCAGCATTATACTAACCTTTACTACTTTATCCCTTATTGCAAAAGCACAAAATGGGGACTATAGTCTTTTCCGTTCATTTACTGTTGCTGATGGTTTACCCAGCAATCATATTTATACCTGTGTAGAAGATAACAAGGGTTTTTTATGGGTAGCCACCGATGCCGGCATTGCCCGTTTCGACGGCAAACATTTTCAAACATTCAATACCAGGGACGGGCTACCTGATGATGATGTGCTGGATGTGGTTAAAGAAACGAATGGCCGTATCTGGATCAACTGTTTTAAACAAAGCCCGGCTTATTTTGATGAGGTTAAGAACAGGTTCATAAATGCAAAGCAGGACACCAGTCTCGCTAAGGTGAGCGGCACAGGTACAATATACCTGACAGCCCTTTCCGGCGGAGGCGTAATGTACTGGAATCAAAATGGGTCTTATTATATTAATAACGGGCAAACTACACATGTACTTTATGAGCGCCCCGGTCTTTGGGCAGGCCTGGCGGTTCAAAACAAAAACAATAATGATTTCATTTTATATGGATCAGACAGGGTTACCGCTCAATTCTTTATTTATAAAGATGAAAAATTACTCGACAGTATTTCATTACGCAACTGGGGAAACCCTAACGAAATGACCTTTACTTCCCACGACAATAAATTTTACATGAGTAAAATAGGATCACCTACCTACTTTATATTTTCAGATTTTCAAACCAGCCCTTTCCGATGCAAAACAGATACGGTAGCCATTAGCGAACCCATTGCCTGGAGGGGGTTTACGCCACAGTACTTTTATGTTACCAGCAAAAAAAGCAGCCTTTTTGTTTTTGATAAACAAACACTGGAAAGGAAATTTATACTGGGTGGAAATTATTCTCCTAATTCTTTATACAACGACAGTAAAAAAAATATATGGATAAGTACTGTTGACAAAGGCCTCCTGCTGTACAAAAGAAGATATATTGAGCAATTTGCCATACCGGATAATTTTACGAATACGCATTTTTTAAGCCTTGCACGGAAACCAAACGGTACCCTGCTTGCAGGGAATTTTTATGGGCAGGTAGTGGAAACAGATGGAAAATATTTTATTGTTCATTCTTTGCCCATCGCAAATGCAACCAACTGGCAACGTAAAATAATTGTGCTGCAAAATAAAATATTTTCAATTAGTGAAGGTGGCGCTTTCAGTGACTTTACAAAGGCAGTGTTAAATATTAACGGGAAACCACTCTCGGTAAAAACCGGCGCCGTTTTAAATGACAGCCTCATTATTCTGGGTGTGTATGGCGGACTGGGAAAACTTAATGCTGTAACTGGAGCATATATTACCTTATCCGCACTCAGGAAAAGAACAACCTGCATCAGTATTGCCCCGGGTAATATTATTTATCATGGAAGTACGGATGGCCTGTACAGGTATGATTACAATAACAACAGGGATACTCCACTGGTAAAAAATCATCCTTTATTGTCCGAACGGATTTCGGCCCTTTGTACCTCACCCGATAATTATACCTGGGTAGGCACAGCCAGTAACGGCTTACTGGCCATGCAAAATGACACCGTGAGAAAAGTATTTGCTGCAGACGGCGGTATTATCAGCGATAACATAAAATGTATTGTATCCGGCAGGAAAGGAGAGATCTGGGTGGGTACCAACTCAGGCATCAGTATAATCCGGTATAAGAATTCCCCGGATGACTTTACTTACCAGAACCTTACCATTAATGATGGCCTCAGCAGCAATATCATCAATGAAATGGTTTTTAGTAACGATACTATTTACTGTGCTACCGCCAATGGTATCTGTGCCATTCCTGCCGGTATCAGTTTACCACAGTTTGACATTCCGGTACAGCTTACCGGGGTTTTTATTAACAACAGGGATACACTGATCAGTAATGCCTATCGTTTAGCATATGATAAAAATAATATAGAACTGCATTTTGCAGGTATAGAACTGGGCGGCCATTTTAATTACTTTCAATACCGTGTCAATGGCGGGAAATGGCTAAACCTGGATGCAAACACCCTGAACCTGCAATTGAATAGCGGGAAATATGAAATTGAAATAAGAGCTGTAGATGTAAATGGGATTGCAGGCAGCAAGCCACTCCTGGTCTCTTTTACAATTGCCACTCCTTTTTGGAAATCACTATGGCTTTGGCTGATAGTTATGTTTCTAACGGGTGCTTTGGTTGTACTGGCTTTGCGGAAAAGAGAAATGGCCAAACGGGAAACAGCTATGCAGGCCATGCTTAACCAGAAAAAAATAACCGAACTGGAACTGCAGGCATTAAAATCCCAGATCAACCCGCATTTTATTTTTAATTGCCTTAATTCCATCAAGCTGCTCAATCACCTGCAAAAACATGCAGAAGCAGAAAAATATTTGGACCGGTTTGCTGCGCTGTTACGTTCTGCACTGGAGCAATCATCATTGCAGCATATAACCCTGCAGCAGGAAATTGATTTCATTGAAAATTACCTTGCGCTTGAAAAGCTGCGTTTGCCCGATAAGCTATCTTATACTATTGATGCAGGAAGCTCCTTAAATACAGCTGCACTGTTAATACCATCCATGCTCCTGCAGCCTTATGTAGAGAATGCGGTGAAGCATGGTATTGCCCCTTTAAAAAATAAACAGGGCCTGGTGCAGGTGAGGTTTTATGTAAAAGACAATTGTTTGATGGCCGAAGTGGAAGACAATGGTGTGGGTATGCAAACAACCGCTGGTCTCACCGGCAGTACAGGCATTGGCAACCGGAATACCGGGCGCAGGAGCAGCCTCTATAGTATTACAACCACAGTTACAGATTTAAAGATGAAAGATGTAAATTTATCCGGTACCCTGGTACAGTTAAAAATACCCATCAGCAAAAATGAACTTACCTATGATCAGAGCAATCCTGGTAGATGATGAACCCAATAATACCCGGTATGTAAAAGAATTGCTGCAGCAGCATTTCCCTGCAGTTGACATTGCAGCCATTTGCAATGATGCCACCGAGGGAATGTTGCTGATAGATGAAATGCAGCCGCAACTGGTATTTATGGATGTGGAAATGCCGGGACTTAACGGATTTGAAGTGTTGCAGCAACTGGAGCCGCTTGGCTTTGAAGTTATTTTTATTACTGCCTATAACCATTACGCCGTGCAGGCTTTTGAAGCAAATGCCGCGGGCTATTTAACCAAACCACTGGCCGTAGATAAATTTATTAAAGTAACTGCGACCGCTATTCAAAAAATTGAGAAAGACGAAATCAACAGGAACCTGTTCAGCATGTTGCAGCATAACGGGGCAAAAGAAACCAATAACAAAATTGCGCTACCCACACAAACCGGTTTCCATTTTGTTCAGTCAAATGATATCATATACCTGGAAAGCAATGGAAACTACACCCAGTTTTACCTGCAGCACAACCGGAAGATAACCGTGAGCCGGCAAATTGGCGAATACGAAAAACTGCTGCCTGCAGATGTTTTTGTACGTACGCACGACAAATACATTATTAATATAGAATGCCTGACGGAGTATATGCGGGGCAATGGGGGAGATGTTAAATTACAGAACGGGGTGGTGCTGCCGGTGTCAATGCGTCGCAAAGACAACCTCCTGTTAAGGTTTGAAAAATGGATGAAAAGAAAATAAAGATGCTTAAAACCCCTGCTGCGCAAGAAACTTATTTATTGTTTTTGCCGGCGGTTTTTGCAGCCGAAATTGTTTTTTGCCCGGTGCCCTCCACCTTGTAGTTACTGGCTTCTTTTGTTTTGTCGGTACCGGATTCTTTTACTTTGCTGACATTAGTAAGTTTGTAAGGTTGTCTTAAACCATTTTTGGCTGAATCACTCTGGGGTGTTGTTGGATTGGGCTTGACCGTGTTTTCTTTCTGAACCCCCTTAACGGTTTGTGCAAAAGAGTGGCCGGTAAAGAAAGAAAGTACCGCAAAAGAGAAAATTTTTTTAATTCCTTTGATCATGATAAAAGTTTTTAGTAACCCAAACCTATACATAAAAAACACAGAAACAAAGGGTCGGGGCGTTTTTAGTAAAAAAATTATTCCCAAAGGGATGGTTTTTGACATTGCTCCTGTTATGATATTTGAAACACCCCTGCTCGACAGCCCTGCCGAAATGCTGTTAAAACAATACGTGTTTGATACCCGGTCTGATAAACTGGTGCTATGCCTGGGCTTTGGCTCTTTATACAATCACAGCCTGAAATCCAGGGCCAGCTGTTATTACGACGAAAACAACAATGTGATGGTATTTACAGCCCTGCAGAAGATACCTGCCCATACCGAGATCACCATCAATTACAATTCGGAAGAAGCAGGAACTGACAGGTTCCCGGAACTGAACGTTGACTAAGCTGCGCTTATACAATCAACTCCTTCGTTTATACATTTTCGCCCGAACGTTTATATGTTTCAGGTAGGAAATTCTTCCCCGTATTTCCAGTTTTACTGCATCATTGTTAACCAGTAAAACCCATACCATGTTACTTAAAAAGATACTCCTTGCAGTTATTTGCCTGTCAGCATTCAGCTTTTTACAGGCGCAAACAGTAACAGCACCTAAAAATATTTCTCCTGAAGATGGAAAGAATTTGAATAGCAAAGAGCCTGATGTTATGGTCAATTTCAGGTGGACACCTGTACTGCCAAAACCAAAGGAAGATGTGGTCTATAAAGTACGCATACTGGAAATATTACCCGGGCAATCGAAAACACAGGCTTTAACAAATAAACCCATTGCGATACTGGAAGTAAAAAATGGTACGGAAACCACTTTCAGACTGGGAAAGAGGAATAATGGTATAGTATGGGGTGTTGAAGCAGTGGTTACAGAGAAAGGAGCACCCAAAAGCCTGGGTAAAAGTGATGCTACCCAGTTTACCGTAGGTGGAACAGCCAATGGCGAAAGGTTGGGTAAGCGTAACAATGGCTTATAGTATGCATTAGGCAAATGGCTCGCATTGAATAATCTTAATACAAATAAATTCTTAATAACTAAATTTTAAACCATGTTACTTAAAAAAATTTTCCTTGCATTTACCTGTATGGCTGCATTCAGCTTTTCACAGGCGCAAACAGAAAAAATGATTTTAAAAAAGAAATACTCCGTTGCAGAGAATATAAGCGGTGAGAATATGGCCTTTACCATTAGTAAAAGCGGTGATAATATTACTGTAAAAGGAAATAGCTCTGCGAATGCCCGATTCCAGGGAAATTATTCGGGCTTAGTATCAGGCAAAATAACTTTTTCCGGTGGTGCAGAGGAAACGTTTAAACGGGGAACTAAAATTACATTCCCTCCAAACTGTTTGACTTTGAGCAATGGTCAAAATGTAAATATTAAGGGGAATTTAAATGCGGATGGCAGTTTTAAGTTCACTGGTGTACCCAAAGGAACATACAAGCTTATTATTAATGAACAAATAATTGCCGAAGGCTGGAAGATTGGTGGCGAATAAAACAAATCAGTAAAATAGAAACAATGAAAAAACAACTTATCCTTTTTACAGCATTATTATTTTCTGTTGCCGCATTGGCACAAAACAATCCAAACAAGGCAAAAGCCTGGATGGTTAATAACATTACCACAGTAAATGTGGGGTCAATTAATTCCAATAACATAGAATTTACCATCACTCAAAAGGGGGATAAGTTTATTGTTACAGCAAGAGGGATAAGGAGTGAAGGAGTAAAGGGATGCACTAATTGTAACGTATCAGGTAAAATAATTTTTAAGGGAGATACTGAAGTGCCGTTTAAGAGGGGAACTAAAATTGTATTTCCTCCTAACGCCGTGAATGGGCAGACTGAAAAGATAGGTACCTTAAATCCTGATGGCAGTTTTAGTTTCACGGGTGTTCCCAAAGGGAAATGCGATCTATGGGTGGATGATGTTAAAATTGCTACAGGCTGGAAGGTTGGTGGAGAATAAAATCTTTATCAAACCCGGGTAAAAGCGAAGCCATAGCTTTTAAAATAATTTGATTGAACAATCTTTTTTTAAATTATCAATCAACGTTTAATTACTAAAAATCAAAATTATGTTACGCAAAAAAAAAGTACTACTAATAATTGCTTGCCTTAGCGCATTTGCTTTTTCCTATGCACAAACAGGCCAAACTGAAAAAAAATTAAAAGTTAAGGAGTTAGATTGTCACCTCTGCGGCACTTACGCAGAATTTACCATCAGCAAAAGCGGTGATAATATAAATGTAAGTGAAAGGGGATTAAAAAGTACTGGGGTAAAAGGTTGTGATAACTGTAATGTAAGCGGCAAAATAACTTTCACAGGCGGTGCAGAGGCATCCTTTGTGCCCCATGGGGTAACTAACAGTGCAACTGGAATGAGAAATATAAGTACGGTTATAGCATTGCCACCAATAGGAGGTGCAGTAAAGACCACCACATTAAACGCCGATGGCAGTTTTAGTTTTACTGGTTTACCAAAAGGCACTTACCAGCTAAGTCTGGGTGATGCAGCTAATATAATTGTCAAAGGCTGGAAGGTTGGTGGAGAATAAAATCTTGATCAAATTCCGTTAACCAAACATAGTTCATGAGATCAACAGCTTGTATTTTATTTTTATTATTTGTTTCATTGTATTTACATGCTCAAACAGACAGCACTAAGGTTACTGATACCTTACTTGTAAAGTCAGATAGCACTGCGTTGCCGGCAATGGATACAACAGTCAAAGCCTTTTTTGTAACCGGCACCATGGGCATTACTTACGAAGGTTACGGACTTAACCAGCGGCCACAGGGCAGTAATATCTACAGCCCACGTGCCCCCTGGAACCAGGGCCGGCTTGATCTTAATCCCGTATTTAATTTTGGCAACTGGCTCAGCATACCGGTAAACATCAATATCTCTTTAACGCCCACCAATTTTGCAGGCCCCTGGAGCGGCTTTAAACAAAATGGTGTGAAACAAAATTTTTTGCAGTGGCTTACCAATCCCTCAAATAATCTCGGCATCAGCCCGCATTTTAAGTGGGGTGATATTTTATTAGGCACACAATATATAAAATACAGCGACTACAGTACCGGCGACGTGGGTATTTTTGGTGCCGGTTTTGATATCAATCCCAAAGGATTCATTTTTAAGTTTTTTACAGGTGCCTCGCAGCAGGGTATTAATTATTTTCCACCGGATATAAATGGTTCTTATCTGCGTAACCACTGGATGGCCCAGGTGGGTAAAGAAAAAGAAGGCAAGTATAAGATCGCTTTCAATATAGCCAAAGTTAAAGACAGGCAAAGCAGTGTCAGCAGCCCCCCGGTTACACAGCAACCGGAAGAGAGTTTTACGATGAGTGTGCTGGCAGATGGTTATACAAAGAACGGGTGGTACATACAAAACGAATTGGCTCAAAGTTATTATACCAGCGATATTACACAACCCGGTATGGATAAGCCTTCGCTGTCGCCATTTATAAAAGCAAAGACAAGCACAGCAAAGGATAATGCACTTAAAGCAGCCATTGGTAAAAAAGGCGAATGGGTGGATGCCGGTATCATTATTAAATATGTTGGGGCAGGTTTTAAAACTGCAGGTTATCCCATGCTCCAGAACGATTATATAGATGCTGTTTTTAACACAAGGCTGACTGCTGTAAAAAGTAAATTGAATTTTACGGGCAATATAGGACAGCGTACCAATAACCAGAGTAACACCACTATTAAAAGCAGGCAGTTTATTGCTAACACCAATTTTAATTACAAGTTTTCAGAAAAATGGAATATTGCTGTTACGTATAATAATACAGGCTTCAGGGCCGGCAGCAGCACTGCTGTTTATGGCATTCAAAATGTAAGTAACAACATCCTTATTAATCCTGCTTATACTTTTTTAAACAACACTAAAACAGTGAGCCATTTGCTTAGTCTCAGTTACAATTACAGCAAGTACAAAGAAATGCTTTTAATAAGCCCTTTCAGCATCACCGATAATAATACCCATAATATTACGCTTCTGTATGTGCCAACATTTTTTAACAGGAGGTATACGCCCGATTTTTCACTGGTTTATTTTTACAATTTACAAAGTGGTACAGTTAATAAACTTTTTACCATATCAAGCGGGTTAGGGTTGGTATCAGAAAATAAGAAGTGGCAGTTTAAAGGGCAGCTCCAGTATACTATTGGTAAACTAAACCAATTTACAGGTAACCGCAGTTTCATTGCAGGTATTACTGCAGACCGGGCCCTGGCTGCCAAACTGCACTGGAATATAGCACTTACTGCTAATAATTTCAAATATGGAGATGAACTGGCACCACCAGCAACTTTGATCAACAGCAACTACCTGGAAAGTAATGTAAAAACTGGTTTTGTGTACAGCTTTTAAATAAGAGATAATGAAACTAAAAATATTTTCAGGAACATTAATAATGTTATGCTGCATGTGCAGTAAAGCACAGCTCAGTATTCAGCTGATTGTAAATCCAGCACCACCGGCAAAACTCAGTGAGTGGGCTGTAAAGAATAATACGGTTACCCTTATTGCAACAAATGCATCAGCAGCATCAAGAAAAGTTATAATTAACAGTGTACTGAAAACAAACAGTGGAGATGTTGTGGCAACACGAATATTGGTGCCGGGTTTTGCATATACACTTCCCCCGGGTAATACTATCTTCTCAGCACAGGATGTTATCCCGTTAAACCAGATGTCTTTTGCAGGGAGTTATCGATCAGGCCTGTTACGGACAGGAAAGCTGCCACAGGGTAGTTACCAGCTGACCGTAGAGTTAGATTCATCATCAGGCACTCCTTTTACACCGCCTGCAACAAGAGACTTTACATTGGCTGGGATACAATTACCAATTTTATTTGCTCCTTACGATAACCAGCGGTTATCTGCCATTGCAGCACAAACAGCTGTCACTTTCCGCTGGACCAATGTGATAAAGAGCTCTGCAGACGTTCCTAACTACAACCTGCAGGTATTTGAAATATTGCCACACCAGAAAGCAGTGCAGGCGTTAAGAGCCAATCAACCCATTTTAAATGTGGTTGTAAAAGGAAATACCCAATACATCTGGCGCCCACAACTGTTATTTAATGATTCGCTGGAGCATAAGTTTATCTGGACGATTAGAACGACTGACGGCCAGGGAAATTTATACAGCACAACCGATGCCAATGCTGAAGGCAGGAGTGAGCCCAGGGTATTCGTTATAAAAAACTCCGCCAAACTCCTGGAAAATTAATTTTACTTTTCAATGAAAGCCTCCTTATTATTTTTTGCACTATGCTGTTTTTTTTGCGTAACAGGTTTTGCACAACAACCATTAACAGCCACTTTTACAGATGTGATGAAGATAGATAATACCCTTTATCTTAAGTTCGTTGATACACAAAAAAAAGAGTGGCTTTTTAATGCTGTAAAAAGTGAAACAGCTCCTTATGTTTTTTACAGTACAGACCATTCCGGAAATACCACAGTTAATCCTGCCATACGTAACCGCCATTTCAGTATTCAATACAATAAAGTAGTAAGCCGGGGCAGGAAAGAGAACTGGATTTTGGCAATTAAAGAAATACTGCAACTAGTAAATCAATAATATTTACAAACCGGGGTAATTGAAAAAATGATTGGCATTCTCTCAATATGTTGTTTATGGTAAGTTATTTTGGTGATCTTGCTTTGTTGAGGCATGGAGGAGAAAATAAAGTGAACAAATTATTGCAATAACTGCCGCAGTATTAAAACACAGTAGAAAAAAAAGTAAACACAGTTCTTTACAGCGTGATCACAGCATATTAATGACAGTAAAAGACTATTATGAATTTTACTGTGACGTGGTGAAAAAAAATACCCCGAATACTGGATTATACTGGGTATCTAGATTACTACCAGTTAGGTATAGCCCAATTATTTTCTTGTTTTTTGATTTATTTGATTATTATTACATAACTGTATAATATATCCTCACTTAACAGTTTTAATATTCTGCAAAAACCAGGCAATACCCATTAAGTATAACATTGACCAGCGCAATGGACTACAGGTGGTTTTTAAATAACCAAATCTTTTCAGCGTATGAAAAAAAATGTAAGCTACCTAATCCTCTTTGCTGCACTGGTTTCGTTTCAAAACAGTATGGCCCAGCTTAATGTTGCCAATGCATTTGGCAGGGCAACATCAGTTTCGGGGCTGACGGTATTGACTGGTACTGCTTCAAGCCCCACAACAATCAATTATTATTTGCCAATAGCATCTGCCAATAGTGGTTCAATTGTTTTTTCGCTTCAACCCGGGTACAGTGCGGCAGCTTATGGAAATAAAAGAGTGCTCGTTATTCAAATGATTGGTAATGGCAGCACGTTGGCTGCGGGCACCTGTGAGTGGGCTGTTTTAAATGGATCAGGAACAACCTTTACAGCTAACCTGGTTAATTCTTATGCAAGTGCTGCAACGGGGACTGCAGGCCATAAAGCGCAAATGATAATTGTTCCTGAGTATTACGATTTAAATATTACAGGAGTAATAAGCTGCAGTGCCTGGAATGATGCAACAGGAACAGGCGGCGTTTTGGTATTTAATGTGGCCAATAACCTGACCATTTCTTCGGGTGGTATTTTGGATGTTTCGGGAAAAGGGTTTAAATCCGGTTCTGCGGGCAGCGGTGGTTTTGGCGGAGCGGGAGGTGTTGGCGGTAGTGGCGGAGGAATAAATGCTAATGGGGTCAATGGATCAACTACAGGTACCGCATATCCCGGCTTTCCGGGCGGGGGCGACGGGGCTTTATATGGTGGTACTGCCAATAACCCTGCTGCTGTAAATGCGCAAAACCCTATTTGCCCCGGGTGTAATTCACCTGCAGGTAATATGAGTGTTTTAACCCCAGCCGGGTTTAAAAAATTTATTATGGGTGGCGCGGGAAAAAGCGGTAATGGCGGACAGGGAACTGCCGGAGCTGGCGGTGGTGGTGGTGGCGGAGGAAATTCAAATGCTCCGGGAAATAGCGGCACTGCTGGCGGCAATGGTGGGGATGGTGGCAATGGCGCTGTTGGCGGCAATGGTGGTGGCCTCATTATTTTTTCGGCAAAACAAAAAACAATAACAAGTGGCGTACATTTTTTAATTAACGGAACCGGCGGCGCTAACGGGAGTAATGGTACGGCTGGAGGAAACGGGGGTGACGGTGGTGCCGGCGCAGGAGATTGTATTGCGGCAGGTGGAGGAGGAGCCGGTAAAGGTGCCTATGGTGGTGGAGGTGGCGCCGCAGGTAATGGCGGTGCCGGTGGCCTATTGTATAATATTTACCTTACTGATGGAATTGTTGCAGCCAGTTTTGTAAATAAAACCGGTGGGCAGGGTGGTATTAACGGCACTCGCGGTGCCAATGGACACGATGGAATTATGGGCGGTAATGCTGCAGGAACTAATTGCGGCGGTAATGGTGTTGGCGGCAACGGCTCCTGCCATATTATTCAGAAGGGTAAATGCGATTTCATGTGCTGTATGGATGCATTGTATAATATGCGGGTGGGTACAACCAATGCCGGGGTATACACAGCACCTAATCCCCCGGCAATATGTTATGGAGAATATACCAATGGAATCGAGACAGTGCGGATGGAACAGGTCTCTCCCACAGAAGTTTTGATAGTTACCAATGACTGTTATATAAAAATCAGCGGTACGGTGTCTCCTTACAATGCTGTGCACAAAATTTTTACAAACGGGTTACATACTTACTCTTCATATGTTGACCCAATTTCAGCTGTAACTACCGGAACATTACTTGACGGACCTCTAACGTTTAACAGTACCTGTGCTGGCGGCAGTGGTTCCAATCCCCCCGCTGATCCCGGAGCAGCCATTAATGGCCTTGATGGTATTGTTGACGGCGATCCTGCACCGGTGACTAACTGCAATGGATTGTCACTTTATGTTCAATCAACAGGATCTTGTCCTTATGTACCCAATGGATTAACTGCAACAGCAAGTGGTGGCACAGGCCTTTATACCTATTCTTACACAACATCAACAGGAGGTTCAGGTAGTGGAAATAGTCTACCTCCAATGCCGAATACCTGTGTTACATTTAAAGTTACAGATGATGCTAATGGCTGTACAGCATCTGCTTACAGATGTTTTGATCCAGTTATTCAAACCCCAATAATAAGCCTGGTTAAAACTGACATTACCTGCAATGGTTTACATAATGGTACGGTTGGACCTATAATGAATGGAACCTCGGTTGTAATAAAAAACTCATCTGGATTGCCTGTTCTTCCTAATAATTTAGGCCCTGGCAATTATACTTATAATGTTGATGCAATATGCAATTTAGTTGTCGGCGGCACAACAACACCACTTGTTTATCCTACAATAACTTATAATGGAAGCTCTAGCACAACTGGTTCAATGGCATTTACAATTTGCGAGCCACCAGCTATTACTGTTGTAAAAACTATTATACAACCATTGTCTTGTTCAAGCCCGGGCGGTTCAGTTAATTTAAATGTTACTGGAGGGAATCCCGATGTAATAAGTCCAACCATGCCCTGCCCTATTCCTGTAACAGGTACCAGAACGTATACCTATTCGTGGAGCCCCCTCCTTAATACAAATGCCATTGAAGTGGTTGGCACTAACGGAAATTATAGTGTTACAAATATTGCACCCGGCTCGTATACTGTTACTGTAAAAGACAGTAAGGGTTGTTTAAAAACAGAAACAATTGCAATTAATAATCCCAATACAATAGTTCTTAGTACTGCATCCACCAATGATTATTGTAATAAAAATGCTGGCACAGCATCAGTATCAATAGTTTCAGGCGG
>Ga0209023_10006002_pt1 | contig 13007 bp, 10 predicted proteins | sample LakOneMetagenome_FD_187468 | JGI IMG/M metagenome (GOLD analysis project Ga0209023, IMG submission 187468) | Freshwater and sediment microbial communities from Lake Erie, Canada (SPAdes) (version 2) | ecosystem: Environmental > Aquatic > Freshwater > Lentic | place: Lake Erie, Canada... | reverse complement strand
AATGACGCGACGCAGCTCTCGCTGGTGGCAGCGCGCGTCATTGTCGTCGCGCTCGAACCTGAACGAGGGAACGGGACGTACGGGGGAACGACTCAAGGTTGGGGCTGCGCGGCCGATGCACTCATCAGCCCGGTTCGTCAGCCGGCTCTCTGCAGTCCCGGCGTACGGCGCCGAGGTGCGCAGTACCGAGATCTTCCGCACGCACGAAGGGCGACATGACTCCCAAGCCCGACACACGCGACATCTGTCTGGTCTATGCAAGCGCAGCGACACGAGCGTTCGAACCGAACGAACTCGTGCGGATGCTCGCCAAGGCTGGACGCCACAACTTCAGGTTGGACATCACCGGCATGCTCCTCTACACAGAAGGGTCGTTCTTTCAGGTCCTCGAAGGGAACGAACAGGCGGTGCATGCGCTGTATGAAAAGATCATGGCGGATACTCGCCATGCTCAGGCGATCAAACTCATCGAGGAGCGCATCGACACCCGGGCATTCTCCCGGTGGTCGATGGGACTGGCCAAAGTCACCCGCACCGAACTCATGCAGATTCCGCTCCTCAACGACTTCTTCGGACAAGGTTCTGCGTTGACCAGCCTGAACGAAGGACGCGCGAAGACGCTGCTGGCAGCCTTTCGAGAAGGCAAGTGGCGGAGACGACTGCACGGATAGCGGGCGCGTCTCGGTCCTCGATTTACCTTACCGTTCCAGGCGCACCGGCGTCTGAGCGAAGCGACCGTACCTCGCAACCGCGGCATCGACTGCACCGTCTTCTGCCGGAGTGAGTCGTCTGAAAAGGTCCAGCGTCACGACGACTGTTCGTCTCTCGACGCGCGGCTTCCAGCGCCCCGCGACCGTGCCGCCAATCACAACGATGTGCGTCAACGCGTTGCCGACCGCAGACAGCCTGGCCCTCGTCTCCTCGTCGGCCATAGCGCTCCGGTCTTTGTAGGCAGAGACGTATTCGTCGAAGATCGACAACAGGTGAACCGTCGGCCCGCGGCTTGCGCGTGCAACCGTCGTCGACGGCGAGAGCCAGAAGGTTCGCTCGCCCACCACCTCACTCACAAGCCTGTGCCGGACCGCGCCGACGCCTTTCCGCACATCAGTCAGCGTCAGCCCAGACCACTTCGCCATGTCGTTCACCGTCGCCGGCCCTCGGCTGACGAAGTACCGATAGGCGAGTTCGGCCAGCGCTTCATCCTGCGTCCTGATTCGCGCCGGCGGTACACGCTCCTCGAGCATCGCGTAGGTGAACTGCTTGCCACGCCGTGGCCCGCTGCAGATGATGCCGTCCAGTTCCGCGTGCATCAGCATGTAGACCAGACGCTGGTCGCCGTCGGTGTCGATACCAGCCCTCGTCAGCGCGTCGCGCAGTTCATCGCGCGTCAGGAAGTGACCGCCCTGAAGCGCTTTCGCGATGGCGCGGTTGCTGCGGCGAAAGCTGGGCGCGTCGAGCCCCACCTTCCTGTACATGTGGGCGTTGACTGCTTTGACACGAGGCGCCGTCAGCACGAGCAGCCAGCGGATGTCCGCCGGTGTGACGAAGTGCCAGGTCGGTCGCAGCAGGTGGGTGCGAAGGATGTGTCCATCGGCCAGGGCTCGTTCGACCCTGTCCTCGGTCACGCCAGTCGAGCGAAGCCCCAGCGCCCACTTCGCGTCCGCGTAGTCCTGCGCCTGCACGGCCACGAGATGCTGCACGACGTCAGCCGGTTCGGTGGCTGTGGCGCCCAGGAGTTGTTGGCTCGTCAGGCGACAGCGGGCGACATCGAGGGTCACCTGGCGATGTTATCGCGACGAGGATCCGGGCTCCGAGGTCCAGGACGGGCCATCGACGCGCCGTACCTACCTCCCCGCCATCGGCTGGAAGTCGGCGAAGGACACGCTCGGTATTGAATCAGTCCCTGGCGACGAGCACGGCGAGATGCGCCGCTGTTGCCCCCTTGACCGCTGCACACGGAATCTTCCGGTCGAAGGTTGCAAGAACCCCCTTGTGCCTGACCGCAAGACCGAGCAGGTAAATGTCGGTGAGCTGGTGATGACCGAACACGCCGTCCAGGTCGAACAGGTCTTCGTCGAGCAGGCGGAGGTCGTCTGGCCAGAACGCGTGAAAGCCGCTGGCTGTGAACGAGCGTAACCGGTCGGCGAGTTCAGACGCGCCGAGCGGCGCGCGCGCTTTCGACAGGGCTACGGCGGTTCGGATGAAGCCGTTCTCGGTGAGTGGACAGGTGGCCCAGCCACGCGTTCGATGGTGGGCAAACCAATCGTGGGCCACGTCGTGATGCACGTGGTCCGGATCGAAGAGGGCGACGAGCACGTTCACGTCCAGCAGCGCAACAGGACGAGACCGCTTCATGTCTGATCCAGGACGTCTTCGACCATCTGCGGCGTGACGATGCGCCCCGGCACCGATGACAGGAGAGGGACACCGTTCCGCACACGGACCGACGTCTTCTCGGCCGAGAGTCCCTTGCGTGCGAGTTCAGAAATGACCTGTCCCGCCGTCTGGCCTCGGTGAGCCGCCAGTGCTTTCGCCGCAGCCAGCACATCGTCATCCAGGTCGAGCGTGGTACGCACGACGGCAGCATCACGCATCACGCATCAGATGTCAAGACAGCGACACTGCACCATCCAGGGGACCCGACGAGGCGGGGCGGTCGGTACTGGGAGGAACTACGTGGGGAGCTGAAATGACGGAGGCTCGACCACCGGCCGCGCGCCACTTGCGATGCGGGTGACGGCGGCCACGAGCGCATCGACCTCCGAGCACGTGTTGTAGAACGCGAGTGACGGACGCACCGTGCCTTCGACGCCGAAGCGCCTCAGAATCGGCTGCGCGCAGTGATGGCCGGAGCGCACCGCAATACCCTCGCGATTGAGTGCGGCGCCCACGTCCTCGGTCTTCATCCCGTCCAGCACGAACGAGATCACACTCGCCTTGTCTGGAGCGGTGCCAATGAACCGGAGGCCCGGGATGCCCGAGAGCAGACGCGTCGCATAGACGAGCAGTTCGTGTTCGTACGCACCAATCGCATCCATTCCAAGCGCGGTGATGTAGTCGATGGCGGCGCCAAGGCCCACCGCATCGGCGATGTTGCCTGTGCCGGCCTCGAACCTGGCGGGTGCTGACTGATATCGCGTGTGCTCGAAGGTGACGTCTTCGATCATGTTGCCGCCGCGTTGCCAGGGCTCGGTGGCGTTGAGCAGCGCCTCACGACCGTAGACCACACCAATACCGGTCGGACCAAACAGCTTGTGGCCCGAGAACACGTACCAGTCGGCGCCAATACTCTGCACGTTGACCGGCATGTGCGACACGCCCTGCGCGCCGTCGATGAGCACGTGGGCGCCGGCCGCTTTCGCGAGCCCCGTCAGCAACTGCACTGGCACCACGGTGCCAAGCGCATTCGAGACGTGCGCCATCGCTACCAGCCGTGTGCGAGGGGTGAGGAGGCGTTGGAACTCGTCGATGATGACCTGGCCGTTGTCGTCGACGGGCGCCACCTTGAGATGTGCGCCCTTCTCTGCGGCGAGGTGCTGCCAGGGAACGATGTTCGCGTGATGTTCCAGCCACGTGATGAGGATCTCGTCACCACGCTCGATGTGCTGGCGGCCCCAGCTCTGGGCGACGAGATTGATCCCCTCGGTTGCGCCTCGCACGAACACGATCTCACGTGTGGACGCCGCACCAAGAAAGGCCCGAACTTTCTCACGCGCGCCTTCGTACGCGTCGGTCGCGCGAGCCGCGAGTTCATGCGCGGCACGGTGCACGTTCGAGTTCTCGTGCTGGTAGAAGCTGCGCACGCGCTCGATGACGGCGTTCGGCTTCTGCGTCGTGGCGGCGTTGTCCAGCCAGATGAGCGGACGCCCATTCACCCGCTCGTTCAGAATCGGAAAGTCCTGGCGGATGAGATCGACATCGAGTCGCTGCGGTGTGCGCGGTGTCAGATGCTCGGACAGCAGCGCGAAGCCGCCGGGCACGGAAATGCCCTGTCCCGAGTCCGTCATCGCTTCTTCGAGAAAGTAGAAGGCCGGCCCCTGTATCGACCGCGCGGCGGCTGGCGTGCGGAAGGGCACGTCGGTCAGCGCGGGCACGGACAGGGCTTCGGTCAAGGGGGTGACCAGAAAGTCGCGCAGCGAATCCATCGCTACTTGTACTCGTGATACTTGCCGACCTCGACGCCATCCAGCACGGCAAGGGCGTCTTCGGTCAGCACGGCGAGCGAGCAGTACAACGACACGAGGTACGACGCGATCGCCTTGTGGTTGATGCCCATGAAGCGCACCGACAATCCGACGCTCTGCTGGCCGGGCAGATTGGGCTGGTAGAGACCGACGACGCCCTGGCGACGTTCGCCGGTTCGGAGCAGGAGAATCGTGGACTTGCCGCCAGTTACGGCGATCTTGTCGGAGGGCACCAGCGGCACACCGCGCCATGTCAGGAACTGTGACCCAAACAGTGTCACCGTCGGCGGAGGGACGCCTCGGCGAGTGCACTCACGCCCGAACGCCGCGATCGCCAGTGGATTGGCGAGAAAGAAGCCGGGCTCCTTCCACACGCGCGCCAGCAGGTCGTCGAGATCATCAGGCGTCGGGGCGCCCGTTCGGGGCTTGGCGCGCTGCGCCTTGGCGACGTTGTGGAGCAGTCCGTACTCCTGGTTGTTGATCAGCTCGCTCTCCTGGCGTTCCTTGACGATCTCGATCGTCAGACGCAACTGCTCGCTGGTCTGATTGTAGGGAGCGCTATACAGGTCGGACACACGCGTGTGCACGTCGACGACCGTGTTGACGGCCGACAGCATGTACTCGCGCGGATGCTCCTCGTAGTCCACATAGGTCGTCGGCAACTCGCGCTCGTCGCGGTCCGAGCAGTCAACGGTGACGTTGGCTTCGTCCTTGACGCGATTCACCCGATAGATGCCCGCTTCGACCGGAACCCACGGGAGCAGGTGCGTGAGCCACCGCGGTGTGATCCGTCCCATCTGGGGGACGGTCTTCGTGGCGTTGGCGAGTTGCCGAGCAGCAACGTCACCTAACGCCGTCTGCGGTCCGTGCGAGTCGGCCATCGTCGAGATCTCCTAGCAAGAGTCGTAAGAATGCCGGCGGACGCAAGGCGTCGCCACCATCCAACATCCTGCATTTGTTCGAGAGTCGACGGCGTCGCGATTTGACTTCGGCCGACAAATCAAGGTGCCGGATGTACTGACCTCGTCCGCTCCGTACGCATCCCAGCCGGGCATGGGCCGATGGCGAGACCGGATGACAGCGGCGGACACACATCACGCGGCCCGCGCACCGCCGTTCTGGCTTTCGGCGTGACGAATGCGTGCAGATGCGGTGAGGCGCCGCCGGCGTATCGCTTGTCGTCTCTGGTCATCGTGTGTCCAAGTGAAACAGCCCGGGCCAGCGGGTGCGCGCGGCCCGGGCCAACGTCGATCAGAAGCTCACGCGCGCCTGGAACTGGATGGATCGCGCGAGGCCGTTGACAGTGGTGATCTGTCCGAAGTTCGCCGTGCCGAACGTCGTCACCGGTCCGCTGAACAGCGGGTTGTCGAAGGCATTGAGCACATCGGCGCGAAGCGCGACGGTCTTGCCGTGCAGGACGATCGACTTCTGCACGCTGATATCCGTGTTCTTCTGACCCGGCGTCCGCAGACCCGGGAGCGTGCGTGGCGCGTTGCCGAACGTGAACGCCGGCGCTGCGGTGAATGCGGCCGCATTGATCCACGCACTCAGTCGCTCTTCGAGTGACCCGCTGGTTGCCAGCGCTACCCCCTCGACAAGGTTTGGGCGTTGCGTGCTGCCGAGGAGGCCCGAGTTGTTGCTGGCCTGCCACACGGAGATCGGGAAGCCGTTCTGATAGCGGCCCGCGGCCGACACGGACCAGCCGCCCAGCAGGGCGTTTGCCACTCCGGTCTGCAGCCAACGGTGTCCGGCGCCGAACGGCAGCACAAACGTCCCGCTCACATTGAGACGATGAGGCACGTTCAGGAGCGACTCGCTGAACTCACCATCGAGGTTGTAGTTGTCGAGCGCCGTGCCCAGCCGGCTGACGTACTGATTCGCCTCACCGAACTGGTTGTCTTTGAGCAGGCTGCGGGTGTAGTTCGCGTTGAGTGACCAGTTGTCGTGCAGACGCCGCTCCCAGCGAAGACTCAGCGCGTTGTATCGCGCCCGCGCGCCATTGACCCGGTGCGCCAGCACATTGTCGAACTGCGGAAATGGCCGCAGCAACTGACCGCGCGCAATCGTTGGCGAGACACTCAGGTTGCCGAACGCCGCATTGCCGTAGAACGGGTTCGCCACCTGTTGCAGCAGCGCTGATCCAAGGGCCAGATATTGCGGGTCGAGCTGATTGATGTTCACCGTCGCGTCCTGCGTGCCGCCGATGCTCAGACGCTCGGACCGGCTGCCGGTGTAGCCGACGCTGACCACCTGACTGCCCGGCAGTTCGCGCTGCAGGTCGATCGAGTACTGCTGCACGTAGCCGGGGCGACTGTTCTGGTCGGCGAAGTCGATCACGCCGCCCGCACCGGTTGCGAGGCCGAGTGAGTTGCCCGCCGGCAGCGACAGCCCGTTGGGGAACGGATTCGACAGCGTGCCCGACGGCGTCAGACCACCATCCGTGCTCGACAGGAACGTCGTCGTGCCGGTGAATCCCTTGGAGCCGATGGCTGCCTCGCCGAGGCCGGCGTATTGATTCGGTGCCCAGTAGAAACCGTAGCCGCCCCTGACCACGGTCAGCGGATTCAGTGACCACGCAACGCCGACGCGTGGCGCCACACCGTTGAGTGTGTGGCCCTGCGTCTCTGGATTGCCGTTCACGCCCGCATAGAGCAGGCCGCCCTTCAGCGAAAGTCCGCCCACCTGCACGGGAAACGCGGCGTTCGGATCGAACCCGACCGTGACGTGGTTGTCGCGTTCGCGCACACCCGGTTCGTGCTCGTAGCGGAGGCCGAAGTTGAGCGTGATGTCGGGCGTGAGGCGAAGTTCGTCCTGCGCGTAGGCTGCGACATAGTCGATCAGGTAGTGCCCCGGTGTTGCCGAGACCACACTGCCGCTCGACGGATACCCGAGCAGGAAGCTGGCAAACGCGTCACCAGCCGTCGTGGACGCCGTGGTGGGTGAGGCTTGCGTGTAGGCCTGGGTGAAACTGAAGCTGCCGGCAGACGCACCATACTGCGTCACGTCAGCCGCAATGCGCCGGTACTCGACGCCGGTCTTCAGCGTGTGGTGTCCCACCAGCTTCGAGAGCGTCGCGGTGGCCGTGCGCGTCGTGTGCGTGATGTTGCTCGGACCGCTGTTGCCGAGGGTGGTCGATCCACCGTAGCCGGTAACAGCGATGGCCGGGAACGTGTTGTAAGTCAGCTGACGCACATAGCTTGCAGGAAGGCCAAGGGTCGCGGCATCGAAGGTTGGGTAGTTCGAACCGCTGTCGTAGAAGCTGTTGTTGCCGAACCGCACCGCCACGGTCGTCGAGTTGTTGACGACGAACACGTTGTTCACCGCAACGAAGTTGATGGTGCGCAGCAGGAGGCCGGCACCGGGATCACCCGGCAGCGAGCCGAAGAACGCCGAGCCAGGCTCGCGCGTCTTCTGCCGGGCGTACATCGCGGTCGTCGTCCAGGCGTCAGACCAGCGGTGGTCCACCTTCACGGTCTGCTGATGCTGCGGACCATCGAGTAACGACGCCACACCGTTGAACGACTTGCCGCTCGACGGAGTCGGCAGCACGGAGAGCATCGCGCGAGCGACGGGGTCCAGCCGGTTGGCGGGAATGACGTTGCCGGCGAACGGATCCCGCACGTACTGACCGGCGGCATTCAGTCGCGTCGTGAGTGGGTCGTAGATCGTCACGAGCTGACCGGCAGCATTCCGCGTCTGCGAGAAGTCGCCGGCGCGCTCGAGGGCGGTTGGCAACGTCAGCACGTTGTTGCGCGTGCCGAGCTGCGTGTAGTTGTCGGTGCTGGCCCAGAAGAAGGTCCGGTCCTTCACAAGTGGACCGCCAAGCGACCCGGCCCAGTTTCGGAAGTACTGCGGTGGATTGGCGACGCCTGCCTTCTTCGCGAAGTAGAGCTGTCCGGTTGACCAACCAGGCTTGTCCACGAACAGCGCGCTGCCGTGCCAGGTGTTCGAGCCCGAGCGCGCGGTCGTGTTGAACACGCCACCGGCGGAGTGGCCCATGTCGGCTTCGTACGTCTTCGTCTGCACGCGCACTTCATCGACGGCTTCGATCGACGGAACGATAGTCGGCCGGTTGATGAAATCGGTGATGGCCACCCCTTCAAGCAGATAGCCATTGCCGCGACGCGGCCCGCCGCCGAGCGACAAGTACGACGCGTTGGTCTGATCCTGATAGCGCACGAACTGCGGATCGCCGGTCTGGATGACGCCAGCCGTCGAGATGGACGCGTAGAACGCATTGCGCCCGAAGATGGGCAGTGTCTGCAGGGATTCCTTGTCGAGCGAGGTGGCCACCGTCGCACTGCCGCGCTCGACAGTGGGCGCGGCGCCGGTCACGGTCACCTGTTCCGAGAGTTGCCCGACTTCGAGCGTGACGTCCTGCACGACCGACTGCTGCGTGCCGACGCGCAACCCCTTGCGCTCGTCGGTGCGAAATCCAGGCAGGCTCACCTTCAATGAATACACACCAGGGAGGACGCCAGTGAAGACGTACTCACCCACTTCATTGCTGGCGCCCGTGCGGGTTGCGCCAGAGTCGTCGTTGGTCAGCAGCACGTCCGCACCAGGCACGACACCTTGTGCGTCGCGGATGATTCCGCGAAGGCTGCCCTGATAGGTCTGCGCGTGTGCACCGGCAGCAAACGCCGCCACGAGCACCAGGGTCCCCACCCAGGCCAGGGGGAGACGTATCAATCCGTCCAGTCGTTCTCTCACGATCCACATCCCTCGTTCACAAAAGAAAAGGGCCCGGCAGCGATTGCTCCCGGGCCCTTGCACACACACCACGACTCACGTCACTCGCGTTGACGCACGTCATCCATCCTGTGGCGTACACACCGGCCCGTCACAGTCACATCGGCGACAGCGCTGACGACTCGTGTGCGGTTTGATGGTCATCATCTGAACCACAGGTACGACGACGGTGTTTACTGCTGATCCGCCGTCGACACGCGCTCCGAGAGGAGCTGCTCGATGGTGGAGGTGAACTCGGTCTTCAGCTGGTCGTTGAACGTGCCGCTGGCCGGCGCAGCGAAACCCGCATGAATCCCCTTCACGCGGCCGTCACGACCGACGAACACGGTGGCGGGCCACGTGTTGAGATTCACGAGTTGCGGCACCTTCTCCCACATCTCGGCCGGCGCACCGGCAATCAGATACGTGTAGTCGACGCCATACTTGCTGACGAACGCCTTCACGCGCGCCAGTTCGTCCTGCTGCTCCGGTTCCTCGAAGTCGAGCGCGACGATCTCGAGTCCCTGATCGCGGTACTTCTTGTAGAGCGGCACCAGGTACTGCGCCTCGTCGTGGCAGTTCGGGCACCACGTGCCGGTCACGATGGCCACCACGACCTTGCCCTTGAACTTCGGATCGTCGTTCGAGAGCACCTTGCCGTCCACGTCGGGGAACTTGAAGGTGAAGACTTCGTTGGCATCACGCACGGTCGTGTGCGTGCGGTAGTTGGACGGTTCCGGCAAGCCCTTCGCGCGCGCCACATCTTCGCGGTACGCGACGAGCACGCCGTCGCGGTTACTGCCCTGCTGCCGAATCTCCAGCGTGCCGTCGCTCTTCGGTGTCACTTCCATGCGCGCCGGACGCGAGCCGTCGAAGTGACTCAGTACGAAGTGCCCGTTCTGCCAGCTCCCGGTCAGCGCACCGGTGTCGCCGTCCACACGCAGGATGGCCGCCTGCGCCTCGGCACCCTTCTGCGAGACGATGAAGCGCCAGGCCTTCTCGCCCTTCGGGCTCTCGTGCGGAATGACGTAGTTGCCCGCAATCGCGGGAACGCCGCTCGCCGATACGGTCTTCTCGACGTGACGGATCGCGCGGAACGGATTGCCCGACGCGTCCTTGTCACCGCGCACTTCGACGCGGCCGACGAGCGAGCCCTTCTCTTCATTGGCCACGATCGTCGTCAGGTAGTGGTCCCACTTGAGCGTGGCCGTCCCCTTCGACAACTTCCCGCTGGTCGTGGTCTCGGTCTCGTCGCCGTTGTAGAGCGTGCCGAACAGCTGCTCGCCCTCCTGCCGCACGTCGAGACGGAAGGGAATGTCGGCTCCGCTGATGGTGACCGTCGCGTCCCATCGACCAGCCAGAGTCTGGGCGAAGGCCGACGGTGTCGCCGCCGCAAGGAATCCCGCGGCGAGCACTGCATATACAGACGTTCTGTTCATGTCTTCTCCTATTGGTTCTCTACAGGCTTCGTATTCACAATCGAGCTAGTCGGGGCGCGTGCCCCGATCGCGTGTCGTCGTATGGCTGGCGGCCGCGCTGGTCGCAACCGCACGTCTGGTCGTGTGCGTCTTCCACGACTCGGGGAGTCCCTGCTTGGTTTCGCGAAGAATGTCGAAGATGGCGAGCCGGTCCGAGCGATCGAGCCACCAGAATTCGTCTTTGCCCGGGTCGCCCGTGAGCACGTCGAACAAACGCTGGTAGACGTAGGTCTTGGCCGGCTCCGGCAACGCATCGAACGCCTCGGTGTAGACCAGATAGCTGAGGGGATAGCGGAACAGTCGTGTTTTCAGGTCGAGATCGCGAAGCGAACGACCTTGCCGATCGCGCGGACCTCGCGCCTGGAACTGTTCAGCGAATCCTGACGTGCCGTGAACCTCACCTGTCAGCGAGGCCTCATCCGCGAACAGGAGATACCGCACCAGCTGCTCCGAGAGACCGTTGATACGGTCACGCGCCGCAGTCGACAAGGGCCCTTCGGGCTTTCCCGCCGCCCGATTCGCGTTCGCTTCCTCGTAGACCGCGATGCGGGTCTGGAAGTTCACCTGCGTCATCACGTTGTGCGCCTGCGTCTGATGCGCGTGCACCAACTGCGCGACGATGTCGCTGTGCGGCGTCAGGTAGTCGGAGAGATCGACACGACTGGCCAGACTCGTCACGTTCGCGCCGCTCTCACGATCGACAGTGGTCGGTTCGTCGGGGTTGTTCACCGTCACATTGCCGAGATGACGCTGCGACCCGGTCGTCCCCGTGACGTACCAGCCACCAAAGCGCTCGCTGAGCGGGCTCTCATGGCCGCTCAGAAAGGACGGCGAGCGGCCTGCCTGCGCACCGGACGCCATCGCATAGACCGAGCGCACCAGTACACCCGGCACGTTGCGAGTGGTCGGGGCAACATGGCAGACCGTGCAGTCGAGCTCGGCGCGCTGGAACGCAGGCTTCTCTGCCTTCTGCTCGTCGAGCAGGTAGAAGATGGCGCCTTTGTGGGCATCGAACGAGACGATCTCGAGCGCTTTGCCGTCTCTCACCTTGCCGACGTAGACGTCGTCGTTGAAATAAATTGCGCGCGGCGTCGCTGGCGAGATCTTTTTGTATTGGAAGCTCGTCTTCGAGAACACGAGCATCTGCGACGTCTGCGAGATGTTCAGTTGCTCGAGGAGCGATGCCAGATAGCCGTCAGCCGGTTCCCACCGCAATCGTGTGTCACCGCTGTTCAGGCGCCGCTGCAGACGCGCGACCGGATCATCGGGATCTTCGCGGTAGTTGATCGGCGCATCAGAAAAGGGCACGAACCCTTGATTGCGAACCGCGATCTGGCCGTGCACCACCTGTTCGGGCACAGCAACCACCATCGCGGCCACGACCAGCGCAGCGACACTGACACCGACGGTGACTGAACGTTCCGTCATTGTGAAAAACCCTTGGAAAAAGAAAAAGGCCCGGGAAGCGCGTGTGGCTTCCCGGGCCCGAAGGCTGGCGTGAGATACAAGGTGGACGCGATCAACTGATCGTCGTCACCTCCAACGCACACGCCAGGACTCCTGCCGGGATCTGGCAGCGACAACAACCCTGGACGCGTGTGTGCAACATGAGTGGCAGTTGTATCAGGCGATTGTTTGCGCGGTCAAAGAAGTTTGACTTCATCGAGCAAACCGCAGGTCACGGAAGATGTTCGGAAACTGTGGATGCGGCGTCACATTGACGGGTACCACGCGCAACACGGCCGACACCTCTTCGCGAAGCGGAGCGAAGCACGTGCGCTCGTCGCACGCCTGGTAACGCAGGCGAATGGGAACCGTGAGATCACCGGTCTGCGCCGACGGCGAGACCGCCAGCTTCACGCCAATGACGAACTGCTGCTCGAACACCGACAACGGTTCGGCAGAGCCCGCCTGCTTGAAATCAACGGCCGGCGGGAACACCGTATCGACCACCGCGATACCTGCGGGCGGCGTGACGGTGACGGCCGACGCGATGAGCAGCGGATCGCGCGGCTGGTTCGACTGCACGTGCACGCCGTCTGGCAGCGACACGCGCAGGGCCACACGCGCCTGTCCGCCAGCCCGCACCGCATCGGCGTCCACGAGCACGTTGACCTCGGCTTTTGGACGCGTCTGTGCGGCGGAGTCGACGTAGGTGGCAATCACGCCCGCGAGTGCGAGGGCGGTAGCGGTCAGTCCGGTCAGCAGATCCACGTTCATTGCACTGCTCCTTTTGCAGCCGTCTCGCTGAGCCGCGTCAGTGACGCAACCAGCGCATCGATTTCTGTCCTCGTGTTGTAGAACGCCAGCGACGCACGCACGACGGCACTGACTCCGAGCGCCCGCAGCGCGGGAAGCGCGCAGTGCTGCCCGACGCGCACGGCAATCCCGTCACGATCGAGCGCATGCCCGATGGCCTGCGCGTCCACGCCGTCGACGACAAACGACGCGACACCGAGCTTGTTCGCGGCTGTGCCGACGTGGCGCAACCCGGGCACGGTGTCCAGTTGCTCCACGGCGTAGGCCGTCAGGGCACGGTCGTGCGCTTCGATGTCCTGCAGGCCAACGCCGCGCACGTAGTCAAGAGCGGTCGCCAGTGCGACGGCATCGCCGA
>Ga0209023_10006001_pt1 | contig 13008 bp, 11 predicted proteins | sample LakOneMetagenome_FD_187468 | JGI IMG/M metagenome (GOLD analysis project Ga0209023, IMG submission 187468) | Freshwater and sediment microbial communities from Lake Erie, Canada (SPAdes) (version 2) | ecosystem: Environmental > Aquatic > Freshwater > Lentic | place: Lake Erie, Canada... | reverse complement strand
AATAGCTTACCAGATGCACTACAGCAGTGTCGCTTATCTCTCTACCCAGTTTAAAAAAGTGACAGGCCTTACACCGTCGCATTTTAAGCAGCTAAAAGAGAAAAGGCGATCTATGCTGGAAGATATGTAGCGGTAAGCGGTTATTACTATCAGGTACCTTAATCCAACAGCAGCCAATAAGTATATTATGGACAATAAGCAGCACGAAGTAAAGAATGAAAAGGGTGAACTGGAAAAGGCCAAATCTCACATCATTGTGGAGATCATAGAATATGTACCTAATTCTGTAGTGATCAAAACAATTATCAGGAAGTCTACCGGCAATGTAAGTGTTATGTCTTTTGACAGCGGCGAAGGGTTGACAGAAAAGACATCTCCGTTCGACACTTTTGCCCAGATCATAGAAGGCAGGGCGGAAATTGTTATTGATAAGGTATGTAGTTTACTCGAGTCAGGTATGGGTATTATCATACCCGCACACACTTCTAACTATATAAAGCCGAATGAACGGTTCAAGATGATACTTACTGTGATAAAGAGCGGTTATGAATAAGTATAGCTGTACAGAAAAATAATCCGCAAGGAACAATAATTAATCACAAACTGAAATTATATGGCCAATTCGATTCTTTCGGGTACATCCAGCGTTAATAAAACACGCTTTGGCAAGAACTTTCCTGTGAGATCGATCACAGAAACCATTACTAATGGCTTCTTTACGATGGACAGAAAATGGACTGTTTTATACTGGAATAACGCTGCCGAAAAATTACTGGGTGTAAAAGCTGCTGATATTGTAGGCAAAAACCTATGGGAATCATTTGTCGGCATCATTCCTTTAGATTTTTATACCGTGTACCCCAAGGCGTTCTTATTGGAGCTGCCTTTTCATTTCGAAGAGTATTGGGGAGAAATGGGCGCCTGGTTTGATGTGATCGTTTATCATTGCAATGATACGTTGTCTATTTCCTTTAAGAGTAGCAACCAGGTACCTTCAGACCACCCGGACCATCCGGAGCAAAGACTGAAGATCGAAAATGAGCTATATAGGTTCATTACTGAGGTTTCTAACGATTCCCTCTGGGAATGGGACATTAAGACCAATGAATTATTCTGGCTGGATGGCGGGCATAAAAAAGTGTTTGGGTACGATATAGAGAATGCCTACATGCCCCGGGATTTCTGGGCCAGCCGCATACATCCTGAAGACAAAGTACGTGTACTGGAAAAACTGGAGCAGGTGGTTCATGATGGCTCAAGTGCGACATGGGAAGATGACTACCGATTCCAAAAGGTAGATGGCACGTATGCTTATGTGCATGATAACGGGTATGTAATATTTGATGATAATAAACAACCTGCGAGAATGATAGGGACTACGCTTGACGTTACTGCAAGCAAGTTGTGTGCCATCAAACTAACAGAAACAGAAGAGAAGCTGGCAAAAATTGAATACCGGATTAGTGAGAAAGGCGAACTCAATTCCGATAGCAAAGAAAAGAACAATGTCGAATCATTATCAAAGACACCTACAAGTTCGTTTAAATCAGATGTTGCCCATGGCATCAAAAATGCTTTAGCCAATATTTCTTTATCAGTAGAAATGTTGAGCTCAGTAGCGGCAGACAAAGACCTGAAAATATTTATCGACATAATTCTGAATAATACAAGAAAGATAAGTGAACTGGTTAACGATAATGTTACACCGAAAACTACTTAGCAAAGCCGCTCATAAATACAATTACCTCAAAAAATAAAAACTCAAAACTATGACAACTCAAAAGAGATTAGGTATCTGGATGGACCACGCAAATGCACACTTAATGGAATTCACAACACACGACACCGAAACAAAAGCGCTGGCGTCGAAGTATACAGATGAAGCTACAGACCAGGATATGAGTAAGGGTGAAAGCCTGATGCACAATAAAGAACAGCACGCCGAATCGGTCTACTACAAAGAGCTCGGAAAAGAGATCGCAAATTATGATGAAGTATTGCTTTTCGGCCCGACAGATGCAAAATCAGAGTTGTTGAACCTTTTGAGAGCGGACAGCCATTTCGATAAAGTAAAAATAGAAGTGAAACCCGCAGATAAAATGACTGAAAACCAGCAGCAGGCTTTTGTAAAAGAGTACTTTACGGGGCATAAAGTCAACTGAGTTACTGATAAAACCAACGAAATGTCTTAGATCGCTCTCTGGAGCGATTTTTTGTTTCCCGGGGGTAAGGGAAGAAGAGAAAAACGTGATGTAATAATAAAACTTTAAGTATTAGTGAATTAAAAGCCGACCTTTGCACTGTACCAAACAAACAGAAGACAGATGAATATAGAATTAGAAGAGCTAATGACAAGTCTTCAGGGCCAGTGGAAACTTGATAACGAAGACCAGTTCTTTGAGATCAATGGCAACGAGATCAATGTTTCCAGCAATTCTAAAACGGTTAAGTCGTCTTTCCAGTTAGTACGAAACCTGCAGCTGGGCAACTGGCAGATAAAAGTGATGAAGCCCATGTCGTGGCTCAGGACATTTATTGTCCAGATCACGCAGGATACCTTTATGGTATACGACTTCGACCTTACAGTGAATATAGCAATGGCCGGACGTACCAAGTTGCTTAATCCTACACGGATATACAAATACACGAGAGTAGCTGTACCTGCAACATAAAGCAGAGCTATGCTTATATAATCAGATCGCCCGGTTAAACTAACCGGGCGATCTTTGTTTTAGTAAGATGTACGTAGGCAGGCGGCTTTAATCCATAAATTCCACTTCACCCGTACCCAGATGATAATATGCACCCACGAGTTTTACTTTGCCCTCTTTGGCAAGCTCCCTGATCACTTCGCTTCTTTCCAGTATGCTTGCAATGGTCCGCTTTACATTTTTTCTTACAGTTTCATCCAGCTTATGTGTCATATCGGTCTGGGTGCTGTCTATTGCAGGCTTTATCTGGTCCAGTAATTGTGTCAGGTTGCCAAGCTGCACATTGTCAATACTTCCCTTTACGGCACCACAATTCTGGTGGCCCATCACGAGGATCAGTTCCACTTTTTTTATTTTAGCGGCATACTCCAGGCTACCTAAAATATCAGGGTCTTCCACATTGCCGGCTACACGGATAACAAAAACATTGCCGATTCCCTGGTCAAAAACGATCTCGGGCGGGACACGGGAATCCATACAACTCAGAATAACGGAATGCGGGTGCTGGTCATCTTTTGATGCTTCCATATGCTCTTCATAATCCGTGTTGATCATTTCCCCCGCAAGGAAGCGTTTATTACCTTCTTTCAGCAAAGTAAGCGCACTGGAAGGAGTCGGTGCCTCATAGTGTGTGTTCTTATGCCATACGATGTGATGCGAAGGTTGTTCTTTACATGCATTCAGTAGCAGGCACATGCATATTGAGCCAACTATTGATCCTGTTTTTATCATGGGTGTGTATTTGGGTTAAAGATAATAACATCTACTATTTATTCAAATGTATATCTATTGCTCTATCACAAGTCGGTTGTTTACTGACCAGTATCATCCTAAAAACTGCCCGAGGTCATTGTACCTCAATGGCATCATAAATAAGTTTGTTGGCGAAAAGCGAAAGCGATTCTTTTTTAGCGTTATCAAGAATACAAGTATTGTCAACCACAGAAACAGAATGTATGGAACTACTGGAAAATGCTGATAAGGTACATGAGGCACTTTTAAAAAGGTTTGAAGAAAAGATAGAACGGGGAGACGCGATAGAGCCAAGGGATAAAATGCCGGAGGGATACAGGAAACACCTGATCAGGCAGATGCAGCAACATGCGCACTCAGAAGTGATAGGTATGCAGCCCGAGGGTAACTGGATCACAAGAGCGCCAAGCCTGAGGGCAAAGCAGATATTGCTGGCGAAGATACAGGATGAAGGCGGGCACGGCCTGTACCTGTATAGCGCTGCGGAAACATTGGGAATATCAAGAGATGAGATGATCGCGCAGCTTCATTCCGGTAAGGCAAAGTATTCGAACATATTCAATTATCCGGCGCTTACCTGGGCCGATATCGGGGCCATTGGCTGGCTGGTAGATGGCGCTGCAATTGTAAACCAGGTATCGCTGCAGCGCACGTCTTACGGGCCATACGGCAGAGCCATGGTGCGTATATGCAAGGAGGAGAGTTTCCATCAGCGGCAGGGGTATGAGATAATGGCGAAAATGATGAAGGGGACCGCAGATCAGCGCGAAATGGCGCAAGATGCTATGAATCGCTGGTGGTGGCCATCGTTGATGATGTTCGGTCCGCATGATTCGGAATCACCGCACACAAGTGATGCTGTAAAGTGGAAGATCAAAAGACATTCTAATGATGAGCTTCGTCACAAGTTCATTGACAAGACCGTGCAGCAGGCAGAAGTGATAGGCCTCACCATACCTGATAAAGAACTGAAATGGAATGAAGCAACCGGCCACTACGATCACGGGCCAATTAATTGGGAAGAGTTTTATCGCGTGATCGGCGGTAACGGACCATGTAACCATCAGCGAATAGCACACCATAAAAAGGTACACAATGAAGGTGCATGGGTGAGGGAAGCAGCAGAAGCATACAGGCTGAAAAAAGAAAAACAATTATTTCATCATTAAAAAGATAAACATGGCAACAGATGCACAGTTAGCAATGTGGGAAGTATTCATACAATCAAAATCAGGCGCCAACTATGTTCATGCGGGCAGCATACATGCATCCGACAGGAAAATGGCGCTGCAGAATGCGAGAGATACCTACACCCGCAGGGGAGAGGGTACCAGTATTTGGGTAGTGCCGTCAGATGCGATAACGGCATCTAACCCGGATGACGATGATATGTTCTTCGATCCGGCGAATGATAAAATATACCGCTTACCCACTTATTACGTAATGCCCGAAGGAGCGAAGGCGATTTAAAGAAACGGATCATGACAGAACAGGAAGCACTTTACAAATATTGTCTCAGGCTGGGAGACAACGCACTGATACAATCGTACAGATTATCCGAATGGTGCAGCAACGGGCCAATACTGGAGGAAGACCTCGCGCTCACCAACTTTGCCCTGGATATGACCGGGCGGGCGCAGGCATTGCTGGCTTATGCGGGCAAGACTGAAGGCAAAGGCAAAACCGATGATGACCTTGCCTATAAGAGAGGTGAAAGAAGCTTTTACAATCACCTCATCAACGAACTGCCGAACAACGACTTTGCTTTTACTATTGCGAGGATATTGTTTGTCTCCACCTATGAATACTATTTTTACAGCGAATTGGTACACAGCACCAATGAAACGCTGGCGGCGATAGCGGCAAAAACGATCAAAGAGGTAAAATACCACATGGCACATGCTACCGAATGGACGCTGCGCCTGGGTGATGGCACGGAAGAAAGCCGCAGCAGGATGCAAAATGCGATAAACGAACTTTGGCCGTATACCAATGAGCTTTTTGAAACCGGGGAAGAGGATGAATTATTGCAAAACCACAAGCTATCGGCGCAGATGAGGCAGATAAAAAGCAAATGGAGTTCTTACATAACTCACTTGCTGGCTGAGGCTACCCTTACTGTTCCGGAAGACGGCTATATGCACACCGGGGGGCTAAATGGCGTTCATACGGAACACCTCGGTCATATACTTACAGAAATGCAGTACCTGCAAAGAGCATATCCTGAAGCGACATGGTAAGGACAGTTTTTACAAAAGAGCACGTAATGAAGATGCTGGAGGTAATTCCCGATCCGGAGATACCGGTGCTAAGCATCGCAGAAATGGGAATGTTACAGGATGTTATCGTTAGTGAGGCGGGGTATGAGGTGGTGATCACGCCCACTTACAGCGGATGCCCGGCTATGGGAATAATAGAGCAAGATATAAAAGCGACCCTGGCGGCAAAACAGGTCTTCCCTGTTACGGTGAAACTGGTATATGATCCGGCATGGACGACAGATAGCATGAATGATGCAGCCAAGGAAAAACTAAGGCAGTATGGTATTGCACCTCCGCTCCATTCATCATGCAGCAGATATGTGTTTGCTCAAAATATCATTCCGTGCCCCCGGTGCAGGTCGGAAAATACCGTTTTACTCAGCCGGTTCGGATCGACCGCATGCAAATCGATGTATCAATGCAATGATTGTAAAGAGCCTTTTGAATATTTTAAATGCCACTAATGCGTTAGAAAAGGGTTTATTTAACAACCATTAATTTTTTAATTTGTACCTTCGCGCAAAATTTTTAGTTTTTCTAATAATAAGCGAAGGAGATCTTAATGAAAAAAATAGTTGATTACAGAAGGTTGCTGGGGGTAAATGAAGCCGCAGAATTGAAAGAACTGAAAACCATATACCGCAACCTGATGAAGGACTGGCACCCTGATAAATTCCAGGACAGCGAGGAAAAACAGCATGAAGCAGAGGCAAAGAGCAAACAAATTATTGAAGCATATCATTTTTTGGTAAGTATAGCTCCGGAAACCAGGCAACTGGGCCTGGAGGCGTATAACCAGACGATCAGTGCCAATTTTATATCTGATTTTGAATACAAAGGCCAGATCTTGCAGGTCACTTTCCCTGATGGGAACAAGTACGAGTACTTCGGAGTGCCAAAAACCATATATGTTAAGCTGATCAATGCCGATGCACCGGCCAGGTTCGCCCGCAGGCATATCTATAATTCATTTGTTTACCGGAGTGTGAGCAGGGCAGAAGTAGAAGCATAATTTTTGCTTTTTTACTTAACGATTTTTTACAAAACATACGTGTGTTTTTATTCGCATGTATGTTTTTCCTTTTTGGGAAAAAGCATGATCACTTTTTGGAATAAAAATTGATGAAAAATTATATCTTTTTGTCACCACATAGTAAGAAAAATAAGGTTTATTAACCCGTAGTTGAATATAATTTAATAAGATAATTCAATTCTCTTGCTTTCCAGAAAAATTAACGTAACTTTCGGTCGGTAATGCTTTTTTTAGTATGTTTACCGTCCGTTTAAAAAGAAATTTGATTTATTTATTTTAAGGTCAGGCTCATGAAAAAACCTTGTTTACGATTGTTATCTGCTTTTGCTGGAATGAATAGTGCGAGTGCCGGAGCAGTGAAGATATTTTTTTTAGCTTTTATACTCAGTTGCTTCAGCTATTCAGCATTTGCCGTGGTTAATGTAACCCCTGCCACCGGCGGCACTACTATTTGCAATAGCACTGTTGGCTGTACTACTTTAGGCAACGTTGTTATCACTGAAGGCGTCCCTACTGACTTTGCTCCTGGCACTGATGTGTTAACACTTTCATTGCCTGCAGGATGGACTTTTTGTGCCGGCACTCCGCCGGTAGTAACTGTTGCCGGCGGTGGAGACATTCCGGTATTTCCTGCTCCAACAGTTGCTTTTATCGGTGGTAATCTTGTCATAACATTCAACGGTGTAGCTGCATCTTCGCTTGCAGACATGATCACCATTTCAGGCATTCAAGTACAAACAACTTCTTCATCGATCGCTACTGTAAACATGTATGCTTCAGCGGTTACAGGTATCAATGGCATTAATGTAGGCCCTCCGCCCGCAGGTACAAACTTTGGCGACCTTCGTGTGATACCTGGAGTAATGACAGGCCTTACAACGCACTGTATTGGTGATGTGGATGATTATTCAATTGGCCTTGCCCCGGGGGGGACATTTTATTCCAGTAACATTGGTATTGCTACAGTTAATCCGGTGACAGGAATAGTTACATTCGGCGGACCGGCATCAGGCAATGTAGTTATTTCGGACACACTTTCAGGTTGCGGTACCAGTCTTACAATAACTGTAAACAAAACACCAAGACATTCTGAAACAATTCCTGCAAACATTTTTGCAAAAGGTGTATGCGCATGGTTCGATACTTTTTATGTGTACAACCGTGACTCGGTGCCTGCAGGCTACTGGAGTTCGGGTGGTTTGGGCTCATGCGGTTTCGTTACTGTAGTTGCTCCGGCTCCGGGTGGGCACGGTACTGTATTTGCCAACTGTCCGGGCCGCGATTATGTGTGCTTTACTTTAGCAACAGGCTGTAGTGTTTGTGATACGTTTGACGTAAATCCGTTGCCATCTGTGATCATGGGTAATGACACCGTTTGTGCCGGAACAATGACAGGCTTGAGCGATCTTATCGGCGGTGGTAAATGGACCAGCAACGACACAACGCTCGTAAAAATTGACTCGGTTTTGGGTAGTACTTTGGGTGTATCATTCCCCGGTACTTACATAACTTATACACTGCCAACGGGTTGTAAAAGAGATACATTCATTACAGTGAATCCTTTACCTGATACCATCAGGGGAAATATGAACCTGTGTATGGGCAGCACCTCTACACTAAGTACTGTTACTTTAGGCGGTTTCTGGACCAGCAGTGATACAAACGTTGTAAAAATTGCTGCTTCGGGGCCGAATACTTCTTTACTGTCGCCGATCTCGGTCGGTACTGCGACGATCACTTATACGATTTCGAAAACAGGTTGCTTTATTACAACCGTGGTCCAGGTAAATCCTTTGCCTTTGCCGATAACGGCCAACCAGGATTTTGAGTGTGTGGGTGAATCCATCATACAATTAAGTGATGCTACATCCGGCGGCACATGGAGTGTTGTCGGTAGTAATGCCAGTGTAGATGCATTTGGCGTTGTAACCGGTTTATCCGGCGGCACAGAAATAATATCTTATATACTCGGCACAGGATGCGGCGTCGCTTATACGGTAACGATCAATCCGCTGCCAAATCCGATAACCGGCCCTGATTCATTTTGTATGGGAGCCATTGTTACATATTCCTCCTTTGGCAGTACACCGGGAGGATCGTGGAGTGGAGGCCCATCTTCTGTAGTTACCGTATTCCCATCATCGGGAGTGACCGGTAATGTGTTTGGTGCTGGTGCAGGTGTGGCTACGATTACCTACATGTATCCTACGGGTTGCTACACCACAAAAACAGTAACAGTGAATCCACTGCCTGATACGATCAGCGGGCCGCATGTGGTATGTATCGACCAGTCCGTAACGCTTAGTAATGCTACGTCGGGTGTGATTTGGAGCAGCAGCAATACCAGTGTAGCGACAATTGACTCGTTTACCGGTACTATTTTGACAGGTATTTTAATGACACCTCCGGGAGGTATAGGTACTACTACTATTATAGCAACACTTCCTACAGGTTGTACCAATCCCGCAATATTTACGTTTACGGTTACGCCAAGGCCCGGGCCAATCGGCGGTATCACCACACTTTGTATGGGTGACAGTACTACGCTTACCAATTTAGTTGCTCCGGGAGGCACCTGGATCAGCAGCAATACGGGCGTCGCGACAATAGACGTTAATACAGGTTTATGGAAGGCCGTTTCGCCTGGTACATCCACTATTTTGTATACGGTAAGCTCGGGTTGCGATACGTTTATTACAGTTACCGTAAACCAGATAACACCGATCGCAGGGCCAAATACCATATGCCAGGGTGACTCTATAGTAATAGAAGATACTACGCTAGGCGGTATATTTACAACTACAGGTTCGGTTGTTCATGTAGGTCCTACAGTTCCCGGCACAACAACTACGGGCAGACCATCAGAAACTACAACAGTTTATGGTGACTTGCCGGGTGTACAAACGATCACCTATACCACAGCATTGGGTTGTAAGGCTACATTTACTGTGACAGTATTCCCGCTCCAGCCTATTACAGGTCCGGATTCTGTGTGTGTGAATGATTCCATAAAATTATTTAATGCGCTCTCCCCTGCAGGTAAGTGGCGAAGCGGCAATACTGCAATAGCTACGATAGATTCGGTTACCGGTATGGTACACGGTGTAGCGTCGGGTACAGTTTTGATCAGGTATGAAATGCCTTCAGGATGTATCGCTTACTTCCCTGTAAGAGTGAATAATATTCCTGACCCGATCGTTACTCCTTCGCCATCTACTGTGTGTCAGGGCTATACAGTTACTTTTGCAGATGCATTACTCGGTGGTTTATGGAGTAATGACATATTGAGGTTCGGCAGCATAGACCCTATTTCAGGTGTCTATACCAGCACGGGTGGTGGGCTTGATACCATACGGTACACATTCCCTACGGGCTGTTATGTAAAAGATACGTTGAGGATATTCCCATTGTTGCCTATCTATGGTTCTGATACGCTGTGCGTAAACGATACGAGAACATTGTTTGATACAACAGCTCCGAAAGGAAGCGGTACATGGTTCAGTGATAATACCCCTGTAGCAACGATAGACCCGGTAACAGGTCTTGTTACGGGTATCTCTGCCGGCACTGCGACCATCACGTACCTGTTGCCTACAGGTTGCCAGGCTACTGACACAGTAGTTGTTGACCCATTGCCTGATGCGATAGATGGTGTAGACTCAGTGTGCATAGGCGCAACTACTACATTCTCCAACCTTACGCTTGGCGGCACATGGAGCAGTAATAAAACTTCTGTTGCAGTAATTGATCCTGCAACCGGTGTTATCACAGGTATAGCTGCAGGCACAGCCACGATAACTTACAAGATGCCTTCAGGCTGTTATGTGACCGACTCTGTAAGGGTTGATCCTAATCCGGGAGGACCTCTTGGCCATTCCTATGTTTGTCTCAGTTTCTCCACAACGCTTTCAGATGCTACACCAGGTGGTTTGTGGAGCAGTGCTGATACTTCAATAGCCAAGGTAGGAAGTACAACCGGGATAGTGAGCGGTGATTCTGCAGGCATAACAACAATAAGTTATACACTTACAAGAACCGGTTGTTCTGCTGCGTTCTCTTTCACTGTTTTCGGCCAGCCGCCTATAGTTGCTGATACACCGTCGCTTATATGCCGTGGCGCAAGCGTTGTTGTTTCTGCAGCAGGTGCTGATATTGGCTCTACCATTGGCAGTTATACCTGGTCTCCTGCAACTGGGCTCAGCAGTTCTGTTGGCGCCAGCGTGATAGCCAGCCCAACCATAACAACAACTTATACCATAACAGGTACTACCTTCTATGGTTGCCGCGATACCATACAAACAGTAGTGACCGTAGATACTTTGCTGAACCATATTAAGGTTACAGGTGAAGACAGTATATGTATCGGCTCATGCGCTCACTTCATAGCAAGCGGCAGAGACGGAAGCCTTTTTGCATGGACGCCTACTGCGGGCTTGTCTTGTACTATCTGCGATACTACTACAGCATGCCCTACCGAAACGACCACCTATGTTGCAACTGCAATAGACCGTATTGGCTGTAAAGACTCTGTGGTCAAGAGGCTGGTGGTAATGCCACTGCCGGTGCTTGATGTATATGCTGCGCCGCATGAGTTCCCGATATTCTTATGTCGTGGTACACCATTACAATTGTATGCATTCGGTGCATGGTCTTATGTATGGTCGCCAAACCTGTTCCTGTCATGCGACTCATGCGCGAACCCGGTAGCTACTGATACATTCAACCTGCAATACCTGGTTACAGGATATACTCGTTTCGGCTGCGTCGATTCAATAAAGGTTAAGGTCTCTGTATTGGATACGAACGTGAATACAATAAGCAACGATACGGACATCTGCTATGGTGATAATGCACAGCTATATGCCACTAGTCGCAGCACACGCAGCTCACTGGATATACCGAAGTACACATGGACGCCTGGTGTTTTCCTTGATGATCCGCACAGCAGTCATCCGATATCTGTTTTCCCTAATGCAACAATAGTGTACACACTCGTGACCACGGAGAACAGGTGCTTTAGCGATACGCAGACTGTTAAAGTAAGCGTACAGCCATATCCTGTAGTTGAGATACCTAATGCATCAATAGAGTACGTAGGCACCAGGTTACCAACAATAGTGCAGGTCAGGAATACGCCGGTTAGGAGTTATGTATGGACGCCATCAGCTTATGTATCTTGTGATACATGCGATACTACATACCTCACACCTGTGGTAAATACAACCTATACAGTAACCGTAACATCTATCTACGGCTGTACGTCTTATGATACTGTAACAGTAATGATAGGTTGCGACAGCCGGCAGGTGTTTATACCGAATACATTTACGCCGAACGGAGATGGTATGAATGACCGTTTCTATGTCAGCGGAAAAGGGCTTGCTAATATCCAGCTGTTTGAGGTGTATAACAGGTGGGGTGAGCTGGTGTATCATGTCGAGAATATTAGCCCGAATGACCCTGCGTCAGGATGGGATGGTACTTATAAAGGAAAGGTATTGGAGCCCGATGTATTTGTGTACGTTGTGAAAGCAACATGCGCATTGGGCGGAACCCAGTTCTCGTACAAGGGTGATGTATCACTAGTGAGGTAACGGAGCGATTGAACAACAATAAAAACAGAAACGATGAACAAATATTTAGCTATATTTTCTGCAAGCCTGCTGCTCGGTGTGAGCATTAACAGCAGCGCCCAGGATATTCATTTTTCACAGTTTTATGATAATGCCATTTTACGCAACCCTGCGTTGACGGGCATATTCAGTGATGAATACAAGGTTGGCTTGGATTACCGTACTCAGTGGGGATCAGTAGGTGTACCTTATACTACTACAATGGTATCGGGCGAAACACGTATACTGGTCAATAGAGAAATTGGTGATTACCTGAGTTTTGGATTGGTAGGTACTGCGGACAAAGCGGGATCTATAGACTTTACAAGTACGCAGGTGTACCCTGCAATAGCTTATAATAAGGCGCTTGAAGACCAGCACAACACTTACTTATCGGTAGGGCTTACGGGTGGCTATATAGCACGTAATGTGAACCAGGCAAAGATGACCACCTCTAATATGTATGTAGCTGGTACTTTCGATCCTACTGCATCTTCCGGTGAGACATCAAGCTATAAGAACCTAAGCAACTTTGACGTGGGCGCCGGTGTAAGCCTTAATAGCTCACTGGACCTTTATAGCACACTTAATTACTACCTGGGTGTAAGTGCTTATCATATCAACAGTCCGGCTGTCAT
>Ga0209023_10005998_pt1 | contig 13015 bp, 9 predicted proteins | sample LakOneMetagenome_FD_187468 | JGI IMG/M metagenome (GOLD analysis project Ga0209023, IMG submission 187468) | Freshwater and sediment microbial communities from Lake Erie, Canada (SPAdes) (version 2) | ecosystem: Environmental > Aquatic > Freshwater > Lentic | place: Lake Erie, Canada | collected... | reverse complement strand
GGTTGTGTCGCGTTAGCGATTTGAGGCTCAGATTTGCTGGCGAGGAATGGTCCGCTTTCAAACTGGACGGATTTGTCCTGCCAACGCATAAAATTGGTCGGCGAACGATGTGCGAGCAACGCCTTCAATCCTGAACTGATCCTTGCGGATCATGTGCATGAGCTCGATGCCGGCGAGCACGTTGGCCGCTGCACGAAAGGACTTGAAGCCCAGCATCGGCCTGGTCAAGCGCTTGATCGCGCGGTGGTCCTGCTCAACTATATTGTTGAGGTATTTGACCTGCCGTACGGTGACTGGGACAGCTATAGCGTCGTTGACTTCGTCGATCGCGGCCTTGTTGGCTCCGCTCTTGTCCATCGCGATTTTCTCCGGCACACCGTTCTCCCGCATGGCTTTCTCAAAGAAACGCTTGGCGGCCGCCGTGTCACGATGTGCCGTCAGCAGGAAATCGACGGTCTTTCCTTCCTTGTCGACTGCACGGTAGAGATACTTCCAGACGCCGTTGACCTTGACGTACGTCTCGTCCATTCGCCAGCTAGCGCCGACCCGACGCTTATGCTTTCGTGACTGTGTTTCAATCAACGGCAGGAAACGAATCGCCCAACGGTTGATCGTCGAATGGTCGACTGACACGCCCCGCTCTTCCATGAGCTCTTCGATGTGCCGGTAGCTGAGCGGGTAGGCCACGTACCATCGGATGCAGACCAGGACGACGTCAATCGGGAAACGCATTCCTTTGAAGCTGAGCATATCGGATCGTCAATGTGCGGCGTTGCAGTCTACCCGATCGGGACAACCGCTCGGCTAACGCGACAAAACCCCCAACAATCCCTATCTTGCTCTGACTCAGGAAGGATGACGCGATTCGGGCATTGATCGCCACCGTCGTGTGGCGACGATCAATGCCCCGCGAAAATTGGCAACATTTGGCGAACTGAGCTACTCGGCCCGTGCCAACTCCTGTGCAAGGAACGGAGCGGTTCTGCTGCCAGGCGTTCGGGCCACCTGCTGAGGGGAGCCCGCCACCACGATGCTGCCGCCGGCAGCGCCTGCACCAGGCCCTACGTCGATCACCCAGTCGGCCTGCGCCACCGCGCGCATATCGTGTTCGATCATCACTACGGTATTGCCGGCATCGACCAGGCGCTGCAACTGCACCAGCAGCCGGTCGGCGTCCGACGCATGCAGCCCGGTAGTCGGCTCGTCGAGCACGTACAGGCTTCGGCCGCGCTGGCTGCGCTGAAGCTCGGTCGCCAGCTTGATGCGCTGCGCCTCGCCACCGGAAAGCTCGGTCGCCGGCTGTCCCAGGCGCAGATAACCAAGTCCGATATCGCGCAGCAGTTGCAGTGGCCTTGCCACAGCGTCTTCACCCGCGAAGAATTCGCTGGCTTCGTCCACGGTCATCTGCAGCACCTCGGCGATGTTGCGCCCGTTCCATTGCACCTTCAGCGTGGCCTCGTTGTAGCGTGCGCCATGGCACGTCGGGCACGGCGCGTACACGCTGGGCATGAACAGCAGTTCCACGCTGACGAAGCCCTCGCCCTCGCAGGTCTCGCAGCGTCCCTTGGCGACGTTGAACGAGAAGCGCCCGGCGTCATAGCGGCGGCGTCGCGCATCGGGTGTGGCGGCGAACAGCTTGCGCACATGGTCGAACAGGCCGGTGTAGGTGGCCAGGTTGGATCGGGGCGTGCGCCCGATCGGTTTCTGGTCCACCTGCACCATGCGCTGTATGGCGTCCACGTCGCCCGCCAGACGACCGCCAGTCGCTTCGATCACTGCCGGCCCTTCGCTGGTGGCGCTTTCGGCTACATCGTCTTCCGGCCCGTGGCCCAGGTGCAGCAGCACCAGCTCCGGCAGGGCCTGCGCGACGAGGCTGGACTTGCCCGAGCCGGAGATGCCGGTGACGGCCGTCAGCACGCCCAGCGGAATGCGTGCATCCACGCCATGCAGGTTGTGGCGGTGGATGCCCTGCAGTTCCAGCCAGCCGGTCGCTTCGCGTGCCCGGCTTCCCGGCGCGGGGATCTCCTCGAACAGATAGCGGGCGGTGCGCGATTCGGCAATCTTGCGCAGGCCATCCGGCTCGCCGCTGTAGAGCACGCGGCCGCCACGCTCCCCAGCATCCGGCCCGACATCCACGAGCCATTGCGCGCGGCGCATCAGGTCCAAGTCGTGCTCCACCACGAACACCGAGTTGCCGGCGTCGCGCAGCCGGTCGAGTGCGTCGTACAGGGCCTGGCTATCGGAGGGGTGCAGGCCCGCGGAGGGCTCGTCGAGCACGTACACGACACCGAACAGCAGGGAACTCAATTGCGTGGCCAGCCGCAGGCGCTGCAACTCGCCGGCCGAAAGCGTCGGTGTGGCCCGGTCCAGCGTCAGGTAGCCCAGGCCCAGCCCACGCAGTTGGCGCAGGCGTGCCATCACGCCACCGGCCAGGCGCTGCGCGGCGAGGCGCTTTTCTTCCGATAGCGCCGAGGTGCGGCGCACGTCGGGCGATACCGCATGGACGGCGCGACCGGAGGCCGCGCGTTCGGCACGGTCGCGTCGGGTCGCTTCCTTGTCCGTAGCCGCCCCCGCTGCATGGGCGCGGAAATCGCCCTGGGCGATGGGTTCGAGCAAGGCCGCCAACTGGTCCAGCGGCATCTGCATGAACGCGCCGATGTCCACGCCGGCGAAGGTGACCGACAGCGCCTCGGGCTTGAGCCGCTTGCCGTGGCAGGTGGGGCACGGTTTGCCCTCCATGAACCGGGACACGCGCTTTCTCATCAGCGCGCTCTGGGTGTTGGCAAAGGTGTGCATCACATACCGCCGGGCGCCGGTGAAGGTGCCCATGTAGCTCGGCTCCATCTTGCGCTTGAGCGCGGCGCGGGTTTCGGCGGGCGTGAAGCCGGCGTACACCGGCACCGTCGGTGTTTCCTCGGTGAACAGAATCCAGTCGCGATCCTTCTTCGGCAGGTCCTTCCACGGTCGGTCAACGTCGTAGCCCATGCTGACCAGGATGTCGCGCAGGTTCTGGCCTTGCCAGGCGGGGGGCCAGGAGGCGATCGCCCGCTCGCGGATGCTCAGGGAGGGATCGGGCACCATGATGGCCTCAGTCACCTCGTACACATGGCCCAGGCCGTGGCAGGTCGGGCACGCTCCCTGCGGCGTGTTGGGCGAAAAATCCTCGGCGTACAGCATGGGCTGGTTGGCTGGGTAGGCGCCGGCGCGCGAATACATCATCCGCACCAGGCTGGACAAGGTGGTCACACTGCCCACAGAGGAACGCGCGTTGCTGGAGCCCCGCTGCTGTTGCAGCGCCACCGCCGGCGGCAGGCCGTCGATCGCATCGACGTCCGGTACGCCGGCCTGGTCGATCAGTCGCCGCGCATAGGGGGCCACCGACTCGAAGTAGCGCCGCTGGGCCTCGGCATAGATGGTGCCAAAGGCCAGCGAGGACTTACCGGAGCCGGAGACACCCGAGAACACCACCAGCGCGTTACGCGGGATGGAGACGTCCACCTCTTTGAGGTTGTTCTCGCGCGCGCCACGCACCTGCACGAGGCCGCTGGCCGCAGCGGTACAAGAGGATTCACCGAAAGACTTGTTTGGCATGTTCTTATCTTGCAGTTCGTCCCGCTCAGGACGGGACTTCCTGAGTTCGGGTGCCGCGGCGGCTAGCTTCGAGCGCTGCGGTGACAGAGCGGGCGTCGTAGCTGCCGCGCAGGCGGCGACCCTCGACGAAGAACGTCGGCGTGGCGTGCGCACCGCTGGCGACCGCACTGGCGAGGTCGCGCTCGACACGCTCGATCACCGCAGGGCTGTCGAGATCCGCGATGAACCGATCGACGTCGAGCCCAAGCTCTGCGGCGTAGCCGATCAGATCCTCGCGCTCCAGCGCGTGCTGACGGGTGAACACGAAGTCCAGCCACGGCCAGAACATCCCCTGATTCGATGCCGCCTCGGACGCACGCGCGGCGATCGGCCCATGCGGGTGGTGCGGCAAGTGGCGCACCACATACCGCAGGTCGTCCCCGAAGTGGGCGCGCAGATCCTCCCAAGAACCGGTAGCGTGCGCACAGTACTCGCACTCGAAGTCCACGTACTCCACCAGCGTGAGCTGCGCGTCCTCTGGCCCGCGAATGTGATCGACCTCGGGATCGACCGGCGGCTCAAGCACCATCGGCAGATCGGCGTTCTCCTCACCCCACCTGCGAGCGGCAACCTTGAAGATGAGCCACCCGAGCAACGTGGCGAGCATCATCGACACGAGCACGCCGACCGTCGCCTGGCGGCCCAGGTCGGAGGTCGTGCCGAACGCGAGCCCGATGATGAGCAGCGACACGGTGAACCCGATCCCGGACAGTGCCGCACCACCGAACACGCTCCCCATTCCGACGCCCTCGGGCAGCCGGCCCAGGCCGAGACGGACGGCGACGAGCGTGGTGAGCCCGATGCCCAGGAGCTTGCCGAGCACGAGCCCCGCGATGACGCCCCAGGTCACGGGCGAGCCGAAGGCCTCAGCGAGCAGCCCACCACGCAGGTCCACCCCGGCGTTCGCCAAGGCGAACACCGGCACGATCAGCAGCGCTGTCGGCAGCCGCAGGAACTCGTGCAGCCGCTCGTTCACCGAGATACCCTGGGACAGCCCGCAGTCCACCGCGCGAGCCGATGCGGCACTCGGAGACTGCCAGAAGTCACGGAACAACTGTCTTGCCGCAACGACCCCGTGACGTTGCGTCGCATAGGCGGGGATCAGGAGCCCCGCGGCCATCCCGGCGAGGGAGGCATGGATGCCGGAATACACGGTTGCGAGCCACAGCACGATCACGATCAGCACATACGGCATTGCCCGCCACTGGCGGGTGCGCCCCAGTAACCACAACCCGACGAGACTGGCGAGGGCGATCAACAACGGGACGACCCGGATCTCCTCGCTATAGACGATGCCGATGATGGACACGGCGAGGAAGTCATCGACCACGGTCAGGGTGAGCAGGAACACACGCAATTCACCGGACAGCCGCGGACCGACGATCGCCAGGGTGCCCAGCATGAACGCCGTATCGGTGCCGACCACCGCACCCCACCCGTGCAGGCCCTGACCTCCGGCCAGCCCCACGAGCAGGACGTACACCAGAGCGGGAAGCACAACACCCGCGACCCCCGCGATCAGGGCGAGACCGGCACGGCTGCGATCCCGGAGCGATCCGTGGGCGAACTCCTGACGCACCTCCAGGCCGATCAGGAAGAAGAAGACGACCATCAGGCCGTCGTTGACCCAGTGATGCAGGTCCATGTGCAGGCCCAGCGGCCCGAAGTCAAACCCGACGTCCAGGTGCCACAACTCGAAATAGGCATCGGATAGCGGCGAGTTCGCCCACGCCAGCGCCACGACCGTGACGATCACCAGCAGCACCGCAGCACCAGACTCCGTGCGCAGATAGCGGGCAACGCGTCCCAGGCTGACATTCGCCGAGGATGCACCGAAAGAAGTGGCTGACATGTTCTTATCCTGTTCCTGTAGTTCGTGAAGTCGCGATGAGCCGGTTTCGGAGGCGACCGGTCAGGCGTCCGCCTCTGGCAGCGTCCCATCATCCAGCGAGCGCAGCCAAGTAAGCCATTCTCCCAGCCTGCGCTCAACACCTCTGTCCGTTGGCTGATACCAGCCCGGCCGCGCCACGCCCTCGGGAAAGTAGCTTTGCCCAGCGGCATAGCCGTTGGGCTCATCATGCGCGTAGCGGTAGCCTTCATGATATCCCATCTGCTTCATCAGCTTCGTCGGCGCATTGCGAAGATGGAGAGGCACAGGCAGGGAGCCGCTGTTCTTGACGAAGGTCTTCGCCTTGTTCCAGGCGGCATAGGCAGCGTTCGACTTGGGGGCGGCAGCAAGGTAGGTCGCCGCGTGGGCAATCGGTATTTCGCCTTCGGGGGAACCCAGCCTCTCATAAGCCAGCGCGGCATTGAGCGCCAGTTGCAGCGCCTGCGGGTCGGCATTGCCGATGTCTTCGCTGGCCACTACCACCATGCGGCGGGTCACCTGGCTGACGTCGCCGCTACCGTCAAGGTTGCGGGCCAGCCAATACAGGGCCGCATCAGGGTCGGAGCCCCGTAGCGACTTGTGGAAGGCTGAGAGCTGCCAGTAGAACTCGTCACCGCCCTTGTCGAACCTGCGCAGCGATGGACTGGTGGACAGCTTGGCGGACTGGCCATCGACCACGGTCTTGCCAGCGCCCGACGCCGCATTCGTCACCTGCTCAAGCAGATTGAGGAAGCGCCTGCCATCGCCATCGGCAAAGCCCTTGAGCAGATCCAGCGCGTCCGCGTCCAACGTGACGCCCTGGAGATGCGGCAGTGCGCGTTCGTAGAGCTGGTTCAGTTCGTCGCTGGACAGCGGTTCGAGGGTATAGACCTGCGCGCGCGAGAGCAGTGCGGAATTGACCGCCAACCCCGGATGCTCGGTCGTCCCCCCCACCAGGGTCAGGAGCCCCGACTCGACATGGGGCAGCAGGGCATCCTGCTGCGCCTTGTTGAAGCGATGGATCTCATCGACGAAAAGCACCGTCGATCGACCATGGTTGTCCAGTTCGGCCTGGGCCTCGTCGATGGCTTGCCGGATGTCCTTCACCCCGGCCAGCACGGCCGAGATGGCGATGAATCGGCTGTCGGTCGCACTGGCGGCCAGGCGCCCCAGGGTGGTCTTGCCCACGCCTGGCGGCCCCCAGAGGATGAACGAGTGCAACTTGCCCGCCTCGAACGCGAGACGCAGCGGCTTGCCGGGGCCGAGCAAGTGCCGTTGCCCGACGAATTCGTCCAGCGTCTTGGGCCGCAGGAGTTCGGCCAAGGGAGGCTTGGGCTTTGTCGTGAATAGATCGGTCAAGTTCCTCTCCCTGGCATTTCTGATAGTTGACGTTCCGATAAGGTGGGCACCTCAATCCAGAGAGCCGGATTTATCCAACGCCGTGGGCTCTTTGTCGGCAATCGCATGCATGATGATGCGAGAGCCGCGGTAGCCGATGCTGTGGTTCCATACCCAGCTCAAAGCGACACTGAGACGATTTCGCGTGCCGATCAGAAAGTAGATGTGCGCCAGCTTCCAGATCCACCACGCAAAGGCACCACGCAGCTTCACCCGCCCCATGTCAATCACCGCCAGGCTGCGGCCGATGGTGGCCAGGTTCCCCTGATGCCGGTATTTGAAAGGCCCGTCAGCGGGCTTGCCCTTCAAACGCCGTCCAATCAGGTTAGCGACGTACTTCCCTTGCTGTTTGGCGGCCGGGGCGATGCCCGGCACGGGCTTCCCATCGGCCATGGTGCACGAGGCTGTATCGCCGATGGCGAAGACCTCCGGGCGACCGGCCACCGTCAGGTCAGGGCCAACGACCACTCGACCAGCACGATCAGACGCAGCGCCCAACCAGCGAGCTGCGGGAGACGCCTGGACTCCGGCGGCCCAGACGATGGTCTTGGCCGAAAGGGGCTTGCCGCCATACACCACGCCGTCGGCCGAGCATTCGGTGACCGGAGTACCCAGCACGACCTCGACCCCGAGTTTTTCGAGTGCCTGGCGCGTATAGGCCGAAAGATCCTCTGGAAAGACCGACAACAGACGCGGGCCAGCCTCGATCAGTACAACCCGCGATGTGCTCGGGTCGATCGAGCGGAAGTCACGCGCCAGCGTGTCTCGTGCCAGCTCGGCGATGGTTCCGGCCAATTCAACCCCGGTGGGACCACCACCGATGATGACGAACGTCTGCAGCGCGGCACGCTGCTGAGGATCGCTCGTGCGCTCAGCTTCCTCGAAAGCCGCGAGGATTCGGCCCCGAATGGTCGTGGCATCTTCCAGCGTCTTCAACCCCGGCGCGAAAGCCCCCCATTCGTCGTGTCCGAAGTAGGCATGGGTAGCACCTGTCGCGAGCACGAGCGTGTCGTAGGTTTGCCGCATTCCATTGTTGAGAATGACCTGACGCGCGTCCTGGTCGATACCTTCCACTTCCGCCATCAAGGTGTTCACTTCCGGGCGATTTCGGAAGAGATAGCGAATAGGCCAGGCGATCTCGGATGTCGAAAGTGACGCACCTGCGACCTGGTAAAGCAAGGGTTGGAACAGGTGATAATTGCGCCGATCGATGATCGTCACATCGACCTCGACACCAGCAAGCTGGTTGGCAACCTCGATCCCGCCGAAGCCCGCTCCGATAATGACGACGTGATGTCGGTTTTTGGAGGTCTTTGTCATGACCTGATCTCCTCTCTCAGCGTTTCAGCGCCGATGCGTGGTGTGCCATATGCTCGCCAATGAAGCTGGCAATGAAGTAGTAGCTGTGGTCGTAGCCTGGGCGCAGATTCAACGTGAGCGGGTGCCCCGTCTCGTCGCAGGCTTTGCGCAGCAGGTCGGGCTGAAGCTGGCTCTCCAGGAACTCGTCGCCCAAGCCCTGATCAACCAGCAACGGCAAACGCTCCTGCACGGTGCGAATCAGCTCCACGGTGTCGTACTGCTTCCACACTTCCCGATCGCTGCCCAGGTACGCCTCGAAGGCCTTGTGCCCCCAGGGAACCTGGGTGGGGGCGACGATGGGCGAGAAGGCCGAGACGCTTCGATAACGGCCCGGGTTGCGCAGGGCGATGACCAGAGCGCCGTGTCCTCCCATGGAATGGCCGCTGATGCTCCGCTCCGCTGTCACGGGAAAGTGGGCCTCGATCAGCGCCGGCAATTCCTGCACGACGTAGTCGTACATCCGATGATTCGCAGCCCAGGGTTCCTGTGTGGCGTTGACGTAGAAACCCGCCCCCTGTCCGAGGTCATAGGCAGGATCGTCGGCAACGCCTTCGCCGCGAGCACTGCTATCGGGCGCGACGACGGCAATGCCATGTTCGGCCGCGTAGCGCTGGACGGCGGCCTTGGTGATGAAGTTCTGCTCGGTGCAGGTGAGGCCTGAAAGCCAGTACAGCACCGGCACCTTGCCGTGCTGTGCCTGCGGAGGCAGATAGACGCCGACCTTCATCGTGCAACCGAGCGTCGTGGATTCATGCTGATAAACGTCCTGCCAACCATCAAAGCTGGCGTGATGTTCGATGCGTTCCATGTAGTTCTCCTATGTTCAAAGGAACGGCGCAGCTCTCGCGCGCCAGGACGGCAGCTCGTCAGGAAGATTTCTCTTCCGCTGCCGTGTCGCCGTGGGCGTGTCTGATCCTGCGCACGATCCACCAGATCGTCAGCATCACCGCAGGCACCAGAACCGCCATCACCGGCGCCACGCTGTCGTGAACCATCGGAATGCCCTTGAGCAAATAGCCGAGAAGACTCACGACGTAATAAGAAATTGCCGCGACCGACAGGCCTTCGACGGTTTGCTGAAGGCGCAATTGCATCTTGGCCCGGTTGTTCATCGACGCAAGCAGATCGCGGTTCTGGCGTTCAAGCTCGACGTCGATCCAGGAACGCAGCAACGCGATGGCCCGGGTCAGCTTGTCGGAGAGCTTGGTCTGGCGCTCCTTTACGGATTGGCATGTCCGCATGGCGGGAGCGATGCGACGCTGCAGGAAATCCGCCCAGGTGCAGTACCCGGATACGGCCTCTTCCGAAAGCGCTGCCAGCCTTTCCTCGACGATCTCGTAGTAGGCACGACTGGCGCCGAAGCGATAGAGATTCGCCGCAACGCCAGCTTCCAGTTCGGCAGCCAGGCCGGTCAATTCGGACAGCAGCACGTCGCTGTCGCGCCGTTCCACCAAGCTCGTACACATCTCGTCGGTGATCGCCGCAAGGCGCGACTCCATGCGCCGCAGCTCCGACGTCATCGACCGCGTCAACGGCAAGGACAGCAACGCCAAGGTACGGTAGGTCTCGATCTCCAGCAGACGTTGAGCCAGCGCACCCGCCCGCGCCGGGGTCAAATCGCGGGCAAGGACGAGGATCTGCGTCAGGCCATCCTCATCCTGTCGGAAGTCGGTGAGGATGGCGGCAGAGCCGTTCTCCACCAGCGAGTAGCACAGGCTGGCAGGATCGAAGCGATCGGCCTCCTTCTCCGTTTCCGGCGTCCATGGAAGAAGTCTCAAACGGATGCCGGATACGACCGGGCCGGGAGGAACAAATCCATGCTTGAACGGATTTTCGCCGCACGGCTCTCCCGTCTCGGAATCCAGCGAAGCGCACCAGAGATACGTTGAGAACTCGGTGTGCTTTTCACAGTGCAGGTCTCCCTCATCCCATGTCATGCCGTGAAGCGGCGTAGCGTGGTCGGGCTCGGCAACGCCGAAGCGATGAGACAACTCACTCATCGCCATCTGATCCCTGGCCTGATCGCCTTCGGTCATGAAAGCGAGCTGCAATATGCCGCGGGGGGCCTGAATCAACAGATGCGGGCGCGCATGCACTTCACCCACGGCCGCAGCACGATCGGCATAGGCCGGCATGCCGTACACGGTGGCGGTCGGGGCGGGTTGTACGGTCGTCGCATTGATGTTGGCCGGCTCTTGCATAACGACCTCATTTCTCATTGGTTGAAAAACACGCTTCAAAGCAAATGCCCGCAGCCATGCGTTTCGCACATGGCTGCGGGCCGATCTTCATGAGCAGGCACCGCTCTACACGGTCCGTCTAATAGGCTCGCCGTATAGAGGCTTGTGCTGGCCCTTTCAGAACGCCCTCAGCTTCCTTGCTTTCAGACGAAGGTGTACGAGCAGACCTTGTTGCCCGCCGGATCACGCAGGTAGGCCGCATAGGCACCCGGCAGGTGACCACGTGCGCCAGGCTGGCCCTCGTCGGTGCCGCCTGCGGCAAGGCCGGCAGCATGGAAGGCATCCACTTCGGCGGGAGTGGCGGCCGCAAAGCCGATCGTCACGCCGTTGCTGGAGGGCGCTTCACCATTGCCCGGACGGGCGATGATGAAAGCCGGCTTTTCGCGACCGAAAAGTACCCATCCGTTGTTGAAAGGACCGAGGTTCTTGATGCCAAGAGCACCCAGAGCGGCGTCGTAGAACGCGACCGACTTCTGAAGGTCGGCAGCGCCGATAAAAATGTGCGAAAAGATGCCATCGCCAGAAATGACAGGAGTGGACATGATTAATTTCCTTGGTGGTTGGTGTTGAATGGGTAGTGGGCGGTCAGTAGTGGATCACCGTGCGAATCGACTTGCCTTCATGCATCAGGTCGAAGGCCTTGTTGATGTCGTCGAGGCCCATGGTGTGGGTGACGAACGGGGCGAGATCGATCTCGCCTTTCATTGCGTCCTCCACCATGCCGGGAAGTTGAGTGCGGCCCTTGACCCCGCCGAAAGCCGAGCCCTTCCAGGTGCGACCGGTGATCAACTGGAACGGGCGCGTCGAAATTTCCTTGCCTGCACCAGCCACGCCGATGACGATCGACTGGCCCCAGCCACGATGTGCTGCTTCTAGTGCCGAGCGCATCACGTTGACGTTGCCGATGCACTCGAAGGTGTGATCGACACCCCAACCGGTCATCTCGATGAGAACCTCGTGAATCGGCTTGTCGAAGTCCTTCGGGTTGAGGCATTCGGTCGCGCCGAAGGTACGAGCCAGCTCGAACTTCGCTGGATTGGTGTCGATGGCGATGATGCGACCTGCCTTGGCCTGGCGTGCCCCCTGAATCGCAGCGAGCCCGATGCCGCCGAGGCCGAAGATGGCCACAGAGTCACCCGGCTGAACCTTGGCCGTGTTGTGAACAGCGCCGATGCCGGTGGTCACACCGCAACCCAGCAGGCAGACATGCTCGGGATTGGCGTCCGGGTTGATCTTGGCCAGCGAGACTTCGGCCACCACCGTGTATTCGCTGAAGGTCGAGCAGCCCATGTAGTGGTAGATCGGCTGGCCGTTGTAGCTGAAGCGGGTGGTGCCATCGGGCATCACGCCCTTGCCCTGGGTGGCGCGCACCGCGACACACAGGTTGGTCTTGCCGGACTTGCAGAACAGGCACTCGCCGCACTCGGCGGTATAGAGGGGAATGACGTGATCGCCAGGCTTCACGCTGGTCACACCTTCACCCACCTCCACGACGATACCCGCACCTTCATGACCCAGCACGACCGGGAAGAGACCTTCGGGGTCGTCGCCCGACAGGGTGAAGGCGTCGGTATGGCAAACGCCGGTGTTCGTGATCTTGATGAGCACCTCGCCCTTGCGCGGCGGCTCGACGTCGATCTCGACGATTTCCAGCGGCTTTCCTGGCCCGAAGGCAACTGCTGCACGTGATTTCATGATGTCGCTTCCTTTACTAGCTAACTAAATTTGCCCTCACCGAGGGCACCCTGGTGCATCTACCGCAGGTAGGAGCGGACGATAGAGATGGTCTCGTCAATGGACTTGTTCTGCGAATCGCTCCTGATTTCGCTACTGGGAAACTCTTCCCGCAGATAGCTCTCCAGAACGGTTGCCATCAATCCGTTGACTGCCCCACGAACGGCCGCAAGCTGCTGAAGAATTGCAGGGCATTCCGCACCTGCATCGAGCGCTTGCTCAAGAGTCGCTACCTGACCTTTGATGCGCCGGATGCGCGTCAGGGCTTGCTTCTTTTCTTCCGGGCTGTGTGGCATCGAACACCTCTCTACTTGGGTACACCGCCCCATTATACAATACTCCACCATAGTATATGCGGCCGAACTTCGCCACAAATTCTGTGCTCTTCGAGCACTATTACAGGCTAGTACAGATTTGTTCCCAAGAAGCGCAAAACATTCAAATCAATGAATATTTCTTGCATGTATCGACAGCATCGGGGCAAGTTCAAAACCGGTCAAACTGGAAAAATCTATGCGCAGATAGATATGGCCTATCTAAGCCAACTCATCGAGCTGAAGCTATCAAGATGAGACCGGCTAGGCGACCTGACGACCCGAGTACCGAGCCTTCCTCAGTGCAGGCAACATCTGGCCGTCCCAGTCACGATCGACCGCAACCTGGGCCTGTTCCTGGTTTCGTTCGAGGGCTTCAACGTCCAGATCAGCAATCGCCCATGTCTGCGTGCCGCAAGTCGTCGCGAGAATGCCATCCTCCGGGAATCCGCGATCCATGGGTGCATAGATCG
>Ga0209023_10005997_pt1 | contig 13018 bp, 17 predicted proteins | sample LakOneMetagenome_FD_187468 | JGI IMG/M metagenome (GOLD analysis project Ga0209023, IMG submission 187468) | Freshwater and sediment microbial communities from Lake Erie, Canada (SPAdes) (version 2) | ecosystem: Environmental > Aquatic > Freshwater > Lentic | place: Lake Erie, Canada... | reverse complement strand
GTCCATTCCATTAAAGCCGATCCGATACCACCGGTAGATTGATTAAAGATACGCGCCGTGAAGCGTACTCGGGCATCGAATGGCGTTTTGCGCCGTTCTCTCGACTGGCAATTTAGATTTGGCGAAGATTCATACGGGCATTGAGACTATTTCAAATGGGGTCTCCGTCTACGCCAGGACTTGGGCATTGCGCTGCCAGATTTGGCAAAAAAAACTGGTCGGCTAGATATCTATCGAAAATAAAAAATTGATCCGAGACTTCCGCTGATTTCGAGAACAATTGAATTAAGCCGGAGAATAAGCGCAACGCCAGTTGTGTTATTTCATGCATCGACGCTACGGGTGTCAACTCAGTTGGACGCAGGATCGTGGTAGAACCATCTATACATTTACAGGAATGACATTTTTTATATTAAACCGGCTCATTCGTGGCGAGAACGCACACGAACACGGAGCAGGGCGCTTCCTTCTATTTTTTTCGCTTTTCAATGCTGCACTGTTTCAATGGCCGCTCTATGCTCTCGCAGTGTCCACTCGTCCAAAATTTGACTGGGGCGCGCTATCCGCCATTGGAACATTGTTCGTGTTTCAGATGATGATATCGATGACGGTCCTCGGACTGTGCGCGCTAATTTCGGTCCGCCTTTTGAAGATCTTTTGTGCTCTGCTGACTGTCGGGAACTCGATCGCGCTGTATTTCATCGTTCAGTACAATGTGGTCATCGATGCGACGATGATCGGAAACATCGTCAATACGAATGTCAAGGAAGCTTCTGAACTGGCGCATCCGAAACTGCTCGTGTATGTCCTCTTGTTGGGTTTCGTGCCAGCGACGGTCTTGCTGCGCCAACGTATTGCACCGTCCACCCTTATACGACGCGCGGCAGTTATAGTGCTGTCACTAGTGCTGGGGGCCAGCTGGCTCTACGCGAATGCGCAAAGCTGGCTGTGGATCGACAAAAATGCCAAGGCTTTCGGCGGCCTGATCCTGCCATGGTCTTATGTGATCAACACAATCAGATACTACAAGTTTGAGGCCGAGCGCCATCGCGTGACGCAGCCTTTGCCTCCAATTACCAGCACCAAGCCGGGCGGCATGGTGTTCGTGCTGGTGATCGGTGAGGCGGCGCGAGCCCAGAATTTTTCGCTCTACGGCTATCCGCGCGATACAAACCCCCAGTTGAAGCAGGATGGCGTTTCGACATATCTCGCGGCGCACTCGTGTGCAACTTACACGACGGCATCGCTGCGTTGCATGCTATCCCATAAAGGAGCGAATGGGCTATCCGGAAATGATGAACCCTTGCCGAGCTATCTTTATCGCCACGGTGTGGAGGTGATCTGGCGTACCAATAATTTCGGCGAGCCGCCGTTAAAAGTGAGTCGCTACGATTCGGCAGATGCAATTCGAAAAACTTGCAAGCAGGACTGTGTGCGCCTCGACTTCGATGGCGTCCTGCTGCATGGCCTAGATACACTACTGCGTAACGGAAGGGACGACGCGAAGACCTTGGTCATCCTCCACCAAGGAGGCAGCCACGGCCCTCAGTACGCAAAGAAATACCCGCCCGAATTCGAAAGATTCAAGCCAACCTGTCAGAGCGTGGATTTGCAGAAATGTGGTCCCGGTGAGCTCGTGAATGCCTACGATAACACGATCGTCTATACGGACGACCTCTTGCATCGTGCGATTCAGCTGTTGAAGTCCGTGAAGGGCCGGCCAAGCGTAATGCTCTATATGTCGGACCACGGCGAATCCCTTGGCGAAGGCGGTCTTTACCTCCACGGCGTACCGATGGCACTAGCGCCAGAAGTCCAGGTCACTGTGCCTCTAATTGTATGGATGTCCGACGATTTCGTGAGGCGTGGAGGCGGTATCAAGGATCCCGCAGCTTTTCGCAGGGGTCCCTCCCACGACGTCATTTTTCACAGCGTGATGGGCGCCATGGGCTTGCGTAGCACCGTCTATGCGCCAGAAAAGGATCTGTTCCAATTCATTCCCGCGGCGAAGGCCGACACGAAAGCGCAATAACGATGGCAAACCGTTCAATTCTCCACACGGCTTATGCCGAAGTTCAGCGCCCGCTCCTGTTGATTATTGTATTGTTGATGGGGCTCATTTTGAGCGCCGCCTATCCTAGCGACCTGACAAGTTATCCTGTCCTGCCAACCGAGGCGGAAATCCCGGCAGAGGTCACGCTTACCGAGCATTACGTCCGCTTCGTCCCTACCGCCCTACAGGTCGTGTTACCTGTCGTGCTGGGCGATAAAATTGGTCTCGTGCAACTGCTTTATGTTGCAGTGTCCACTACTATCGTGACGCACGGAGCAAAGCGGCTGCTCGATGACGTGTGGGTCGCAGACACACGCCTGGGCCAGCGGCCAAACGGCGGCTCTATCAACATGCCATCCGGGCACTCGTCCATGGCGTCATGTGCGGTCTATTTCATAGGCAGGCGTTACAGCGTGCGGCTCGGTCTTTTACTTCTCGTTATACTCGGGCTGACAATGTATGCCAGGGTGATCCTGAACGCTCATACGATTTCTGCCGTGATTGCGGGCGCCTTGGTAGGTTGCCTAACCACGGCCTGGTTTACCTCACCACGAAGAGCTCGATGAAGCCGATACCTCTGTGGTTCAGGGTAGTCGCCGGATTTCCTCGCATTGAGCTCTATATGGCTCTGCTCGCGCAACCATCTGATCGCGAAGGTCGGGTTTCTGCTCTCGATTGATCGTTTGCCGAGCAACGCCCATTCCCTTAGCGATACCGCAAATCGATAGAATGAGGACTACATGATGAAACGATTCCTGGTGCTCGTAGCGATCGCCGTCCTCGCGGTAACGCCCGCAGTCCTATTTCGCACGTTCGGATGGCGGCCTGGCCCGCTCCTGGATACTGCAGTATTCGGCGTGGCCGTCCTGGCGGCAGGCTTCATGCTCTCGTGGGGCGCCGAGGCTGCTGAAAAGCGTATTTCCAAGGGCCTGATCCTCGCAGCTGTCGCGCTGGTCACCGTGCTGCCGGAATACGCTGTGGACATGTACTACGCCTACCAAGCAGGTAAGGCCCCTGCGTCTAACTATGTTCACTATGCCGCTGCCAATATGACGGGCGCCAACCGTCTGCTGGTCGGCGTCGCCTGGCCGCTGATGGCTCTCCTGCACTGGGCGCGCACCCGGCAGCGGATGATTCCGCTAGCTCAAGTCAACATGGTCGAGATTGGCTTTCTGCTGCTGGCCAGCCTGTACGCCTTCGTAATCGTGCTGAAGAACCGCATTCAGCTGTGGGACACCATCGTCTTGATCGGTATCTTCGGCGCCTACCTTTGGCAGGCCGGCCGCATGCCGAAGGTGGGTTCCGAAGTGGAGGAGGACGACGAGCCCGGCCCGGCCGCGGCGCTTGGCAATTTGCCGCCGCGACAACAATGGGCATGGATGGGCGGGCTGGCCGCAGTGGCGGCGACGGTAATCCTCATTTCGGCGGAACCCTTCGCCGAGTCGATCGTAGCGACTGGCCGGCTTTTGCGCATCGACGAATTCCTGCTCATCCAGTGGCTGGCGCCCTTGGCCAGTGAAGCACCCGCCGTCGTGATCGCGATCCTCTTCGTAACTTCAGGGCGGGCTGAAGGCGGGCTGGTAACCATGATCAGCGACAAGATCAACCAGTGGACCTTGCTGGTCGCGATGCTCCCACTGGCCATGACCATCGGCGCAGGACACGTGATCGACATGCCGCTCGACCCACGCCAGCACGAGGAATTCTTTCTCACTGCCGCTCAGTCGATCTTTGGTGTTTCGTTACTCTTGCGGCTGCGCTTCGGCGTAACGTCAGCAGTGGTGCTGTTCTCGCTGTTCGCTGTCCAGCTGGTAGTCGCGTTCGTATTTCGCAACGACGCCGCCCGAACCATCGACTCCCTCACTACGCTGGCCTGGGTGTACCTCGCGGCGGCGGCTGCCGTCTTTATCCGGCAGACTCCAGCGGCACTGCGCAACGTCGGCCAGCTACGGACCGCCATGGCTGCCCGAGAACTGCCCGAAGCTGCCAAGGCCCAGGCGGGCGAACGCACTCCCAAGGAAATCTGAGCATGGCGACGATCGATGACGGCGATGGCGACTTGACTGCTGGGCGAGCTCCGGGGGCTGCTACCCAGCGCCCAGTTGCTGTCGGCCTTCCTAATCACCGTGCCTTTAGCGCCAAGGTTTGTTAGTGTCGTGGCGGCCGAGAAGCACGTGTTGCTGGCTACCTTTGTGCTCTGCGTCGCCGCGCTGGTGCTCTTCAACACGCCTGCCGTGCACCATCGACTTCTGTGTCCGCTATCCAAATGCCGGGGCTGGCGCGTTGCCGTTCGCACTGGTGCACATTAGCTGTGGATCCCGCTGGCGCTGGCGCGCCAGACGTCGTTTTCCGATCCAGACGCGGGAGTGGAACGGCTGCGATGCCGAGCACGCCAATGCCAATGTGCACCCAACGCATGATATCGCGTCCTTCTTCCTCATCATAGTACAATATATATGAGCGAATGCGCTTCAAAGGGGCGTGGCTGCACAACTGCGCCGATCATTCAATCCGTGACACAAGCCCCGCTAGTGACTGGATCGGCTCAAGCTGTGTACCGCATCGAGAACATGGATTGCCCGCTGGCCTGCCTTCAACCTCGCTGATGTGGCGATTTCTCTCTGCGCGATCTGCCTGATCGATTCGGCCATGAGTCGAAAAAGCTTTGCCACGTCAAAGTGAGGAATATGTTTTCGCTTGTCATCAGCAATCTGCAAACAACTTGCCGGTAACAAGCTCCGATGTTCCCAGCGGTTTCAAAGGCCGCAACCGCTGGCCTTGTTTTTACTCGAGGGAGACTGATCATGAAATGTCCAGTCTGTGTAGAAGTCCCGCTTATCATGACCGAGCGCCAAGGGGTCGAGATCGACTATTGCCCGCAATGCCGTGGGGTCTGGCTTGATCGGGGAGAACTCGACAAAATCATTGAGCGTAGTCAGCGCGACCCCGCTTACGTATCGTCGCAACAGGGATCGTCATCGCATTCGCCGCGTGGGTGCGATGACGAGCATACCTTCGGCAATAGCGGTAATCCAAGAAAACGAGGTGATTTTTTCAAAGACTTGTTTGATTGAAGACGCTAGCACCTTCGGCCTTCCAAGAAACGCCTGGTAGCCGCGCTCCAGTGTTGCATGTGCTGATGGCTTTATTGCCTAAATCAGGCCCGGCCAGCGTAGAACCGGCAGGTCTGGTAGCCTGAACATATGAAACCGGCTCATCAGAAGTACCGCACCACGATCGGAAGCCCTACAACGAAGCACTGAAGTCACGCGGCTCGCTGCTCATCTGGCTTGACCCGACGCTTAACTGGCATGACCAGTTAAGCGGCAAGCGCGGGCGCAGCCAGACGTTCAGCGACCAGGCGATCCAGTTCTGCCTGAGCATCGAGTGCCTGTCAATTTGCCGCTGTGCCAGGCCATGGGCATGCCGCAAAGCCTGTTGCGCCTTGCTGGGTTCGACTGGCCGGTACCTGACTACAGCACAGTCAGCCGGCGGCAAAAGACGCTACAGGTAGCGATCGGAACCATGCCGATCACGACAGGCTTGCATCTGCTGCTGGATAGCACTGGGATCAAGATGCTGGCCGAGGGCGAATGGAAGACGAAAAAGCACGGCGCGGAGTACCGCCGCAAATGGCGCGACATGCACCTAGGGATCGATGCGTCCACGCTCGAAATCCGGGCCATGGCAGTGACCGACAACAGTGTCGGCGACGCGCCCGCCCTTCCGGGGTTGCTCGGCAGATTCCTGCCGACGAGAAAATTGCCAGTGTTAGTGGCAATGGCGCCTACGACACGAAGGACTGCTACGAGGCCATCGCTTTGCGCGCCGCACATGCCATCATTCCGACCCGCAAGAACGCTAAGCCCTGGAAAACGAACCGCCGCGGTGCCGATGCGCGTAACGACATCCTGCACACTAAGCGCGGGCTGGGCCGGACGATCTGGAAGAAATGGAGCGGCTACCACAGGCGCAGTCTTGTCGAGACCAAAATGCGCTGTTTCAAGCTGTTTTGAACTCGTCATGGCACGTGACTTCGGCCGTCAAGTCGACGAACTGTAGGTGCGCGAGGCTGTGCTGAACCACTTTACCCGGCTGGGCATCCCGACTACAGTTCCAGTGTTGTAAAACGTTCCTTAAATAGCGTCAGCTCGGCCTTTGCTCGATTTGCTCAACAAAGCCCATTTACAGGCTGCGCTACCTGCGCAATCCGCAACTGGAGCGGAACGTGCATCGCTCGCAGAACCGCATCGAGTCCTATCACTAGCTTCGCTCGACCATCGCGCAGGTCGGTGGAAAGAAGGAATTGACCGGTCGCACCGACCTCGAAATCGAGATCAGCAACCAGTGCGCCAGACTGATCGCCAATGTGATCATCTATTACAACTCGGCCATTCTCTCGAGATTGCTGGCAAAGTACGAAGTGAGCGGCAACGCCAAAGCCGTGGCGCTGATCACCCAGATATCTTTCGCAGCCTGGCGGCGCATCCTGCTCAACGGGCACTACACCTTCCAGAGCGGCGGCAAGATGATCGACCTGGACGTGCTCCTCGCCAGGTTGGAGTTGGGGTGACGGAAATTTCGGCGGTTCTGGCTTACAACCCTATCTCAATAAATGCGACCTTCAAGACGCTTGACTCTGTAGTGGCTTTAGGGTGTCTAATAGGGGTAAGTAAAAGAAAAAGGTAAAATTATGAACGACGGCAAAAGGCCGATCTGTAGATGCGCCGACAACTAGGTCAGCGACACGCCTCTGTTGTGCACTTCGTCAAGAACACTGGAATTGATATCCACAAGATATATTGCATGGCGAAATACGTTTCTTTCATGCACCAAGGTTGAAACTCTGTCATGTCATGGCGGTACAAGAATGGCGAGGTATCAGCGGCGCAGGTCGACGGCGTGGCGCGACGTCTGCAAGGCGCTACCTGCCGACAGCTGCGGGTCGTCGTTATCCACCAACCGCTGTTGGTCACCCAGGACAGCGATCCTTTCAGTCGTTTCACAGGCATCGGAAGCGGCCCAGGCGTGGACCGAAGCGGGCACCGGCCTGATCCTGAGTGGGCACATTCATTTGCCTATCATACGGATGCTGGACGAGCCGCAAGACAAGTGCAACTATCAGGCAGCACCGCGATATCCGGCGCCTAGACGAAGGCGGCCCGAACTCCGTGAATCTGATCCGCTGTGAGCGATCAAGATCATCAAGGGCTTGCCCCCTCAATCGCTACCACTTCAATGCCGCCTCGGCAGATTTAATTGCGGAAACGATCTGATTGGCGCTGATGCCCGAACCGCTTGAAAGAAGCGCAATGTCGTTCAAATCTAATTTTGTGACAATGCGTCGGCCGGTAAGGTGCTAATTCGTCGGCAAAGGAATATTCGTTCATTATTTATGAGGACTAATATGAAAATTTTGATTGTGCGTCTTTCCTCGCTTGGTGATGTCATCCATAACATGCCAATGGTCGCGGATATCTTGCGTTCCTATCCCTACGCACAGATCGACTGGGTAGTCGAGGAAGCTTATGCAGACCTGATTGAGCTCAATGCCGGCATACGCCACGTCATTCCTTTTGCCTTACGCCGATGGCGAAAGCAGTTGGGACAACGCACTACCTGGCAAGAAATTTCCGCATTTTGTCGGCACCTACGAAACGAAAACTACGACTATGTCTTTGACACGCAGGGTCTGCTCAAATCAGGCGTCGTCATGAAAATGGCAAGGCTTGCACCGCAAGGTAGACGGATCGGCATGGCAAACGGCACCGAAGGATGCGCATATGAATCCATCTCAAGAAAATTCCACGACTGGAGTGTGCCGGTACCGCCGCGGGCTCATGCTGTACAACGCGCGAGGTTCGTGGCCGCAACATGCCTCGGCTATCCGCTCCAGCATGAAGCTGAGTTTTGCATGGTTCCCCCCGGCATTGCCCGGCCCGCCTGGTTACCTGCGCAGCCATACGTCGTTTTCTTTCATGCGACGGCTCGCCCTTCCAAGCAATGGCCAACACGTTCCTGGATCGAGGTCGGCAAATTCCTCGCCCAAAGGAAGCTGCCCGCACTTCACCCTTGGGGGAACGCCTCGGAACGCCAGCATGCGGAAACCTTAGCAGCACATATACCTGGAGCCATAGTATTGCCCTCGCTCTCAACGATGGAAGCAACCTTACTTGCTAATCAAGCGAGTCTTGTCATTGGCGTTGATACCGGCCTCACGCATGTCGCTGCAGCTTACTGTCGCCCCACCATTGAGTTGTACTGCGATTCGCCCCGCTGGAATACGGAAGGCAACTGGTCGCCCAACATTCTTAATCTGGGGGACATAGGCCATCCCCCCACGGTAGATGCAGTTTCAGGGGCAATCGAGCAGCTCCTTAATGGCGAGCATAGCAATGGTAAAGACAGAACGTGTTAAATTTTCATATCGGCGCTGGTTGGGGGCGAGGAATCAGCGAGCGCAAAGGAAATGCCGCGTTCGATAAGGAAATATAACGACAGCACAATAAAACCGGACAAGGGCGATCCAGGCAAATTGCCTCCTCGAAAATGTACGATACTACGAGCGCGAAGGCTTACTGCCGCATGCCGCGCGGAGACGACGACTCACACCGCACATGGTGTAACGGGAGAAGCCCACAGATAATGCTGTCGACGCTTGACACCCCTGTGCCCGCTCGCCGGAGAGCGTGGCGGAGGGGATCTGAACAATCAAGTAGAGTGAGGGCATTGACTCGGACATTGAAAGGGAGCACATGAAAATGCAATACGACGTTGTCATCGTTGGTGCCGGTTCAGGTGGATACATTGCCGCAATCCGCGCTGGACAACTTGGCTTGTCCGTCGCCTGCATCGAATCGAATCCTTACGCCGCACCCGATGGCCAGCCGCGCCCTGGAGGAACTTGCCTGAACGTGGGATGTATCCCATCGAAGGCATTGCTTGCGTCAAGCCACCTGTATGAGCAGGTAGTGCATCACACCGCCGAGCATGGCATCACCACCGGCGGTGCGGCGATCGACATCGACAGGATGATCGACCGGAAGGACGGGGTGGTCACCAAGATGGCGAAAGGGATTGAATACCTGTTCAAGAAAAACAAGGTCGACTTCATCAAGGCTCGCGCTCGTTTCGTTGGTGTACAAGAAGGGACATATTCCCTGGAGGTCTCTGCCGAAGGTTCCATGCAGCAGATCAGCGCGCGTAACGTGATCATTGCCACCGGATCGAAACCGCGCCAGCTACCGGGGACCTGGATCGACAATACGATCATTTGCGACAACGCCGGAGCACTCGATTTCCGCAAGGTACCGAAACGCCTGTGCGTAGTTGGCGCCGGCGTGATCGGCCTCGAGCTGGGGTCAGTGTGGCGGCGGCTGGGTGCGGACGTTACCCTGCTCGACGCGATGCCGGATTTTTTGCCGGGCTGCGACACCACCGTGTCCAAGGAAATGCTCAGGCTAATGTCCGGCCAAGGGCTGAAATTCGACCTCGGCGTGGCCATCGACAGCATTGCGCGCAGCGGTGACGGGGCCCAGATTTCGTATCGAGACCGTGCCGGCGCCTCAAAGGAGCTCGCCAGCGACAAGGTGATCGTCGCGATCGGGCGAGTACCGAATACTGATGGCTTGGGAATCGAGGCAATTGGCCTGGAGCTTGACCAGCGCGGCTATGTTCCGGTCGACGAACATTGCCGGACGAAATTGCCGAAGCTGTTCGCTATTGGTGACGTCGTGCGCGGGCCAATGCTTGCGCACAAGGCTGAGGAAGAAGGGATCATGGTCGCCGAGATCATCGCGGGACAATCCGGACATGTGAACTATGCTGCCATTCCCTCCATCATCTATACAAGTCCGGAAGCTGCCTGGGTCGGCAAGACGGAGCAGGAACTGGTGCGTGAAGGCCGCGCATTCAAGTCGGGACAGTTTCCCTTCTCGGCCAACGGCCGTGCACTGGGGCACGGCGACGTACAGGGGTTTGTCAAGGTTCTGGCGGACGCGCAGTCGGACGTCGTGCTGGGCGTACATATTGTCAGCTCGCTAGCATCGGAAATGATAGGCGAGGCAGCAATGGCCCTCGAGTTTTCGGCATCTTCCGAAGACATTGGGCGGATTAGCCACGCGCATCCAACATTGTATGAAGCAATTAGAGAAGCAGCGCTCGCCGTTGAAAAGCGTGCGCTTAACCTCTGATCGACCAACATTGAAGGACTTGCAAAATGGCCAGCCCTTTCAAATCATTCGCCCTTCCTGGTCGCCGTGCTTATTGCGGCCGCAGACCTAGTCACCAAGGACATGATCGTGGAGGGTCTGGCCTACGGCCAGCGGATCGAAGTGTCCCCGTCGTTGAACATCGTCCGTATGATCAATCAAGGCGCCGCGTTCGGGTTTCTCGCCACGGCTGGCGGATGGCAACGATACCTGTTCATCGCTGTTGCCGTACTGGTATCTATCCTCATCATTCAAACGATCAGAAAGCCGGCAACGACCGCCGCTGAAAGAGTGGGTTGGCAATGATACTTGGTGGCGCGCTTGGAAATCTGATCGACCGCACTGCACGCATGGGTGTTGTCGACTGGATCGATGTGTATATAGGACGGCACCATTGGCCTGCTTTTAATATCGCTGACATCGGCATTACGCTGGGCGCCACGATCATCGTTTTGCACGTGCTTTTTGGCAAGCGCGCGAGGGCATCAGTACAGGGGTGAACGGGCTTTGTTGATCAAATTGAGCGACGGACGAGCTGACGCTCTTGCTAGCCGGTTTTACAACGTCGGGACCCTAATCGGTGTGCTTAAACCAGCGCCGCCAAATCATGCGTTCAGGCAGTATGAATAGAAAATTTCTTCGATGGAGATGCCCATGCATGAGATACCGCTCGATGGTGTCCCAGACAGTACTCTTTCGTTTGCCCGGGACGGCTATCTTTTCATCACTAAACGGTGCGACACCCTAGGAACCGACCTGTTCCGATCACGGCTAATGCTCCAGCCGACAATTTTCATGCGCGGCGAAGAAGCAGCCAGGCTCTTCTATGATAATGAGAAGTTCGAACGCGCTGGCGTCGCCCCTTCGAGGCTCCAAGAAACACTGTTTGGCCGAGGCGGCGTACAAGGATTAGACGGAGCCTCCCATCGGTGCCGGAAGGGAATATTTCTTTCCTTGATGAGCGCCGAGCGTATCGCCCGCCTGGGGGAGCTCAGCGTCGAACAATGGCGCAGATTCGCTGCAAGCTGGGAGCATCAAAACGAGGTAGTGTTATTCGACGAAGTTTGCGAAATCTTGTGCCGGGCCGTCGGCGCTTGGACAGGAATCCCGCTCCCCGAGTCTGAAGTCAGGAAAAGAACGGATGACTTCGTAGCGATGATTGATGCTGGCGCGGCCGTCGGTCCAAGACATTGGCGTGGAAGATGGGCACGAAACCGTGCCGAACATTGGATCGAGGGCCTGGTCGAAGATGTGCGTGCTCATCGCCTAGCGGTGGATGAAGGGTGCGCACTACATGCGACCGCATGGCATCGTGAAATGTCGGGGGAATTGCTTGACAAGCGGACTGCTGCGGTGGAGCTCATCAATGTCATGAGACCGACGGTCGCTGTCGCTTGGTACGTCATGTTCGCAGCCATGGCCTTGCATCAGTATCCGGACTGTCGGGCTCGCTTGCTAACAGCCGAAGGAGACTACCTGGACTATTTCGTTCAGGAGGTCCGCAGGTTTTACCCGTTTTTCCCTGTAGTAGCCGCCCGCACACGCCGGGAATTCGAATGGAAGGGCTATCGTTTTCCAAAAGGGGAACGGGTCCTACTCGACCTGTACGGTACCAATCACGATCCGAGGCTATGGGACGAGCCCGACACATTCGCACCCGAGCGTTTTTGTCAACGGGACCGTAGCCCTTTCAGCTTCATCCCACAGGGAGGAGGAGAGTATCTCGATGGTCACCGTTGTCCTGGTGAGTGGATCACCGTCGAGCTGATGAAAGCAGCCGTTGTGTTTCTCAGCACAAACGTACGGTATAGCGTACCTGGGCAGGATTTGCGCATCCACTTTCCACGCATCCCAGCATTACCACGCAGCCGGTTTGTGATTAGTAACGTGCAGATGGAACCGCGGGAAGTCAAATGGTTGCACCAATCTCCGTAGACTGCCAAATTGCGCCCGAGGAGATCCGTGCCGCATTTTTCCTGCTGAGACAGTTGTTTCTGATGGGCAGAGTAAAGCACCGGCTTATGATCGAAACCCGAGGAGTCTTCACGTTGTGCTGGCATCCTTCATGTTGATGCTAGTCAAGACCAAATTGAATGGATGCGACAAGCGCTTCAACGGGCAGACGCTGTTGCGGTCCGCAAGGCTGCAGGCTTGGCCACGAGGCTTTATCATGAATATTACACAAGGTGACAAGACGGGCTCCAGAAAAGCGATTTCTACCTTGACGCTGTTCGGCGGTTTTGCCAGCACGGTGTTTTGGCCATTAACCGCCAAATTGCATACGATGTTCGGCTGGCGCGACACCTACCTTTTGTACGGGCTCATACAGCTTCTGATCTGTGTGCCGCTACATCTCTGGCTAGGCACCGATCCGGCCCGCAGCAAGTTGAGGGATCCAGTCGGTGCGCCCCAGAGCCACACCCTGGCGGAAGCTTTGCGGCACCAGGCGTTCTGGATGCTGGCACTGGCATTCTCGGCCAATGCATTCATTTTCTCGGCCATGTCGGTCCACCTGATCCCGTTGCTCGGGCACCTGGGCGCATCTGCGACGCTGGCGGTCATGCTGGCCGCGTTGATCGGCCCAACGCAGGTTGCGGGGCGTATTGGAGAGATGACGCTCGGGCGGAATACGCCGCCGCAAACGGTCGGCAAGCTGACGTTCTCAATGCTCCCGGCAGCCTTGCTCGTCCTCGTACTATTTGGTTCGCAGGCTTGGGCGGCGGCTTCTTTCTGCGTGCTTTACGGGTTGAGTAAC
>Ga0209023_10005996_pt1 | contig 13020 bp, 9 predicted proteins | sample LakOneMetagenome_FD_187468 | JGI IMG/M metagenome (GOLD analysis project Ga0209023, IMG submission 187468) | Freshwater and sediment microbial communities from Lake Erie, Canada (SPAdes) (version 2) | ecosystem: Environmental > Aquatic > Freshwater > Lentic | place: Lake Erie, Canada | collected... | reverse complement strand
CGTCATCCACCACCCGCCGCCCGCCAAACCGGCGGACGAGACCCTGCACTTCCAGCCGTGGTGTGGCTTCCGTCACCCGCTCAACCCCGCGCCCGATTGAAACCATCAGGCTTTTCACGGGGATAGCAGCGCGATCCCCGCCCCGCAAGCCAGACGGCTCACAGTGTCGCGTTCATCGCTCCGCCATCAAGCAAGATATTCTGCCCGACGATGAACCCCGCGTGTTGCGAGCAAAGGAAGGCGCACATCGCCCCGAACTCTGCCGCCGTGCCATAGCGCCGCGCCGGGATCGTCGCCGCCCGCTCCTCGACCGCCTGCTCCAGTGTCACGCCCTTGGCCTTCACCACCGCCATGTCCAGCGAGATGGCCCGGTCCGTCGCATGAATGCCCGGCAGAAGGTTGTTGATCGTCACACCCTGCGGTGCCACCTGCCGCGAGGTGCCGCCGACGAAGCCCGTCAACCCGGCTCGCGCGGCGTTCGACAGGCCCAACTGCGGGATCGGCGACTTGACCGACTGCGAGGTGATGTTGACCACCCGGCCCCAGCCCTTCGCGATCATTCCGGGCAAGGTCGCCTGCATCAGCGCAATCGGCGTCAGCATATTGGCGTCGATTGCCTTGATGAAATCATCGCGCGACCAGTCCGACCACATGCCGGGCGGCGGACCGCCTGCGTTGGTCACCAGAATGTCCACTCCGTCCGCCGCCTTCAGCACGGCAGCGCGTCCCTCGGCCGAGGTTATATCGGCGGCAACGGCAGTCACTTCGACACCGTACCGCGACCGCAGCGCCTCCGCCGTTTCTTCCAGCGGCCCGGCGCCCCGCGCGTTGATCACAAGATTCACGCCCGCTTCGGCCAGCGCCTCCGCACAGCCGCGCCCCAGCCCCTTCGACGCTGCCGTCACCAGCGCGCGCTTTCCGGCAATACCCAGATCCATCCAGTCCTCCTTGCGTTTGCCCCCGACCATAAAGCTTTCGCCGCAAAGCACCAGAAGCGGGGTGCCCTCGGGCAATTGGGTCACCCCTCACGCCCTCGTGACATGTCGATTGCAAGCTGTGGTACACTTGTCCTAGATGGGTGGAAAGGCACCCCCAATGGTCAGACCCGACACCGCCCAGACAAGATCGCACGCGCCCGGCTATGCCACTCTGGCCTACCCGGCAGCGGCGCTTTGCGTGTGCCACGGCGTCAATATCGGCGAACCCATCGCCGGAGCGGACGACTACAGCCTTGGCGACATCTACTGCCTTGACCCTCAATCCAGCGCCCTGCGCCTGTCTCTTGGCCGCCCGGTTCCCGATCGCTCTGCCCAACTGATCGAGCGCGGCTCCGACATCGGTCAGGAGGGCGATACGATCCAGCCCGGCTCGATCCTCACTCTCCTTGCCGCCGATGGCGAACGAGTTACCATCGTGACCGCCCGCCACGACCCATCGGGCCAGCATTTCGCGCTGCCCCTCTCACCTCTCGCCCTGCGCGCCGAATATACTTTGATCGAGGTTGGCGATTATTCCGCCGACCTGCGCCTGGCCGAAGCGATCTGTGTTTCCTTCGCCGCCGGCACCCTCGTCACCGTCGCCGGGGGCGCGCAACGGGTCATCGAACAGCTGAAAACCGGCGATGAAATCCTCACCCGCGACAATGGCCCCCAGCCGGTCCGCTGGGTCGGCAAGGCCACACTCCGCGCCAAAGGCAGCTTTGCCCCCGTAGTCATCTCGGCAGGCACGCTTGGCAACAACGGCGAGCTTGTCGTCAGCCCGCATCACCGCCTGTTCATCTACCAGCGCGGCGACCGCCGCCTGAACGGCCGTGCCGAGGTGCTGGTGCAGGCCAAGCACCTCGTCGATGGTGACCGCGTCTGGCGCCGCGAAGGCGGTTTCGTCGACTATTACTCGCTCGTCTTCGACCGGCACGAAATCATCTACGCCGAGGGCATCCCGGCCGAAAGCCTCATGGTCAACGAAGACACCATCGCCCTTCTTCCCGACGATCTGGCAATCGAACTGCGCAACCGCTTCCCCGGCCTCCGTCAGTCACAGCACTTCGCCACCGAAGCCTCGCGCGCCATTCTTGATCGCAGCGGTCCATCTGGCCTCTTCCGCTCAGAGTAGGCTCCCGCGTTTCTCCTTCTTCTTTTCCGAAATATCCCGGGGGAATCGTCGCGCCCGCGGCGATGGGGGCAGCGCCCCCACCCTTCGCCCTCGTCAGACCCGTCACTCACGATTGCGCGCCCGATCCCCTTCCGCTAAACGCCTGCCATGCTCGACACCATGACCAACCGCCCCGCCCTGCCCCCGGAAATCGCCCGGAGACGCACGTTCGCCATCATCTCGCACCCCGACGCGGGCAAGACGACGCTGACCGAAAAATTCCTGCTGTTCGGCGGCGCAATCCAGATGGCCGGTCAGGTCCGCGCCAAGGGCGAAGCCCGCCGCACCCGCTCCGACTTCATGAAAATGGAACAGGAACGCGGCATCTCGGTCTCGGCCTCGGCCATGTCGTTCGACTTCGGCAATTACCGCTTCAACCTCGTCGATACGCCCGGCCACTCCGACTTCTCCGAAGATACCTACCGCACGTTGACCGCCGTTGACGCCGCCATCATGGTCATCGACGGCGCAAAGGGCGTCGAAAGCCAGACGCGCAAGCTGTTCGAAGTCTGCCGCCTGCGCGATTTGCCGATCCTGACCTTCTGCAACAAGATGGACCGCGAAAGCCGCGACACGTTCGAGATCATCGACGAGATTCAGGAAAACCTCGCCATTGATGTCTCGCCTGCGTCATGGCCCATCGGCATGGGCCGCGATTTCATCGGCTGCTATGACATTTTGCACGACCGTCTCGAACTGATGGACCGCGCAGACCGCAACCGCGTCGCCGAGAGCATCCAGATCGACGGCCTCGACGATCCGCGGCTGGCCGATCACGTCCCTGCCGACCTCCTCGCCAAACTGCGCGAGGAACTCGAAATGGCGCGCGAGCTTCTGCCCGCCTTCAACCGCCAGTCCTTCCTCGAAGGTCACATGACGCCGATCTGGTTCGGCTCGGCCATCAACTCCTTTGGCGTCAAGGAACTGATGTCCGGCATCGGCCAGTATGGCCCCGAACCCCAGCCGCAGAAGGCCGCCGAACGCGCCATCGACCCGGAAGAAGACAAGGTCGCCGGTTTCGTGTTCAAGGTGCAGGCCAACATGGACCCCAAGCATCGCGACCGCGTCGCCTTCGTCCGCCTCGCGTCAGGCCATTTCGAACGCGGCATGAAGCTTCTGCATGTCCGCTCGAAAAAGCCGATGGCGATTTCCAACCCGGTCCTCTTCCTCGCCGCCGACCGCGAACTGGCCGAAGAGGCCTGGGCGGGCGACATCATCGGCATCCCGAACCACGGCCAGCTTCGCATCGGCGACGCCCTGACCGAAGGCGAGAGCCTGCGCTTCACCGGCATCCCCTCCTTTGCGCCCGAACTTCTGCAAACCGTGCGCGCTGGCGACCCGATGAAGGCCAAGCACCTTGAAAAGGCGCTGATGCAATTCGCCGAGGAAGGTGCCGCCAAGGTCTTCAAACCCGCCATCGGCTCCGGCTTCATCGTCGGCGTCGTCGGCGCGCTCCAGTTCGAAGTTTTGGCCAGCCGGATCGAACAGGAATATTCCCTGCCCGTCCGTTTCGAATCCAGCCAGTTCACCTCGGCCCGCTGGGTTTCCGGTCCCAAGCTTGATGTCGAGAAATTCGTGAACGCCAACAAGGGCCACATCGCCAACGACCATGACGGCGACATCGTCTATCTGACGCGCCTGCAATGGGACATCGACCGCATCATCCGCGACCACCCGGAACTGACGCTGACGGCGACCAAGGAAATGATGGTTTGAGCGAGCAACACGAGTGTTTTTGGTGCAAGTACAAGTCCTTGAAGCATCATTGCCGATCTGCCGGAATTCTGGACCTAGACAAACTGGCAGCGACTTACCTCAGCGAAGTGTGCCGCCCGTCTGATCGTCCGGTTGAAGATCGGAATGACTATTGGTCTTACGAGTGTGTCAACACACTCGTAAGCGAAGATCCCGACCGGGCTTGGACTTTTGTGCTATCAGCAATTCATAAGTTAACATCACTGAACGAGGCCGCAATCTTTGCGGCAGGGCCGCTGGAAGATCTGATAGCTCGCCACGGAGCAGCTGTAATAGATCGAGTAGAGGAGCAGGCCAGGCGGAGTCCGCGCTTCCGGCTCGTGCTTACCGGTGTTTGGGCACAGGAAAATGAGCATACAGAAGAGTGGAAGCGGGTCGAACAACTTCAGCAGGTGAGACCGCATATCGACACAAGTCTCGCATTGCCTGAATTTTGATTATCTACGACAGAGCCACCTCGTCGGCGACCAAGGAAATGATGGTTTGAGAGTGGCAAACGCCCCTTCTGGCTAACCCCTATGTTCGCCGGGCCCACTTTGCGCCCGGAAATGCCACTTCACTGGAAGCGCGGGCAAAAAAAGCGGTACGAACTTGCGCGCTACCGCGCCGATTGCGGCGGAATTGTGGCGGGCATCCTGTCGCGAATCATCAAGACGGCATTTCGACCTGCGACAGATTCGCCCACTCCGCCGAAGCCCCGGCGGCAGGACGCACGGCCGCCCCTTGAAAATCGCCAACCCGCGAACAAAGAGGCCGTATATTGCTGCAAGTTGCCAATTCAGGAACGATGCAGACCCGCCTAAATTTTGTCCCATTTCGGCTGGATAGAGGTTTGGTGGCGACGATATGAGTAGCCATAACAGTTTCCGACTTGGGTCGGCTGTCGTGTCAGTTTTTTGGTTTGAGCTCTGGGTGCTGCGGCGGCGGCACAGTGGCGTAGAACAAAGCGCTGCACCGGGCTTGAAAGCGGGCGATCTACAGATCAACCGCAAAGGAAGACGCCGTCCGCACAGCCCCGCGGGCGGCGCCCTCATTTTTGCCGACAGCTTCGTCACAGATGCGTTGCAATTGACCTTTTCGGGCGTTTCCGTTAGGTGCTCCTCACTCGCAATCCGGCGAATGACTGCCTCGGGGCGCCCGATCTCAGCGTCCCTTCACCCTTGCGGTCCGACACCGCAACCTGATGGACGTTCATGACGAAATTTTCCGACCTGAAGCTGGACCCGCTGGTCCTCAAAGCCATTGCTGAAGCTGGCTACGAAACCCCCACTCCCATCCAGTCCGGGGCGATCCCGCCCGCGCTTGAAGGCAAGGACGTTCTTGGCATTGCCCAGACCGGCACAGGCAAGACCGCCAGCTTCACGCTGCCGATGATCACGCTCCTGTCCAAGGGCCGTGCACGGGCGCGTATGCCACGCTCGCTGGTGCTTGCACCGACGCGCGAACTGGCCGCGCAGGTTGCCGAGAACTTCGATGTCTATGCCAAACATACCAAGCTGACCAAAGCGCTCCTCATCGGTGGCGTGTCCTTCGGCGAACAAGACAAGCTGATCGACCGTGGCGTTGACGTGCTGATCGCCACCCCTGGTCGCCTTCTCGACCATTTCGAACGCGGCAAGCTTCTGCTGACCGGCGTGCAGATCATGGTGGTGGACGAAGCCGACCGCATGCTCGACATGGGCTTCATCCCCGACATCGAGCGTATCTTCCAGCTGACGCCCTTCACCCGCCAGACCCTGTTCTTCTCGGCAACGATGGCGCCCGAGATTGAACGAATCACCAACACCTTCCTGCACACGCCGTCGCGTATCGAAGTCGCCCGTCAGGCCACGACCTCTTCAACGATCGAACAGCGGTTGATCGAACTGGTCCCCACCCGCAAGGACCAGTCGGCCAAGCAAAAACGCGAATTGCTGCGCGCCGTGATCCAGTCCGAAGGCGAGGCTTGCACCAACGCGATCTTGTTCTGCAACCGCAAGACCGAAGTCGATATTCTTGCCAAGTCGCTGAAAACACACGGCTTTGATGCGGCCCCGATTCACGGCGATCTCGAACAGTCGCAGCGGATGCGCACGCTCGACGGCTTCCGCGACGGCTCGCTGCGCTTCCTCGTCGCTTCTGACGTGGCGGCGCGCGGTCTCGACATCCCGGCGGTAAGCCATGTGTTCAACTTCGATGTTCCCAGCCACGCCGAGGACTATGTCCACCGCATCGGCCGCACCGGCCGCGCCGGGCGCAAGGGTGTCGCTATCACCCTTTCGACCCCGTCCGACGCAAAATACCTTGCCGCCATCGAGGCGCTGGTAAAGGAACCGATCCCGCGCGGCGCGATCCCGGAAGGGTTCGAACTGTCGGAAGCCGCCCAGCGTCCCGCCCGCAAGGACGACGACCGCCGCGGCCCGAACCCGAAAGCCCGAGGCGAAAAGCGCGAACGTCAGATCAAGCCGCACGGTCAGGAAGCCTCGACCGTTGCGCTGGATGTGCCGCCGATTGAAGCCGCCGCCGTCGAGGAAGCCCCCGCAGCAGCCCCCCAGCGCTCTGAGCGGCGCGAACGCCGGAACGAGGGTCGCTCTGACAATCGCCGCGAAAACCGCTCCGAGCGTAACGCTGACCGCAACGAAGAGCGCGCGCCCGAACGCAGGGCCGAGTCTCAGCCCGACTCACGCCCCGTGCACCGCCACGAACATCGCGAGGATCGTCGCGACGACCGCCGCCGCAACGACCACCATCGCCGCCGCGAGGCAGACGACGAACCTGTCGTCGGCATGGGCGATCATGTGCCGGACTTCCTGATGCGTGGCCTTGCCCGCGTGGAAACGCCGCACAACGATTGATGTGAACTTCAGGGGCGGGCGCGGTCCGATGGCCGCGCCCCCTGCCTGCTCACGCCGCCAGCAAGCGGCTGATCACCACGATAACTTCCGGCTTGCGCCCGATCTCCTCGACAGCTACCTGCCGCGCGATCCGCTTCATCGCTTCTTCCAGCTTGTCGTCGTCCGCAACGATCTTGCCGGGTGCGCCGTCAAGGAACTCGCTCAGGTCGGCTTCGATCTGATCCACCAGCGGCTTGCCGGTCACGCCGGTCTCCGGCAAACCCATTAACTCGACCCAGGCTTCGCCCAGTGGCCGGTCATCATCGTCAATGATCACGGTCACGACCACCAGCCCGTTCAGCGCCATGCGGATACGGTCACGGATCACCCCGTCCATCGCCCCGATCAGCACCGAACCATCCAGATAAAGCCGCCCCGCCTCGACACGTTCGACCACCTCGGGCTTCGATCCCGACAGCGAAATCATCGTCCCGTTGGTCACCACCGCCGAAGGGATATTCTTGCCATTTCCGATCCGCGCATGTTCGCTCAGATGCCGATGCTCACCATGCATCGGGATCAGCATCGCAGGCTGCACCAGATCATGCACCGCCTCCAGATCAGGGCGGTTGGCATGGCCCGACACATGGTACATGCCGCCATTGTCATCGACGACCTTGACACCCTTTTCCGACAGCGCATTCCAGATGCGGATCACATCACGCTCATTGCCGGGAATGACCTTGGAGGAAAACAGGAACGTGTCACCCGGCTTCAACTCATGCCCCAGATATTTGCCGCGGCTCAATTGCGCCGTCGCCGCGCGCCGCTCGCCCTGACTGCCGGTCGCGATCAGCATCAGGTTCTGGCGTGGTACTTCCTCGGCCTGCTCGGGGGTCAGAACCGGCGGGAAGTTCGTCAGTATCCCGGTCTGCTGCGCCGCCGTGACCATCTTGTTCATCGCCCGCCCCAAAAGGCAGATCGACCGTCCCGCCGCGCGCCCGGCCTCGGCCAGCGTCTTCAATCGCGCAACGTTCGAGGCGAATGTCGTCGCCGCCACCAAACCATCCTCTGCCGCGATCAGCTTGGTGATCGGGTCGGTCAACGATGCCTCCGACCGCCCCGGATGGGTCGAAAAGACGTTGGTGGAATCGCACATCAGTGCCCGAACCTGCCCCTTTTCCTTGGCGATCTTGAGCCATTCTTCAGGGTCAAATGCCTCGCCCACCACCGGGGTGCCATCAAGCTTGAAGTCGCCCGAATGCACCACCCGCCCCGCCGGCGTGTCGATGATCAATCCGGCACTTTCCGGGATCGAATGGCTCAGCGGCACAAACTGCACGGTGAACGGCCCGGCTTGCGTCACCGCCGGACGCGGCCCGACAATGCGAATCTGGTCCGAAGGCTGCCCGGCTTCCTCCATCTTCATCGCCGCAATCGTCGCCGTGAACACCCGCGCATAGACCGGCACGCGCAGCTTCGACCACAGATGCCCTAGAGCGCCGACATGGTCCTCATGCGCGTGGGTGATGAAGATCGCCTCGATCCGCTCGCGGTTCTGCTCAAGCCAGGTCACGTCAGCCATGATCAGATCGACGCCGGGCGAAGTGTCCATATCCGGGAAGGCCACGCCAAGATCAACGACGATCAGCCGTTCCTTGCCCGGCACACCATAGCCATAGACGTAGCAATTCATGCCGATTTCGCCGGCCCCGCCGAGCGGCATGAATATCAGGCGTTCATTGCTCATGTGTTTCCCAATTCCTTGTTGTAGTTATGAATAAGGACAAGACCATGCATGGTCAGATCGTCCTCGACGCTTTCAAAAACATCCGTCCCCTGCTCGAAGAGCGAAGCCAGTCCACCCGTCCCGATTACCTTCATCGGTCGGTCGCGCTCGATACGGATCTGCCGAACGATCCCCTCCACAAGCCCGACATAGCCCCAATAGATGCCAGATTGCATACAGGCCACCGTATTCGTGCCGATGGCGACCTGTGGCTTTGTAATATCCACGTGAGGCAGCGCCGCCGCCGCCATATGCAGCGCCTCAAGGCTCAGGTTCACGCCCGGCGCAATGACACCGCCAATATAGGCTCCATCGACATCGACCACGTCGAACGTGGTCGCCGTGCCGAAATCCACCACGATCAGATTGCCGCCGTGCCGGTCAAAACCCGCCACCGTATTCACCAGCCGGTCCGGCCCCACCGTCGTGCCCTGATCGACACGCGGACTGACCGGCAGCGCGCAATCCGGCTTGCCCACCACCAGCGGACGACAGTCATAGTATCGTCCGCACAGGACGCGCAGGTTGAAGACGACCCTCGGCACGGTTGACGAGATGATCGCCGCATTGATCCGTACATCCAGTTTGGCCGCTTCGATCAGCGTCGAAAGCCACACGTAGTACTCATCCGCCGTGCGCTGGTGCTGGGTGGCAATCCGCCAGGTTCCAAGCGACTGCGTCCCGTCCCATACCGAAAAGACCGTATTCGTATTGCCGCAATCTATGCACAGAAGCATCGAAAGCTCCCTCAGAAGAAAATGTCCGCCGCCGGAATCGCGCGCCGCCCGGCCCCCGTCTGCAATACCAGCGCACCATCGTCGGCCAGACTATCGAACGTGCCGGTGATTGTCTCGGTCGTGGTGCGTGCAGTGATTGTCTGACCAAGCCGCGCCGCACGGGCCAGCCAGGCCGTCCGGATCGGCCCAAAGCCATAGGTGACCAGTTGCGCCTCCCAGCGGGCAAAGGCCGCTGCCAGATGGTCCAGCATCTCGTCTTGCGTCAGCCGCAGCCCGGTCTCACCCAGAACCGAGACCGGCTTCGTCGCACCCGGATCGACCGCCTCGACCGGCGGCGCGCCAACCAGATTGACACCAATGCCGATGGCCAGATGGCTGACCTGACCGCCCTGCCCGGCGCTTTCCAGCAAGATCCCCGCCACCTTGCCACCGTTCAGCAGCACGTCGTTCGGCCATTTCAACCCGATCGTCACCCCCGGCCCGCAGAGATCACGCAATGCATCAGCCAATGCCAGAGCCGCGACAAAACTTCTTAGCGCCGACGCTGCGGGATCACCCGTCGGGCGCATCACCAATGTCGCTGCAAAATTGCCCTCGGGGCTGATCCAGGCCCGACCCCGCCGCCCGCGCGCCGCCGTCTGCTTGCGCGCCATGATCCATGTCGGCTGGGTCAGACGCGGCGCCAGTCGCGCCGCCTCGGAATTCGTGCTGTCCACTTCCGCCAGAACATGGCGGGCATAGGCTTCGGGCCAAAGCTCCGGCTTAGCGGACAAGAACGTCCGCCGCCGCCGCCGCTGCGCCTTCGATGCCGAACAGGTTCACAACGCCAAGGATCATCACTGCCGCCGACCCGATCAGGAACACCCACTGCACCGCAGGCATCCGACTGTCGAGCGCGTCACGCTCGGTGCCGAAATACATGTAGTAGACGATGCGCAGATAGTAAAACGCCCCGATCACCGACGCCACAGCACCCAAGAGCGCCAGCCAAGTCATGTTGGCATCCACCGCCGCCTTCAGCACACCGAACTTGGCAAAGAAGCCAAGCATCGGCGGCACGCCCGCCAGCGAGAACATCAAGACCAACAGCGCCATCGCCTTAAGCGGCTCGCGCTTGGAGTAAAGGTTCAGGCTCTCGATATCCGTCACCGGCTGACCATCCTTCTCCATCGACAGGATGAAGGCGAAGGTGCCAAGGTTCATGGTCACATAAACAGCCATGTAGATCAGCATCGACTGCACGCCCAGTTGCGTGCCCGCCGCCAGACCGACTAGTGCGAAGCCCATATGCGCGATCGAGGAATAGGCCATCAGGCGTTTGATATCGCGCTGACCGATGGCGGCGACTGCGCCAAGGAACATCGACAGCACAGCCAACAGCGCGATGATCTGGCTCCAGTCAGACGCGGCCGACCCGAACGCATCCCACATCACTCGCGCAAACAGCCCCATCGCCGCAACCTTCGGAGCAGTGGCAAAAAAGGCCGTGACCGGCGTGGGCGAACCTTCGTAGACATCCGGCGTCCACATGTGGAACGGCACCGCCGACACCTTGAACGCGAGGCCCGTGATCAGGAACACCAGCCCGAAAAGCGCGCCCAGCGACAGGTGCCCCGCGTTGATCGTCGCAATGATCCCCGAGAACAGCGTGGTCCCGGTGAACCCGTACACCAGCGACGCGCCATAAAGCAGCAACCCCGACGACAGCGCCCCCAGCACGAAATACTTCAGGCCCGCTTCCGTCGATTTCACACTGTCGCGCCGCAGCGATGCCACGACATAAAGCGCTAGCGATTGCAGCTCGAGCCCCATGTAAAGCGACATCAGGTCGCCCGCCGACACCATAACCATCATGCCGACAACCGACAGCGCGATCAGCACCGGGTACTCGAACCGCGCCAGATTGTGACGCTGCATATAGTCCTCGCTCATCGCCAGAACCCCCGCCGCACCCAGCAGCAGAGTCACCTTGGCAAAGCGCGAGAAGGCATCGACATGGATCGACCCGCCAAAGGCCGAATATTCACCGTCATGCGTCAGCCCGATCCAGGCCGCCAGCGCCACGAACACCGCAACCGTTGCCCATGTGATGACCCGCGTCATCGCGTCTTTCGACGTGTAGACAGCGAACATCAGCGCCGCCATCGCGTAAAGCGACAGCAGGATTTCCGGAAGAACGACAGGGAAATCAACTTGTTCCACGACAGACTTCCTTTTAGTGGCTGGCCAGGCTCGCGACCGCATCAGCGGGCACGGCGGCGTGGTAGTGCGTGACGAGGGCCCCCACCGAGGGACCGATCATATCGGTGACAAGGCTCGGGTAGATCCCAAGCAGTAACGTCATGGCAATCAGCGGCGCCATGACCAGTTTTTCGCGGCTCGTCATGTCATTGATCGCCTTGAGGCTGTCTTTCAGGAGCGGCCCCATGATCACCCGGCGGTAAAGCCACAGCGCATAGGCCGCCGACAGGATAACACCCGTGGTGGCAACGGCGGCCACCCAGGTGTTGACCTGGAAAATACCCATCAGCGTCAGGAATTCACCAACGAAGCCCGAAGTGCCCGGTAGGCCGACGTTGGCCATGGTGAAGAACATGAAGATCATTGCATAGGCCGGCATCCGGTTGACCAACCCGCCATAGGCGTCGATCTCGCGCGTGTGCATCCGGTCATAAATCACGCCAACCGACAGGAAGAGCGCGCCCGAAATGAACCCGTGGCTCAGCATCTGGAAGATCGCCCCATCGACGCCCTGCTGGTTCGCCGCGAAAATTCCCATCGTCACATAGCCCATGTGCGCTACCGACGAATAGGCGATCAGCTTCTTCATGTCCGACTGCGCCAGCGCCACCAGTGAGGTATAGACAATCGCTATCGCCGACATCCAGAAGACCAGCGGTGCCAGATGAAACGACGCGACCGGGAACATCGGCAACGAGAAGCGCAGGAACCCGTAGCCCCCCATCTTCAGCAAGATCGCCGCCAGCACCACCGACCCCGCTGTCGGTGCCTGAACGTGGGCGTCGGGCAACCATGTGTGAACCGGCCACATCGGCATCTTGACCGCGAACGAGGCAAAGAACGCCAGCCACAACAGCGTCTGCACGCCGCCTACGATGTGGAACCCAAGGATCGACAATGTGTCAGACGCGAACTGATGGGTCATCAGCGTCGGAATGTCGGTCGTGCCCGCGTCGCGATACATGGCGATCATGGCAACCAGCATCAGCACCGAGCCGAGGAACGTGTAGAGGAAGAACTTGAAGGCCGCGTAGATACGATCCTTGCCGCCCCATATGCCGATGATCAGGAACATCGGGATCAGGCCTGCCTCGAAGAACAGGTAGAACAGCACCAGATCAAGCGCCGTAAACACGCCGATCATCAGCCCTTCCAGCACTAGGAAAGCGATCATGTATTCCTTGACGCGGACATCGACTTCCCAGCACGACAGGATGGTAATCGGCATCAGGAAGGTGGTCAGCAGCACGAACAGGATGGAAATCCCGTCGACGCCCATCTTGTACTTCAGTCCCATGATCCAGTTGCCTTCCTCGACAAACTGGAAATCGGTGTTCGACGCATCGAACCCGGTCAGAAGCTTCAGCGAAATCAGGAACGTGACCGTCGTGACGATCAGCGCCAGCCATTTGGCGTTCCGGTTCGAAGCCTCGTCATTGCCGCGCAGGAAAACCGCAAGGATCAGTGCCGCAACGAGGGGCAGGAACGTGATGATGGAAAGAAGGTTTCCCATTAGTGCGCGCCCCCCGAGAGC
>Ga0209023_10005995_pt1 | contig 13020 bp, 13 predicted proteins | sample LakOneMetagenome_FD_187468 | JGI IMG/M metagenome (GOLD analysis project Ga0209023, IMG submission 187468) | Freshwater and sediment microbial communities from Lake Erie, Canada (SPAdes) (version 2) | ecosystem: Environmental > Aquatic > Freshwater > Lentic | place: Lake Erie, Canada... | reverse complement strand
CCGCCGGCGCCGACGCCTTCCTGGTCAAGCCTGTGTCTCCGCGCGCCCTCGCAATTGCGCTGCATGAAGCGACATGCCGTGCGGTAGCTGAGACTTGATGATCGCGGCGTTCAATTCGCCGCCATAGACGAAGATCGCGGCGATGAAATACAGGAACACCAGCGCGATGATGACCGACGCCAGACCCGCATACATCGTGACGTAGTTGTTGGCGAACCGCGCCAGATACTGGCCGAACACGATGCCCGACACCAGCGACGCCGCCATGGTGAAGATGATGCCGGGCAGGATCTGCAGGAACCCGCGGCGTCCCGCCGGCAGCCAGGCGTGCAGGATGAACAGTGCCACGATCAGCGCCGAGATGGTGATGGCGTAGCGGGTGACGTTGAGGAAGTGTTCGTTGGTCTCGACGAAGAACGGAATGTGACGCCGGGCCGCTTCCAGCATCAAGGGTCCGAGCACGATCAGGAACGCCATCGCCAGCGAGGTGAAGGCCGCCACCAGGGTGTAGCCGATCGATTCCAGCCGCAGCCAGTACCAGCGCCGCGGCTCGATCACGGAATAGGCGCGGTTCAGCGCCACCCGCAGCGCCTCGACGCCGTTGGAGGCAAAGTAGACCGCAAGCACGGCGCCGATGGTCAGGATGTCGCCGCGCGTGGTGGTCAGCACGTCATGGATCTCGCCCGACAGCGAATCGGCGACCTGCTTCGGCCACACTTCGAGCAGGAGGCTGACCGCCTGGTCGGCGAGTTCCTTGGAGCCGAAAAAGCCGGCCAGCGAGGTCAGCACGATCAGGAACGGAAACAGCGCCATCAGCGTCGACAGCGCGATATGGCTGGCGATTGCCCAGCCGTCGTCGGCGAGGAAGGTGTAAAACGCGTCCATCACGACGTGGTAGACGTAGCGCATCTGCCTCTTATCCGATCCTGTGCTTGCGAATGACTCTCACCGGGAATCCCGCGACCTTCTGATATTTTGGGATTAAAAGCCAGATCGTTAGCCCCCGTGAACGTGTAGCAGTCGGCCCGGCGCAGTGTTATGTAGCGCCAATGGCATCCTTTCTCAGTTCGATCGTCCTTCCCATCGCCGTTGCGGCAGTCGCCATCGTGCTGCTGCTCGGCCTCATCAACATGATGCGCGGCGGTTCGCCGAACCGGTCGCAGCAACTGATGCGCCTGCGCGTCGTGCTGCAATTCGTCGCCATCGTCATCACCATGATCGCCGTCTGGGCGCTGGGCAGATAGAGAGCCGGCCGAGGGAATCTGAAATGGTCGTGTTGAACCGCATCTATACCAAGACCGGCGATGACGGCACCACCGCGCTCGGCAGCGGCGAGCGCCGTCCGAAATTCGATCTGCGGATCGCCGCCTACGGCACCGTCGACGAGACCAACGCCGCCATCGGCGTGGTGCGGCTGCACCTGACCGATGCGCCGGTGCTGGATAAGATGCTGGGCCTGATCCAGAACGACCTGTTCGATCTCGGCGCCGACCTCGCCGTGCCCCAGCGCGACGGCAAGGCGGAACGGCTGCGGGTGGTGGCGAGCCAGGTCGAGCGGCTCGAGCGTGACATCGACGGTCTGAACGCCAATCTGGCGCCGCTGACGTCGTTTATTTTGCCGGGTGGCACCCCCGCCGCGGCATACCTGCACCTCGCCCGCACCATATGTCGCCGGGCGGAACGGATCATCGTGGAACTCGCGGCCAATCCGGCCGAGCCGGTCAGCGAGGCTGCCATACAATATATCAACCGCCTGTCGGATTTCCTGTTCGTGGCCAGCCGCGCCGTCAACGACAACGGGGCCGGTGACGTGTTGTGGGTGCCCGGTCAGAACCGCTAAAACCCCCGAAAATACCTGCCGGCGGGACGGCGTCGCGGGGCCGATTTTTGGCTTTCGCGCGTTGACCACCGGTAGCGGGACCTTTAGGTTCCGCGCCCAAGCCAATCAAACCCCAGAATTGAAGCGAAAGAGGATCGATGAAGGTTCTTGTGCCGGTAAAACGGGTGGTCGATTACAACGTCAAGGTCCGCGTCAAGAGCGACGGAACCGGCGTCGAACTCGCCAACGTGAAGATGTCGATGAATCCGTTCGACGAAATCGCCGTCGAGGAAGCCCTGCGGCTGAAGGAAGCCGGCAAGGCGACCGAAGTGGTCGTGGTGTCGATCGGCCCGGCGCAGGCCTCGGAAACCATCCGCACCGGTCTCGCCATGGGCGCCGACCGCGGCATCCTGGTCAAGGCTGACGGCAACGTCGAACCGCTGGCGGTCGCGAAGATCCTGAAAGCCGTCGCCGATGCTGAAAAGCCCGGCCTGATCATTCTCGGCAAGCAGGCGATCGACGACGATTCGAACCAGACCGGCCAGATGCTGGCCGCGCTGCTCGGCTGGTCGCAGGCGACGTTTGCCTCCAAGCTCGAAGTCGAAGGTTCCAACTTCAAGGTGACGCGCGAAGTCGACGGCGGCCTGCAGACCGTGCAACTGAAGGGGCCGTCGATCGTCACGACCGACCTGCGCCTGAACGAGCCGCGCTACGCTTCGCTGCCCAACATCATGAAGGCGAAGAAGAAGCCGATCGACGACAAGAGCGTGGCTGACTACGGCGTCGACGTGACGCCGCGTCTCGAAGTGCTCAAGACCACCGAACCGCCCGGCCGCAAGGGAGGCGTCAAGGTCAAGGACGTCGCCGAACTGATTTCCAAGCTCAAGACCGAAGCCGGGGTTCTCTGATGACTACGCTGTTGATTGCCGAACACGACAATGCGTCGATCAAGGATTCCACCAACAAGGCCCTGACGGCTGCCGCTGCGCTCGGCGCCGACGTCCACGTGCTGGTCGCCGGTGAAAACGCCAAGGGCGCGGCGGAAGCTGCGGCCAAGCTCGCCGGCGTCAAGAAGGTGCTGCTGGCCGACGGCGCACTCTACGCCCACGACCTCGCCGAGCCGCTGGCTGCGCTGATCGTGGCGCTGGCGCCAGGCTACGACGCCTTCGTCGCGCCCGCGACCTCGCGCTTCAAGAACGTGATGCCGCGCGTCGCAGCGCTGCTCGACGTCATGCAGGTCTCGGAAATCATCAAGGTGGTTGCGCCCGACACCTTCGAGCGTCCGATCTATGCCGGCAACGCGATCCAGACCGTGAAGTCGAAAGACGCCAAGAAGGTCATCACGGTGCGGACCTCGACCTTTGCGGCGGCCGGTGACGGCGGCAGCGCTTCGATCGAAAACGCGGCGGCTGCGGCCGATCCCGGCCTGTCGAGCTTCGTCGGCGAGGAAGTCGCCAAGAGCGACCGTCCGGAACTGACGTCGGCCAAGATCATCGTCTCCGGTGGTCGCGCGATGCAGAGCCGCGAGAACTTCGCCAAGTACATCGAGCCGCTCGCCGACAAGCTCGGCGCCGGCGTCGGCGCCTCGCGCGCCGCGGTCGATGCCGGCTACGCGCCGAACGACTGGCAGGTCGGCCAGACCGGCAAGGTGGTGGCGCCCGAACTGTACATCGCGATCGGTATCTCCGGCGCGATCCAGCATCTGGCCGGCATGAAGGACTCCAAGGTGATCGTCGCGATCAACAAGGACGAGGACGCGCCGATCTTCCAGGTCGCCGATTACGGCCTGGTCGCGGACCTCTACCAGGCGGTTCCCGAACTGACCGAGGAACTCGGCAAGCTCGGCAAGTAACTGACGGCCGGCCGGATGCAAAACATCCGGCCGGTGTTTGTTCGACGGCTGTTTTCAAGCGAGGCGGATACCGCCTTTGCGTGAAGAAAACGCACCAAAGGTGGGACTGAAGGCCGGTTTCTGATTATATCGGGAACGGGATTCAGAGATGAACAGGCGCCGACTGCGCGCCGTTCCGGTGGATGGCAAGATGGCGGTGACAATCAAGAAGGTTGGCGTGATCGGCTCGGGCCAGATGGGCAACGGCATTGCGCATGTGGCGGCGCTCGCCGGCTACCATGTGGTGCTGAACGACCTGTCCGCCGACCGGCTGAAATCGGCGATGGCGACCATTAACGGCAACCTGTCGCGCCAGGTTTCCAAGAAGGCGATCACCGAGGACGAGCGCAAGCAGGCGCTGGACCGGATCGTCTCTTCCGAGACCCTCGACGGGTTGGCGGACTGCGATCTCGTGATCGAGACTGCGGTCGAAAAGGAAGAGATCAAGCGCAAGATCTTCCATGACCTCTGCGCGGTGCTGAAACCGGAAGCGATCGTCGCTTCGAACTCATCCTCGATCTCGATCACGCGGCTTGCCGCCTCGACCGATCGCCCCGAGCGTTTCATCGGCATTCATTTCATGAATCCGGTGCCGTTGATGGAGCTGGTCGAACTGATCCGCGGCATCGCCACCGATGACGAGACCTTCGACGCTGCGAAAGCCTTCGTCGCCAAGCTCGGCAAGCAGATCGCGGTATCGGAAGATTTCCCGGCCTTCATCGTCAATCGCATCCTGCTGCCGATGATCAATGAGGCGATCTACACGCTGTACGAAGGCGTCGGCAACGTCGAGGCGATCGATGCGGCAATGAAGCTCGGCGCCCATCATCCGATGGGTCCGCTGGAACTGGCCGATTTCATCGGCCTCGATACCTGCCTGTCGATCATGCAGGTGCTGCATGAGGGGCTGGCGGACTCGAAGTATCGGCCGTGCCCGCTGCTGGTGAAGTACGTCGAGGCCGGCTGGCTCGGCCGCAAGTCGCAGCGCGGCTTCTACGACTACCGCGGCGACAAGCCGGTTCCGACGCGGTAAGCGCTCGGCAGGGCGGATGAGCGAAGCGTAATCCGCCGCAACGCTGACGGGATTGATGGGTATCGCTTCGCTCGACCCATCCTGCCCACCCCATCCAACGGCTCTTCTCCTCGTCCAGAATTCATTAACCACCTCGCGCTAGGCTCGCCGGCATCGAGGAGTTCCGCGTATGGACATGATGGCTATGGTATCGAGCGCGCTCGCCATGCAGGCGGGCAATACGCAGATGCAGGTCGCGACCTCGATCATCAAATCCAATAACGACGCCGAAAAATTCGCGGTCCAGACCCTGCTGGGCACGCCGTCCACCGCCAATCTCGGCGCCGGTATCGGCGGCAACCTCAATATTACGGCTTAAAATCCCGCCGTTGCCGGCTGCACGGCGGCCTTGATCAGCTTCACCGCGTCGTCGCTGGCCCATTCGGCGGGACCGGCAATATTGGCGATCTCGCAGCCCTGGGCGTCGACCAAGACCGAGGTAGGCATGCCCAAGGCCTTGCCTATGTTCTTAAGATCTTGAAAAACCTTGGCTTTCTGGTCGCTGAAATAGCTGAGCCTGGTCAGATTGCCGTCTTTCAGGAAGTTTTTCGGCTTTTCGGCATCGCGGGTGTCGATGTTGATGGCGACGACCTCGAAATCCTTGCCGCCGAGCTTGGTCTGCAGGCTGTCCAGCGCCGGCATTTCCTTGCGACAGGGCACGCACCAGGTCGCCCACAGGTTCACCAGCACGGTCTTGCCACGGAAGTCCGAGAGCTTCCTGGGCTTGCCGTCGGCATCCTCGAAGGCCAGATCCGGCAGCCGCAGCGGGGCCGTCGCCATGGTCAGGGCTGCGACCTCGCCATGGGCCAGCGGCGCGATCTTGCGGGCGAGGTTTACGGCGGCGTTGCAGGCGGAATCGCCAGCCGGGCCACGCCGGAAGGCGCCATAGCCGGAAATCGCGGCAAAACCGATCAGCGCCCCGACCGCGACCGCGCCGATGGCAAGCGGGAGCCGGCGCGAGGTGGCCGGGCGAGGGGTGGGCATTTCGGGCATATCGTTTGTCATCCTGTGTCAGATACGGCTATGCAGTGCACATATTACGGTCGGGGCCGCCGCGTCGTTTCGCCGGTTTCGACGATAAATGGCAAGAAATAGCAAGGCGCTGGAAGTCATGAGCAACAAGATGTGGGGCGGCCGGTTCACCGAGCGTCCGGACGCCATCATGGAGGAAATCAACGTCTCGATCGACGTCGATCGTCACCTCTATGCCCAGGACATCGCCGCGTCCAAGGCCCATGCCGCGATGCTGTCCGCGCAGGGCATCATCACCGCGAGTGATGCGAAAAATATTGGCAAGGGTCTAGACACGATTTTGTCAGAAATCGACAACGGCACGTTCGATTTCAAGCGCGCGCTCGAAGATATCCATATGAACGTCGAGAGCCGGCTCACCGACCTGATCGGCCCGGCCGCCGGACGGCTGCACACCGCGCGCTCGCGCAACGACCAAGTCGCGACCGATTTCCGCCTGTTCGTGCGCGACACCATCGACGAGACCGATGCCGCCCTGGCGGCGTTCCAGCATGCGCTGGTGACGCGCGCACTTGAGCATGCCGGCACCGTGATGCCGGGCTTCACCCATCTGCAGACCGCGCAACCGGTGACGTTCGGCCATCATCTGTTGGCCTATGTCGAGATGGCCGCGCGCGACCGCAGCCGCTTTGCCGATGCGCGCAAGCGGCTGAACGAATCGCCGTTGGGCGCAGCCGCGCTCGCCGGAACCTCGTTTCCGATCGATCGCCATGCCACCGCCAAAGCGCTCGGCTTCGACCGCCCGATGGCCAATTCGCTCGATGCGGTATCCGATCGCGACTTCGTGCTCGAAACCCTGTCGGCGGCGTCGATCGCGGCCGTGCACATGTCGCGCTTCGCCGAGGAGATCGTGATCTGGACCTCGCCGCTGGTCGGCCTGGTGCGGTTGTCCGACAAGTTCACCACCGGCTCCTCGATCATGCCGCAGAAGCGCAATCCCGACGCGGCCGAACTGGTGCGCGCCAAGACCGGCCGCGTCATCGGCGCGCTCAACGGGCTGCTGATCGTGATGAAGGGGCTGCCGCTCGCCTATCAAAAGGACATGCAGGAGGACAAGCAGGGCGCGATGGAAGCGTTCACGGCGCTGTCGCTGGCGATCCGGGCGATGACCGGCATGGTGATCGACCTGGAGCCGGAAGAAGCGCGGATGAAGGCCGCGGCCGGCGAAGGCTATGCCACCGCCACCGATCTCGCCGACTGGCTGGTGCGGACGCTGAAGATGCCGTTCCGCGATGCCCACCACGTCACCGGGCGCATCGTCGGCCTCGCCTCGAAGCAGGGCGTGGCGCTGCACGAACTGCCGCTGAAGGCGATGCAGGAGGTCGAGCCGAAAATCACCGCCGAGGCGCTCCGCGTACTCAGCGTGGAATCCTCGGTGAAGAGCCGGACCAGCTATGGCGGCACTGCGCCGAAGAATGTGACGGCGCAGGCGAAAGCCTGGCTGAAGCGGCTGGAAAAAGAGCGAAAATTGGGCTGAAGCAAAAATTTCGCTGCAATTTCATGGTTGTCCGGGTCTCGCCAGACTGCGCCAATCTTTGTATGGTGCGATCCACTTTGGGGATTTCGTCGTGATCAGTAACTACCGCCCGTCATCGCGGGGATGGGCCATCATCGTGCTTGGTGTGACCGCGCTCGCGCTCGGCGGCTGCGGACGCAAGGGCGCCCTCGACCTGCCGCCGAACGCGCCGCCGCTGTCGGCCGCGCCCGCGGCTGCGGATACCGAGACCGAACGAGGCGCACAGCCTGGCCTCTTCAACCCGACCTACGGGTCCGAGGCGGCGCCTGCGGCGGCCAAAGGCCGCAAGAAACCGTTCGTTCTCGATCCGCTGCTGGGCAACTGAGCTAGCCACCCATGAATCATTTCGACTATCGCAACGGCGTGCTGCACGCCGAGGCGGTTGATCTCATCAAGCTCGCGGAAACCGTGGGCACGCCGTTCTATTGCTATTCCTCGGCGACGCTGGAGCGTCACTACCGCGTTTTCACCGAGGCCTTTGCCGGCGAGAAGACGCTGGTCTGCTACGCCATGAAGGCGAATTCCAACCAGTCGGTGCTGCGCACGCTGGCGAAGCTCGGCGCCGGCGCCGACGTGGTGTCGGGCGGCGAGTTGAAGCGGGCGCTGGCGGCCGGCATTCCCGCGAGCAAGATCCTGTTCTCGGGTGTAGGCAAGACCGAAACCGAACTGCGCGCCGCGTTGGCCAACGACATCCTCTGCATCAACGTCGAATCCGAGCCCGAACTCGAACTGCTGTCGAAGCTTGCGGTCGAGACCGGCAAGACCGCGCGCATTTCGGTGCGCGTCAATCCCGATGTCGATGCCGGCACCCACGCCAAGATCGCGACCGGCAAGTCCGAGAACAAGTTCGGCATTCCGATCGCGCGGGCGCGTGCGGTCTATGCCCGCGCTGCGGCGCTGCCGGGCATCGAGGTCACCGGCACCGACATGCATATCGGCAGCCAGATCACTGATTTGTCGAAGATGGAAACCGCGTTCCGGATTCTGGCCGAGTTCGTCCAGACCCTGCGCGCCGACGGCCACACCATCGACCACATCGATTTCGGCGGCGGGCTCGGCATCCCCTACCACATGGACCGTGAAGCGCCGCCGCTGCCGTCGGCCTATGCCGAGATGGTCAAGCGGGTGACGCACAATCTCGGCTGCACGCTGATGTTCGAGCCGGGCCGGATGATCGTCGGCAATGCCGGCATTCTGGTGGCGCGTGTGATCTACGTGAAGCCCGGCGAGGCCAAGAACTTCGTCATCATCGACGCCGCGATGAACGACCTGATCCGCCCGACGCTGTACGAGGCGCATCACGACATCCTGCCGGTGCGCGAGGCGCCGAAGGGCGCGCGCATGATGACGGCAGATGTGGTGGGTCCGGTCTGCGAGACCGGCGACTACCTCGCGCTGGATCGCGAAATGCCGGAGCCGAAGGCCGGCGACCTCGTCGCTATCCTGACCGCCGGTGCTTACGGCGCGGTGCAGTCCGGCAGCTACAACACAAGGGCGCTGGTGCCGGAAGTGCTGGTCAAGGACGACCAGTACGCCGTGGTGCGTCCGCGCGTCGAGGTCGAAGAGCTGATCGCGATGGATCGGCCGGCGCCGTGGCTGTGAAGCACTCGTGTCCCGGACGCGGTGCAGCGCGTTTGCGCTGCTCCGCAGAGCCGGGACCCAACTGACGCGATGGACCCCGGATCAGCAGCGCACCACGCCGCAAGGTCGGCGCGTTGCGCAGCATCCGGGGAACATCCCCTCACTTCCCCGTAGCGCCACCCTTCGTGCCACCAACCACGACACCCGCCGCCTTCTCGATCGGCTTGATCGCCGCGGTGAAATCGCTGTCCGGGCCCTGGTCCTTGATGATGACTTCCCAGAGCCGGCCGACGGCTTCGGCGACTTCCATCGACAGGCCCAGCGATTTCATTTCCTCCAGCGCGAGCCGAACGTCCTTCACCATCAGACCGGTGGCGAAACCGAAGTCGAAGCTGCGCGGCAGCACCGATTTTGGAAACTTGTCGCGGCTCGCGGTATTCAGCCCCGAACCCGAATTGATGACGTCGATCATGACCGATGGATTGAGCCCGGATTTGACGCCCATCACTACCGCTTCCGAGGTCGCCACCATCGCGGTCGCCGACAGGAAATTGTTGGCGAGCTTCATGGTCTGCGCCGAGCCGGGCTTTTCGCCGATGAAGAACACCTTGCCGATGACGTCGAGCGCGGGCTTTGCGATGTCGAAATCGGCGCGCGGGCCGGAAACCATCACCGCCAGCGTGCCCTTCTCGGCGCCGCCGACACCGCCGCTGACGGGGCTGTCGAGCTGCACGATGTTTTTCTTCGCCAGCAGGCCGTGAATTTTGGTGGCCATGTGCGAGCCGACGGTGGAGAGATCGATGAAGCGCTTGATCCGCTTGCCTTCGATCACGCCGCCGGAGCCGGTCGCGACCTCGAGCGAGGCCTGCAACGACGGTAGGCTCGCCATCACGGTCTCGCAGCGATCGGCGATATCCTTGGGCGAGGAGGCGGCCTGCGCGCCGAGGGCGACCAGCTTGTCGACGGCTTCCTTGCGGGTGTCGAACACGGTGAGCTGGTGCCTGGCTTCGATCAGGCGGCGGGCCATCGGGAAGCCCATTTTGCCGAGGCCGATAAATCCGATTTCCATGGTGGTTTCTTCCTTTTTGTTTGGAGACGGTCCTCATCCTGAGGAGGCCGCATCGCGGCCGTCTCGAAGGATGAGTTGATGCGATGATACTGGCCTCATGGTTCGAGACGGCGCTGGCGCGCCTCCTCACCATGAGGAGCTTGTCCTTGACGTTTCCTCGTAGTTCTACGGCTCGCGGCGGACGTTACGGGCTGCGGGGCCGACAGTCACGCCTTCGTGTTATGCGTATTTCCGGGTGTGGGAACCGCGCCAGACGGGATGCCTCAATGCCGCCGCCGTGCTAGGCTGATTTGCTGGCAACCCGGAGAGTTTATTGAGCGGTAGCCCACCCCCACTGCCACAGTCCGCGCGCGAGCCGGATGCTGCCGCACGGCTGCAACTGACGCAGGCGCTGCAGCGGGCTACCTATGCGATCGCGTGGGAGCGCGCCTGGCCGGGTCTCGCCCGGCTGTTGAGCGTGGTCGGGCTGTTTCTGGTGGTGTCGTGGGCCGGGCTGTGGCTGGCGCTGCCGTTCCTGGCGCGCGCGATCGGCATTGCCTTGTTCACGCTGGTGGCGCTGGGCGCGCTGTATCCGCTCATTCGTTTCCGCTGGCCGAGCCGCACCGAGGCGCTTGGCCGCCTCGATCGCGGCACCGGCATCCGCCACCGTCCGGCGACCGCGCTGACCGATACGCTGGCCACCAAGGATCCGATCGCTCAGGCGCTGTGGCAGGCGCAGCGCGAACGCACGCTGGCCTCGCTCAAGCGCATCCGCGCCGGGCTGCCGTCGCCACGGCTCGCCATCCACGATCCCTGGGCGCTGCGCGCGCTGGTGATGGTGATGCTGGTGGCTACCTATGTCGCCGCAGGCGACGAGCGCCGGATGCGGGTCGCCGCCGCGTTCGACTGGAACGGCGTACTCGCTCCCGCAAACGTCAGGGTCGATGCCTGGGTGACGCCGCCTGCCTATACCGGCAAGCCGCCGATCATTCTTTCCGCCGCCAACAAGGATGCCGGCGGGCCCGATAGCGGGCCGCTGGCGGTGCCGGCCGGCAGCACGCTCCTGGTGCGCTCCAGCGGCGGCTCCATCGACGTCGTGGTCGGCGGCGGTGTCACCGAGATCGCGCCGAGCGAGGCCGCGCCGCAGGGCACCAACGAACGGCATTTCAAGATCGCCGGCGACGGCACCGCGCATGTCCGCGCGCCGGCGGGCCAGCCGCAGTGGAAGTTTGCAGCGACACCGGACAACCCGCCGAAGATCTCGCTCGCCAAGGATCCGGAGCGTCAGGCCCGCGGCTCGCTGCAGATGTCCTACAAGCTCGAAGACGACTACGGCGTCACCGAAGCCCGCGCCCAGTTCGCCGCGCGTCCCTCCGAGGCCACCGAATCCGGCCGGCCGGTGAGCAAGGACCCCAAGGCAGCCGAGGCGCGGCCGCTGTTCGACGCGCCGTCATTCCCACTGGTGCTGCCGAACGCACGCACCCGCAACGGCGTCGGCCAGACGGTGAAGGATCTCAGCGAGGATCCCTATGCCGGCGCCGAGGTGACGCTGACCCTGACCGCGAAGGACGAAGCCGGCAACGAGGGCAAGAGCGAGCCGTTCAACATGCGGCTGCCCGAGCGTCTCTTCACCAAGCCGTTGGCGCGTGCGCTGATAGAGCAGCGCCGGATTCTCGCGCTCGACGCCAACCAGAATTCGCAGGTCTTTGCCGCGCTCGATGCGCTGATGATCGCGCCGGAACTGTTCACGCCGGAAGCCGGCCACTACCTCGGCCTCTACAGCCTTGCGCGGCAACTCGAAGCCGCGCGCACCGACGCGGCCTTGCGCGACGTCGTCGCCAGCATCTGGGCGCTGGCCGTCACCATCGAGGACGGCAACATCAGCGATGTCGAAAAGGCGTTGCGCGCGGCGCAGGACGCGCTGAAGCAGGCGCTGGAGCGCGGCGCCAGCGACGAGGAGATCAAGAAGCTCACCGATAATCTGCGCGCCGCGCTGGATAATTTCCTGCGCCAGCTCGCCGAGCAGATGCAGAAGAATCCGCAGCAACTGGCGCGGCCGCTCGATCCCAATACCAAGATGCTGAGCCAGCAGGATCTCAAGAGCATGCTCGACCGGCTGGAGCGGCTGTCGCGCTCCGGTGACAAGGATGCGGCCAAGCAGTTGCTCGAGCAATTGCAGCAGATGCTGGAAAACCTGCAGATGGCGCAGCCCGGCCAGTCCGGTGACAGCGAGATGGAGCAGGCGCTGAACGAACTCGGCGACATGATCCGCAAGCAGCAGCAGTTGCGCGACAAGACCTTCAAGCAGGGCCAGGACTCACGGCGCGACCGCATGCGCGGCAAGCAGGGCGACCAGAGCATGAACGACCTGCAGCAGGACCAGCAGGGCCTGCGCGACCGGCTCAAGAAGCTGCAGCAGGAGCTGGCCAAGCGCGGCATGGGCCCGGGACAGCGCGGCGACAAGGGCCAGCAGGGTCAGGACGGCCAGCAAGGCGGCGAGCAGGGCGACGGCGAGGACGGGCTCGAACAGGCTGATGGCGCCATGGGTGACGCCGGCGGCCGGCTCGGCGAGGGCAATGCCGATGGTGCGGTGGATTCGCAGGGCAAGGCGCTGGAAGCGCTGCGCAAGGGCGCGCAGAGCCTCGCCGAAGCCATGCAGCAGGGCGATGGCGACCAGCCCGGCGATGGCCCCGGCAATCCCAAGGGTCGCCAGCAGGCCGGGCAGAACGGCACCGACCCGCTCGGCCGTCCGATGCGCCACAATGAATTCACCGACGATTACTCGGTGAAGATCCCCGGTGAGATCGATGTGCAGCGGGTGCGGCGGATTCTGGAAGAACTGCGCCGCCGTCTCGCCGATCCGGCCCGGCCGCAGATCGAGCTCGATTACATCGAGCGGCTGCTGAAGGATTATTGAGGGTTTCAATCCACGCACGACTGTCATCACCCGCGAATTGTTTAGCCCGGACAGATCACTGACAGGTGTTCGGAGACATAGCTGACACATCGATAATGGCTGGAAACCCCGTTTGAGGAGGCTTCCATGCCGTGGCGAGAGGTG
>Ga0209023_10005994_pt1 | contig 13023 bp, 11 predicted proteins | sample LakOneMetagenome_FD_187468 | JGI IMG/M metagenome (GOLD analysis project Ga0209023, IMG submission 187468) | Freshwater and sediment microbial communities from Lake Erie, Canada (SPAdes) (version 2) | ecosystem: Environmental > Aquatic > Freshwater > Lentic | place: Lake Erie, Canada... | reverse complement strand
CGACCACTTCGGGGACCAGGTGCTCGCGACCACCATCCCGCGCTCCGTGCGCGTCTCGGAGGCCCCGTCGTATGCCCAGACGGTGATGACCTATGACCCCGGCTCGCCGGGGGCGCTGAGCTATCTGGAGGCGGCCCGCGAGATCGTCATCAAGGGAGCACCGGCATGAACGCCACCCCCAAGCGCCGCGGTCTGGGGCGTGGCCTCGGGTCGCTGATCCCCACGGCTCCGACCGAGGAGCCCGCTTTCGAGAGTGCCGCGCCCCCGGCCGGGCCGGGTGGCCCCGCCCTGGCCCCGGTCGAGGGCGCCTGGTTCGCCGAGCTCCCGATCGACCACATCCGGCCCAACGCGAAGCAGCCCCGCCAGGTCTTCGACGAGGAGGCAATGGCCGAGCTGGTCTTCTCCATCGGCGAGATCGGGTTGTTGCAGCCGGTCGTGGTGCGACGGGTGGCCGACGACGAGTACGAGCTGGTGATGGGGGAGCGGCGTTGGCGCGCCTCCCAGGCCGCCGGCTTGACCACGATCCCCGCGATCGTGCGCGAGACCGACGACACCGACATGCTGCGCGACGCGCTGCTGGAGAACCTCCACCGCTCCCAGCTCAACCCGCTGGAGGAGGCGGCCGCCTACCACCAGCTGCTCGGTGACTTCGCCTGCACCCATGAGGAGCTGGCCCAGCGCATCGGTCGGTCCCGCCCCCAGATCAGCAACACGATCCGGCTGCTCAAGCTGCCGCCGGCGGTGCAGCGCCGGGTCGCCGCCGGCGTCCTCTCCGCTGGGCACGCACGCGCCCTTCTGAGCATCGACAACGCCGAGCTCCAGGACCGCCTGGCCTCCCGCGTGGTCGCCGAGGGCATCAGCGTGCGAGGTCTGGAGGAGATCGTCTCGGTCGGTGCCGCCGAGGAGCGGGCGACCCGTCAGGTCCGGCGCAAGCCGGTCGCCCCGGGCCTCGTGGACCTGGCCGAGCGCCTCTCCGACCGGCTGGAGACCCGAGTCAAGATCGACCTCGGCCGGGCCAAGGGCAAGATCACCGTCGAGTTCGCGACCCTGGAGGATCTGCAGCGGATCGTCGACATCATGGACCCGCGCAACCGCAACGACCGCCCCATCTGAGGCCGGCCGGGCCACCGGAACCTCATCGAGTGGACGCAAACCGTACGTTCGGACCGCATTTTCCTGCGGACTTGGCCCAAACCGGACTCCCCGGGAGAGGCAGCGGTCGATAAGTCGACTTATTTCTTTCTCGACTTATCGCTCTTCTTCTTCCGCTCGGCGAGGCGGCGCTCGAGTCGACGGCGACGGTCCTCGGCCTCGAGCTCCTGGGCCTGGGCGAGGGTGGGCGCGGTGCCGCCGTAGGACGCCGGCACCCACCAGGCGCCGGGCTCCTGGTCGGGGTGCGTGCGGATCGCGGTGTCGAGCAATGCGGCCATGGCCGCCTTGAGTGCCGCGGTGTCGGCCTCGGGGTCGGTGCCGCTGGGCGTCAGCGGGGCGCCGACGGAGATCGTGATGGCGCGGCCCCGGGTGTAGTCGCGCTTGCGGCCCTTGGGAGCCAGCCGCTGGGTGCCCCAGACCACGGTCGGCAGGATCGGGACGCCGGCCTCGGCGGCGATGCGGACCGCCCCGGTCTTGAACTCCTTGAGCTCATAGGCCCGAGAGATCGTCGCCTCCGGGAAGATCCCGACCGCCTCGCCGTCCTTGAGATAGGTCAAGGCGGTGCGGAAGGAGGCGGCCCCCTCGTCGCGGTCGACCTCGATGTGGTGCATCGACCGCATGACGGCGCCGAGCCCTTTGGCCCGGAACAGCTCCCGCTTCGCCATGAACCGTGGCAGCCGGCCGCGCTCGACCGCCACGAGACCGGCATAGACGAAGTCGACGTAGGAGACGTGGTTGGAGGCCAGCAGGAAGCCACCCGAGGTCGGCACGTGCTCGAGGCCCGACAGCACGATGTGCTGCCCCAGGGCCTTGAACGCGGCCCGGCAGCCCCGGATGACCGTGGGGTAGGTACGGTCACGCATCGGAGGCCCCCGCCCGGGCGATGGCGGCGCGGACCAGGCCGCCGCAGACGACCCCGAGATCGGCCTCGCCCGCCTGGATGGACAGCGGCACCAGCGATGTCTCGGTGAACCCAGGGGCCACGTTGACCTCCAGGAACCACACGGTCCCCTCGGCGTCGACGATGAGGTCGGAGCGGGAGAGGTCGCGCAGCCCCAGCACCTCGTGCGCGGTGACCGCGACCCGGGCGCACTCGTCGAGTAGCTCGGCGGGGAGCGGAGCGGGGACCTCGAACTCGGTGGCGCCGGCGGTGTAGCGCGCCGTGTAGTCATAGACCCCGCCGTCGGGGCGGATCCCCACGGCGGGCCACGCGCGCGGCCCACTCCCGTCGTCGAGGACGGGTACGGCGACCTCGACCCCTTCGACGAAGCGCTCCAGAAGTGCCTCGTCGCCGTAGGCGAACGCGCTGACCATGGCGGCGGGCAGCTCCGCGGCGGTGCGGACGACCGCGCAGCCCAGCGCCGACCCGCTCTGGGTCGGCTTGACCATGATCGGGAGTCCCAGTCGGGCGACCAGGGCGGCCATCACGGCCGCGGCGCCGAGCTCACGGAAGGTCTGGTGGGGCAGGCTCACCGACTCGGGGGTGGCGATCCCGGCCGTGGCGACCATGGACTTGGCGACCGGCTTGTTGAAGGCGACGCGGCAGGCCGCCGGCCCGGAGCCGACATAGGGCAGTCCGAGCAGCTCGAGAACCTCACGGATCGCACCGTCCTCACCGGTCTCACCGTGCAACATCGGCACCACGCACGCCGGTGGCTCGTCGCGCAGTGAGGTCATCAGCGCGGCATCGACGTCGCGCTCGACCACCTCGAGCCCCGTGCCGCGAAGCGCTTCGGCGACCCGTCGCCCCGAGCGCAGGGAGACGTCGCGCTCGTGCGAGAGGCCTCCCGCGAGCACGAGCACCGTCCCACGGCCTCCAGCGGTGGGCTCCGGTGTTGGGGCGCTCATGCTGCCTCCTGGCATGTCGTGGTCAGGTGAGATCGGTGCTGGGCGTGTCATAGCCGCTGCGCGGCCCGAGCTCGCGTCCGGTCGCGGCGGCCCCGAACGTCTCGCGCAGCTCCATCTCGGCGTTCAGGACCCCGGCCAGCCGGTGCACGCCCTCCCGGATCCGCTCGGGGGTGGGGTAGCAGAACGACAGCCGCATGAACCGCGAGCCGAAGCCGTCGGCATAGAAGCCCGTTCCAGGCACATAGGCCACCCGGGCCGTCACCGCGCGCGGCAGCATCGCCTTGGCGTCGATGCCGGGCGGCAGCTGGAGCCACACATAGAAGCCTCCGGCTGGCACGTTCCACGAGCAGGCAGCGGGCATCAGGTCGGTGAGCGAGGCGACCATCGCGTCGCGTCGCTCGCGATACATCTCCTGGAACGCCTTGATCTGGCCCTGCCAGTCGTGTTTGGCCAGGTAGGTCGAGATCGCCAGCTGCGAGAACGACGGTGGGCACAAGGTGGCCGACTCCTGCGCCAGCACGAGCTTCTCGCGTACGGCGTGGGGCGCGAGCGCCCATCCGACGCGGAAGCCCGGGGCGAACGTCTTGGAGAAGGAGCCGAGATAGATGACGCCTTCGGCCTCGTCGGCGCGCATCGCCCGCATCGGCTCCCCGTCGAAGCCCAACAGGCCATAGGGGTTGTCCTCGAGCACGAGGATGTCCTCGCGTCGGCAGATGTCGAGGATCTCGGTGCGCCGGGCCGGCGAGAGCGTCACCCCGGCCGGGTTGTGGAAGTTGGGAATCGTATAGAGGAACTTGATCCGCTTGCCCGCCGCCTTGGTGGCCGTGATGGCCTGCTGAAGGGCGTCCGGGACGAGCCCGTCGGCGTCCATCTCGGCGTGGACGACGTCGACCTGATAGGCCTTGAAGACGCCCAACGCGCCGACGTAGGAGGGTGCCTCGCAGATCACCACGTCGCCGGGGTCACAGAAGATCCGGGTGACCAGGTCGACGGCCTGCTGGGACCCGACCGTGACAACGACGTCGTCGGGGTGGGCCTCGATGCCCTCGAGCCGCATCACGTCGCAGATCTGCTCGCGCAGCCGCGGGTCACCCTGGCCGGAGCCGTACTGCAGGGCCACCTGCCCCTGCGTGGCGAGCAGCTCGGCCAGGGCCTCGCCCACGACGTCCATGGGCAGGCCGGAGATGTTGGGCATCCCTCCCGCGAGGGAGACGACCTCGGGCCGTGAGGCGACCGCGAAGAGGGCGCGGATCTCCGAGGCGGTCATGCCGGCGGTGCGGGCCGCATAGCGGTCGACGTAGGAGTCCAGGCGCGTGCTGGCACTCCGGGCGGGGGAGGAGTCCATCAACCCTGCCCGTCTTCGCATCGGCACGCGCGCATCCCACTAGCATGAACGATGACGGCGGCGGGCGCACGCCCGGCCCGCTACCTGGGCGCCGGGGGCACCGCCCACCGGCACGCGAGGGAGGCACCGATGTCGCGCAAGATCGTGCGGCTGACGCTGGATCTGCTTCGCGAGATGCCCGACGACTGCCGCGAGTGCCTGTTCTGGGAGCTCGACCCCGTGAGGCGGATGCGCGTCCCCCGGGCGGAGCGGGCCGCCGAGAAGGAGGCCTGGGTCTCTCGTGTCCTGCGCGAGTGGGGTTCCTGTGGGCGCGTCGTGCTCGTCGACGACCGACCGGTGGGCCTGGCCATCTATGCCCCGCCGGTCTACTTCCCGGGGGCGGCCGTCTTTCCGACCGCTCCGGTCTCGCCCGACGCGATCCTGCTCTCCACGATGTACGTCGACCCGGAGCACCGCGGCGGTGGGCTGGCCCGGATGCTCATCCAGGGCATGGCGCGCGACCTGATCCGCCGCAAGACGGTGACGGCGATCGAGGCCTTCGGCGACTCCCGCGGGCCGCGCGAGTGCGTCCTGCCGGCGGACTTCTTGGGCAGCGTCGGCTTCAAGACCCAGCGCGCGCACAGCACCACGCCGCGGATGCGGATGGAGCTGCGCACGGCACTGAGCTGGCGCGAGGAGGTGGAGCAGGCCCTCGAACGCCTCGTGGGCGTCGTACGACCGGCTCCGAAGCCCTCGGCCGAGGCACCGATGCGCTCGGCCGAGGACTAACGATCAGAGAGTCTCAGCCGAGGAAGTCGGCGAGCTCCTTCATGATCGCGGCCTTGGGGCGGGCGCCGATGATCGACTTGACCACCTCGCCGCCCTGATAGACGTTGATCGTCGGGATGCCGGTGATCATGTAGCTGGACGGGGTGATGGGGTTCTCGTCGACGTTCATCTTGACGAAGCCCATCTTGTCGGCGTGCTCGCTGGCGATCTCCTCGAGGATCGGGGAGACCTGGCGGCACGGACCGCACCACTCAGCCCAGAAGTCGACGAGGACGGGCTTGTCGGACTTGAGGACGACGGCGTCGAACTCGCCATCGGTCACATGGGACATGGACACGGTTGTGCTCCTAGAACGTGGGTTCGGGTTGCAGGGGAGTCAACATCACGGCACCGACGTTTTGTTCCGGGCGCGCCGTGGGACGGATCCCACACGGCCCGGAACGCGAGTCGGTGCGGGGGTTCAGCCGACGGGCGCGGTGGCCTCGCGGGCGGTCGCCTCGGCCGAGCCGGCGGTGGAGGCGGCGTGGTCGAGGGTGGCGACGTAGCGCTCGGCGTCGAGGGCTGCCGAGCATCCGGTGCCGGCGGCGGTGATCGCCTGCCGGTAGTGGTGGTCGACGAGGTCGCCGCAGGCGAAGACGCCGGGCAGGTTGGTGTGGGTGCTCGGGTGGTCGACGAGGACGTAGCCGTTCTCGTCGAGGTCGACCTGGCCGGTGAGCAGCTCGGACCGCGGGTCGTGGCCGATCGCGATGAACAGGCCGGTGACGGCCAGCGGCCGGGTCGCGCCGGTGACGGTGTCGCGGAGCGTGACCGAGGACAGCTTGCCCTCGCCATGGAGCTCGGCGACCTCGGAGTTCCACACGATCTCGAGCTTGGGGTCGGCGAACGCGCGCTCCTGCATGATCTTGGACGCGCGCAGCTCGCCGCGGCGGTGGAGCAGATGGACCTTGGCCGCGAAGCGGGTCAGGAAGGTCGCCTCCTCGATGGCCGAGTCGCCGCCGCCCACGACGGCGATCTCCTGGTCGCGGAAGAAGAAGCCGTCACACGTGGCGCACCAGGAGACCCCCCGGCCGGAAAGCTCCGCCTCGAGGGGCAGACCGAGCTTGCGGTAGCCCGAGCCGGTGGACAGGATCACCGCGCGGGCCCGGTAGGTCTCGGTCGCGGTCTTCACGATCTTGATGTCGCCCGTGAGGTCGACCTCGACGACGTCGTCGGGGATCAGCTCGGCGCCGAAGCGCTCGGCCTGGGCACGCATCTCGTCCATCAGGGCCGGGCCCATGATCCCGTCGCGGAAGCCGGGGAAGTTCTCCACCTCGGTGGTGTTCATGAGCGCGCCACCCGCGGTCACCGAGCCCTCGAAGACCAGGGGCTTCAGGGCCGCACGCGCGGTGTAGAGGGCCGCGGTGTAGCCGGAGGGGCCGGAACCGATCACGATCACGTTGCGGACGTCGGACTGGTCGCTCATCACTGCTCACTTCTGTCGATCGGGGGCTGAAGCTCTGGCGGAGGATACCCCGGGGAGTATCAGCGCCTACGCCTGTGCAACCGATCGTAGGCCAGGGACATTCCCGGGCCGCGCCGCGTCCCGCCTCAGGATGCGGGGATCTGGGTGGTCAGCTCGGCGTCGGTGCTCGCACACACATAGAGGTCGACCTGCTGGAGCCCGCCCACCGGCGTGCGATAGATCATCAGGGCGGGGATGTCGTCGAAGACGACCGCGACCCCGCGGCCCTTGCCCCACTCCGGCGAGCGGGTGCAGCCGGCGAGGTCGAACAGGCTCTTGGTGCGGGCATCGTCCCCGGCCGAGCCGGAGGTCAGGGCCGCGTTGTCCGCGATCGCGAGCCGGATCGCGTCGCGCCGGAAGTGGCTGGCCGCCACCCGGGGTGCCTCGGCGGCGTACTGCTGGGCGCCCTCGGGCGTCGGCGCGGTGGAGTCCTTGCCGGACTCGGTGCTGCTGCTGCGGCCACCCCCGGTGGTCTCCGGCTGGTCGCCGCCCGCAGCGTCGGCCGCGGGGGCACCGCCCGCCATGGAGTCGTTGCTGGCGCTGGTCATCGCGTGGAAATAGCTCGGTACGCCGACACCGACGGCCACGACCGCGGCGGCCGCGACGAGCAGGCCGCTCAGTCGACGACGGCGGCGCCGGGCCGCATCGAGCGAGACCACGGTCGTCGCCGCGGCCGCTGCCGGCACGTCGGACGAGGCCTCGTCGTCGCGTGCGGCCGCCAGTTCGCCGATCACGGCGTCGAAGCGGTCGGCCACGTCGGCGGGCATCGGGTCGGTATGGCGAGCCTCGGCCAGGAGGCGGCGTACCCGCTCCTCCTCGGCAGGCGTCAGGGCATCCTCGGTCACGGGGTCACCTCCTTCGTCATGGTCGTCGTGGTCGTGCTGCCTGGGTCGGCAGGGCGGGCGTCGCCGGTCACGGGCCGGGTGGTCCGCGGGGGGCTTCGGTGGATGGGACGGCCGAGGGCGGGTCCGGGTTCCCCGGAGGCGCCGGATCGTGGGCGCCGTCACGCAGGCCGCCCAGGAGACCCGCCAGCCGGGAGCGTCCGCGGGAGCACCGGGACTTCACGGTCCCCTCGGCGCAGTCGAGGATCACGGCGGCCTCGGCGACGGAGTAGCCCTCCATGTCGACCAGCACGAGGGCGGCACGCTGCTCCTCGGGCAGCGTGGCGAGCGCCTCGAGGACGAGGCGGCGGCGCTCGTCGGCGACGGCCAGGTCCGCCGGGTCGTGCCAGGTGTCCGCGGAGACCAGGGATCCGCGACCGCCGAGGTCGTCGAGATCGTCGGGCAGGGCATCGGCGGCGCGCACCTTGGCCGCGCGGATCCGGTCGAGGCACGCGTTGACCACCACGCGGTGCAGCCACGTCGTCACCTGGGCCTCGCCACGGAAGGAGCCTGCCCTCCGGAACGCCGCCACGAGACCGTCCTGGAGGCCGTCGGCGGCGTCCTCGGGGTTGCCCATGGTGCGGAGCGCGACCGCCCAGAGCCGGTCGCGGTGGCGGGTGAACAGCACCCCGAACGCGGTGGCGTCCCCGTCCACGTGGGCCTGGAGCAGGGCGGCGTCGCTGAGCTCGTCGTGGTCGGTCATCCCCGCACCACCACCTCGGCGACCTCGCCCCGGAAGCCGCCCTGGACGGGGGGCAGCGCGGTCAGCCAGACGATCAGGTAGCGGCCGGACGCGTCGTCCGGGAGGGCGACGGAGGCGGAGGTGCCGTCGGCGGTCTCGTCGGCCTCCGGAGTCAGGTCGGCGACGCCGGTGGGTGCCTCGTCGGTGAGATAGAGCGAGAACCCGGTCGGCCTGCCGACGAAGGTCACGTCGACACTGGCGACCCGACGGCTCGTGCCGAGGTCGACGACCAGCCCGACGCCGGTCTTGAGCCCGCCCGGTCCGAGCTGTTGGCGATAGGTCTCGGTGTGCCAGGACGTGGCCGGGTCACCATCGACCACCGTCGGCGCCAGGTCGGCGTTCTCCTCGGGCGGACTGCCCTGGGGGTCGAAGTCGGTGGCACTCAGTCCGGTCAGCGGCGCCGCCTTGACCTGGGCGGGTGAGGACGACGGGGACGACGAGGGCTCGCTCCCCAGCGGAGTCCGCCCGCGGCTGAGGTTCAGCAGGACCATGGCGATGAGGAGCACCAGCGCCGCGACCCCCACCAGCACGGCGAGGCGCAGCCAGCGCCGCCCCGGGACGGCGGAGGGCTCCTCGTCGAGGGTGAAGGCACCGCTCCCCGTGGCGGACCCGGTCGTGTCCCACGGCAGGAACTCCCGGGAGCCGGTCCCGGTGTTCGGACCGGTCCCCGTCGAGACTCCGGAACCGGTGTTGGTCCAGGTGCCGGTCCCACCGGTGGGCGCCACCCGGGTGCGGCGGGCCGGGGTGCCGGGCGGCGGCTCCGGGGCGAACAGCGGTTTGGCCGCCGGGGCGTCGGGGAGCTCCGGTGGTGCGGGAGGGACGGTCCGGCGCGCGATCCAGCCGACCTCGCCGTCATCTTCGAAGATCGGCATCCCGGCCTGCGTCGGCTGGTCGCCGAGCGGGGTCACCGGATCGGCGTCGGCGGCCGTGTCGTCGGGTGGCACTGCGGTGGCCACCTCCGTGACCGCCTCGGCCGCCTCGACGGCCGCCGAGGCTCCGACCGGGGCGGCGCCGGCCTCGGGGTCCGGCTCGCCGGTGACCGGCGGAGGTGCGGCCGCTGCTCCTGCGCCCATCACTCCCGGGCCCGCCGCCGGGCCGATCGGCGGGTCTCGGCGTACGCCGACCACCGGCGCGAGCACCGAGAGGTCCGTGGGCTGCCCGGCGATGGCGCGCAGGTAGTCGGCCACCCCCCGGGCGGTGGCGAGGTCATAGGCGGTCCGGGCGTGGGCGCCGCTCTGGGGCGGGCAGAGGACCTCGGCGCACAGCTCGTCGAGCGGGCGCGGGATACCCCCGCGCACCCGTCGCGGGCGCAGGATCCGCCCGTTCTCGCGATGGGCCGCCGGCACGCTGGAGGCGGACGGCCCGGCCCAGCGGCCCGTCATCGCCGCATAGAGGCAGCCGACCAGGTCCTCGACATCGGCCTCCTTGTCGAGCACCGGGAGGCCGTTGAGCGCGGCGTCGACGGCCAGCCCGATCACGCGGACGGCGCCTTGGTGGTCCAGCAGGATGTTCTCGGGGACCAGCCGGCTGTGGGTGACCCCCACGTCGTGGGCCACGGCCAGCGCGGCGGCCGCCTCCCCGGCGAGCCAGGCGGCCTGCGGTGGGTCGAGCGCCCCGTCCCCGGCCAGCATGATGTCGAGCGAGCGACCCTGGCCCCACTCGTTGACCACGAAGCAGATCTCGTCGTTCTCATCGGCGTCGAGGACGCGCAGGAAGTGCCGGTCCCTGACCTCGACCGAGCGTCGCGCCGCGTCGAGCAGGGCGCCGGACCGGTCGTCGTCGGCCGGGATCACGTGCACGGCCACCGGTCGCGAGAGGACCTGGTCGAAGGCGCGCCAGAACCGGGCACCCCTGCTCTCGCTGAGCAGGTCGTCCAGGCGATAGCGCCCGGCGAGCACGTCTCCTGGTCGGATCGACGTCGGCACGACCCCCCCTGGTCCGCGGTCCGGACTTGTCCGGCCCATCGTAGAGCGCTTCGGCACCTCGGGTGGGCGGTCAGCGCCGGGCACGGCCGCGCAGCCGTCCGAAGACCGTGCCCACGATCGCCGACACCTCGGTGAGGCGCAGCAGCCGCGCCAGGGTGAGATAGGTGGCGATGGCGATACCCCCGACGACCACCAGCAGCGCGGTCGACACCAGCCAGTGCGGGCGGTCACCGACCTCGGCCCGGGCCAGTCGCTCGATCAGGAACGCCACCGCCGTCGTCACCGCGACGGCGAGCACGAGGCGCACGACGTAGCGCACCAGCTCCGGCGAGCCCAGCCCGCCGAGCCGGCGGGAGAGCACCAGCCACGACACGAGTCCGCCCACGGCATAGGACGCCGCGTAGGCGCCGACGAGCATCGGTGCCGTGTGCAACGGACTGACCCGGGGGACGGCGACGACGGCGACCACGATGTTGGTGGCCGCGACGGCGCACTGGATCCAGAAGACCGTGCGCGTCCCCTCGAGCGCATAGAAGCCGCGCAGCATCAGGTAGTGCAGCGTGAAGACCACCAGCCCCGCGCCGAACAGCGACAGGGTCGGCACATAGAGCCCATAGCTCTCCCGGGTCGCGGCGTGCCCGAGCAGCACGTTGGCCAGGTCGCGCGCCAGCACCGGCATGAGGGCGGCGAAGGGCAGGATGACGGCCAGCACCGACCTCAGGGCGCCCACCAGCGTGCGGCTGAGGGCGCGCAGGTCGCCGCTGGCGGCGTGCGCCGACAGACGGGGGAGGATCGCCGTCGCCAGCGACACGGTGATGACCGAGTGCGGCACCATCACGATCAGGAACGCGGTCGAGTAGACGGTGTAGCCGGTGGCCTGGGTCGCCGCTGAGCAAGTGCCCAGCGCGGCCTCGGCGGTCCCGCCGGCGGCGAGCCGCGCGACCACGGTGTAGGCGAGCTGGTTGACGACCACGAACAGCACGGTCCAGAGCCCGAGACGCAGGGTGTGCCCCAGGCCGGCGTCGCGGAAGTCGTAGCGCGGGCGGTAGCGGAACCCGGCGGCCCGGAGGTAGGGCAGCAGGATGAGCAGCTGCGCGACGATCCCGGCGGTCGAGCCGAGGCCGAGCAGCAGCTCCTGCGACGAGGTGAACCCACCGCAGAGGTCGCTGGGGGTGCCATAGACCAGGAGGTACGCCGTCAGCACGCCGACCGAGATGACGTTGTTGGCGATCGGGGCCCACATCATCGGGCCGAAGCGACCGCGGGCGTTGAGGATCTGTCCGACGAGCACGAACATGCCGTAGAAGAACACCTGGGGGAGGCAGTAGCGCGCGAACGCGATCACCGACTCGCGCTGGGCCGGCAGTGAGTCCCACGCTCCGCCGAGGAACGGTCTCATCACCCAGGGTGCGGCGAGGACCAGGAGCACGGTCACGGCCCCGAGGAAGAGCGCGGCCAAGGTGAGCACCCGGTTGGTGTAGGCATCGCCACCGTCGCTGTCGTGCTTCATGGCCCGGACCAGCTGGGGGACCAGCACAGCGTTGAAGACGCCGCCCGCCAACAGGATGTAGAGCATGTTGGGGATGGTGTTGGCGAGGTTGAAGATGTCGGCGTGCAGCAGCGGGCCGAGTGCCCACGCGAGCAGCCCGGCGCGCAGGAAGCCCGTCATCCGCGACACGACCGTGCCGGCCGCCATCACTGCGGAGGACCGCAGGATGCTCTCGGACTCCGACCGCTCGCTGCTGTCGCTCACGCCGGAGACCTCCGGCGGCGCACGGCGTCGCGGATGCGGCGGAACAGGCGGATGGCGATCGCGCCGAAGAGCAGGACGCCGCCGACCGCGAAGACCACCCAGATCACGTTGCTGACCTGCGCCGCGCGGAGCGGGAAGTCGTCAGTGGCCCCGAGGGGGACGCCGTCCGCGTCGGCGACGTCGAGGCGGACGTTGTGCAGGCCGAGCTTGGAGCTGCGGGCGGTGAGCTCGACGGTCCGGACCTCGCCGGGCGCCAGGTCGACGACCGGGGAGTCCTTGATCTGCAGCTGCCCATCGGTGCGCGCGACCACCCGGACCTGGACGCGTTGCTCGAGGCTGTTGGTGACGATCGCGCTGAACTGGCCGCTCTCGCTCGAGAGAGTCACTGAACGGGGCGCCTCGACGGTGACCTGGCTGGTGAGGCGCTGGAGTCGCTGCCGCGACCGGATGGCGATGTCGGTCTGCACCATCGGCCGCGCGCGGGCGCCGTACGACGTCACCGTCAGCGCCTGGTGGGTGGTCTCCACGGAGAGCGTGTGGTTGGTCGACAGCATCGACTCGGTGACCGCACCCGCGTCGAGGAGCTCTCCGGCCGCCTCGAAGTTCGTCGAGGGCAGCTCCTCCTGCGCGCGCGCCGTCGGGTAGCGCAGCTGCGTGGGGTCGATCGGCGCCGGGGTCCCGCGAGCGATCTGGCGGACCGACGTCAGGTGCAGCCAGGGCACGTCGAGCCCGTTGAAGAACTCCTCGGCGTCGACCGGCGATCCCGGCCGCCAGTCGTTCGGCAGGCTGACGACGAGGGGACCCTCGTCGTTGAGCAGCCGCAGGGCCGCGTCGGAGAGGATGCGCTGCCGCTCCTGGAGAGGGGTCACCTGGGTCCCGGGCAGTGGTCCGCCGGTGGCGGCCTGCGCGTCGGTGAAGATCAGTCGCCTTCCGTCGGCGTCGCCGAGCACCGGCGACTGGCCACGCGGCCGGTCGCTGAGCATCGCGTCGCTGATCACTGTCGTCGTGGTGGCGTTGAGCAGCCCCAGCGCCGCGGGGTCGAGATAGCCGTCGGGCGGGGCCACCGCCGGCGAGGAGGGCAGGTCGAGGGCGGCGTTGCCGCCGCTCG
>Ga0209023_10005993_pt1 | contig 13023 bp, 11 predicted proteins | sample LakOneMetagenome_FD_187468 | JGI IMG/M metagenome (GOLD analysis project Ga0209023, IMG submission 187468) | Freshwater and sediment microbial communities from Lake Erie, Canada (SPAdes) (version 2) | ecosystem: Environmental > Aquatic > Freshwater > Lentic | place: Lake Erie, Canada... | reverse complement strand
CGACGCGGTCATCTTCGGCTACCAGCTCGATCAACCCGGCGCGCCGACCACCCTGGTGAAGGGCCGCCTGCCGCAGGCGGAGGGTGAGGCCGTCGCCAGCGAGAAGGACATCGCCAACGGGTACGACATCGGCGATGTCGTGCAGGTGCAACCCGACGGCGTGAAGATCACCGTCGTCGGCCTGGCCCGCGACATCAACTACTCGGTGCAGGCCGTCCTGTTCGTCGACTTCGCGACCTACGAATCCGCCAAGCGCACCCGCAACCCCGACGCCGTTGCGATCCTGCCGTCGGCGATCGCGATCACACCCGCGGCCGGCACGTCGGCAGCGGCCCTGGCCACCCGGATCAACGCCGAGGTGGACGGCGTGGAGGCGCTCACTCGCCAGCAGGCGGTCGACGGCTCGCCCGGCGTCAGCAGCGTGCGCTCCAGCTTCGCGATCATCCTCGGCCTCTTCTACCTCGTGGTGCCGCTGGTGACCGGTCTGTTCTTCCTGATCGTCACGTTCCAGAAGGCGTCGGCGCTCACCCTGCTGCGCGCGATCGGCGCCCGCTCGCGCACACTCGTCTGGTCGCTGCTCGTGCAGGTCGTGGTGATCATGGTGGTCGGCTCGGTCCTCGCGTTCGGCATGTACGCGGGTGCGATCCAGGGCGTGAAGAACCTCGGTGTCCATCCGGAGGTCGGGCCGGCGGTGATCACCTCGCTGGTGGTCCTGGGCCTGGCCCTGCTCACGTCGCTGGTGGCAATCCGTCGCGTGCTGCGCCTCGATCCGTTGCATGCGACGACCGGCGCGGGGGTGGCACTGTGATCGGCCTGCCCCGCCTCCCGCTGCGCGAACTTCGCCGTCAGCCCAGCCGGTTCATCGTCGCGACCGTGGTGCTCGCGTTCCTGACCACGCTGTTGCTGTTCCTCGGCGGGCTGCTCGACGGCCTCTACCTCGGCTCCACCGGCGCGATCCGTGCGCAGCGCGGTGATGTCATCGTCTACTCGAGCAACGCCCGCGACTCGTTCCTGCGCAGTCGCATCACCGGCGAGACGCGTGCTCAGGTCGCTGCGGTGCCTGGCGTCGACGAGGTCGGCGGCCTCGGGTTCGTGCTGCTCGGCGCTCAGGTCCCCGGGCAGAGCACCCTCGCCGACGTCGCGGTCGCCGGCTACGAACTACCTCCGGTCGGCGTGCCCGAGCCACCGAGGCACGACGGGCAGGGCATCGCCGACAGCCGCCTGGAGGACGAGGGCGTGCACATGGGCGACACGATCCTGGTCGGCCCGGCGGAGACGCCGATCACGATCATCGGGTTCGTCGACGACACCAGCTACCTGTTGCAGGGCTCGGTGTGGGTCAACCTGAGCACGTGGCGGGCCGTGCAGAACGCGAATCGCCCCGACGCCGCGCTCGCCGACGACGTCGTGCAGGCGCTGGTCGTCAAGGGCTCGGCGGTCGAGGGTGGTGGCTCGTTGGCCGCAGCCGTCGACACGGCGACCGCCGGCGCCACCAAGACGCTGACCCGCGACGAGGCAGTGCTCGCGCTGCCGGGCGTGAAGCAGCAGAAGGACACCTTCAACCAGATCATCTACACCACGCTCGCAGTCGTGCTCGCCGTGGTCGGCCTGTTCTTCAGCCTGCTCACGCTCGAGCGGCTCGGTCTCTACGGCGTGTTGAAGGCCATCGGCGCCAGCACCCGTCGTCTGTTCGTCGGTGTCGTGGTCCAAGCGGTGATCGTCGCCGTCATCGCGTTCGCCGTCGGCTCGTTGCTGGCCGTCGGCGCGTCCGCCGCACTGCCCGCGAAGGTGCCGCTGCAACTCGTCCCCAACCGGTTCGTGTTCACGTTCGTCGGTCTGCTCGTCGCAGCGGTCCTGGGCAGCGCGATCTCGCTCCGCCGTGTCACCCGCGTCGACCCCGCTTCCGCGATCGGGACCGCCGCATGAGAAGGGAAACCCGTCCATGACCGTGCTCGACATGCGCGATGTGCGCAAGGTGTACCGCAGTGGCGACGTCGACATCGTCGCCCTCGATCACGCGACCCTGCAGGTGGACCATGGCGAGATCATCGCCCTGCTCGGCCCGTCCGGCTCGGGCAAGACGACGCTGTTGTCGATCGCCGGCGGGCTGCTGACGCCCACCGAGGGGTCGGTCGTCGTCGGCGGTCACGACATCTCGGAGTACAACGCGCAACAGCTGACGGACTTCCGTCGCGAGAACGTCGGCTTCGTCTTCCAGTCCGTGAACCTCGTGCCGTTCCTCACCGCGGAGGAGAACCTGCTGGTCGTCGACGAGCTCGGCGGTGGCAAGGGCGGCAAGGCCGCGAAGGCGCGTGCCCGCCAACTGCTCGACGAACTGGGTCTCGGCGCCCGCTTGCGCAACCTGCCCGCGCAACTCAGCGGTGGTGAGCGTCAGCGGGTGGCGATCGGTCGCGCCCTGTTCAACAACCCGAAGCTGGTCCTGTTCGACGAGCCGACCTCTGCGCTCGACACCAAGATCGGTGCGCAGGTGATGGAGCTGATCCGCAGCGAGATGAAGGCCCGCGACACGGCGGCGATCATCGTCACCCACGACAGCCGGATGACGGAGTACGCAGACCGCACGGTCCGCATCGTCGACGGCCGGCTCGACACCTCGGCGCAGCCGGAAGCCGCCCACGCCTGACGACGGGCTCGCCGCGGCACCGTGATCGCGCGCGCGACGTCATCGGAGGGTTTCGCGCACCCCCTGCGGCACGAAGACCCCCGACGTCGGCGCAGCCGCGGAAGAAATCCGAGCTCGGCCGGAGCTGACCGCCGGCGACCGCCGCTCAGCCGGCCACGAACGCGGCCACGATCGCGTGGACCTCGTCGCCGCTGAGCTCGTCCTGCTCGCACAACGCGTCGGCGAGCGCCAGCAGCGCACGTCGGTGCTCCAGCGTGGTGCATGCCGCCCGGTCGGCAGCGGCGTTCATCAGCTGGTCGGCCTTCTCGCGGGCCCTGTCGTCGTGCAGCACCTTCGCGACCAGGTTGCCGGCGCCACCCATGTGCGCGGCCTCCAGGCTGAGCAGGCTGTCGCTGGCGCCGAGCATGCCGACCAGTTGGGCGGCGATGGTGGTGGCCACCTGCAGGTCGCTGGCGATCCCGCTCGAGGCCTCGCCGAACTCCTGGATCTCCGCCGCCCGCCCGGCCATCGAGATGGCCATCAGATCGTGGGCCTCGCTCGGCGTGCGCAGGTAGCGCTCCTCGATCTCGCCGTGCGCGACCAGGCCCAGCGAACCCGAGCGGCGCAGGATGCTGGCCAGCTTCACGTCGCGGCCGTTGAGCGTGGCCAGCAGTGCGTGCCCGGCCTCGTGGATCGCGACGCGACGCTTCTCGTCGGGGTGGTAGCCCACGTCGTGCGACAGGCCGACTTCGGTGACCATCTGCGCGTTGACGATGTCGGTGTAGGTCATCGCACCACGGCCGGCGCGCAGCGCGACGACGAGTGCTTCGTCCAGCAGCCGTTCGATCCGGACCGGCGTGTAGCCGGCAGTGAGATCGGCCACGAGCGCCGACGACACGGAGGCGTCGTGCCGCTTGCGGTCCAGGTAGTACTCGGCGATCTCGAGACGATCGCTGCGCGGCGGCAGATCGAAGTGGATGCTGCGGTCGAAGCGACCCGGCCGCATCAGCGCAGGGTCGAGGTCGGCGGCGCGGTTCGTGGCCGCCACCAGCAGCACGTTGTCGGTGACCAGTTTCGGACGCGGCAGGTTGCGGCCCTCCGGCAGCAGGCGGTTGAGCGCATCGACGATCTTGCCGACGAACTTCTGCCACGAGGTCGGCAGGTCGAAGCTCTGCATCTGGACGAGCAGTTCGTTGACGATCGCGCCCTCGCGGCCGTTGGACTTGCCCATGCCGGCGCGGGACAGGCCGATCGCGTCGAACTCTTCGATGAAGCCGATCGCCCCACCCTCGCGGCGGGCGGCCTTGCGCAGCGCGCCGAAGAACGAGCGGATCTTGCGGTTCGTCTGCCCGTAGAACATGGACTCGAACTGCGTGGCCGAGATGAACAGGAACGGCACACCGGCCTCGGCGGCGAGTGCCTTTGCGAGGTAGGTCTTGCCCGTACCCGGAGGCCCTTCGAACAGCACGCCGCGACGGGCCGACCCGCCCATGTGCTCGCGGAACTGGCGGTGGTTGAGGAAGATGTTGAGCGTGTCGACGGCCTCGCGCTTGGTGGCCGAGGCGCCGACCACGTCGGCCAGGCGGATGGTGGAGTCCGACGGTCGCAGCGTCGTGTGCGTCGACCGGCCGGCGGCCATCATCGGCACCAGCATGATCGCCAGCATGATGAGCATCATCACGGCGAGCAGGGACAGCTCGGGGCTTTCGCGCACGATCGCCGGCAGGCCCGGGTGCACGGGGTTGCCGAGGATGGCTCGCACGACGACCCACACCAGCGGGCCGCCGAGGACCACGCCCACCTTCCACAGCAGCTTCTTGCGCTGCCGTTCGCGGTGCGCCGTGGCGTCGACCTGGTGCCCCCTGACCACGTCGCCTCGCTGCAGCTGCGAAATATCCATCCGCGAAATATCCATCCGCGAAATATCCATCCGGGGACCCCCTGAGAGAACGTTGCCGGCACGCTAGCACTCATCTCACGCAGCGTGTGCGGCGGCTACTCTGAGCGGTCGCCTGCCGTCGGGTTGCGGAGGTGCTTGACAGTTTCTTGCCACTTGGTCGTCTCGTGGTGGATCACCCCTGGTCAGGAGGCCTGTCGCGGACCTTTGGCACTGTGGGGGGCGAAAAGGTCCCGGACATCGGTGCCGTAGTGCTCTCACGACCGGATGCTTGCGGAGCGCACGATCTGTGTGCGGTCGAATCCCGAGTCGGCCGCCCAGGGAGGACACAGTCATGAAGCGTCGAACGATCGACATCGCCTTTGCAGTTGGCGGCGCGCTATTCAGCGTGCTGCTGCTCGTGTTGGGGCTCGTGCTGAAGAACCAAGCCGACTTCGCCAAGAACTACGTGCACGATCAATTGCTGGCTCAAAAGATCGAGTTCCCCAAGAAGGAGGACCTCAACACCACCAACGGCGAGTCCGAGAAGGCCTGCCTGCTGGAGTTCGCCGGCACGGCGCTCGACAGCGGTAAGAAGGCGGAGTGCTGGGCCAACGACTACATCGGCCTGCACACCGAGCACTCGGCCTCTGGCCTCACCATCTCCGATGGCACCAACTTCGAAGGTGCCACCTTCGACACGCTCGGCGCCTACACGATGGGCAGCCTGCCGGCCGCCGTCGGCAAGGCCCAGGGTGCACTGAGTGCAGCCGTGGCCGCCACCAGCGACTCGAAGGTCACCGAAGCGTCTGACGCTCTCCAGGCCGCCATCAAGGCCGCCGTCGACCCCGCCGTCATCAACGCCCTCAAGGCAGTCGACGAAGCGTCCGGTGACGAGGCCGTTGCCACCGCCAAGGCCGCTCTCGGCAAGGCTGTCGGCAGCACCTGGGACCGTGGCGTCCTCGCCGCCCAGGGTGCACTGGCCAAGGCCGAAGCCACCAGCAGCGACAAGGCAGTCGTCGAAGCGCTGACCGGTGTCGACGTGGCGAACGCCGACCTCAAGGCCGTCAACGGGCTGCGCACCACCATGCAGACCGGCGAGACCCTCCGTGGTCTGCTGCTCACCACCTACGGCTTCAGCATCTTCGGTGACCGCGCCGACCTGGCAGCAACGATCTGCTACCTGGCCTTCGCCCTCCTGCTGCTGCTCTCGATCGCCGGCTTCGCCCACGCCTTCCTCTCGAAGAAGGCCGACGACAAGATCCTGGCCGTCGAGCACAAGCCCGCCGAATGATCCTCGGCTGATCAACTCACTTCACAGGAAGGGCCCCCGCTCCGGCGGGGGCCCTTCCGCGTTCCAGCGCGCAGCCACGAGCCGGCCATCCTCAGGTTGTCGGTCGCCGTCGCGCGCGGCGCGTCAGTCGTCGGCGGCCGGGCGGCGCCGGGTCTGCTTGCGCTCGGCAGTCACCCGTTTCTCCTGCAGCCGGGCCTCGCGGGCGCCGCGGCTGGGCTTGGTGCGCGCTCGCGGCGGCGGGGGCGGGGCCGCGGCCGCGTCGAACCGCTCCATCGCCTGTTGCCAAGCGAGCTGGCGGTTGCGCCACTGCGACCGTGAACCGGCGGACGTGGCACTGACCACCGGCCCGACCGCCGCCTCGACGCGTGCGACCACGACGTCCGGCAGGCCGGTGCGGGCGACCTCGATCGACACGGTGACGGCGGTGTCGGAGGTGTTGGCGTGCTGGCCGCCCGGCCCGCCGCTGCGGGTGGCGAGCCACGACACTGCGTCCGCGGCCAGCCTGCGGCCCCTGGGGGTCACGTACACGCCGTCGACGGGCTCGAACGGGGTGGTGGCCATCGCAAGCGTTCCTGCTCGGTCAGTCGTCCTGCTGCATGGTGGCCCACAGGCCGTGCTCATGCAGGCGGAACACGTCGATCTCGGCCTTCTCGCGAGCGCCGCTGCTGACGACTGCGCGACCCTTTTCGTGCACGTCGAGCATCAGCGACGTCGCCTTGTCCAGGCTGTAGCCGAACACCTTCTGGAACACGAACGTGACGTAGCTCATCAGGTTGATCGGGTCGTTCCACACCAGCACGATCCACGGACGGTCGTTGGCGAGCGACTCGTCGATGTCGGGCCGGTCGATGACGACCGGTGCGGTGGAGGGCGGCATGGCGCCCAGTCTGCCGGATCGAACACGGTGCACGACGGCGGAATCCGGCCGGCCGCGGGCATGTCCCGGGCATGCGGAGTGGCTGGTCTCGAAATCGCGCCCCTACGATGGGCGACCTATGGCAGTCGGCTCGCGGCCTCTCGTTCCCTCCCGGATGGCACCCGGCGGGGTGGCGCACGGCTCGCGCCGCATCGCCACCACCAAGGTTGGCGGCTACATCGCGCTCACCAAGCCGCGCATCATCGAGTTGCTGCTGATCACCACCGTGCCCACGATGGTGCTGGCGCAGGGCGGTTGGCCGCGCACCACGCTCGTCCTGATCACGCTCCTCGGCGGTACCCTCGCAGCCGGTGGCGCCAACGCGATCAACATGGTGGTCGACCGCGACATCGACAAGCTCATGCCGCGCACCCAGGGCCGCCCGCTCGTCACCGGCCTGCTGCAGCCCCGTCAGGCCATGGTGTTCGCCATCGCACTGGAGATCGCCGCGTTTGCGGTGCTGTGGGCCTGGGCCAACTTCCTCTCCGCCGTGCTCGCGCTCTCCGCCACGCTGTTCTACGTGTTCGTGTACACGCTGTGGCTGAAGCGCACCAGCACCCAGAACATCGTCATCGGTGGCGCCGCCGGGGCAGTGCCCGTGCTCGTCGGCTGGTCGGCCGTGCAGAACAACGTCGCGTGGGCGCCGGTGGTGCTGTTCGTCGTGATGTTCCTCTGGACGCCGCCGCACTTCTGGGCGCTGGCCATCCGCTACGCGGACGACTACCGGGCGGCCAACGTGCCGATGCTCCCGGCCGTCGCCACCATGCAGGTCACCGTGCACAAGATGGTGCTGTACACGGCGATGATGGTCATCGGCACGCTCGTGCTGTGGCCGGTCGGCCACCTCGGCCCGATCTACGGCATTCCGGCGATCCTGCTGGGTGCATTGTTCCTCTGGGGCACCATCGACCTGGGCAAGAACCCCACCCCACAGCGCTCGATGCGGGTGTTCGGCTACTCGATCACCTACGTCACCTTGCTGTTCGCGGCCCTCACCATCGACGTCCTCGTGCGTCGTCCGCACTGAGGATTTCCGTTCGCCATGGTCCCTGGGGATAGTCTCCCAGCAGCAACCAAGTTCGATCTGCCACCCTTGGGTCCTGCGCGTCGCGCGCCCGACACGAAACGAGTTCGTCGCCTATGACCACCATCGAGAATCACACCGACACCGGCGAGAGCTGGGGTGTTGCGGGCACAGGGCTTGAATCTGTCGCGGACTGGGTTTCCTCCACCGACCACAAGCGAATCGGCCGCATGTTTCTGTTCGGCGCCACCCTGGCCTTCCTGGGTACCGCCGTCATCGGGATCCTGCTGGGCATCGAGCGCATCTCGCCCGACCTGGACTTCCTGAACGTCAACTCGCAGACCCAGCTGTTCTCGCTGGAGCGCTTCGGGTTCACCTATCTCGTGCTCGTGCCCGCCGTCCTCGGCATCGCATTGGCGATCGTGCCGCTGCAGGTCGGCTCGCGTTCGCTGGCGCTCGCCCGGCTGGCTTCCGCCGGCTTCTGGGCATGGGTGCTCGGTGCCGTGCTGGCCGTGTTCTCGCTGGTCAACAACGGTGGCCCCGGCGGCGGCAACGCCCGCTTCGTGGACCTGTTCACGCTGTCCACCGCCTTGATCCTCGCCGGTGTCCTCGCCGGTGTGGTGTCCCTGGCGACCACGATCCTCACCACGCGGGCCCCCGGCATGAACATGAAGCGGGTCCCGTTCTTCACCTGGTCGGTGCTGGTGTCGTCGCTGGGCCTGCTCGTCGCACTGCCGGTCGTCATCGGTGATCTGCTGTACGTGTTCGTCGGCCACCGCTACATCGACCCGGCCAGCACGATCACCAACGCCCTCGCCGGCAACCGCCGCCTGGCCGAGTACGCCGGGTTCGGCTTCACCCAGCCGACCACCCTGCTGTTCGTGATCCCGGTGCTCGGCCTGCTGGCCGACGTCGTCGCCACCGCCAGCGGCAAGCGCCTGCAGCCCCGTGGTGGCATCTTCGCCGGCATCGCCCTGATGCTGGTCGCCGTCTTCGCTGCCGTGGTGCAGTGGCCGGTCACGATCCGCAGCCCGTTCAAGGACCTGTCCGGCAGCGAGAAGCTCAACGACGTGCTCCCGTTCCTGCTGGTCCACGGTGCGCCGCTGCTGGGCTGCTTCCTGGCGTTCGCCTTCGCCGGCCAGGCGCTGGTCAAGAGCCGCAAGATCACCGCCCCGGTGCTGTTCGCCCTGCTGGCCTCGTTCCTGGTGCTCAGCTCCTTCGTCGACAGTGCACTGTTGCACATCTCCGATGCGGGCCTCGCCGGTACCACCTTCGAGGAAGGCACCTGGCTCGCCGTGGTCTTCGCCGGCGTGATGGCGGCGATGGGTGGCTACACCTACTGGAGCCCGAAGTGGACCGGGAAGGCGCTGCCCGCCAAGTCCGTGCTGCCGCTGGCGCTCGTCGCGTTCATCGGTGCCGAGCTCGCCTCGCTGTCGCTGATGATCGCCGGTTTCGCCGACCAGCCCGGCGCCGTGTTCGGCTCCGTGGTCAAGAACACCGACGAAGCGATCACCAAGTTCCACTACAGCGGTCCGATGGGCCTCTGGAACACGCTGAACACGGTCGGCATCGGCCTGGTCGCGCTGACGGTGCTCGCCTTCGTGGCGCTCGCAGTGCTGTCCCTGCGCAGCACGACGGTCGGCGACGACCCGTGGGACGGCCAGACCCTGGAGTGGGCCACCGCTTCACCGGCCCCGGCCACCAACTTCGCCGACATCCACATCGTGAAGTCGGCGGAACCGCTGCTCGACCTCAAGCCTTCGAACCGGAGTGACGCCTGATGCACGCACTACCCTCCGCCGCTGCCCCGGCCCCGCGCCGGCAGGTCTTCGTCGGTACTGCCCTGGCCTGTGCGGCCGGTGCCGCACTGCTCGGCGGCATGCTCGCCATGTGGTTGCGGTTCCGCGACACCGCCATCCACAGCGACGCTGGTCGCTGGGTGCCCAAGGGCGTCGCGATCCCCGGCGTGGCGTCGAACGTCATGCTGCTGGCGTTCATCCCGATCTGCGTGTTCGCCCAGTGGGCGGTGTACAGCGCCAAGCGCAACGACAGTCCGCACACCGGCCTGGCGCTGGCGCTGACCGGCCTGTTGGGCCTCATGTTCATCAACGCTCAGGCGTACATCTACCACTCGATGAAGATGGCTGCGAACGGCGGCTTGTACGAGACGATGTTCTACACCGTCACGGGTGTGATGGTCGCGCTGGTGATCGTCGGTGTCGCGTTCAGCGCGATCACCGCCTTCCGCTATCTCGGCGGGCGCACGACCGACCGTGAGGTCGTCTCGGCGCACGCGCTGTACTGGTATTTCCTGAGCGCCGCATACGTGATGCTCTGGTTCGTGGTCTACGTGACGAAGTAACGGAGCGCCAATGTTCACCACCGGTTCCAAACTGTTCTTCGGGGGCACAGCCTTCGCGACGGTCGGCGCGATCATCTTCGCGGCCACCAGCGGCGGCCCCACGGGCCTGATGGGCACCATCGGCCTCGTGTCGCTGGCGATCATCTTCGCCTTCCTCGCCGGCATCAACTTCTCCAACCGAGACGGCAATGTGCCGAGCATGGAGCAGGGCGTGGAGTACACCTCCGGCGCTGCCCAGCAGCCCGTCGGCCGCAGCTTCTGGCCGCTGGTCGCCGCCCTTTCGGTCGCCGGTCTGATCGTCGGTGCGGTCAGCAAGCCCGTCGTGTTCAAGGTGTCGGTCGTGCTGCTGCTCGCCGCCATCGTGGAATGGATGGTGCAGGGCTGGGCCGAGCGCGCCAGCGCCGACGGCCGGTACAACGCCTCCGTGCGCCGGCGCCTGCTGCAGCCGCTGGAGTTCCCGATCCTCGGGGCCATCGGCCTCGTGGCGATCGTGTACTCGTTCTCACGGATCATGCTGCACATCAACAAGGACGCAGGGAAGCTCATCTTCGGCATCCTCGGTGTGCTCGTGGTCGGTGGCGGGTTCCTGTTCGCCACGAAGCGCCAGTCCAGCCGCACCACGATCCTCGGCATCAGCGCCGTGGCCCTCCTGGGCCTGACCGGCGCCGGCGTGGCGTCCGCCATCAGCGGGCAGCGCACCATCGAGCCGCACCCGACGACGGTGTCCGACCCGGCCGTCTGTCTCGATGCCACGGCACCGGCCGAGGTCGACGACAAGGCCGCCCAGGACGTGTCCGCCAAGAGCAGCGTCCAGGCCAACATCTACCTGCAGTCCAACGGTGTCGTCATCGCCCGCGTCAACGGCTACACGGGCAAGGACGACAACTTCAGCAAGATCACCGTGCCGCACGGGGTCACGTACCGACTGCTGTTCCACAACGACTTCAAGGTGTCGCACCGGCTGACCGCCCGTCTCGGGACCTTCGGTGGCGCAGAGAGCGTTCTGTGCACCACCGAGGTGCACACCGGCAAGGAAGCGTTCCTCGAGTTCAAGATCCCGCGGACCAACGCGGCGAGCACCACACCGCTCGTGCTGATGATCCCCGGGATGGCCGGCCAGGAAATCCAGATCATCGTTCCCTGACCGCTGGCGGTCCCGCACCGTCTCTCCGACAGCCTCGTTCACACGCCCGCCGGCACGGCGGGCGTGTGGCGCGTTCTGGGTCTGGTTGCGCGAAATGCAGTGCTGTCAAGGGGCAGCGAACGCTGAGAACTGGCAGGAGCTGAAGGCGGCCGTGTAGCCTCCCATCCGTGTTCGCCCAACTCTGTACTCGTCGACGCGTCGCTGCTGTCGTGCTGCTCGGCACACTGCTGACCGGCTGCGCAAAGAACGCACCGCAAGACACCTTCCAGCCGGCGGGGCCCAACGCCCGCAGCATCGACACCCTGCAGCGCGGCCTGTTCTACGCCGCCGGCGCCGTCGGGCTGATCGTGTTCGCCGCAGTCGGCTACGCGGTCCTCAAGTTCAGGGATCGCGGCCAAGACATCCCCGAGCAGTCGCACGGCAACCCCAAGCTCGAGATCGCGTTGACGATCCTGCCGGCACTCATCCTCGTCGGCGTCGCTGTGCCGACGGTGGCCGAGGTGTTCAAGCTGGACAAGAAGGACAACGAGTGCGTCGTCAACGTCACCGGCCAGCAGTGGTGGTGGGAGTACGACTACAGCGGCGTCTGCGGCGGCGTGGAGATCACGACCCCGATCGTGACCGCCGGCGAGCTGGTCATCCCGGCCAACACGCCGGTGCTGCTGCGCATCACCAGCCGCGACGTCATCCACAGCTTCTGGATCCCGCGGCTCAACGGCAAGCGCGACGCCGTCCCCGGCCGCCTGCACACCCTGCGCATGCAGGCCGACAAGCCCGGTCTCTACACCGGTCAGTGCACGGAGTTCTGCGGCCTCAGCCACGCTCGCATGCGCCAGGCTGCGGTGGCGCTCAACCACGACGACTTCGCCGCCTGGGTTGCGAATCAGTCCGCCGAGTACACCAAGCCGGAGCCCGGCTCGCTGGCCGCCGAGGGTGAGACCACGTTCGTCGCCCAGTGCAGCAAGTGCCACCAGATCAACGGCCTCACCCAGGCCGGCACCGACGCCGACGGCAATGCGGTCGACACCCCGGTGCTCGCCCAGCCCGACCTCTACGAGGTCTCCGGCGCCGCACCCAACCTGAGCAAGCTGATGACCCGCACGGCGTTCGCCGGCTGGACGTTCGACCTGATCAGCGATGCGTGCCGTGAGAAGCTCTGGAAGGAGCCCTCGGCCACGTTCGGCACGGTCTACCTCCAGGGCATCTGGATGTACACCGACGCCAACGCCACCAGCCCGGCGTGCTTCAACGAGACGAACCTCGCCGCGTGGCTGCGCAACCCGCCGGCCATGAAGCCGATGTACGTCGACCCCACCAAGCTGGACCCCACCGGCGGCCGTTACCGCGGCATGCCGAACCTGCACCTCACCGAGGCGCAGATCAACCAGCTCATCGCCTACCTGCTCGAGCGGAAGTAAAGGGAGCTCACCGAGATGGCAATCATCGAACGACCCGCCCCGGCAGTCCCCACGTTCGTGGGTGCACCGTCCGGCGTCGCACCAGCCGTGGTGACCCCCACGTCGACCTTCGGCGCCTTCAAGCGCCCGGTGAGCACCACCGGCTGGAAGTCGTGGCTGTTCAGCGTCGATCACAAGAAGATCGGCATCATGTACGGCGTCGTCGCGCTGTTCTTCTTCCTGGTCGGCGGCCTCGAGGCGCTGCTCATCCGGTTGCAGCTGGCTGCTCCGGACAACACGGTGCTCAGCGCCGGCCTGTACAACGAGATGTTCACGATGCACGCCACCACCATGGTGTTCCTGTTCGTGATGCCGATGGCCGCCGCC
>Ga0209023_10005992_pt1 | contig 13024 bp, 9 predicted proteins | sample LakOneMetagenome_FD_187468 | JGI IMG/M metagenome (GOLD analysis project Ga0209023, IMG submission 187468) | Freshwater and sediment microbial communities from Lake Erie, Canada (SPAdes) (version 2) | ecosystem: Environmental > Aquatic > Freshwater > Lentic | place: Lake Erie, Canada | collected... | reverse complement strand
GTCGACGATGCGGGTGGCCGAGGCGCTGATCCGCTCCATGGTGTCGCCCACGCGGGTGACGGCCTGGCCGCCGCTGCCCGCCACACTGGAGGCCGCCATCACCATGCCGTCGGCGCGCTCGGCGCTCTCGAGGTTCTGGCCGGCGCTTGCCGCGATCTGGGCCAGGCTGCTGGCGGTCTGCTCCAGGCTCGCCGCCTGGGCTTCGGTGCGGCTGGCCAGGTCGCCGTTGCCGGCCGCGATCTCGCGCGTCGCATGTTCGATCGAAGCCACGTTGCGGCGCACGTCGCCGACGATGGCGGTCAGGTTGACGTTCAGCTGGCGCAGCGCCAGCTGCAGGCGGCCGATCTCGTCGTCGCTTCCCGGCTGGCAGGGATGGGACAGGTCGCCGCCGGCCAGCGCGTAGACCGCGCCGGTCGCCTCGCGCAGGGGACGCGCGATGCTGCGATGCAGTTCGGCCCAGGCGGCGAGCGTCCCGGCCACGCCGAACGCGGCCAGCAGTTGCCAGGCATGGCCGTCGGCCGCCACGCCCAGCGCCGCCATCAGGACCGACTGGCCGGCCATCATGATCCCCAGGCGCTTCGAGAGCGGCAGGCGGCGCAGGCCCGCGACGCGGGCGCGCCAGCCGCTGCGCACGGCGCTGCCGCGCTGGATCGCCAGGCCCCTGGCCTCGCCGGCGCGGAATTTACGGTACAGCTCGCTGGCCGCCTTGACCTGTTCGCGGGTAGGCGCGGTGCGCACCGACATGAAGCCGGTAACGTGACCGCCTTCCTTGACCGGCACGACGTTCGCGACCACCCAGTAGAAGTCGCCGTTCTTGCGGCGGTTCTTGACCAGGCCGGTCCAGGGTTCGCCCGCCTGCAGGGTCGCCCATAGGTCGGCAAAGGCTTCCGGCGGCATGTCCGGGTGGCGCACGATATTGTGCGCCTTGCCGATCAGCTCGGCTTCCTCGAAACCGCTGACTTCGACGAAGCTCGGGTTTACATAGATGATGCGGCCCTTGGTATCCGTCTTCGAGACGATGGACTGGCCTTCCTTCAACACGTATTCGATGCCGGTGACCGGCAGATTGTTTCGCACAACACACTCCTTGTTGCCCATGGGCAAAATTCCAGCGGCCGATTATACGAGGGAGGGAGTGTGAAATTTTTGATGTGGATCAAAAATTGAATGGAATGTGCCGACAAGTGGTTGATTTACATCATTGTTGTTTCGGGTAATCTGTGCGCCATGGACAATATGACACACTCCCTCGTCGGTCTCGCCCTGGGCGAACTGGTCGACCGCGCCCTGCCCCCTGCCCTGGAACCGGTCCGCGCCCGCATCCGCCGCCGCGTCCTGCTGGCCACCGGCCTGTTGGCCAGCAATTTCCCCGATCTCGACCTGGTACTGACGCCCCTGCTGCCCGCGCCGCTCGGCTACCTGATCCACCACCGCGGCCATACCCACACCCTGCTCTACGCCCTGCCCCAGGTGGCGCTGCTGCTGGCCCTGCTGTGGCTGCTGTGGCCCGGCGCGCGCCGCCTCCTGCAGGGAGACCGCCAGGCCCGCCGCGCGGCGGTCGGCACCGCCCTGCTCGGCATGGCGCTGCACCTGGGCTTCGACGGCCTCAACGTCTACGGCGTGCATCCCTTCCACCCCTTCGACTCGCGCTGGCTGTACGGTGACCTGGTCTTCATTGTCGAACCGGTGTTCTGGACCGCGCTCGGGGTGGCCCTGGCCCTGCTCGCCGGCCCGCGCCTGCGCCGGCTGCTGCTGGCCTTCTTCGCCGCCATGCCCGTCCTGTTCACCTGGCTCGGCTTCCTGCAGTGGGGCTCGCTCGCCGGTCTCGCGGCGATTGGCCTGTTTGTGGTCGCCGCGCATCGCCGCATCGGGGAGCGCGCCGGCCTCGTGACGGCTCTGATGCTGTGCCTCGGCTTCGTCGGCGTGCAGGGCGTGGCCGGCCAGATGGCGCGCGCGGAAGTACGCGCCGCGCTGGCCCAGGCGGCGCCGGGGTCGCGCGTGCTCGACATCCCGCTGTCCTCCTTCCCGGCCAATCCGCTGTGCTGGTCCTTCGCCACTGTGAGCGAAGACGCGTCAGCCGGCAGCTACGGCGTGCGCGTCGGTGTGCTCAGCCTGGCGCCCGGCCTGAGCCCGGTGTCGGCTTGCCCGGCGCGCTTCGGCGGCGTGGCGGGCAGTGAAGAAACCGCCCTGGCCTGGAAGTTCAGCGAAACGCGCAGCCTGGCCGAATTCCGTGCCCTGCAGCGTAACAACTGCCACTTCGACGCCTGGCTGCGCTTCGCGCGCGTGCCCTCGCTGGCGCAGGGCACCGCGACCGACATCCGCTTCGGCGCGCCGGACCAGCCGAACTTCTCTACCTTGCCCTATGCCGAGCGCCAGGGCGCGCCCTGCCCTGCGCCGCTGGCGGGCTGGGGCTATCCGCGCGCGGATCTCCTCGGCTGGGAGCGGGCGCCGGGGTGGAGCCGGTAGGCCGATGGCGCGGCAGGGGCTATACTGCCGCCATGGATCCCGACCTGCCCCTGCCCGACACCTCCTGCTACTGCTCCTCGCTGCGCCAGGCCTCGCGCTACGTGACCTCCTTCTACGACCAGATGCTGTCCGGCTCCGGCCTGCGCGTCACCCAGTTCGCGATCCTGTCGCGCCTGCGCGCCCGCGCGGCCACCGTCAGCCGCCTGGCCCAGGGCATGGTGATGGACCGCACCACCCTCGCGCGCAACCTGCAGCCTCTGGTGCGCGCCGGGCTGGTGGCGGTGCGGCCAAGCGAACAGGACCGGCGTGAGCGGGTGGTCGAGCTCACTGCGGCCGGGCGCGCCAAGGTGGAAGAGATCCTGCCGGCCTGGCGGCGCGCCCAGGCGCGCTTCGACGAGCAGTTCGGCGCCGAGCGCGGGGCCGAACTCCTGGCCACCATGCGCGCCGTGGTCGACAGCGGCCTGCACGCGCCCGGCGAGCTGCCCGCAAGCCAGGACTGAAGCGCGCTTCAGCGCGCGGCGCCGTCGATGCCGAGGGCCGCGAGCGCCTGCCGCAGCGCCGTCTCGGTGCTGGCGATGGCCTGCTCCAGCGAGAAGCCGAACTGGAAGCGGTAGTAATGCCAGGAACTGGCCGACAAGTGGTAGCAGATATTCGCCACCGCGACGCGCCGGGCTTCCACCGCGCTGCCGGGCGCGGCCGCATCAAGCAGCTTGGCTACCGCCTTCCAGCGCGCAGACGCCTGCAGCGCCCGCGCCCGGTCGACCAGGTCGGTATGCAGCAGCGCCCGCGTGAGTTCGGCGCGCGCCTCGAAGGCGCCGTACAGGGCCGCGGGCGCTTCCAGCAGGGCCGGCAGGGAAGCGGGCGGACCCGGCACCGCCATCTCCGCCAGCAGCTGGGCGGCCACCGCATCGAGCAGCGCCTCGCGCGAGGGGAAATAACGGAACACCGTACGTTCGGACATGCCGGCCTGCTGGGCCACGGCGCGCACCGTGAGCGCGCTGACCGAGGCCGTGCGCAGCAGCGCATAGGCGGACTCCATGATGAGCTGGCGCGTCAGGTCGTTGCGTTTCTCGGATAAAGTGGCGGGCTTGCTCATGGAGGTTGGCATTCTCGAAGACAGTTTGTCGCAGTGTATGACAAACGCGCTCCGCGGGCAATCGCCTCTCCCTCCTCAGCCGACGCCGCGCGGCATGCCCGCCAGCCGTCCCAGCAGCGCATCGATCTCGTCCAGGCCGGCCGGCTTGGTGAGGTGGGCGTCGAAGCCGGCGGCGCGCGCTTCGCTGCGGTCGTGCTCGGCGCCCCAGCCGGTGTGGGCGGCCAGCACGGCCCCGGCCAGGTGCGGCAGCGTGCGCACCGCGCGCGCCACCTCGTAGCCGGACAGGCCCGGCATGCCGATGTCGAGGATCAGGAGCGCGAACTGTCCGGCGCGCGCCAGCGCGAGCGCCTCGGCGCCGTCGTGCGCCAGCGTCACCCGGTGGCCGCGCGCCGCCAGGACCGCCGCCAGCATGGTGGCCGCGTCGACGTTGTCGTCCGCCACCAGGATGGGCAGGCCGCCGCCCGGCTGCGGGGCGGCGCCGCGCCCGGCCGGCCGTTCGACCGGCGCCGTCAGCAGGTTCGCCAGCGGCAGGCGCAGGGTGAAGGTGCTGCCCTGGCCGACGCCGGCGCTGCTGGCCTCGACCGTCCCGCCGTGCATCTGCACCAGGCTGCGCACCAGCGCGAGGCCGATGCCCAGGCCGCCCTGCGCGCGGCCGATGTTCTGCGAGACCTGGCTGAACATCTCGAACACGTTCTCGAGCGCATCCGGCGGAATCCCGATGCCGCTGTCGCGCACCGTGACCAGCGCGTGGCCGCCCTCGCGCCGCGCCCGCAGGGCGATGCTGCCGCCGCCCGGCGTGTACTTGCAGGCATTGGTGAGCAGGTTGGCCAGCACCTGCGCCAGCCGGGTCGGGTCGGCGTCCAGCCACAGGGTGTCGTCCGGCAGCTCGACCGACAGCAGGTGCCCGGCCGCCTGCACCATCGGCGCCACGCCCTCGATGGCGGTGGTGACGACGCTGCGCAGCGCCACCCGCTGGCGCTTGAGTTCGATCTTGCCGCTGTCGATGCGCGCGATGTCCATCAGGTCGTCGATCAAGTGCACCATCTGGCGCAGCTGGCGGTCCATCATGGCGCGCGCGCGGGCCAGCGCCTCGGCGCCCGCGCCCGGCAGCTGCATCAGGTCCAGGCCGGCGCGCAGCGGCGCCAGCGGATTGCGCAGCTCGTGCGCGAGCGTGGCCAGGAAGCGGGTCTTGCGCTGGTTCGCGTCCAGCAGGTCGACGGTGGCCTGGCGCAGGCGCTCCTCGGCCAGCTTGCGCTCGGTGATGTTGCGGCTGACCGTGGCATAGCCTTCCGGCTCCCCGGCCGCATCGCGGATGACGTAGACGGTGTAGATGATCCAGACCGGCTGGCTGCTGCGGAAGTGGCGGATCCGGATCTCGGTCTCGGCATGCCCTTCGCGCGCCACGCGCGGCAGGAATTCGTCGCGGATGAAGGCGCGGTCTTCGGGGTGGAAGAAGTCCTGGACCGGCGTGGCCAGGGCCTCTTCCAGCGATCCTGCGCCCACCAGGCGCACCGCGGCTTGGTTCAGGAAGAAGGGCTTCAGGTCGAGGCCGGCCATGCCGATGAAGTCCTCGCTGCGCTCGGCCAGCGAGACGAAGCGCTGGCGGTCCATTTCGGCCTGGCGGCGGTCGTGGATGTCGGTGGTGGTGCCGACCCACTCGCGGATCGCTCCGTCCTGGCCGACGATGGGCACGGCGCGCGCCGCGGTCCAGCGCCAGGCGCCGCCGGCCGCGCGCACGCGCTGCTCGGCCTCGTACACGCGGCCCTCGGCCACGCAGCGGCGCCAGTGGGCCAGCGAGGCCGCGCGGTCGTCGGGATGGACCGCGTCGGCCCAGCCGAAGCCCTTCCACTCGTCGTAGCTCTGGCCGGTGAAGGCGCGCCAGGTCGGCGAATCCTCTTCCATCGCCCCGCTCGGTCCGCAGTGCCAGACCACCTGGGTCGAGGCCACGATCAGCGAGCGGAAGCGCTCCTCATTGCGGCGGATCGTTTCTTCCGACGCCAGGCGCTCGGTGACGTCGCGCGTGGTGCCCGCCACCGCCTCGACCTCGCCGTCGGGACCGATCACCGGCACGAAGATGTACTCGTACATGCGGCGTCCGAAGGTGCCGTCGAAGGGCACGATGCCCTTGATCGGCGCCTTCGTGGCCCTGACCTGCTCGATCTCGCGGCCGTGCATCTCGGCGTGCCAGGGCTCGTAGCCGAGCTCCAGGCAATTCTTGCCGATGGCCTCCTCCCAGCTCTTGCCCCACATCTGCAGCAGCACCTCGTTGGCATAGGTGAAGCGGTGCTCGAGGTCGAAGACATAGGCCAGGTCGGGCGTGTTCGAGAGAAAGGTCTCGTACAGGCGGCGGCGCTGCTCGGACTGGCGGCTCACCTCTTCAAGCTCGCGCTCGGCCTGGCGCAGGCGGGAGATGTCGCGGTACAGCACCGCGATGCCGTCCTCGTAGGGATAGGCGTGCACGCTGAACCACTCCATCCGGCCGTCGCGCTCGTAGGCGACCGGCGCGTCCAGCGGCACGCGCTCGCGCATCACGCGCTGGTACAGGCGGCCGGCCGGCATCGATTCGGAGCCGGGCCAGGCTTCCCAGTGGGTACGGCCGACGATCTCGGCGACGGGACGTCCGTCCATGGCCAGGCCGGCGGCGTTGATCTGCAGGATGCGGAAGTCGCGGTCCATCAGCACGAAGCCATCCTGCAGGGTCTGCAGGATGCGGTGGCTGCGTTCCTGCTCGCGCTGCAGCTGGGCGCGGGTGCGCTCGCGCTCGACCAGCGGCGCGATATGGCGCGCATAAATGTCGGTGAGCTGCATCTCGCGCTCCGAGGGCAGGCGCGCCTGGCCGAAGTACACGCTGATCACGCCCAGCGGCGCGCCGTCGGCGGCGAAGAAGGGTGTGCTGTACAGCGAGCGGATGCCCTGCGCATTGGCGAAGCCGCGGTAGGCCACGTACAGCGGGTCGGTGGCGGTATCGGCCACCACCACGCGCCGCCCTTCGCTATAGGCCAGGCCGCAGGCGCCGGCTCCCGGCGCCACGCAGGCCAGCGCCGCCAGCCCGTCCGCGTCGATGCCCTGGCTGGCCTGGGTCACCAGGCCGCCGCGCACCGGGTCGAACAGCGACACCACGCCCTGGTGGGCGCCGTGCAGCGCCGTCACGGTGCGCAGCACGATGTCGAACTGCTCGGCCAGCGAGGCGGTGTCGAGCAGCCGGGCGCTCATCGCATGCAGGCGCTGCCAGTCCTCCAGCTGGCGCGCCAGCTCGCCCTCGGTCAGCGCCAGCGCGCTGTCGCTGCGCCCCTTGGCCGCCGCCAGCTCGGCCTCGGCGCGCCGGCGCTCCGCCACCTCCTGCTCGAGGCGTTCGTTCAGGGCCTGCAAGGCCAAGCGGTTCAGGTGGTCCTCGGTGACGTCGTTGCACACCACCAGCACCCCGCGCACGCCCTCCTCGTCCGCGATCGGGCTGTAGCCGTAGGTCCACCAGACGTCCTGCAGCCTGCCCTGGCGCGTCAGGGGCAGCAGCCGGCGCTCGTGCCAGGTCGCGGCGCCGCCCGCCATGATGGCCTCGACTTCGGGTCCGATGACCGCCCAGGCTTCGCGCCAGCACTCGCGGCCGCACTGGCCCAGCGCCGCGGGGTGGCGCGCGTCGTCGAGGGTGGCGCGGTAGGCGTCGTTATAGAACTGGACCAGCTCCGGCCCCCAGAACACGAACATCGGATGGTGGGTGCTGAGCAGGAGGCGCAGGGTGTTCTTCAGCGCCAGCGGCCAGCCCTCCGGGGCGCCCAGCGCGGTGGCGCGCCAGTCGCGCCCGCGCATCAGCGCGCCCATCTCGCCGCCGCCGGACAGGAAGGACGGGGGCGCGGACATCGTGTTGTCGCATTCGGCAGATAGCATTGACGGGGACGCTTCGTAGGGATGTGGCCGAAAGTATAACCGCGCCCGTCGGCACGCTTGCGTTCTCTAGGGAAAAATTCCCACGCTTCGCCGGGCAAGACAGTAACCGGTAGAAACGAATGTTTCGCCCGTTACGGTTTGGAACAATTTCGAATCGTGCATATGCTCAGCCGGGATTACGATTTATTCATGAACTTCAGCTTCTCTACCCCACACAAAGGTGCCTGCCTGGTCAAGCTCTGGGCCAGCGGGCGTTACGGTTTTTCGCTGCCGAAGAAGGTCGAGATCACCGGTCCCGACGGCGTCACCGCGACTTTCGTCCACCACAGCCGGAAAGTTGGTCTCAGGTCCGAACTCACCAACCGCACGCTGGTCAGAATCGCTATCGCCCAGTACCTGATGGCGGCGGGCGGCCTGCCCGGGGAGCGCGAGATCGACGACGCGGTGGCGCCCTTCCCCGGCACGCTCACGCAGATCCGGCCCTTTGCGCCGCCGCCTCCTCCGCCACGGGTGCGGCCTTCGCGCATCATGCCGCGCTCGGCTGCGGGCGCGGGCGCGGACGGGCGCCGCGTCGAGGAAGCGGCTTGAACGAGGAAACAACAAGGTAATCGAGCAGCACGACAACACGCGACACGAGGATAATCATGCGAATCACCTTCACTCCAGGCCAGGTGGCCATGCTGATCGAGCGCGCCGAACGCCAGCTCGAACAGATCGTCACCGATTCGGTGCGCCAGGGGGGCCCCGGGCGCAATATCGCGCGTTCGGCCCACCACGCCTTGCACGAGACCGTGGTGACCCTGATCCGTCTCTACCGCGAACAGGTCGAAGGCGGCGCCCCGGTCGCCACCCGCATCGCGCGCGCCTATGCCAAGGGCACCGACGCGCAGTCGGGCGCGCCGACCATCGCCTGCGTGCGCACGATCCAGTCGCTGGTGCGCGACGAGCGCGCGGCGCAGGCCGCCAGCGCGCCGGCGCCCGCGCCCGGCCACTTGAGCGGCGCGCCGGTCTAGCGCATCAGCCGGCGCTGCCGACTGTCTGGACTGCGCGCGCCCGCGTGCTGCCGCCGACGCCCACCGCGGTGGCGATCGCCAGCGCCTGGAACAGCGCGACGCCGGCGAACACCCAGCCCGGCTGCCCCGCATCCATCACCAGGCCGAACAGCAGCGGGCCGATCGCCAGCCCGCTGTCCAGGCCCGAGTACACGACGCCGTAGACGCGGCCGGTGGCCCCGCTGGGGGCGGCGGCGCGGATCATCAGGTCGCGCGAGGGGCCGGCCACGCCCGAGCACAGGCCGATCAGGCCCATCAGCGGCAAGGCCATCCAGGACGGGCCCGCGCCCGCCGCCAGCACAAGCGCCAGCAGCGCCGCTGCCGAAAAGGCCAGGGCCACGATGCGGTCATGGTGTTTCGAGCCCGCGCCGACGAAGCCGCCGGCCACCATGCCCAGGGCCGAGGCCAGCATGTAGGCGGTATACGAACCCGTCGCGAGCGCATGCGAGATGCCGTACAGGGACTCCAGGCTGATCGTCGCGAAGCTCTGGATGCCGCCCAGCGCGACCGCCGTCAGCAGGAAGAAGCCGAAGCACAGCCACACCGCGCGCAGCTTCACGAAGGACAGCGCGCCGCCCTGCGCGCCTCCGGCCTGGCGCACGATCGGGTCCGCATACAGCGCCTGGCGGTTCAGCACCAGCAGGAGCAGCACGAGCATCGGCAGCGCCGCGGCCGACAGCAGGGCCGCGCGCCAGCCATGGCTGGCCGCGATCGTCGCCAGGAACAGGGGCGAGGCGGCCCAGCCGATATTGCCGCTGATGCCGTGCACCGAGAAGCCGTGGGCCAGGCGCGCGCGCGAGACGCGCTGGTTCAGCAAGGTATAGTCGGCCGGATGGAAGACCGCATTGCCGACCCCGGCCAGCAGCGCGCCCGCCAGCAGCCCGCCATAGCCGTCCGCCTGCGACAGCAGCAGCGCGGACAGGCCCAGCATGGCGATCCCGAAGAACAGCACGGCGCGCGCCCCGAAGCGGTCGACCACGAAGCCCGCCAGCGCCTGGCCCACGCCTGAGACCACGAAGAACACCGTCATCAGGAGGCCCAGCTCGGTGTAGCTGAGCTGGAAGGCGGGTTTCAGCCAGGGGATCAGGGCCGCCAGGATCAGGTGGTAGAAGTGCGAGGTGCCGTGCGCGAGGCCCACCAGGCCGATCACGCGGGCATCCTGCCCGAAGCTGTTATCGTCGTTTTTCATACCGCTGCCTCTTGTCGAAAGGGCCAGTGTAAGCACGAACGGCCAGTCCGTTTTAAGATAGCGCGTCAACATTTGTCGAGAAACCGCCATGCCGCCCCAACGCCCATTGCTGCCCCCCGCCTCCGGGCCGGCCCCGACGGGCGAACGCCCGGTCGGCCTGTCCGCGCGCGACCTGCCGGCCGACGTCTCGATCGGCGCCCACAGCCACGAATGGGGCCAGCTGACCTATGCCGCCAACGACATGCTGCGGGTCAGCGCCGCCGGCGGCAGCTGGATCGTGCCGCCGCAGCGCGCGATCTGGATCGCGCCCCACGTCGAGCACGAGGTGACCCTGCTCGAGCCGGCCCGCCTGAGTCCCCTGCGGGTGCACGCTTCGCGCGACCCGTTTCCCGGCGAGACCTGCCGCGTCGTCGAGGTGGGCGGCCTGATGCGCGAGCTGATCGCCGCCCTGGTCGCCGGCGGCGACGACCTGCCTGCGATGCGCGCCCGCCTGCTGGGGGAACTCATCCTCGACGAACTGGCCCAGGCGCCGACGCGACCGATCCGGGTGCCGCTGCCGCGCGACAAGCGCCTGCTGCACCTGTGCCGGGCCCTGATGGAGGCGCCGGGCGACGGCCGCACGCTGGGCGAATGGGCGCGCGGCGCCGGCGCTTCCGAGCGCACGCTGGCGCGCCTGTTCGAACAGGAACTGGGGATGAGCTTCGGCCAATGGCGGCGCCAGGTGCGCCTGGCCCACGGCGCCTCGCTGATCGCGCGCGGCGTGCCCCTGTGGCAGGTGGCCGAGCAGCTGGGCTACGCCAGCCAGTCGGCCTTCACGGCGATGTTCCGCAAGACCTTCGGCGCCACGCCTTCGGGCTACTTCGCGGCCGAACCTAGAAGCTGATCACGAAGCGCGCGCCCTGTCCCACCGGCTTTGCATAGCGTACCGTGCCGCCATTGCCGTGGACCAGCTGGCGCACCATCGCCAGGCCAATGCCGCTGCCCTGCTTCTTGGTGGTGAAGAAGGGCGTGAAGATGTGGCGTACCAGTTCGGGCGGCACGCCGGGACCGTCGTCCGACACTTCGATGCGCAGCCTGCCGCCCTTGACCAGGCGCGCGCTGACGCGGGCGCCGGCGCGGTCCAGCCCGGCCGTCGCCTCGAAGGCGTTCTTGATCAGGTTGATCAGGGCCTGCTCGAGCTGGCCCGGATCGGCCACCAGCTCGAGCGTGGACGGCTCCACCGAGAACTGCAGCTCGCCGCCGCGCGCACGCCAGCCCGGCGCCGCCAGCGCACGCACCCGTTCGAACAAAGCCTGCACGAGGATCCGCTCCGGCTGCGCACTGGGGACGTTGGACAGGCTGCGGTAGCTCGCCACGAAGGCCGCCAGGCTGTCGGCGCGGCGGCCGATGGCGTCGACCGCGGTGACGAGGTCCTGGCCAATGTCCGGCGGCAGGGAGGCGCGGCACTCCTCCAGCATGTCGCGCGCCGTGCGCGACAGCGAGGCCACCGGGGTGAGCGAATTCATGATCTCGTGGGTCAGCACGTGCACCAGCTGGCGCCAGGCGTCCAGCGCCGCCGCTTCCAGTTCGCTCTCCACCGGCATCAGGGCCGCCAGGCGCTGGGCGCTGCCCTGCAGGGCCAGGTGCGAGACCGCCACCAGCGCGCGCTCCACGCCGCGCTCGGTGTCGTACTGGATCATCGTGCGCCGGTCGCCCGGCTGGGCGGCAAGCTCCCGGTACAGGCTGGACGGATCGCTGGCGCGGCCCGGCGCGACCAGCTTGCGGGCATTCCCGTTCAGGGGCGTGACGCCGGCCCCCTCCCCGGCGTCGATGCGAAACAGCGCGATCGGCGCGTGCTCGAGGCGCGCTTCCAGCGCCTGCGCATTGTCGACCAGGTGCTGCTGCTCGATGGTCAGCACGGCCTTGGGTTCGGGCGGCTTCGGATGGCGCAGCATGGCGAGGCGATCGAGGCAGCGCCACAGCGCGATCAACAGCGACAGCGCGGCCAGGCCGCACAGTACCACCAGGCGCGGCGAATCGTGGACCATGCCGGCGCCATGGCCGAGCACGGCGACGCCGAACGTGGACAGCACCGCCGCCGTCTTCAGGCGCCGTTCAGATGCCATGCTTGCCCAGCTTGCGGTACAGGGCGGCGCGGCTCAGTCCCAGCATGCGCGCGGCCAGGCTGATATTGCCCTTGGCCTTGTCGAGGGCGGCGGCGATCGTCTCGCGTTCGAGGGCGCCGAGGCGGAACTCTTCCTGCGGCGCTTCGGCGGCAGGGGCCGGGATGGAGGCCGCCGGGGTTGCGAGTCCGAAGTCCTCGAAGCGGTAGTCCGGCCCGGGCGCCAGGATCACCGCGCTTTCGCAGGCATGGCGCAGCGCGCGCACATTGCCGGGCCAGGGCCAGGCGCACAACTGTTCCTGCGCGCTGGGCGCCAGCTCGCGCACCGGGCGCCCGTACTGCTTCTCGTAGAGCGAGAGGTAGTGGTGCAGCAGCTGCGGGATGTCGTCGACCCGTTCGCGCAGCGGCGGCACGCGCAGCACGATGGTATTCAGGCGAAACAGCAGGTCGGGCCGGAACACGGCGGGGTCGAACAGGCGCGCCTCCTCCAGGTTGGTGGCGCTCACCACGCGCACGTCGATGCTCTCGGCGCGGTCGGCGCCGAGCGGCGTGACTTCGCGCCGTTCCAGCGCGGTGAGCAGCTTGGCCTGGGCGCCGAGGGGCATATTGCCGATCTCGTCGAGGAAGAGCGTGCCGCCGCGCGCGGCCTGGAAGCGTCCCGGGCGATCGGCGCGGGCGTCGGTGAAGGAGCCCTTGCGGTGGCCGAACAGTTCGCTCTCGAAGGTCGCCTCCGGCAGCGCGCCCATGTCGACGGCGAGGAAGGTGCCGGCCGCGCGGCCGGATGCCGCATGGATGGCGCGCGCCACCAGTTCCTTGCCCACGCCGTTCTCGCCCAGCACCATGACATTCGCCTCGGTCGGCGCGACGGCGGCGATCATCGCCCTCAGCTCGCGCATCGGGGCCGACTCGCCCATCAAGGGCGAGGCGCCCGCTTGCTGCGCCGGCGTGCAAGCGTTGCGGCGCGCCACGGCGCTGTCCACCGCCGCCACCAGGCGCGCGTTGTCCCAGGGCTTGGTGATGAAGTCCAGGGCGCCGCGCTTGAGCGCTTCGACCGCGAGCGGCACGTCGGCATACGCGGTCAGGGCGATCACGACCGGGGGACGCGGCAGCGCGCGCAGGCGGTCCAGCACCGCCAGTCCCTCGGCGCCGTCGATCCGGCCCGGCGCGAAATTAAAGTCGAGCAGCACGACGTCGGGCACGGCATCGAGCAGCTGCGCATCGAGTCCGCGCGGGTCGCC
>Ga0209023_10005990_pt1 | contig 13026 bp, 16 predicted proteins | sample LakOneMetagenome_FD_187468 | JGI IMG/M metagenome (GOLD analysis project Ga0209023, IMG submission 187468) | Freshwater and sediment microbial communities from Lake Erie, Canada (SPAdes) (version 2) | ecosystem: Environmental > Aquatic > Freshwater > Lentic | place: Lake Erie, Canada... | reverse complement strand
CCTCGCCCAGCCACATCGACAAGATGTCGGAGCCACGCTTCACCATGATGGGCACTCCGAGACTCGTTGCAATCCACCGCGCGTAGGCCGTCTTCCCGGTCCCCGGCGGCCCATACAAGCAGAGCCGCCCCTGTTTCACATCGAGGAGCCCTGTGGCCACGGCGCGCGCATCGACGTTGGTAGCGATGAACGTTGGATCATAGATATTGGTAAGCTGCGCAGGATCGGCGTTTGGCAACGACTCGTGACCTTGCGCTACAAGCGTGCTGCCGATCAGCATTTCCAAGCCTGACGCGACACGTTCGCCTGCAAATCCGGCGCTGATCGAGCGCATGACCGATGCTGCGCGTGCGACAACGGCCGGCGCAAGCACCTCCGACTCGGCGAGGCGCTTCACGGTGCTGGGGTCGACGAGACCGGAGCAGGCGGTGCGTATGATGCGCTCGCGCTGGGCTCTGGGTGGAACCGGCAGCTCAATCACCATATCGAAGCGACGGATGAATGCCGGGTCTAGGCAGCGCACAGAATTCGATAGCCATAGCGTGGGAACCTGATTGTTCTCAAGAATGCGGTTAATCCAGGCCTTGCACCGCTGGGCGGTGCTCTTGACGCCGAAGGGCCAGCTACCATCATTGAAGATGTCCTCCACCTCATCGAAGACCATCAACGCCCGGCGCTCACCGAAGAAGCACTGCGCGGCGTGAAATGCACGCAACCGCCGCTCGCCATTGATAGGGGCACCGTCCTTGTCCTCGCTGGCAACCTCGAAGAGCTCGCACCCGAGGTCGGTGCTCAACGCCTTGCTTAACTCGTTCTTACCAGTACCGGGAGCGCCGTGAAGAAATATGTTGGTCCCACGACGGACTCCTAAGATTGCACTCCTCAGGTATGGGGAAAGGAGTTCAAGCCACGGGTTGAGATGGTCGAAGTCAGCCAAGGTCAACGTTCCCGCTGATGCAGGGGTGACCATGTCACGCAGGAGACCTATGGGATCGGTCTCGGTTGACGAGATCTGGTCCGCAAACCGCTCGGAGATTAGGTCGAGCTTGTTGCCCAGTGTCGTGATGCCAACGCGTGCTACGGAAATGAGGCCCGAGCGCTCAAGAATGCCGTCGGTGCTCAGCGCTTCGCGCACCTCCCGTGCCGGGAGATCGAGCACAACCGAAAGGGTGGCAAACGTCTTCACGGAGGAGAGGTTGCCCAGCCAGTCGGCCGCCTCTTCGAGCAAACCTTCTTGACGAATCAGCACTGCGAACGCGAGGATGCGACGTTCAGTCTCCGATAGCCCGACCAATTGTGTGAGGCGGCTCATGTTGTGAGCCAGGCATTCAGGAACCTTCGCCCGCCGGGCCGTTCGCTCAGCGGCACCATGCAGCTTGCGCAGCTCGATGCGGACACTCCTCGCGTCGAATTCCCGATCAACCGGCTCTATCCAATGGCCAAGGCCGAGACAGGTAGCGAGAGCGTCGCTTTGGAGCCCGTGTTCGCGCACGAAAACGTGGTGGCCGCCAAGCGGAACTAGGATTCTGAGAAGCCAAAGCCGCACAAGCGGGGGGACCTCCTGAGCGCAGGAAGCACAAGATGTGAGGAAGCGAGGCAGCATCGTGGTCTCCCAAACAGATGTAGACCATGCTATCAACCGATGCGACATATTGTGTCGCATGTCCGACGGTTGTATGTGTGAGTGCAACCGCGCGGCCGGGCCGGGCGGACAGGGTCCAGCCGCTAGTGCGGCGCCGACCTGCCGGAGGCCATGTGCCGCGGTACGTCAGTACGCGCCCGATTGCCCCGCGTTCCGCACAAGGTTGACGAGGGTCAAATGGGGCGCTCGCCAATGTTTGAGAGAGCGAGGGCTTGCCTGTACGTTTGCGGCATATAGATATGGCCCAGCTCTTGCGTTAGACGCCAAGCGGGCGCGGTCATGCGATTGCAATTGCTTTTTGGGGTGTTACAAGCGGCGGTCCAATCTCCCTCCTTCTCTGATCGAAGCGAGCCATCCGATGACGATCTCAAAGAATGGGGCCGTGCTCCTTACACTTGAGGACTGGCAGCGCCTTGGCGGACCTAAGAAGCCCGAGCAATGGGTGGATGGTAGGAGTGCCAAGGAAGCAGCGCGTGCGTGGCTTACAGCCGAATCGGGACGCATGCCTGCCGAGGTGGTCGCTGCACTGGAAGGAAGTTCTGCCTTCGGTTCCGTCATCGGCTGGGCCGCAGAGCCCGAAGTAAGGCTTCCATTCGACAGTTTCGATGGCGAACCCCGGAACACTGATCTGCTGGTCATCGCGCGAGACCAGCACGGCCCGTATCTAATTGCCGTCGAAGCTAAGGCCGACGAGCCGTTCTCTGAAACAGTTTCCGAGACGCTGGTTGGCGCAACCGAGCGCTACCTCAAGACTGATCGCTCCAAGGGAATTGCGCGAGTGCTACAACTTGGACAGGCGTTGCTTGGGCCGATGGAGACGGGCGAACCCGAGATTGGGTCGCTGCGCTATCAGTTGCTTACCGCGGTTGCTGGCGCCCTCTGCGAAGGAGAGCGGCGCAATATTGGGCGAGTCCTCGTCCTGATCCAGGAGTTTGTAACCGCTCGATCGAGGGATGTTCGGCACGACCACAACAGGAAAGACCTGAATTCCTTTGTCACCCGCCTCTCGCACGGGCGAGTCAAGGCAATCGGACATGGCGAGATCTGCGGTCCCTTCGAAGTTCCCGGAGCACCGATTCTTCGCAACGCTCCAGCACTCTTCATCGGCAAAGTTGTGCGGCGCCTACGATCTCAAGCCAAATGACTCAGCCGCTAGAAGTCGCACTGGCCGCCAGTGAGGCGGCCTAGAACAACTAACGGGGAGACGCAATTGACGACGTATGTACCAGAACGCGCGCTGCTAGAGCTAACGGTGCTTAGCGCAGAGCAGTCCGATCGGACATTTGAGGACATCTTTGTGGCCGGCAGCCAGTTCGGAATTCCGCCGGAGATCCTGACGCGCCTGCAATGGGTTTGGGAACAGGTGCGAGTCGTTGCTGGTGAGGTTGTGGAAATCGGCAAGCTCATCGTTGCAGAGATCATGAAGTTCTTGGACGCAAACCGCGCAATTGCGGTTGGAGCGGCGATAGGGGCCGCTGTCGGTGCACTAGTCGCGATGATCCCCTTCGTCGGTCCCATCCTAGCGCCGTTGATGGTCGTCGTCGGGGCGACATACGGTGCTGGGGTTTCCGCGGCCATTCAAAAGGGTGACAAGTCTGGAAGTCCCTTTGCCGCAGCAATGGCATTGGCGCAAAAGTTCTTCGAGCTTTTCGCCATGATCGTCAATGCAGTCGCCAGCCGTTGGGCCTTCGAGCCTGCAGTCGCATGAATGCCAGCGACGAGGTGGCGAACAAGGCGGCATCGGAAGAAAGTGCGATCGAAAGTTCGCTGAAGCGTCTGCAGGGCAAGGATCGGATCGGCCGGGTAGGCGAGGTAGTGGGGGTCGCGGGCGGCGTCGCGGCTGGCGCCACGGCGGCGGGTTCCATTGCGGGTGCCGTAGGTGCAACAACGCTTCTAGGCTCACATGGCCTTGCTGCAGCCCTTGGTGGCGTCCTAGTCACGTCGACGCCCGTCGGATGGGTGATTGGATGCGCGGTAGTCGGAGGCGCGGCCGCCTACGGCGTCGTCAAGCTGGCTAGGTCTGGCGGACATCAGGATGCGGTGCGAGATCGTCTATCTAAATCGCTTGTTTCCAGATTGCGACAATTCCGCGGCCACTCGCCGGCGCCGGATGAAGTCGAGTTCCAGGCCGCACTAGCCCGCGCCGTTGATGCGGAAGCGATCGGCCCGAATGATGCCGAACGAGTACGTGCCCTTGTTCTGCAAGGGAAACTCTCGCACAACGGTGCATCACGGCGTTTGCGGCTCCTGGTCGAAGCACAATCGAGCGCCGCAGGCCCGGTCGGTGATAGCTAAAGCCTTTCCAATGCGCTTGCACCGTGGAACGGTGCACCTTCGGCGCCACGTCTTGCGTACTCACAAACTGTTTGGGGAACAAATCTGCGATGGGAATATTTGACACCACCACCAAAGCCCCATTTCTGGCTATCACAGATGCGGCGAAGGGCTTCTCGCAGACCAGGAAGCGGCGCCACGAACTATGGGCGGCGACGTGCTACTTTCGACCCGCCGCTCTTGACGGCCTTATTGATCAACTCCTAGAGCACATAAAGCTTACGGATGTCTACGTTGTCTATAACTTCGCTGAGGATCTTCGCTATCCGGATCTCCAGTCCCAAATCAAGCGGCTGGTGGCGCGCAAGAAGAAAAAAGGAGTAAATGTCGAATTTCGAAGAGTAAAAGCGGAAAACGGACTCTTCCATTCGAAAGGCTATGCGCTACTTCAACGCGACGGCGACAAGGATTCACCGCGCGAGAACTATGTCCTAATTACGTCGGCCAACTTGACGGAGCAAGGACTTGGGATTGAGGGCGGAGTAATCAACTTCGAACTGAGCTACGAGACAACCACAAAGAAGGATGCGAATGCGTTCACTGATGTTATCGAGACCGTCTGGGAGGATCTCCACTACCAAGATGCCGGCAAGGTAGCAGGGAGTTCCTCTGAGTACGACTTCATGGTAGAACTGCTGCTCAACGGAACGTATTTGTGCAAATGGGACGGCTCGCTGCGACAGGAGTTGTCCGCCGTCTTCAAGGTGGCTGCGGAGTCGAAAAGCTTGGTATCAAGCACAAATCCGCAGCTTAGTAGGCTTGGTTTCAACCTTGAGACCGATAGTTTGCGGCGCTATTACTTCGAAGAGCGTCCCAGTCGCCCGTTCCCAAAGCTCTTCCTCAAGAACTATACGGCTAAGACCTTGATCGGCAATTGGTGCCCTTCGTCAATTTGGGGACTGGTGGAGGAGGAATGGTCGGATGAATTCGACCGGTTCGATTCATGGCTCGGCGCTCAGACTTCGCCTGACAGGATGAAACAGATTCGTGCCGAGTGCGGATCGCATGTTAAGGCACTTGAGGCGATCGGCATTAAGATCGTTGAAGACCCAATGGAATCGCTCGAGAGGAGGATTAGCAATCTGTTGCGCAATAGCGTCAAGAAGCGACGTTTGTATTGGCAGTACGAGCACTTCCCTCTTCCCTACTCGTTGGAGGACATTGTCGGGCTGAGTGAGCTTTTCGAGTCTTTGGTTGAGACCAGCGAGTCTAAAAACTGGAAAAACATCGTTGTTAATAAGCTGCGCGCGGCGCTGAAAGGTCGAGACATTGGAGCATTGGCCTTATCTGCACAGGAGCGCCGTCGCGTGTTGAGGGAGCTGCGCAATACCGCGACGGCGGGCTCGTCGGACTTCATTCAAGACGATGAGATCGAATAGGCGGGGGGGGGGCAAGCCTCCATTCCGCCTCCCGCGCACTGGGGGACCATGGCCCTCGCGTACAGTTGGTTAGGCGCAGGGAATTACCACCATTTACGTACGGCCTTGGCCCTGACTTCAATGAGCGCCCAGCGGTGGAAATGAGAATGAACGGCGGCGGCAATTATTACTACGCTGCAACCGCTGCGGATCTCTTCGAGCTCTTCGTCGAAAAATTCGATCTCATATTTAGCCGTTCGCGCGCCATTGGCGGCTGTCGCTTAGCACACCGGGCGTCGCGACTACCGTTCGCGACGACTATTTGACTGCAATAAGCAATAACACTTTGGTAGAGAGCAGGCTCAATGAATGAGCCTTGTTCTCGTATTCGCCGCAATTGTTCCCCCAAACGACACTATGTGCACGGCGCCGGCTAATGCCGCGTAGCGGCCTAAGGCTAGCAGATTCACCGATGGGAGATTGGAGATGATTTGGCATGTGCAATGCTTGGAATCATCCTCCCGGATGTAACTGCGGGTGGGGTTGGGGGTTCTGCGGGCTAGGAGGCAGAGCCGCACCAGAGAGTCGCCCAACGAACAACTGGATCATCAGTGATGGCGCCAGCAGTTCGCCGCACGAATTCTCGAGCTACACCAATCCGAACGCCCGGTGTCCTGAGTGCGGCGCCCAAGTGTTCTTCTATCAGTCGCCCAGTGGCGGCCGGGTATTTTTCGATAGTCTCGGCCCACCGTGGCCGAAGCATCCTTGTACTGACCACCTGCTGACTCGACGTACGACCATCTTCGTTCAGCTGCGGATGGTAAGCACTTCCGTTCAGCCCGAATGGTCAAACGAAGGGTGGCGACTATTAAGACCTGATCGACTCTTCGCAATCAACCGTGACGGCGTCAATAACTGGGTGGTCGTTGGTGACTCCCCGGAGGGGAAGGTCAGGTTGTACCTCGGCAAAGCGAGACTTCAGCCGGGATGTTGATTTGCACTGAAATCTGACCCACTTCTTGGGGTGAGGGGGTGCGGACGAAATCTTGGACTACCTGAAGGAGGTAGTTCATGTATTCATTCGAGGATCGGCTTCGAGCCGTGCTGCTCTACATCAAGCTGGGCAAGAGAGTCGGCTTGACGCTGCGACAGCTTGGCTACCCGACGAAAAACGCGCTCAAGGGCTGGCATCGAGAGTACGAGCAATGCCTTGAATTGCACGCCGGCTACGTGCGGCAGCCAAAGTTCTCGATTGCGCAGAAGAACCGCGCGGTCGAGCACTATCTGGAGAACGGCCGCTGCCTTGCGGTGACGATACGAGCACTGGGCTACCCTTCGAGAGCACTGCTTTCCGTCTGGGTGCGAGAATTGCATCCGGAGATTCGCAGGAGCGTTGTTGGGCGATCCCAAGTGCTGGCCCCTGCGATGAAGAGGGCTGCGGTCATCGCGTTGTGCATGCGACAAGGAAGCGCGCAGTCGGTCGCCCAAGAACTTGGGGTTTGCAGGTCCTCGCTGTACAACTGGAAGAATCAGCTCCTCGGCCACGAAGCGTCCTCATCCATGAAGCGCCCGAAAGATCTTCCGCCAGGCCCAGAACGAACTGAACTGGAGCAGCAACTGGAGACGCTTAGTCGAGAGATCCGTCGGCTGCAACTCGAGCAGGACCTGCTGAAGAAGGCGAACGAAATCCTAAAAAAAGACCTGGGCATCGACCGGCGGCTCCTGACGAATCGGGAGAAGGCACGACTGGTTGATGCCCTCAGAGGGGTTTACACGCTGACGGAACTGCTCCTCGAAGTAGGCTTGCCGCGAAGCTCTTACTTCTACCACCGTACCCGGCTGCAGGTCGCGGACAAGTACGTCGAGGTGCGGCGTGTGATGGCCGGCATCTTCGAAAGCAACTACCGTTGCTACGGCTACCGCCGGATGCGTGCCTCGCTAAGAAGACAGTCGGTGAACGTCTCCGAGAAGGTCGTGCGGCGCCTGATGAAGCAGGAGCGCCTAGTCGCAGTTGGACGCAAACGCCGCCGATATGGCTCGTACATGGGCGAGATCAGTCCGGCACCTGACAATCTCCTGAACCGCGACTTCAACGCAAGCGCACCGAACGAGAAGTGGCTCACCGACATTACGGAGTTCCAGATCCCGGCAGGCAAGGTCTACCTCTCGCCGATGATCGATTGCTTCGATGGCATGGTGGTCAGCTGGTCAATCGGCACGCGCCCAGACGCTGATCTGGTCAACACGATGCTGGATGCGGCAATCGAGACCGTCACTGCCGGCAGCGACCGGCCCGTCGTGCACTCAGATCGTGGCGGCCACTACCGTTGGCCCGGGTGGCTATCCCGGATCGCAGAAGCGAAGCTGGTTCGCTCCATGTCGCGCAAGGGCTACTCGCCAGACAACGCAGCGTGCGAAGGCTTCTTCGGCCGCCTGAAGAACGAGCTGTTCTACTCCCGCAACTGGCTATCCACCACCATCGAGGAGTTCATCGCGGCCCTAGACTCCTACATCCGGTGGTACAACGAGGTGCGGATTAAGACTTCGCTCGGCTCCCGCAGCCCCATCGAACACCGCAGGAACCTCGGATTTGCTGCTTAACCAGTCCAAGGTTCTTGCCGCACCCCCCCGGGTCAAGATTCGGTGCAAATCAACAGGTTGACGAGGCTCGCCGCGAGAAGCAGAGCAAGTCAAGCTACCCAATATGGGACCCTCCATGCTTCGAGAGTCTCGCGATGCGGCGCAAGCTGCGGCTTGCGAGCGCACTGGTTCTTGCTGCATCGCGTTGCGGTTGCTATGCGCGTGGACATGAGGAGTTACAGTTCGCGATCTCCGTTGGGGAGCAGCAGATCGGCGTCTAGATCGAACCGCTCGAGCCATCGGGTCGCCACCGGAAATCAACTGGTATGGGACGCGAAGCTCTCCGCCTGGAATTTCCGCTTTGGAACTGGGCTCCTCCGGTCCAATCAACGTGGGTCGATACCGACGAAGTCCCACTGGAGAAGGTTCTCACCGAGGCCATGGTCAATCTGATGGTCCTTGGTGAGTTGAGCTACCGCCGTCGAGTCATTGGTCAGCATGTACGGCGGATTGAACGTAAGCGAGAACTTGAGAAGTTGGAGCGCCAGCAACGTGCGGAAGGTACACGGCGCGAGTAGGAGCGTACGCGTGCTGCCGAGAAGCGGAAACTCGATTTGCCGGTAGCGGAGGCGTCCGCATGGCGAAAAGCGTCGGAGATTCGGGCGTACGTGGCGGCGAGAGTGGGCATGCCCCGAGGGGGTGGACAGCAAGTAGCCCAGGAGTTGCAATCGTGGGCAGAGAAGTGGTCCCGGGTAATCGGACAGGCGGCTAAGTGGTAGCTCTGCTCTAATGGGCGACGTTGTCGCCGAGGAGCAGACGATGAAACGACCGCGCAGGAACCATTCAGCAAAGTTCAAGGCGACAGTGGCTTTGGCGGCGATCCGGGGTGAAAAGACTCTGGTCGAGCTGTCCGAGCAGTACAAGGTCCATCCGAACCAGATCGGGCAGTGGCGGCTGGAGTTGTTGGAGCGCGCCGCCGAGGTATTCGCCACCGCCGCGGAGAAGCGGGACGCTGGTCCGGATGTGAAGACACTGCACGCCAAGATCGGGCAGTTGGCCTTGGAGAATGATTTTTTGGCCGGCGCGCTCGGTCGCATCGGCGATGCGAGCGCAAAGCGATGATCGACGCGACGCATGAGCTGCCGATCGTGCGCCAGGCGCAACTGCTGGATCTGGCGCGCTCGACGGTCTATTACCAGCCGCAACCGACTTCGGACGCCGATCTGGCACTGATGCGCCGCGTCGACGAGCTGCATCTGGAGCATCCGTTCGCGGGCAGCCGGATGCTGCGCGACCTGCTCAACCGGGAAGGCATCGCGATCGGACGCAAGCATGTGGCGACGCTGATGCGCCGGATGGGGATCGAGGCACTCTACCAACGGCCGCGGACCAGCGGCCGTCATCGCGAGCACCCCGTGTTCCCGTATCTGCTGCGCTGCGTGACTATCGACCGGCCCAATCAGGTCTGGGCGATGGACACGACGTACATCCCGATGCGCCGCGGCTTCGTGTATCTGACCGTGGTGCTCGACTGGGCCAGCCGCCGGGTCCTGGCCTGGCGACTATCGATCAGCTTGGCCACGGACGCCGCCGTCGAAGCGTTGGAGGAGGCGATCGCGCGCCATGGCACGCCGGAGATCATGAACACCGACCAGGGCAGTCAGTTCACCGCGGCAGCGTTCATCGAGGTCCTGCGCCGCCACCACATCCAAATCAGCATGGACGGCAAGGGTTGCTGGCGCGACAACGTGTTCGTGGAACGGCTGTGGAAGTCGGTCAAGTACGAGCACGTCTACCTCCACGCGTACGAGACGACGACCGATGCGCGGACCAAACTGGCCGTCTACCTCGATTTCTACAATCGCCGTCGGCCGCACTCCAGTCTTGACCGGCAGGCACCGGATGACGTGTACTTCAACCCGCCGCCGCTACGACTGGCGGCTTAACGCGCAGAGCGACCACTTAAGAATTCCGAAAAACTGTCCGACTGCGCGGGGCCACTTCTTGCAGCTGGGCCGGGTTCAAACCAAGGCTGCAAATGGCAACATGTCCACGGCGGCTAAATGGAATATGAACCGCCATGGCGTGTACGTTCGGCGGCGAATTCCATTTGCGCCAGAAACGAGGCGGGATGTAGCGTCTAGCGACATGTCCAGCCGCCATGAGGGCAACGGGGCACGCAACGAGCCGAGAGCATGGCCGAGGTCCGGGCTTTCTAAAGACCTTGAGCGACGCCCTTCGCGTCTGCAGGAAATGTGAGTGGGGGAAGACCGCTGAGGTCGAGATTTCTATCGCCTCAACAGAGAGTCGAGATTGTGGTGGCCAAGCTGCGACAGCTCAAGGCATCAAAGCCACGAACCGTAGTTACGCTTAGCAGCACCATTGCAGCACTCTTTCAGAAGCAACTCTCCGAGAAAGATGTCGAAGCGCCTGTTCAAATGCTTCTTGCACAAGGTCACGTCTCTGTTTCCGGCAACAAGGTCACATACACGCTTCATAGTGACGTCTCGGGGTAGGAGTTTTGACGCTTTCAGGCCTAGGGATACCGAAGCCGGAACTTCGGGCCGGCGCCCCTTCTGCACTGCTCCAGCACTGGGAGCCGTTTGATCCCAGTCCGTTCGGGTACGTTCCCATTAAAGGGTGTTAATGGGAAAGTCGCGCGGCGGCGGTCGCCGATCCGGCTCCGGACCGCGACAGGATGGCGATTCATGGCGCCACCTCGTCGGCATCCGGCTCGAGGTGCGCCTGCCGCTGTACCGCCCAGTGGGAAATGCGGCGTCGGTAGAGAGCGTCGATCTGCGCGTAATACTCCGACTCGACGCGCACCACGAATGCCAGCATCCGGGCGAGGGGGTAACCGTCGTCGCTGAAGTTGGCCTCGAGCACATCTAAGAGGGGCCAGGCGCCGTTAAAGAAGCGCTCGAGTTCTCCTAGCCGAAGCGGACGGGTGGAGGTCCGGTGGGAATGGGCGGTCAGGGTGTCGCCACCGTAATCGTCGACCACGCGGTAGTAGATCCGCGACTTGCCGCGGCGGGCATACACGCTGGTGACATCTTGGGTGACCGAGGCGATCGTAATGCGCGCGATCTCGACCTCCTGGTCACCCAGATCCGGCAAGAACTCGCCGCCCAATAGCGCAGGATGCAGAGAGCCTTGGGCAGCGCGATCGGCATCTGAGAGCGAGGAATGCGTGAGCTCTGCATGCAACTTCCCCACATCCCCGGCCGCCAACGACGCGCGAACAAGCGCCTTCCGTTCGGCGCCTTTGATACGGGTGAGGAGGTGGGTCGCCAGCGGTAGCGGCCAAAAATAGGTGGCCGGGCGGAAGTTGAGGTCAATGCCGGGCACCAGTGCTGGCAACAATTCGGTTGCGTCGGACATCGTCGACTCCTTGGTCGGCGCCCCGTTTAGCTGCCTTCTTTAGCGTCGCGGCAAGTGGGGCTAAATGACGACGGATTGCGTCCTACGGTGACGGCAAGTTACGTGAAAGCCAATTCACACTCAGTGTGGCGGCCGCCCGGCAGGGGCGCTGTCCGCGGCCTCTTGGCGCGCTGACTCGCCAGCCTTCAAACGGTAGAGGTAATTGCCAAATCGACGCAACACATCGCCCGCACTACTCAAGCCAAATGCATAGACGATCCGAGCCAGCGTCCATGCGAGGGCGTCGACGAGTATTTCTATCCGGTGGTGTTCATACGCGTCGGCGGCGAGCTGGTTTAGCGCTTGGATGTAGTGTGCTTCCGCCGTTTCGGGGCTAGCGTCGGCGGCCAGCGGGCATAGGAAATCGGACATACGTGTACTCCTCGCTTATGAGCGTCGCCGATGGCAACGCAAGCGCCCCGTTTAGCGTCCTTGTTTTGCGTCGCGGCAATTGGGGCTAAATTGCGACGTGGTACGAACATGCATTGTCATCTAAGCTTGGAAATCTGGCAAGCGCCGTTCGGCGCTTGGGCCGTCCTACCTAGGTGGGTAACGGGCCGGGGAGGGCGTCGTGACGTAGTGGTGGGTAAATCAGAATTAGACCTACGACCACGAAGTGGGTGGCAGATACCTGCGGTTGCCAAAGCGTCATAGCAACAATTTGCGGAAGCAGTTCTACGAGACCATCACCCGGTTTCGACCGGGGGATGGGGGCTTCTCGTTCGCCAACATTAGGATCATGTTGTTTCTCGCCCTGACTTGACAGATGTCCACGCGAACCAACCACGTTCTGATCGATTACGAAAATGTCCAACCCACGGACCTAGCGATGCTTCGTGCGGGGCCGTTCAAGGTGAAGGTCTTCCTCGGTGCGAATCAGAACAAGATTCCAGTGGCACTTGCCGCTGCGATGCAGGGACTTGGCGCAGACGCCGAGTACGTGCTTCTTGAAGCCTCGGGTTCAAACGCGCTCGACTTCCACATCGCTTATTACATCGGCCTTCTTTCGGCGCAGGACTCATCTGCGTTCTTTCACATCGTGTCCAAGGATACCGGCTTCGATCCATTGGTCAGGCATCTCAAGACCAAGGGCGTGTTCGCCCATCGTTCGGTGTCCATATCAAGCATTCCTTTTTTCAAACCCGCGCTTCCGTCTGGGAGTGATGCACAAATCGAGGCAGTCGTTACCCATCTGACCAAGATGAAGGCGGCCAGGCCTCGGACAGAAAAGACGCTGCTCAGTACACTTCATGCGCTGTTTAAGAAGGAGCTTTCTGACCATCAGCTTGCAACCCTGTTCGCGTCCCTGTGCAAGCGAGGGATTGTGAAAGTAGACGGAACGAAGGTGTCCTACGTGCTGCCCATCTGATGCAGGACTTCATGGGGGGCGACGACCCGGCGTCGGAGACTCGATGAGCAACCTCACCGAGATTGATAGGGAGATTCGACGGCTTACGCGAGGTGCCAAGCTTTCACGTCCGTTCCTGTGCAGCGGGTCACCTATCGGATGCGAGGTGGCTGAGGTTGGAATCAACCCCGGTACGGATACTCCGTTTTGGCCATACTGGAATTCGGAGACTGGATGCAACAAGGAGGGGTGGCTCGCTGAGTACCTGCGACGGAACGGGCGGTTGAAGCCAACGCGGGACCGCATCGAAGTGTTGTGCAAGGCACTTGACCACTCCGGTGCTT
>Ga0209023_10005989_pt1 | contig 13028 bp, 10 predicted proteins | sample LakOneMetagenome_FD_187468 | JGI IMG/M metagenome (GOLD analysis project Ga0209023, IMG submission 187468) | Freshwater and sediment microbial communities from Lake Erie, Canada (SPAdes) (version 2) | ecosystem: Environmental > Aquatic > Freshwater > Lentic | place: Lake Erie, Canada... | reverse complement strand
ACAGGACCTAACACTTTACGCACCCATGCGACCAATTCCTTACGCAGTTCTTCAGTTTCAGCCTCACCTGCTTGTAAAGTGACATAAGCCGCAATGCCCTGTCCTTTAATCTCATGTGGCATACCCACCACAGCAGATTCAGCGACTTTTTCATGTGCCACCAATGCACTTTCAATTTCAGCCGTACCTAAACGGTGACCCGATACATTCAGGACATCATCCACTCGTCCTGTGATCCAGTAATACCCATCCTTATCTCGTCGTGCACCATCACCAGTAAAATAAGTACCTGGATAAGTTGAAAAATACGCTTCAATAAACCGTTCTGGATCACCCCAAATCGTACGCATTTGTCCCGGCCAAGAATCTTTAATAATCAGATTACCTTCCGTTGCACCCTCTAATTCCTTACCATCAGCGTCAACTAAAGCAGGTTGAATACCAAAGAATGGACGAGTTGCCGAACCCGGTTTCAATGGTGTTGCACCCGGCAATGGTGAAATTAAAATACCACCCGTTTCAGTTTGCCACCATGTATCCACAATCGGACAACGACTTTCACCCACCACGGTGTAGTACCAATTCCATGCTTCGGGGTTAATCGGCTCACCGACTGAACCCAGTAGGCGTAAACTACTACGATCACTTTCACGTACAAAAGCATCACCTTCACGCATCATGGCGCGAATGGCTGTAGGAGCAGTATAGAGAATAGTAATATTATGTTTATCAACAATATGCCCTGTACGTGCCCACGTTGGATACTGCGGAATACCTTCTGACATCACCGTGGTTGTACCATTTGACAATGGCCCATATAGCACATAGGAATGTCCAGTAATCCAGCCAACATCTGCAGTACACCAAAACACGTCATCCTGTTTAATATCAAAAACTTCACGGAATGTCGTATTCACATACGTCAGATATCCACCTGTGGTATGTAGCACCCCTTTTGGCTTGCCTGTAGAACCTGAAGTATAAAGAATGAATAATGGATCTTCCGCATTCATTGCTTCAGGTGGGCAGATGTCAGTCACCGTCATGATTTCCATGTGATACCACAGATCACGACCCTCTTTCATCGTGACTGGATGCCCTGTTCGATGCACCACAATCATTTTCTCGACAGAAGCTGTTCCATCCAGTGCTAAAGCGGCATCCACATTTTCTTTGAGAGGAATAGTTTTTCCACCACGCATTCCCTGATCAGCGGTAATCACTAATTTGGCTTGACTATCGTCAATACGACTTGCCAAAGAATCTGGTGAGAAACCACCAAAAACCACGCAATGCACAGCACCAATTCGGGTACATGCCAACATGGCAATCGCAGCTTCTGGAATCATTGGCATATACAAAATAACGCGATCACCTTTGCCAATCCCATTCTTTTTCAAGACATTGGCAAAACGGCAAACTTCATCATGTAGTTCTTCAAATGAAATAATTTTGTGGCGGGATGGATGATCACCTTCCCAAATGATCGCAGGCTTGAGCGGATGTTCTTTTAAATGACGATCTAAACAGTTGGCGCTGACATTGAGTTCACCATCCGCGAACCATTCTATTTTAAAGTTGTCTTTGTCAAAGCTCGTATTTTTAACTTGGCTAAAGGGCTTAATCCATTCGAGCTTTTTTGCAGCCTCTGCCCAAAAAGTATCTGGGTCATCTACTGACTGCTGATAACGTTCAAAATACTCTTGTTCATTGGTCCTTGCGGTTTTAACAAATTGTTCAGGAACTGGATAAATTTCATTCATAGTTCTGCTTCCTTGATTTGTCATCTCATCATGAGATATATGCCTACGTTCTTGATTTTATTACTTGCATGTACTCAGTATTACGATAGCGCATTTTGTATAACAATTGTGCTTTGGTCGTAGACGCAAGATTCACTTTAACCATCCGCATGGACTGAGTCATTTGCAAAAAAATTCGTATTTTCAATATTTATGCCGTTTTTTTGATCTTATAATGTGTCGCGTATAGTGCCTATGACTTTTTTCAGAAAAATACATTTTCTTACCGAAATCCTTCAACTTGACAACATAACCAAGCAAGTTCAGGAATTTTCTAACTTTTTATAAAAATGAATGAAATAAATACAACAAATGCTGTATCTCTATCTTGAGTATGTTTGCGCTAATCCTATAGTTTTATTGTGAAATTTCCAATCTATGAAATTCTGTAATCAATGCTTAACTTCTTAGAAATTTCAGGCAAAATACCACGATTATTTTATTGGATATTGTTGTGGCTGAAGAAGTAAATAAATTAAGTGAGGTCGCACAAGATACGACTCAATTACTCCATTCTGCGGGTGAAAAAACTGCAAGAACTGTGATTGAACATACGGCAAAATATAACGATGCCTATACCACCATCGATAAAATTATCGATAGTTTTTGGCAGCGTGTCCCTTATTTTTGTATTGCACTCGCAGTATTGGTCATCTTTTGGTTATTATCCAAAGTATTTAAATTCTTTGTTCGTAAAACCTTAGAAAACCGTTCATATACTCGCCAAAACCTCGTGTTGGTTTTAAACCGTGTCGGAAGTACGTTTATTATTTTCTTCGGTTTCCTCATTGCCATGGTCATTGCCATTCCTGGTTTTACCCCAGGTCAATTGATGAGTGCTTTGGGTATAGGTTCAGTCGCTATTGGTTTTGCATTTAAAGATATTTTCCAAAATATGTTGTCTGGTGTACTCATTCTTTTGGGTGAACCCTTCAAAATTGGTGATGACATCATTGTCAACAGTATGGAAGGTACCGTTGAAGATATTCAAATTCGCGCTACTTTTTTACGCTCGTATGATGGTCGCCGTATTGTCATTCCCAATGCAACGGTCTATACCAGTCCAGTCACAGTAAACACAGCTTATCAGCGTCGTCGTTGTGAGTTTGTTGTGGGTATTGGTTATGAGGATGATGAACAAAAAGCCAAAAATATTATTACGGCAATTTTAGATAAAAATCGTAACGTACTCAGTCAGCCTGCTTTTTCTGTAAATGTCAGTGCTTTAGCCGATTTCTCTGTGAATTTGACTATCCGCTGGTGGATTGATACTACAGAAACCAATATTGCTACATCTGTAAGCGAAATTCAGGCTGAAGTTAAACAAGCCTTTAATAAACAAGGGATTAATATTCCTTATCCAGTACAAGAAGTTAAAGTACATCGTGATCAAAACTTACCGTACTCGGCACCTGAAACATCAAATAAACAAACGACCTAATATATAGGACATCGCTGTTTCTGTTCTTAAAATACGGTTGCCTAAGCTCACAGCTTGGCAACCGTTTTTAATGAGTAAATCAACTTCATAAGGGATAAACCCTCCCTCTGGGCCAATAATAATCGTGCACGGATGATCAATCGCAAAAGGCATTGCCTGTTCAGCATAAGGATGCGCCACATAAGCTGGTGATTGTGCAGTAATCAACGTTGGAAGAATATCTTCTGTAAAAGGTTTAAAGCGTTTATAAAGTTCTATTTTAGGTGCAATCGTGTCGCCTGCTTGTTCCAATCCTAAAGTGACATAATGATCAAGCTGTTGTAAAAATGGCGTTTGCCAATAGCTTTTATCTACTCTATAACTGTGAATAAGAATCAACTTTTCCACACCCAAAGTTACAGCATCCATAATTAAACGGCGTAAAACTTTCGGTCTAGGCAATGCCACAATTAAAGTCACTGCTAATTTCTGAGGTACAACTTCTTCTTGTATCGGTTTAATTTGGATAGCGTTTTCTGTAATGTGAATAATTTCAGTTAAATAACGTTTCCCATCACGAATACCCACTCTCAAGGTATCACCCACTTGAATATTGACATGGGTTTTCAAGTGCTCAATTTGTCTTTTGGCACTAATTGTCCATATTTCAGTTTGGGTCTGACGAGGATCTAGCAAGACGATATTCATAAGAAAATTTTCTAATCCTGATTATAAATACCCATCAATCACAGCAATATGTTTTTGCAAAGAGCCCTTATTCCGATTCAAAACTTCAATTGCATGCTGACTCAACTGCTGGGCAAAGTTTGTATCTTCTATACAACGTACTAATAACTGAACCACCTCATCGACAGATAATCCAACCTTCACAGCATCTGCCTGTAAAAATTCATCGACAATGGCTTGGAAATTAAAATAATTTGGACCAATAACGGTAGGCACATCCAAAACCATTGGCTCTAAAATATTATGTCCACCACCTGGCTCATTCAATGAACCACCGACAAAACAAGCCTGACTAAGTGCATACCAAAGCCACATTTCACCCATACTATCAGCCAAATAAACTTGAGTATCTGATTGAATCGATTGGTTTAAACTACGTCTCTGAGTATTTAAATTTAAACGCTGTGCAATATCAAAAACCTCATCAAAACGCTCAGGATGACGTGGTACCACAATACATAGCCAATCTGGATGTTGATTTAAATAAGGTTTTAAAGCAGTGAGTAATTTTTCTTCTTCAGGTGAATGCGTACTGGCAATGGTTATAATTTTACGTGAAGCTAAATGCCAATCTCGCTTCAACTGTATTGCTTTTTCAATAAATGCTTCAGGTGCAGAAATATCAAATTTAATACTTCCTACCACTTCTGTACGGTTTTTTTTAATACCTAAATCGATAAAACGTTGTTGCGTTGCTAAATCTTGCGCCAATAAACGATCTAAACTTTGTAGCATTGGACGTGTCAAACTCGGCACTTTGCCATAGCCTTGAGCAGACTTTTCAGACAACCGTGCATTGACCAAAATACAAGGGACTTTGAACTGTTTGGCTTGATCAATTAAATTCGGCCAAAGCTCAGTTTCAACCAAGATCAATAAACGAGGTTGGTATTTCTGATAAAAATCAGCAATTAAATACTTTTGATCAGCAGGTAAATAGACTGCTTGAAATTGCGATTCATAAGGTGCTTTTAAAAATAATGATTTAGAACGAGCCTGCCCAGTCTTGGTGGTATTGGTCACTAAAACAGGATGACCTAATTTTAAATAATGCTCGATCAAAGGTTGTGCAGCATTGGTTTCACCGACAGAAACACAATGGAACCAAATGCTTTGTTTATGCTTAGGGGGTTGAAACGGACCAAATCGTTCAAGACATTCTTGTTGATATTGCTGCATATTTTGCGCACGTTTTTTTATTCGCCATTTATACAACGGTTTGACGATTGCGAGAGCTGCGTTATACCAAAAAGGAGTAGCCAAACAAAATGCCCCAAAATAAATTCAATCGGCAAATATAACAGAGCCGTATTCAGTTGTTAATGCATAATCTTTAACGATTTGTTGTAACACTCAAAACAACACTTGCTGATTCTTTAATTTCAATCTATGTGTAAATATAAAATTGACTGAATTGATTGTTTTAAAATAAATCTATAAAAAAAGCTGTATTCATTCTTAAACAAATACAGCTTTTTATCACTTTGAAAAATTAAGAGAAGTGCTTAAGCAGATACTTCACTTTCAGACATTTCTGCAAAAGTTGGATAATCTGTATAACCTGCTCCACTTGCACCATATAAAGTATCAAATTGAACTGGATTTAAAGCTAAATCATGTTCTAAACGCTCTAACAAATCAGGATTGGCAATATAAGCCAAACCAAATGCCACAGCATCTGCTTGCTCAGTTTCTAAAACCTGTTTTGCAGAAGCTGGCGTCAATTTTTCATTGGCAATCCACACGCCTTTAAATTTAGGGCGCAGTTGCGGTTGCAAACTATCTTCAGCTTTATATTCACGGGTAAAAATAAAACCAATCTGACGCTGATCGAGTTGCTCAACCACATAACCAAAAGTAGCTAATGGATCTGCATCACCCATATCATGCGAATCTGCACGTGGTGCAAGGTGTATGCCGACACGGCCTGCGCCCCAAACTTCAATGAAAGCATCCACGACTTGCAATAATAAACGAGCACGATTTTCTATCGAACCACCATATTCATCATCACGATGATTCGTCGTGCTTTGTAAGAATTGGTCAATTAAATAGCCATTGGCTGCATGTAATTCAACACCGTCAAAACCTGCCGCTTTCGCCAATTCAGCAGCATTTTTATATTGTGCTACGATTTCCTGAATTTCTTCATGCGATAAAGCTCGAGGAGTTACAAAAGCACGCTTTGGACGAAGTAAACTCACTTCACCCGCAGGTTGAATAGCACTCGGCGCCACAGGAGTTTCGCCATCCAATAAGTCAGGATGTGAAATACGGCCTACGTGCCATAATTGAACGACAATCTTTGAACCTTGTGCATGGACAGCTTCAACAACTTTGTTCCACGCTTGAGCTTGTTCTTGTGACCATAAGCCCGGGGTATTGGCATAACCAACAGCTTTCGGACTAATCACCGTTGCTTCGGTAATGATTAAACCTGCATTGGCACGTTGTTGATAATATTCAACCATTAAATCATTCGGAATACGCTCAGCACCACTGCGAGCTCTCGTCAAGGGTGCTAAAACCAAACGGTTTTTAATCGTAAAATCACCCACTTGTAACGCAGAATTGAGTTCAGCCATCATCGCCTCAACTTACACTTATCAATTTAAAGTGCTTGTTTTAAATGTTCAATATACTGCTGAATTAAAGCTTCGTTACGAGAAAAATATGACCATTGACCATATTTTTCCGCCTGAATTAAACCTGCCTGTTGTAATACAGATAAATGATTGGACATCGTTGACTGAGAGACATTACCGAGTTTTTCGATATTCCCTGCACAAACGCCACGATTAAAGCCACCGCATTGCTCTTCCGATAAAAACTGTTGTGGGTTTTTCAGCCACTCCAGTATTTGTCGTCGAGTCGGATTTGCCAATGCCTTAAAAATTAAATCAATATCCATCTTAGACACATTCAATAAAGTGCAAAGCTCTGTTCAGCATCTTGAGCATACTATATCGTATTTTTTCGATTCTTATATCGAATTTTTTAGATATTAATGTAATCAACTGTTAAAGCTTTGCTTTTGTTAAGTATTTAATTTACAAACTAAAGGCTTATAGACCTTGTTTTAAGCTTGCTTCAATAAACTTATCTAAGTCACCGTCCAATACAGCACCTGTATTCGAACTTTCTACACTGGTACGCAAGTCTTTAATACGTGAGTCATCCAAAACGTATGAACGAATTTGACTACCCCAACCAATATCAGACTTACTGTCTTCAAGTGCTTTAGCTGCATCATTACGTTTTTGCATCTCTAACTCATAGAGTTTCGCACGTAACTGCTTCCAAGCATGATCACGGTTGGCATGTTGTGAACGCTGGTTCTGACAAGCCACTACAATTCCTGTAGGTGCATGCGTTAAACGTACCGCTGAATCGGTTTTGTTAATGTGCTGACCACCTGCACCAGACGCACGATAAGTATCGGTACGAACATCCGCAGGATTGATGTCAATTTCAATATTATCATCCACTTCAGGCGATACAAATACCGCTGAGAATGAGGTATGACGACGGTTACCTGAGTCAAATGGTGACTTACGTACTAGGCGGTGTACACCTGATTCTGTACGTAACCAACCATAAGCATATTCACCTTCAACACGAATCGTTGCAGATTTAATCCCTGCGACATCACCGTCTGATTCTTCCATCAATTCAGCTTTGAAACCATGACGTTCAATCCAACGCATATACATACGCAGTAGCATTGAAGCCCAATCTTGTGCTTCTGTACCACCTGAACCCGCTTGGATTTCGACATAGCATGGGTTTGGATCCATCGGATTACTAAACATACGACGGAATTCAAGTTTTGCTAATTCTTCTTCACTTGAATCAAGCTCAGCTTGTACATCAGCTAACAAGCTTTCATCATCAGCTTCGACTGCTAAATCAAGCATTGCTTTAGCATCTTCAAGCTGATTAGCTAAGCCTTCTAGCACATTGATAACATTTTCAAGTTCGCCCTTTTCTTTTGCCATTGCTTGCGCACGACTTTGGTCATTCCAAATGGCAGGGTCTTCTAACTCGCGGAGAACCTCTTCTAAACGCTCTTTCTTCAGATCGTAGTCAAAGATACCCCCGTAGTGTTAGACCACGGTCATTTAAGTCTTTTAGCTGGTTTAAATAAGGATTAATTTCCACGAGTTTTAATCTCACATTTGACGTCTTTTAATTCGAAAGCATTCTACCACAGTGCAGAAAAAGTTGAGATATTGCATTTTTATTTAACAAAGCAATTGACCAAAGTGTATTTTTTGTGAACAATAGCGCATTATTTTTAATAAATATTAAACAATAGACAACTATAAACTGCTCAGAGGATTTTATGAAACGCTCATTACTTGCTTTATTCTTGACCGCAATCACCAGCTCTAGCTTTGCCTATATCGCGCAAATGGATGCTGGTTATACCTATGTAAACCATGATGATGACTATACCGATTCGGACAACCGAGTCGATCTCAAAGGTACTTTTTATTTCGAACCTGTGCAATCAAGCAAAGGGCCGTTAAACGAAGGTGCTTTTTTAAACCATGCCAGTAATGTGTATGGTGCTTACGATTATACCCAGCAAAAAAGTGACCGTTATACCATCGAAGATCAAATGGGTGTGAACGGCACTCGAAAAGATGAGTATCAAAATCATAATTTTGTGGTGGGTGTAGAATATTTTTATCAACAATTTTATTTCAATGCAGACATTGGAATGAATCATGAAAAATACCAAGAGAAAGATCGCTTCTCTTATGGCTCTGACTACTACAAAGATGAATATGATCGTACCAATTACCGTGCTTTAGTCGGTTATATGCCGATGAGCAATTTACTCGTTGCTGCAGGTGTAGACGGTTATAACGGCGATGATGAAAACGATGAGGACAATGCTTTTGCAGTAAAAGCAAAATATGTCTTCCCAGTCGGTATGGCTGACCAATATGTCAATCTTGAAGCAGATGGTTCATTTGGCGATGAAGATCATGTCACGGTAGGTGCAGACTATTACTTCAACAAAGCTTTGAGTCTTGGTGCTGCTTATAGCTTTGAAGACAATGGCGATGATGATATTGATTATTTTGCCATTCGTAGCCAATATTTCTTAAATGATGTCTTTGCTGTAGGTGGTTCAGTAGGCTTTGGGGATGACCTACAAGCATTTAATGTGAATGGAACATTCCGCTTCTAAACTTAAAATTGAAACAATTTTTAAAAGGCATTTTTCTCTAAAAATGCCTTTTTTATTACAAAATATATTTACTATTCACTTAATTACTATCATTCTCCACACTATCTACACAGTTTTAATAAAATTAAACACAGATTATTATTAATGTTTATCAATAAGTTAAATTTAAAAAATTACACAAACCCACTAAAACTACAGTTCTGTTACGTTGCTTAGGTTGACGATACTCACATTCACTCTAAACTTAAAGATGTAACAAAAGATTTAAAAAACTTTTTAGCCTAATCATTTCCAAATGGGGGAAGAATCCATGAAAAAGTTAGCAATTGCATCAGCGCTTCTATCTACTATCGCAATGACAGGTACAGCAGCACATGCGTATCAAGCGGAAGTAGGCGGTTCTTATACCTATGCTGATTGGGACGATTATGATGCAACCCATAATTTCGGTGTAGATGGTACTTATTACTTTAACCCTGTTCAAATTCGTAATTCACCACTCAATGAAGCCGCTTTCCTTGATCGTGCCAGCAATGTAAAAGCCAATGTCGATTATGCAAATAACAATGGCATCAAAGATACGCACTACGGTGCAGGCCTTGAATACTATGTACCGAACAGCGATTTCTACGTGAGTGGTCGTGTAGCGCGTAATGAGCTTGAAGTTGATGACACCTCGATCGATGCTAAAGTCACAACTTACGGCGCAGAAGTCGGTTATTTACCAGCACCTGGTTTATTACTTGCTTTAGGTGTCACAGGTTATGATGAAAAAAATGGTGACGATGGTGCAGACCCAACAGTACGTGCTAAATATGTAACAAAACTTGGTCAATACGATGCTAATTTTGAAGCTTATGGTGCTTTTGGTGATCTAGATGAATACAAAGTACGTAGTGACTTGTATTTAGATAAAACCTTAAGTGTTGGTGCAGACTACTACAACAATGATTTAACTGAACGTGATGAATTCGGTATTTCTGCGAAAAAATTCTTAAATCAACAAGTTAGCGTTGAAGGTCGTGTTGGTTTCGGTGATGACTACAACACTTATGGTGTACGTGCTGGTTACCGCTTCTAATTTACAACTCTATAAAAACCGCTCAATCGAGCGGTTTTTTATTCAATTCAATTAGCGCTATTTATTATGGTTAATGTTGTAAATGCAGCATTCTTAATTGCAAACTGACATTGCCATTAAATTGATTTTTATCTAACTCATAAACAATACGAACTGTCTTCTGCATAGGATCAAAGTTAAATTTATTCAATGCATTAAAAGCAATAGCATCCACAGATTGACCATTCTCCAAAGCCAATTTTAATTTAAGATGTACTTCTTTTAACCAACGATAATCCAGTATTTGAAATTGACCTTCAAAAACAGGCGAAGGAAACTTTTGTCCCCACGGCCCCATCACTTCAATTAAATCGACGGTTTGAATTTGAAATGCCTGATGTGGTAATTCGCCATCCGTCCATAGAGTCGCTTGAAATAGCTCATCCTCTGATTGTGCAATCAGTTGAGTAAAGACCTGTTTAAATTCTTCAAAATGTTGTTTTTGAATGGTTAAACCTGCCGCCGCTGCATGCCCACCAAAATGACTAACCAAATGCGGATATTGCTCAGCGACTTTTTCAATACAGTCACGGATATGGATTCCATCGATTGAACGTGCTGAACCTTTAATATGGACGCCATCTTTATCTGCTGCAAAGATAATACTTGGGCGATGAAATTGTTCTTTTAAACGCCCCGCAACAATGCCGATCACCCCTTGGTGCCAATGTTCTTCGAACATCACCAAAGCAACAGGTAAGTTATCTTGATCAAGTTGTAGAGCCTCAAGCTCAACCAATGCTTCCTGTTTCATTTGGGATTCAACTTGGCGACGCTCTAAATTTAAATCATTTAATTGTCGAGCCAATGCATAAGCTGTTTGCATATCGGTTGCTAATAAACATTCAATCCCAATATCCATGGTTTCCATACGCCCAGCAGCATTAATCCGTGGACCTAAAACAAAACCTAAATCCGATGCTTTCAATTCTGCTGGATCACGCCCTGCAATATCCAATAATGCACTGATTCCAGCACGACATTGATTCTGCTGAATGCGTTTAACACCTGCATCGACTAGAATTCGGTTGTTATAATCCAAGCTTGCCACATCAGCATACGTCCCCAATGCCACCAAATCTAAATACTGTGGCATTTTCGCAGTCGATTTATTCAATTTAGCACGCTGACTACTTAAATTCGCCAATAGATAAAAAGCAACACCAACACCTGCCAAAGCTTTGCTTGGAAATTCACATCCCAATTGATTTGGATTAACCACAGCTTCAGCTTTCGGTGTTTCTTTGGTGGTTAAATGATGATCCGTGATAATCACCTGCATACCATGTGCCTGCGCTTGCTCAACACCTGCATGGCTAGAGATACCATTATCGACCGTGATCAATAAATCAGGCTGATAACTTTCGAATGCTAAATCTGCAATTTTAGGTGTTAATCCATAACCATACTTAAAGCGATCAGGCACTAAATATTGCACATCAGCGCCCATTTCACGCAATGCCAAAATCATCAATGTGGTACTGGTTGCACCATCAGCATCATAGTCACCGACAATGACGATTTTTTTATTTTCATCAATAGCTTGGTCAATAATTTGAATAGCTTGATCTAAACCTTTCATTTTAGGTGCAAGTAAATATTTCAGTTTTAAATCAAGCTCTTGCTCAGACTGCACACCACGACGCGCTAAAATTTCAGCAATAAAGGGTGACACGCCCTGAAATTGTTCAGGGCGTGTTAGAAATGGACGTTGTTTTATTTGAATATTCTGCATTTATGGCATCAATCGCTGTAATTCCCATACATGATCAACACGTTCATAAGTCAAACGATCATGTAAACGATTTGGACGACCTTGCCAAAATTCATAATAGTTTGGCTCTAAGCGATAGCCACCCCAAAACTCAGGTTTGGATAATTCTTGTTGTGTTTCAACACGATCTTGCAATGCTTGAAAACGTTGTTGTAACAATTCACGGCTTTCGATCACACCACTTTGAGGTGTACTGATGTGCGCTGCAATTTGGCTATCACGTGGTCGTTTATGATAATAATCCGTTGATTCTTGTTCAGAAATTTTAACAACATCGCCGCCGATACGAACTTGGCGTTCAAGTTCAGGCCAATAAAATAGCAATTCAGCATAGGGATTTTCAGCTAAATCCAAACCTTTCTGGCTATCATAATTGGTATAAAAATCATAACCTGCTTCCGTTGCACCACGTAATAAAACAGTGCGCACATGCGGACGGCCTTGTGCATTTGCCGTTGCTAATGACATCGCATAAGGTTCATGTAATTTTGCTTCTAAAGCTAGATTAAACCAATTAAGGAACTGTTCATGCGGTTGAGCATCTACCTGTTCCTCATGCAGTTCACCTTTTTGATAAGTCAGTCTTAACTCACTTAAATCTTTAATCACATCACTCATGAACCTTACCTTTTTAGATACTAAGCATTGGCATGTTGGCGCACAGAATCTGCTAAATGATTTGCTAAATCAGTCACTTCTTGCAGATTATCCCCTTCAACCATAACACGAATTACAGGTTCAGTACCTGATTTACGAATCAGAATTCGACCACGACCTTTAAGCTGTGCTTCAACTTGATCAAATTCATTTACCAATGCAGGAATCGCAAATGGATCAAACATTTGTGCAAGGCGAACATTGACCAATACATTCGGTAAGACTTTAAAATCTGCAACCAATTCATCTAAAGATTTATTTTGTTCAACCAATACCGTCAACACTTGTAATGCTGCAATAATCGC
>Ga0209023_10005988_pt1 | contig 13029 bp, 6 predicted proteins | sample LakOneMetagenome_FD_187468 | JGI IMG/M metagenome (GOLD analysis project Ga0209023, IMG submission 187468) | Freshwater and sediment microbial communities from Lake Erie, Canada (SPAdes) (version 2) | ecosystem: Environmental > Aquatic > Freshwater > Lentic | place: Lake Erie, Canada | collected... | reverse complement strand
CGATCTAGTGGGTATCTATAACGATCAATCACCGACCCTGTCGGCTTGCCGCTCTTGCCGCGCGCTTGTTCCAGGCGCTCGACGAAGACGAGGCCGGCCACGGCTTGCGGCTCGTCGAACAGATTGTCGTCTGCCAGGTCGCGTAGACGGAAGTACTCCCACCAACCCGCGCTGCTCTCACGGCGATGCCAATCGAGCATGTAGGCCAATAGCCAGCGGGCCTGTTGTTCTTCATCGCGGTCGGCACGAACCTCGGAGATTCCAGCGAGGAGTCTCGCGCGAAGCGCCGCCACGCGCAGAGCACGCTCGGTGACCTTCTCAGACGCGTCGTTCTCCTCCGCGCCGGGCCTGGGAACATCGAAACCGGCGGCAAGCAGTTCGTTTCGTTTCGACTCCAACCAATCGCGAAGGCGAAGTGTAGAAACACAATCGTCGGCGTTGTAGCCCTGAACCGTATCCCGCAGGTCTGTTGTGACCATGTCTCGGCGTCCCAGCTCAAGCGCCTGTTCCATCGCGCGCAGGGCGCGACTCGCGTCAAGGAGCGGCACCATCCTAGTGAACCCGTAGAACGGCTCCATGTTCTTGATCGAGTAGCGTTCGACACCGGCTCGCAATGCCTGCCGCACGACGTGATACAGATCGACGAATCGGTCGGAGCGCAAGAGGTTGTCAACATCCTGCTCGCGCGTAGCGTAGCGGCACGACAGGCGCTTGAAGGCAGACGGCTCATACGGTGCGTAGTGGTAGACATGGGCTCCGTGGTCTCGCTCCCAGGCTTCCATGATGATCGCCATCACCGCATCGAACGCCGCGCGCTCCTCGTGTTCGCTGTGCGCCCAGTAGGCTCGATATGCTGGCTGCCCGTCCGGTCCAAGGCTTACAAGACCAAACAGGTACTCGCGTCCACTTTCACCGACGAAGGGGTCGCCTTCGAGATCGAGGAACAGGTCGTAGGGCGATGGTTCTGGCAGCCGACTGAGCCCCTGTGCTGGCGCAACTGGCAAGAGTTCACACACTGGCTGGCTGGTCTCGCGAGCCTCCAGCTGCACTCGCGCCTGCTCCCGCACACGAACGTACGTCTCCACGGCTCCGCGTCCTGGCTTGAACGGCAACGGCACAGCCAATCCAGCCAGTGCGGTGAGTGTTTGGATACTCCGCGCTTCGAGCTCGCGCCGTTGCATCCGGGAGATCCCCGCAACGAGCGACAAGTGGTCGTCGGCCCGCCGCTTCTTGCTGCAGACGACGGACCAGGGGCAGACGTCGCAGTGGTCCACCGGTTCGGGGTAGTTGGCAGCGGCAAGGGCCGCATCGTCCTCAAGAACTGCGACCTCTAGCCGTGCTCGGATCAGACGGAAATAGGCGCCAAAATCATCAACCCGGTATTCATGAACTCGAGTACCCGTTTCGGGCGTGACGACGTAAAAGTGTTCCGAGTGGGATCCTTGAATACGGTTGAGCATCTCGCAGTAGAGACCGAGCTGCAGAATCGTTCCGCCCCTGGTCTCCCTTGCGAGCTTCGTGTCAGCGACTTCGTACTCCCAGTCGCCAAAGGCACTGGCGCCGCGCCTCTTTAGGAGAACGTCAGGACGCCCAAACCAGGCGCCGTCTTCGAGCGCGCCCTGAACAACTGCCTCCGCACCTGCGCGCAGCGCTTCGATGGTGCGCGCGACAGCGTCGGCTCTATCCTGGACGCTGGCAAGATCGACAACATCCCGCCTATCCCTCTGCAGCGATTCGACGTAGTGACGCTCGTGCTCCAAGCCTCTGGCGAGCAGCGCCTCGAGAACCGGATCGTTGAACTGGGGCCGCCGTTGTTTTCCGCGGGCCTCACCGAGTTCTAGCGCTGTTCGGTGACGGCAATTGAGAAAGTTCGACAGATCCGTCGCGGAAAGACTGAGGCCGGATGCGGAACTGAACATGGTGCTCCCCCAGAAAGCGCATCAGGACGAAGGTCCACGCTAAAGTGTCAGCCGGGAAAGCGACATGTTCTCGGCGATAACGTCGTGGGGAACAAGCACATATCTCCACGGCTTGCCGCCGTACGTGGCCGCATGGCTCGACGCGTGCTGGCACCACTCCTCGGCGGCCTCCTGTTTGGCGACCACATCGGCGGCCGCCATCTCACTTCGGGCCTTCGTCTCCACCATCAACAACACCGTGTCGGTCTCGGCCACAAAGTCGGGCACGTACTCCTGGTGGTTTGAACCAGCCCGGTAGAAGATTTGGAACTGCCCCTTTGCGGGCTTGAGCCACCGGACCGAATCCCGTTCGAGGATCACGGCGAACCGGCGCTCGGTGTCCGAGTCGAACTTCTGCGAGGTGTACAAGCACCGCGAGAAGCCGCCGTAGACCAATTGGGCGATCTTCGTCTTGTCCCTGGGTTGGGTCCGGTAGTCCTGCATCGGCTCGGACGCCGTGGCCGTGAACGCGCTCGACTTCAGCGGCGTGAAGCCCTGCACCACGGTCGTTTCGAAACCATCTTCCTTGTGCCAGTAGTGCTGCTGCATCTGCGCGTGAATGAACGCAGCCAGCGCACCCTGATTGAACTGCAGAACCCGGCGCGTGTCGTCCTCTGAGAGGTACGACAGAAAATGACGGACGGCTTGGCCGGCGAGGTCGTACAGCAGATCGGCTTGGTCGTCGTACGAGACATCGTCGAAGTCGATGAGGCCCCGGACGACGTAGTCTTCGAGCCGGCGCTCCTTGACACCGCTGTCATCGAGCGACAGCACCTGATACTCCGCGGTCCGCAGGTGCTGCACCCAGAGGTCAGCCGACACCGGCGGATAGCGCACGCTCGACAGGTCGAGGGTGAAGGGACTGAACCCAGACTCCACACGTCCTTTCGGCACCACAATCACGCGGGGGATGTCGATGGTGGCCTTGATCACTTCCTCGCACACCGCCGCCACCACGCGCTCCAGGTCGACCGGCTCGGCGATGCCTTCCAGCAATGGCTGTTGGACAGGCCAATTCGTCTGAACGTCCTTCACGACCTGCGCCTGAATCTCGGGACTTCGAAGCAGCACTGCGCCAGGCACGCGCCCCGGCTGGTTGGACAGGCTCTCGATCGCCTTCAGCGCCGCCTGCGCCACGTGCTTGTCGAGAATCGTAGTGAAGATCGAAGTTTCGGCCACCGGGCCTCCGGGCACGGAGAGCGCGGGCGCTGAGGTTCCGAGACGGCTAGCGAGAACCGAACCGGACACGACGGTGACAAGCGGACGCTCCAAGTCGGCGGCAGACAGTTCCACCGCCTGGATCTTCAGCGGCGAGTCCGCCCGCTTCGCGTCGTCGACAATCTCCTGGAACTTGTCATGCGCGACGATGTTCAACCGGTCGACGGCCGTGATACCAGTCCGTTCACCGTACGGCAGGCGAAGGCCACGGCCGATGCTCTGCTCCACGAGCGTTCTGGCGTTGGCCGCGCGCAGCGGAATGATGGTGTAGAGATTGGTGACGTCCCAACCTTCTTTGAGCATGTTGACGTGGACGACGATCTCGGTCGGCTCGTCGCCGTGCTCGATGCGGAGCAACTTCTCCACCATGGCGTCTTCTTCGGCGCCAGTCCGGCTCGAATCCACCTGCAGCACGCGGTCGCGGTAGCGCCCCTCGAAGAAGCCGTCGGACGCCATGAGCGCCTGAAGCTGACTGGCGTGCGTCGTGTCGCGCGCGATGACCAGGACGAATGGCTTGACGAGATGACGGCCGGACTCGCGCGCGTACGTTTCGAGCTCCACCTTGACGTTCTCGTGCAGCCGGATGCCGTCTTCGAGTTTGATTCGCTCCAGTTCGTCGGCCGACACGCTCGCCGGGTTGAAGTCCTTCCGCGTCACGACGGCGGGCTCCTTCACGAACCCATCGTCCATAGCCCTCGCCAGCGGATAGCTGTAGACCACGTTCCTGAACGGAACAGGGCCCTTCGGGGATTCGACGAATGGCGTGGCGGTCAGCTCCAGGCCCAACACCGGCTTCAACTCGTTGATGGCGCGCACACCAGCGCTGGCGCGGTAGCGGTGCGATTCGTCCATCAGCAACACGAGGTCCGATAGATTCGCCAAGTAGTCGAAGTAGCTTTCGCCGATGTACTCCGACAGGCGCTTTATGCGCGGCGCCTTCCCGCCACGGACCTCGCTGTTGATCTTCGAAATGTTGAAGATGTTGATGCGGACCGAGAACATCTGGTCGACCAGGGTCGAGTCGTAGGTGTCGCCGGTGACGACGAGCGGTGGCTCGGTGGCGAACTCCGCCACGCCGCGAAAGACGTACTTCGGCGTGTTCGGCGTGAAGTCGGCGATCAGCTTCGAGTAGATCGTCAGGTTCGGCGCGAGCACAAAGAAGTTCCGGACGCCGTGCGCGAGGTGCAGGTAGGTGACGAACGCCCCCATCAGCCGCGTCTTGCCCACACCGGTGGCGAGCGCGAAGCAGACCGACGGAAAATCGCGCTCGAAGTCCGCGACGGAGGGCCACTCCGACGAGAGCGCTTCGAGTGCCGCCTTCGGGTCGTCTCCCTTCTTCAGGGTGGCGAGTTCGTAGATGCGGTCCAGGATCTCCAGCGAGCGGCGCTGGGGCATCCGCAGACTGAGCCGGCCGGTAAGCGCATTCACCTGGCGATGCATTGGCGTCAGTCCTCGAATCCGAGGCCCTGCTGGCCGGCCGCTGGCGGCGCGGGTGATAGGTTCGCGACTTCGAGACTGTAGTCGTCGTGGCCCCACTCGCAGCGCGAGAGCACCGTCTTCGGGATGCGCTTGATAGTGAGGTTCGGATAGGCGTCGGCCTTGCCACGGAACGCCGCGCACATCACCAGCAGCGACCGATCGACACCCACATCGGCGCTGATGTGCAGCAGTTGCTCGTGCGTCAACTGCTGGGTCGTCACGTAGATGAAGTCGCGTTCGGTGGAGTACCCGTGCTGCCAAAACAGCGTCTCGCTGGGTGCGTAGATGAACCCCTCAAGCTTGCAAAGCGCTTCGGAAAGCATCGCGGGGTTGTAGGCCTTGTTGATGACCCAGTTGCCCCACTTGTCTTGCTCAAGCAAAGACGGCGCAAGACGGTAGTAACGGAACCCACCACCACCCCTCCAGTCCACAGCCTCGGTCACACCTCCGACATCCTGTCCATCGATGACCTTGCGGGCCCGCGGGATGATATGTGTGTGGCAGTGCTCGCCAACTTCGATCATGATCCAGCGTCGACCCATCTTGTGGGCAACTGCTCCGGTTGTGCCGCTGCCGCCAAACGAATCGAGCACAATGTCCCCAGGCTTCGTAGCGATGTGAATGATTCGTTGCAGGAGTCTCTCTGGCTTGGGCGTAGCGAATATCAATTCTCGTCCGAATATCTCAGTGCTCTCCTGCTTTGCTTCTCGGTTATTCCCCACGGCTTCGTGCAACCACACAGTGGTCGGGACGAGTTCACCTAGCTCAGATCGAAACCGCTTCCGGAACGGGAAAGAGCGGCCCGTCTTGCCCCACCAGATTCGGTTCTCGGCCGCGAGAGTTGCGAAGGTCTCGCGCGAGATGCTCCACCAGCGGTTGGGCCGTGGCGCGAACTTGTCGCCGTGCGGCCCAGTCACCTCATAGTGCCCGTCTGAGTAGGACTTCGCGGCGGTCAGGTCAGAACGACGCCACTCACCGCGCACGTCGGCATCTGGATTCCAAAAGTCGGCGTCGCTTGCTTCTGTTCGGCCGACCTTATTGGGCTGCCACTGCGAACTATCCCGCGCGTATACCAACACGAAATCATGATCGGCAGACAGATGCCTCGCAGAGTTGTTCCGAGCGTGAAGTTTCTGCCAGATCACTGTCGCGACAAAATTGACACGTCCAAAAATCTCATCGCATAGCACTTTCAAGTAGTGGGCTTCATTGTCATCGATGGTGATCCACAACGTGCCGTCAGTAGCTAGCAACCGCCGGAGCAAGTCCACCCGTTCCCGCATCATCGACAGCCAAATGGAGTGCTCGAGCCCGTCGTCATAGTGCTCGAACGCGCTGCCGGTGTTGTACGGCGGATCGATGAAGACGCACTTCACCTTGCCGGTAAACTCCTGCTCCAGCGCCTTCAGCGCGAGCAGGTTGTCGCCGAAGATCAGCCGATTATCGAAGACGTCGTGGTCGGTCACCCGATGCGCCGCGTGATACGACTTGGTCGGGTCCTCGATCAGGATGCGAGGCTCCAGCTTCGGTCGCTGGTGCTTACCAATCCATGTCAATTCGAGCTTCTGTTTCCGGTCAGTCCCGCTCACGTGTCTCCCCGCTACACCACATGCCATCGAACGCAGAACAAGCACTCGCTGGTCACCTGCTGTTCAAGCTGCGCCTCGAGCTTCCCGATCAGCTCGCCGCGCTTCCGGTCGATCTCGTCCTGAGACTCGAACAGCGCGCGCCGCCGCTGGTTTCGCGCTGATTCGAACGCCTTCATCTGCTTCTGCGCCGTCAGCTTCTCTTCCAGCGTCACTGCGATAGTCGCCGCCCGCCGGGCCTCCTTGATCTGCCGGTCCAGTTCTTTGATCTCGCGCTCCAGACCCAACTTGAGATCGTCGGCCCAGCCATCCAGCTTGTCGGCCTCCGCTTCAAACGCCGCGGCGCTGCGGACTGAGACAGCACGTCGAACCTCGATTTCACGCTCGCGAGCGAGTGCGGCAACGGAGTCCACTGCGGCACGCTCACGCTCGCCGCCGTCCAGGGCTAACTGCCCGGTCCGCTGGCCGAGGCTCCCGGAGATGGTTAGCAGCCTGCGGACAACGTCGCTCGCCAGGGTTGTGCCTGAATCGGTCACGGCGCTGAATAACAAGTGGTCCTCGGCCTGCCCGAGCGTCTGCACCGTGAGGCAGTCTACGCGAAGCAGGCCGCGCTCGCCGCGAAGCGGCTCGATGATAGACACCTTGCCGGAGTGCCCGGAGTAGTCGAATCGCAGCTCCCCCTGATCCGTATCGAGCGGCCGGCCCTTCGCGGTGGCGACAATGGCCTCGGCCAATGGGTGGGAGAGCCGGTAGAAGTGCGCGTCGCCCGATCTCCGCGGCAGCTCGTACGCGCCGGTGGGCACGTCACCGCCGAACGGCGAGCGGTGTAGCTGAAAAGAGGTATCCGACGCAAAAGTCGCGGCGGCGCCAAGCTCGAACCGTGTAAGCGCCATCAGCCACTGCTCGTAGCGAGTCAGCGCCGCCCGCGAGGATTCATTTCTCACCCGCAGCTTCTCGCGCACTTCGTCGTCGAAGTTCTCGAGCAGTTGCTGCCGCGCCTTGTTCAACGTGTCGGTAATCTCGAAATCAAGCTCCAGCTGGAGACGGTCGAACGCGCTCCTGATCTCGCCTGTCTTTCGGCACTGCTGGTAGATGGCCGCGATGCGCTTTTCGAAGTCGACGCCCGATTCGATGGTCCCGAGTACCTCGTCGCTGGCCCCAAACACCCCTTCGAACAGTTGGAATTTCTCCGACAGCAACTGGAACACCCGCTGGTCGGCGGCGTTGGTTCGGTTGAGGAAGTTCACCACGACGACATCGTGCTTCTGGCCGTAGCGGTGACACCGGCCGATGCGCTGCTCGATGCGCTGGGGGTTCCAAGGGAGGTCGTAGTTCACCACCAACGAGCAAAACTGGAGGTTGATCCCTTCGGCGCCCGCCTCGGTGGCAATCATGATCTCGCCGCGCTCGCGAAAGTAGTCCACCAAAGCGGAGCGCATGTCGGCCGTCTTCGATCCTGAGATCTGATCGGTGCCTTCGTGCCTGGCTCGCCACTCTGCGTAGATGGCGCGCGACCCTTCGTCGGTATTCGAGCCGTTGAACAGTACCAGGCCGTTCTTCCATGGGCTGTCAGCCAACAGGCGCTGGAGATACAGCTGGGTCTTCCTCGACTCCGTGAAGATGATGGCCTTCCTGGCGCCGCCAAGCTCCGTGGCCTTGTCGAACGCGACACGGAGCGCCTTCAGCAGCGCCTCGCCCTTGGCGTTGTGTGTGATGGAGGTGGCGAGGTCGCGGAACGATTCGAGATCCGCGACTTCTTTGCGGACAGCCTCCCTGTCCGCCTCAGACAGGGCTGGCAGCGGCTCGTCGTCTTCGCCCCACTCCTCCGCCGTTTCGTCCAGCGCTTCGTAGTCTTCGTCAAACTCCGTTGCGAGTGGGTCTGCCGTGACTTGCCTCGCGATGGTGGCCTTGAGACGGCGGGCCAGTGTGTCGAGGGCACCGGCAATCGCAAACGACGACGATGCCAGCAGCTTGCGCATGACGAGCGTCATGAGGGTGCGTTGGCCGGACGGCAAGGCCTGCAGGTTGTCGCGGCGGAGATAGTCGGAGACGAGGTTGTACAGGCGGTCTTCGGATTCATCGGGCGTGAACTGCTCCACCAGCGGCAAGCGCCGCGTGTAGGACACGTACGCCGTGACCTGGCGACGGAGCGTGCGATGGCACACCGGCGCCAGCCTCCGCTTCAAGGAGGCAAAGACCTGCTCTTGCGTGAGGTCGCTGAACTGCTCCCTGAAGCTCTTGAGGTCGCCAAACACCTGGTCGTCGATGATACTGACGAGTCCGAACAGCTCCAGCAGCGAGTTCTGGAGAGGTGTGGCGGTCAGCAGAATCTTTGGTGCATCCGCGAGCGCCTGTTTCAGGGTGTTCGCGATGACGTTCGAGGTCTTGTACACGTTGCGCAGGCGATGGGCTTCATCCATCACCACGACGTCCCACTTCGTGTGATGAACGTCTGCCGCCTTGTTTCGCGCGAACTGGTACGAACAGATCACGATCTGCGCATCTGGCTCGAACGGCCTGAACTGGCCCGACTTGATGCCATCGTTGTACGACTTCGCCTCGAGGATGCCGCACGGCAAAAAGAACTTATCTGTCAGTTCCTGATGCCACTGCTTCCTCAGGTTCGAGGGGGTGATGACAAGGATGCGGCGTTTCCGTTCCGCCCATTTCTGCGCCAGAACAAGACCCGCTTCGATCGTTTTGCCGAGCCCGACCTCGTCGGCCAGCAGCACACCTTTCGAGAGCGGCGACCGGAACGCAAACAGGGCGGCATCGACCTGGTGTGGATTCAGGTCGACCTGCGCGTCGACGAGCGCGCTCGCCAGGCGGTCCTCGCTGTCGGGCGGACAACGGCGTGTCAACTCGTACGCGTAGTACTTCGCGTGGTACGGCGTCAGAGTCGGAGGCAATGTCGGTATCGCAGCCACGGATGAATCGCTAAATGGTGTTCAGCTCAGACTCGAAGCGAGCAACGTCTTCCAGCAGTTCGTCGAAGGGCGGCACGTCCTCCCAGAACATCTCCAGGCGCATGGCCTGATAGTCCTTCGTCCACTCCGGTCGTTGGTCTGGCGGAGGCACAAGACGCATGCTCCCACGTCGCATCTGGGTATAGTCCACCCATGTGTGATTGAAGAACACGGGACGATGCTCTGCAACGCGCTCGAAGAGACCTTGGTAAGCGATTGCCTCGGCCGCAACTCCGGCTCTGATCAGACTCCACACGTCGTAGTAGTGCCGCGCCATTCGGCGCTGTCTTGGTTTGTCTGCCGGGCGAAAGGTTTCCTCGTGGAGGAGGCAGACCTTCTCCAAAAGCGTTCGACGCGCGGCCACTGCCTTCACGGCGAAGGCGGCATCGGACATCGACGATGGAAACACGTCGGCTACGTACGGCCTGATTTGCGGAGTCTGAGACGGCTCCGTGTCTGAACGAGCCCCCAGCTCGATCCTCACATTCGGGCTGACGTACAGCAACGACTCTGCGAAGGCACTCGGATAGATGAAGAGAATTGTCTGGGGGTCGGAGGCGTCCGCCCTGACGTGTTCAGCGCTTCCGCTCCCAAGTTCCCGATCGACGGCAGCCTGAATAGCAGGAAGCAACTCGGTCTGCACCGCTGCCTCGCAAGCCGCGCGGAGATCTTCGAGGCGCTTCTTCCGTTGTTTGTTCGATGGCGCATTCTCTGGACTGTTCTCTCCGCCGAACCCGAGCCTGTCACGGTCGATGACGATGTCGATGTCTTCGGAGAAGCGCTTGATGAGGCCGAATCCTTTTGAGAGCGATGTTCCGCCTTTGAAGGTGAGCCTCGGCCCCCAGGATGGAAGCTCGAACAGCAACCGGAGCGTCCAGCACACCCAGAAGTCCTTTTCGATGCTTCCCTTGGGCAGCCCCAGTTGTGCCGCGGTCTCTTCGATGTAGACCGCGCGCTCGGCGTTCGTCAACCGTGCGAACGACTTCATGGCTCATCCTCAGCCAGTTGTCGCATGACGCGCCCAACCCAGGCCGGTTGATGGCGCAGGTCAGCAAGCAGTTGGGCCTTGTCCTGCGGTGTCAGTCGTCCCCGCAGGTGCCTGATTGCAGCGTCGTCAATCCGATCCGATCCGAGGAAGCGGATGGCCTGGGCGACGACTCCGCTGACGCGACCCGCTGATGCCATGTTCCTGGGCGTGGTTCGCTTCAAGATGATTTCTTGCTTCCCCACGCGGATGCGGCGGGATGGTCCGTCGGTCAGGAACACGGCCTTCATCGGAACCTGAGGCGTCAGGCCGAGCAGATTCGCCGCATACCCGCTGGCGGGCTGAAGCCGGACGGCATCTCGCCCGGCCAGGGCCTTCGCGATCGAGTCGACGGATGGAGCCAAAACGCCCAAAGACGCATGAGTTCTTGGGTAGTCGTACACACCTCTGGCGAGCTGGCGAATTCGGCCGGCGTCCGTGTGCCGCTTCAAGGCTGAGGCGATGGCGGCACGGGGGCCGACGTCGAGAAAATCCCTGGGAGTGAACACCCAACCCATCTTATGGCCGTGAATTCGTCCAAGGACAGTTCTATCAATGGATTGGAGGTGTTTTGACATCCCTGTTTTGAATCAAAAAATGCCACAAATTTGCTTCAAAAGCAAAGCCAACTTGACACCGTGGGCTATGCTCGTGGCAAGCGCGTTGCGCGCTTGCGAACCGGAGGCACGAGCATAGCCCACGGTGTCAGTTGCAGTTCCGGCCTGCTGAGGCACCCACCTCACCTGTGCAACACTACCCCGAGCACAGAGACGCAACCCCGACAATGGCCAAACATTCCAGGACCTGGTTCGTACGGGCAGGGAAGAACGCCACGTTCATCGACGACTTCAGGATGAACTCCGTCGTCGCCATCGGATGGCACGAAACTGGCCCCATCTCTCCAACCACCAGCGACGACACATTGACGGCGCTCTTCGACCGTACGTTTCCGACGGCGAAGCCTGGCACCCGGCGAGTGTGGCAAGCACAGGTGCGCCGCTTCCTAACCGAGATGCACCCAGGCGATCATGTCGCCACCTACGATCCGAACAGCCGGTTGTATCTACTCGGCACTGTCGACGGTCAGCCCGAATGGCGGAACGGCCCACTTCCCCGAATGCGCGCCGTCAAATGGACGCATCAAACACCACGCGACGTCCTGACGGTGGGAACGCGCAACGGACTCGGCTCAATCGCGACCTTCTTTCGGGCCAGTCAGGACGCGAGCGACGAGCTGTGGGCCAAGTCAGTGCCGCTTGGCAGTGAGGTTACGGAGTCGGCGCCGCCACCGGCCCCCATCGCAGTGCTCGCACAGGACGAGGACGCTCAGGCTGCCGAGACCGTCCTTCGCGAGGACATGCGCGAGAAGTCCGAGCAGTTCATCGAGGACCGCATCGCGTCACTGGACTGGCAGCAGATGCAGGAACTGGTCGCCGGCATCCTCCGAGCGATGGGATACCACGCAACGGTCGCGGCAGATGGGTCCGATCGGGGCGTCGACATCTTCGCGTCACCAGACGGGCTCGGTCTTCAAGAGCCGCGGATCTTCGTCGAGGTGAAGCATCGGAGCGGCGCGATGGGCGCTGACGAACTGCGATCGTTCCTCGGCGGACGAAGAGCGGGCGACCGTTGCCTCTACGTGAGCACCGGTGGATTCACGAAGGAAGCTCGCTACGAAGCAGACCGGGCAATCGTGCCGCTTACGATGATCACGTTGCCGAAGCTGCGAGAACTGCTCCTGCAGCACTACGAGAAACTCGACCCTGCCGCACGCGCGCTCGTTCCACTTCAGAGGTTGTACTGGCCCGTGGAGTAGCTCTCGGCGCGCGTCCTCACAGTCAGCGCCCTACAGGCACCTTCGTGACCGTAATGGTGAAGGGCTCATCGACACGATCGCCCCGTCGGTAACACGACATCGTCAGATCGACGTACGTCGGGACCCGACGTGACGAACCAGATCGGCGAAAGCGCATCGTCGCCGTTTCCGGATATGTCGGTGAGACTCGCGTGTGAAAGCCGATGTCAAAGGCGATGCCTTCTGGCCCAGAGACCGCGTTGTAACCTCCCGTACTCGTTCCAAGACTGGTCCCCTCAAGGAGATCCCATTGGTCTCCTTCGTCGTCGAGCAGTGTCTTCTTCGTACATAACAGCAGTTCTTCCCGGCTCGACTTGAGCTGAACAATGAGTGACAGGTTCAGGTCCGCATCGCGCAGCGACCTCACTGAGTCAACGGTGGCCGTCAAGAATCCGTTTTGAAAGGGTCGGGGCGTCTGCGGGGCACTCGCTCGGGTGCTCTCGACTCTCTCGACCGGAGTCGGCGTGGCGACCGATGTCGACTGAATTGACGGGAGGTCGATCCCCCATCCGCGGAGGGTCAACACTACAACCTCTGAAAGCACTCCGTAGGTCTGTGGCCCTTCGTTTGCTCCGGCAATGCCGACGACCTTGTCGCCAGCGATGATGGCTCCACCAGACGCTCCCGCCCCAACCGCGCGATCCAGAGAGAAGATCGAGCCTGACCTCGCCGAGACACTTAGGTTGAAGTACTGCACCGTCGTCAGCTTGCTTGGGTATCCGGCGTACACGACCGGGTCAAGCGGCCGAAGCGATTCAGCTGCCCCAAACACGGCGGCGCGGACTTCGCTAGGTATGGCGCCTTTCACACGCATCGCCGCCAACCCATACGTTTCATCGTTAGTCTGGGACCCGACCAGATCTGCTACCGCCACTCGAAAGACTCGATGCTCAGGGTCTGCAGCAAAAGAAACGTCATAGCTCTGGGCACCGAGCAACACGTG
>Ga0209023_10005987_pt1 | contig 13029 bp, 8 predicted proteins | sample LakOneMetagenome_FD_187468 | JGI IMG/M metagenome (GOLD analysis project Ga0209023, IMG submission 187468) | Freshwater and sediment microbial communities from Lake Erie, Canada (SPAdes) (version 2) | ecosystem: Environmental > Aquatic > Freshwater > Lentic | place: Lake Erie, Canada | collected... | reverse complement strand
GTCGCCAGTGGCGCCGTTTGGTTTTGGCCAGTAGCCACCTGTTCGAGGGCCAGCGCCTGGCCCTCGAACAGCTCCGATCCATCGAACGGGCGACGCCAGGCGCCTTGACAGTCGTCCGGGTTGTCGAGCCTCAGGCGCCCAACGACGCTTTGAACGTCGACATATCGATCGACTGCCACGGCTTCGAACATCAGCCCGGCGGGATCGTGTTGCGCGGGCGGGAGCGCCTGCGAGTACTCGTCGATGCGGATTTCCCTTTCGACGTGCCGTCGGTCCTGGTTCGACACAGAAGGTGGGCTGGCACAGCCCACGTCCAGTGGGCTCGACTTCTCTGCCTGTACGCCGCGCCGGCCGTCGAATGGCAGCCAGCTGACGGCATGTACGGTTTCATCGAGCGCCTTGAATCGTGGCTCCGCGCGGCTGCGCTTGGTGAACTCGACCCGCAGAACGCACCGCTGCACCCGCCCGTCGCGTATGTTGGCCGCGGCACGCCTCTTGTTATCCCCCGGGCCGATGCGCCTTCTAACGGCGACTCAGTCTGGGTTGGTGCGGCGACGGTTGAACGACCGGACGACGGTCGCTACGACATCACTGGGTGGAACCGAATGGAGCACGGAAAGCCGTTCGCTCCTGCGGCGGGCTCAGCTGCGGCGATCATGCTTACGAGTCCGATGGACTGGGAGTTCCCGGCTTCGGTCATCGACCTGATTCTGGCTCTCAAACATCGCGGGCTAGAGATCGCGGACCTAGTCGACCTGCTTGGTTATGTCGCCGTCATGCGTGAGCCGACCGCGCCGCTGCTTGTCGTAATCGGCACTCCGATGCGGCGCGCTGCTGGCGGTGCGGTCCGCCAGCATCTCGTCGCATGGCAGGTTGCCCCAGAGGCGGTCAGCGCGCTCCTCGTGATGCTCGGCGCGAAGCTCGGCGTCGCCGGGTTCGCTGACCGGGGAGCGAAGGCGATCGACAAGTTTTTTGATTGGGCCGCAACCGCGGACACCGAGTGGTGCGCGGTGCGCGAGGCTCGAACGGAAGTAACCGAGCGACGCGACTCTGCAAGTCCGATGCGTTGGTTTGCCGGCAAGAGGGTCTCCATCTGGGGGTGTGGAGCCCTGGGCGGTCCGATCGCTGAAGCCCTGGTCCGTGCCGACGTCGCAAGACTCGACCTTTACGACAATGCGCTTGTCACTCCTGGTGTTCTAGTCCGCCAGCTCTTCGACGACGCTGATATTGGCCAGTCAAAAGCCAGATGCTTGAAAGGCCGGCTCGACCGCACAAACCCAGGCGTCGACATCGAGGCGCACCACCAGAATGTGCTCACGGGGCCTCTCGCTCGTGATGGCTGGGATGACGGCGCCGATGTTGTCATCGACGCCACCGCCAATGGCGCGGTTCAGGCCAAGCTCGAGCGCGGCCGCGCGCGCAACCGTGGCCGCGCCGCCATCATCACGGGATTGTTCGGTAACACTGCCGAGCGCGGACTCGTCACCGTCAGTCGTCAGAACCACTCCGGCGCCGGCGCCGATGTTTTGCGTCAAGTCAAGCTTGCGTGCGGGCGGGCGCCGGATCTGCACTGCTTCCTGGAGGAATTCTGGCCAGCTCAGCCTCGGACCGAGCGTTTTCAGCCCGAGCCGGGCTGCTCCTCGCCGACGTTCCGCGGCTCTTACGCTGAAACGAGTGCGCTGGCCAGCATGATCCTCACGGCTGCGGCGACGGAGCTGGCGACCTCTGACCGGCGGTACACCGCGTCTGCCCATCTCATTGCGCTTCCGACCGTCGCCCACAGCGGCCCGCGCGCCGTCCGCTTGGAGTGGCCGGCCGCGCTCGTCGCCGAGGTCGGCGTCGGTGGGATGGAAGTTCGAATTTCAGCGTCGGCGTTGGCGGAGATCCGAGCTTGGATCTCCCACGGCTCCCGGACCCTGCCGGCGAGCACAGAGACCGGTGGCATCCTCTTCGGTGAGCGCGATGAGGCCGCCGGTGTCGTCTGGGTCGACGCCGCCTCGGGACCGCCGCCCGACAGCGTCGAGAGTCCGGAGCTCTTTCTCTGCGGCACTCAGGGCGTCGCGGAGCTCGATAACGACAGACGTCGATGGAGCCGCGAGGGCATCGCATTCCTTGGGATGTGGCATACCCATCCTTCTCAGTCGTCCGATTTCAGCAGCCGAGATTTGCGCGGCATGCTCGAGCTGCTTGACGCCGCACCCTCGCCACGGGCGAAGGGGCTGATTGTGATCGTGGGTTTGGCCGAGACGGCTCCGGAGCTCGCGGCCTATGTCTTTGACCGCCGCGAAGTGGGCGAGAACTACGACGAACTGATAATCCACCGGCACAATCCCCAACGCCTTCCTTCGGCCCCGGCGCCGACGCAGCGAGATGTCGGATTGGCTCTGTCCGGCGGAGGCTCTCGTGCGATCGCCTTTCATCTCGGCTGTCTGCGTGCGCTGCACGACCGGGAGGTCCTTGACAGAGTCGCCGTCGTTTCCGGCGTGTCTGGCGGGTCGGTGATGTCAGCGCTGTGGGCATACGGCGACGACGACTTCGACTCCTTCGACGCCAGAGTGTGTGAGCTGCTCCGCCGCGGCTTACAGATGGCTCTGGCTCGTCGCGCGCTTCTGAGCCGGCGGGCTCCGCAGGCACTTGCCTCCGGGCTTGCCGCGTCCGGTGCTTCCGCACTCGCCCGCGCTCCTCACCGCGCCCTGAACCTTGGTCGCCGCGCGACCGGACGTCCGCGCGGCGAGTTGCCTCAACCTCCGGTTCGTCGCGGGGTCTCCCGCACTGATGCGCTCGCTGACGTACTTGACCGCGAGCTGGGAGGGTTGCGGATCGACTCACCCCGCCGCGGAGGTCGTGAGGTTGTTATCAACGCATGCGACCTTGCAACTGGCTCCGCGTTCCGTTTTGGCAGCCGCGAAAGCGGCACTTGGCAGCACGGCACCCTCTCTGAAAACGACGTGCCCCTTGCCACGGCCGTGGCAGCTTCTGCTTCTTATCCCCTAGCGCTGCCAGCGCTTGACCGGGAGTGGGTCTTCGAGCGTCGAAATGGCGAGCAGCAACGGGAACGCGTGGTCCTTACCGATGGCGGCGTGTTTGACAACCTCGGGACCGCCTGCCTGCTGCCAGGGCGTGACGCTCGCTATAGCACGAATGTTTTCGACGTCGATTTCATCGTGACGTGCGACGCGGGCCGCGGTCTGCTCCGAAGATCCACACCCTTAGGCTGGCCAAGCCGGGTAGCTCGATCGTTTGAGGCGACGTTCCGCAAGGTCCAGGATGGCCAGCGAGCGCGCCTACACGAGATGGCCGGGCGGGGTGATCTCGAGGGATTCGTGATGCCTTATCTCGGCCAACTCGACCACTCGCTGCCGTGGCGACCAGCGGAACTCGTCCCACGCGAGGCAGTCGCGGGTTACCCCACCGACTTTCGCGCCATGAGCCAGGAGACCATCGATCTGCTGGCCGCACGAGGGGAGCAACTCACCCGTCTGCTGATCGAGGCTCACTGTCCGCAGCTGTGAGCGAGGCCAACCGGACGTCAGGTGGTTGTCAAGCGGTACTTGCCACTCCGCCGACCGACACCAACGACGCCGGGAGCGCGATGGACTTGCGCCAAGAAAGTTGCAACTGGGTCCTTGCCGCCAATCTTATGACCCTGCTCAACCAAGAGCTCGTACCAGGCTCGGTAATGGATTTCTCTATCCGCGCCCCACTCCGCCCTAAGGACTTGGAGAGCGACTTCCTGCAGACGCTGTCCGCGCAGCCGCGGAGACAAGTTCTCGATGCGCAGCTGGCTGGCGATCCCGAGCGCGCCCGCGAGCTCTGCGAGAAGGTGCTCGTCTCGTTGCGTGCGCTCCTCGACCGCATCAGCAAGCGCCCGTAAGCGGTCGGACTGTTCGCGCTGGGCTTCGACCCGCGCGAACAGCAACTCATATTCGCTCCGCAGGCTCGACTCAAGATCTCCGCGCGAGCCATTCAGTTCCACGCAGACAAGGTAGCCGTGGACCCGGATGGGAATTAGCGATCTAGTCGAGAGCCGCATCGCCGACGTGGTGGAGCAACATCTCAGCGAAGTGGAGGCGCCACTCGTTCGCGTCCGGCGACGCGGGTACGTCCCGTAGTTCCTCAAGCACCTCGAGCTGGGTGGCCGAAAGGACGCGGACCACCACGTCGGAATCGACGCCCGCCGCCCGACAAGCGCCTTCGAATCCCAGCACAAGGTCAGCGGCGCGCTGCCGTGCCGCAACTGCTGCGACGTAGCTGCTCCCTCCGCCTCCGTCGACGGGGCAGCTCCGACGGCGGCTTCAAACTTTTCGGTGAATCGTCGCCTTGTGTCGGCAGCGTATATCGGATCGCCGGAGAACCCAGCGAGCTTTGCTGTCCTGGGACGTCGGCGAAACCAAACGTCTACGCACGGACGCCCGCAAAGGGTTCTAGTCGTTTACCGAGACCTCACCCAATCTTTGGGAACCCCGCAGGCTTCGATCGGTTCCCCAATGCTGCCAGCAAATTTGTCGGGTTGGTCTGTAGACCTATTGGCTCCGCACGCGACGGATTCCCGGGATGGCAACGCCGGGCGAGATCCTTTGGACGAACGTGCGGGCGAAGCGTCAGAAGGATCAGTCATCTCGAGTGAGCCAGCCGCGACGCTCGGCACGTCACAATCCTCAAGGTCACTCTCGGTCTCGGCGTACCGGCAGCCGATCTCCTCCGCGGAATCAGCTCATCGGGCTGGGGTCGATCACCTTGCCGGAGTCAGAATCCCCGTAGTCCTGCTCACACTCCAAAGACCTTCGATGTTCGCGCCAACCCGCGAGCCGCCCCAGTATCCGTCATCGGTCTCCATCATGAGGAAAGGGGAACCCGCGCGTGCGCCATCCGAACTCGGCCTATATTTCCGTGATCGCTCTCCGCAGCGCCCTAACCCGTCGCAACGTCCACGTTCAAACGATCCTCCACACGATCGATTCGCGTGAAACACAACACGGTCCGGAGACCGCTGATTGGGGAATGAGTCCGGATGTCTCCCTTTGAAGTAGTGATGCCAGCCGCGACTGCCTGACCGTCCTGCACTTTAGGCCGGTAAACCGGCCCGCCGCTATCTCCATGATGCCCGGTAACCCCAATGCACGTCTGATGTCGCACCGTTGCGCCGCCCTTGTGAAAGTTCACATTTAAATCGACGATTGGCCCACAGTGATCATGCTGCTCAGGGTGGTTAATAATTGTGCCCATACCCTGAAAACACAAGTCATATCCAAGCGACTTGTAAGAACGATAGTCCAGAGTGTTATGAAATTTTGCGACTACGGTTCTTGTCTTTCCGCCATTCGTGACCAGAATCTTTCTCGTTGCCTTATCCTCCGGGATATTGAAATCCCCAGCGTCTACCCTGGTGGAACCATTGCCGTCCCATGCGTCCTCGATCTTTTTGCCAATGAACTTAACCGTCAAATCCGGAGCGCCGTTCCAGACCCGCGACTCACCCTGAAGACAGTGACCCGCAGTCAGGCCGACCGAATTGTGGCCCTTCTTCGCGACAAAGCCGGAGGTGCACCCTCCATGAATATTGAACTTCGAACCGAACTGAATTAGCCCTCCCGCCTTGTAAGGCAAGCCCTTAAACCGCGGATCAAGAGCCAGCTCCGGAGGCTCAAAGGTCGGATCAACTACATAATCGACCGGCACCGAGGAGCCCGGTGCCGCAGCCCCTCCGGCCGCTCCCTCAACATCAGTCCGCACACCTACGTCAAGGGCATCCTGGAGATATACAGTCACGGCTTCGTCTGCGAGGTTGCCACTCGTCATAAACGTCCCAGTGTTCGAAGCAAGGAGCTCATCAGTTACTGCATCGGAAGCTGCTGCAAGATCGGCCTCGCTTGCCGGAACCGTCTCTACACGATAAGGGGCATCGCTAGTGGTTGGGCTGTTTGCCAGGGCGGCGGTCATCGTGCTGATCTGAGTTGCAGAGGCATTTACGAGTGTGACGACATATTGCGACGGACAGCTTGAGCGATCAATCCAGATGCCGCCAAACTTGGTCGGAAACGTAGCCGTCGCCACTTCTTCCAGGTCACCCTGCGGATGAGCGACTGGCATACGATCCACAACCCCTTCACCGCTAGAGGGCGGGCCATTTGCGGCGTTGGCGTATGCGGACCCGCACAGGTCATCTCGCAAGTCCGTCTCAGCAACTTCTTCTCCTGGTCCGTCCCCCGCGGGAACAGAGTCAGCGGTCTGCGGCGAGAACCACTCATACCACTGCTTCGTAGTGGTATGGCCTGCTCCATCATCTACCTGAACCGTGAAGGCGTGCGGTCCACTTGCGAGATTCGCAGGCCAGAACGCAAAGTCAGTGTCATACGAGCACATAGTTGCATCGCATGTCGCACCTGGACTGACCGTCTCCGTTCCCGCCGGCGACCAGGGCGCACCATCGACCACAAGGCGCACGCTCGCAATCCCGGAGCTCGCGAATCCTGGACCGTCAGTCGCGTGAATGTAGAGGTCTCCTTCTCCGCCCCCACCAAGGGCCAGACCGCCACTCAGCGCTACATCGGGAGGTGAGTCGATGGTGTTTGCGAAGTGCTTGGTGACTGTCGTCGAGTGATCCAGCGCATCAGTAGCGACCGTCGTTAACGTATGGTCCCCCCTTGAGAGAGCCGAAGTATCAAGTTCATAGTCGAGCGTCCTACTGCAACTTCCTGAGGGGCACGCCTGATGCACGCCGGCAACCTCCTGACCGTCGAGTTTTACCGTAAGGTCGGTCACTCCAGATCGCATCAGTGCTGAACTAGTAGTGCTTCCGTCCACCGCTACCGCATGCAGCGCGTAGGTGCCATCCTCGACCGCTGCATTGTTAGCAGCATTAGCCAGAGTCCCACTCTGGCTAATTTGCGGTGCAGAGCGGTCAATACGTTGCGTCCACGAATAGGGCTGCGCGTTCGGGGTACCCCCGTTGTCGAACGCCAGACCGAAGCTCTGGTTCTCCCCTTCCGGCAGCTTGTAGGTAAAGCTCGATGACCACGCCGAGCTGGGGCTAGTACAGGAGCCGGCCCCGACGGCACCTGCACAACTTCTCGTCGCTGTCTGGACGGTCAGCTGCGTCCCGTCAGCAGTCGACGGGGTAAGGAACCAAAACGTCTTTACACCCAAGCCCTGATCAGACGCAGCGAGCGCATGGTTGTACTGATGCGTTGTAGCGCCTTCGGTGTCATCAATCCATGCCCCGTCCGAGGGGGGCGTCGACGTGAAAGTCGGGGCATGCGTGTCGTAGAGGGTAAAGCTGGCTGAGGACGCACTAGTCCAGGCCGACCCCGTCCTTGTCCCAGCGGTTGGGAACGAGAGACCTGTCACCGCGAGGTTGTTGTCGACCCCAGTCGAACCAATCGAGTAGGTCTTGTTGACGTTGCTCCATGAAGAGCATCGCCCGTAGTCACTCAAGTTTGAAGCCTGCCAGCTCTGGGTTGCTGGATTGTAGATGCCCATGGTTGAACAGGATGTGAGCGCTGAGTGGACGGTGTTCCCGAAAGTCGCACTTTGTATGGATGCACCTAGTGGGGGCTTCCATATCCACTGGGAATAATCATTGGCAGCAAAAGTCTGGTTGGCGTTGTTCATGTTCATGACTCCGAATACTAACGCGCACGGAGCTGCAGCGAACTTGCTTGGTTGCGTCGTCTCAAACCACCATCCTGGGGTGTTGCCGGTTCCTGGCCCCGGGCAGGTCGCTCCGCTCGTTGACCAGTCGTAGCTCTGGGTGACGGGATCGACGAGGATCGGGTACCTAAACCCCGCACCTTGGTGTTGGATGTCCAAAGCGAGTGAACTACCCTTCGTCGTCATCGACACTGGAACAGGGGTTCCATCCGAATCGACAGCCACTGGTGGAAGGACGGTGGCCACAGGGCCGTCATTGTCGTTAATGATTGCGCCTTGACCGTCGTCAGCTTCCTTTAGATTCCCGCCACTTGGGACCTCGACGCGGATATGCTGGGACTCTGGGCTCTCTGCCGAGCGGAGCTGCAGGAACGTCTCGACCCCTATTGGCGTCGGCGAAGCGATAAAGTCTGTGTCGTCGGCCACACCTGAGTAGAAGAGCTTGTCGGTGCCGATGAGTTCCGCATCTGACGCCGAAGGGGCACCATATGGCGTGAGAGATACGTCAAGCTCAGGTAGTTGGATGCCATCGGAGAGCTCATCAGGTATTTGCGCCTCGACTGTTGAGTTGGCGGGTTGGACGAAGTCACCATGATCTTCTAGCGCGGAGTTGACTGGCTCTAAAGAGCCCGAATCCGATCGGGCTCTAATAGGGAGGGTGCTCTGGATGACGGCCCCTCCAGGTCCCAATTCAGGGACCTCGCCGGCGGGGTATGTGGCTGGCGGTTCGTCACGTGCGTCGGCCCCCACAGGAGCGACTACGGCTGAAGTCTTACCTTGATAATCGACGATCTCCATCCCCGCGGGGATGGAGGGCGGTTCCCACGTCGGCCTTCCGAGCAGCGCCGAGAATGACTCTGCGGCCAGATCTTGAGCGTCTTCGGCGGAGAGATCGGCAAAGGCTTCAGCCGACTGGAGCCGATCGATGATCGCTCCCGGCGATTGCAGCTCAGCCTCGGTAGCACCGGCCATAGCGAGAGAGACGGCGTTGGAAGCGACCATCTCCGGACTCGACATCACATGAGGGGTTGGGCCTTCGAATGAGTCGGCGCCTGCTGCGCTTGGCCAAACGACCACGGTGGCCGCTGCAGCTATCCCGGAAATGCGGATAGCCCTATTTCTTACCGCGCCCCATGATCGAGTGGCATTCAAGATTTGCTCTCCCTATGATGGTCATTCAGCGACCATGCGAAAATAGCGGAAGAGGAGTTGTAATGCGGGCGTCACTGGGACACGGCGGCTCAACTACTTCGGCCGTAGCAGGATGTTTCACTCCAAAATCTAGTTCGGCAATCCGCATTGTTTGGATCATGCTCGCACCGGTATCGCTCGCCATCGTCGCCACCCTTGCACTCCCCGCAAGTTCAGGATCAGCAGAAGGCCCTCACGGCGAGAACGTGGGCAGACCGATTCCGGCAGATCTGAGCCTGTCTACAGCCGAACGAACAGCTCGTGTCTTCGCTGTCACGACCGATCCCGATGACATTGTCCCTTCGAAGCTTTCCGTAACCTGCAACCTTCGACTGAACGACACTAATGCACGCAAGTGCAATCTAGTCTGGAAACCGCACCACGAAGGCAATGGCGTCATGAGGTTACACTCGTACACGACTACGGGGGGCCACCAATACGTCCGGATTAGGTATTTCTTTCGTACCAAGTACCACGACTGTGGGCCTCATCTCTCTTGCGATGTCATTGATAAGGGACGAGCACGCTTCCCGGTCCAATAGTGTTCTCGAGCTCCCCCGAAGAATGCCATCGATGAGGAAAAACCGTAAGCTGCTAACCGGCGCGGTCGTCGTAACTTTGGTTTTGATCGTCGCTGGAGTTCAGGTGTACCGTCATCGCGGCATCGAGAGTCGCCGCTCGGTACCTTTCTCCCTCCTCGGTCACCCCAGTAGAAACTCTTCTGTCATTCCGATCAGGGTCTTTGGTGGATATTGCGCCGGGTCAAAAGCGAAGTCAAGTCTTACGCTCGATTCAGACAATGTGGAGGAGAGCGAGAGCACGGTCACGATAACGGCGCAGCTTGGCCCGGAGTCAGCTGCTGACAGGCACTACTGTCCCGACGTCGGGCTCGTCACCTTTGGTGAAGTACATCTTTCTCACCCGCTGGGGTCCCGTGTAGTTCTGGATGGCTCACGTTCTGCTCCGAGCCAACCAGAAGTTCTGCCTCTCACCTACCCACTGGTAGTGGCCGCTGCGCGTGCCAACATCGGTTCGGTGTCAGTTTCGGCTAGTCGTCTGAGGAGGATGCGAGATGCGTTCCTTTCCGGAGAAAGACATGGCCGACGTGGTTGACCTGGCTCAAGTCGGGACCGGAAGGTAACCAGTACGAGGACGGCGTGCGGCGTGGGCAAGACGTTGACGTCGAGAAGGCGCTCCGAAGAGGCAAGCGTGCTGCAGCCTCGGACTTCCCATGCACCGCGAGGCCGTAAGCAATCGAAGTAGGGCCAAGAGCTTCAAAGACCAGACGTCGCCGGTCACGCCATCGTCGAAGCCCTCGGCGAGCAGGTCGGTCCGAGCCTGGTCCGCACGCAGTGGCTTCGATGCGCTGGGGGCACCAACATGGGGCGCTCTTGGTGAGGCTTGGCGTTTGACGGAGCCAAGCTCAATTGCGAGCAGCATTGCCAGCACCTTGGCGTTCTGAACGACGAAGTTAGTTCGGTGAGATTCAAGAAGAATGGCTGATGTGACGGTCCCTTTATTCGTTAAGAGGGGCTGCTTGGCAGTGATTGCGGCGGCGGCGGCTTTTGGCGGCGTCGTCGCGCCTGCCAGTGCCAGCCCGTTTGAAGGGTCGGTCGCCGGACAATCGGGCAGTGCGCCCATGTCCGTGAGAACTCTTAAGAAGCATGGCGAGCAATACGCGTTCAAAAAGATCGTGATTCACGGACTACCGCTGCGCTGCGACCACGGCAGGAGGGATCTAAATTTCGTATTGAACTTTCCGCGTCACTTTCCGTATCCCCTCATCGGTGAGGATGGGGATTTCAGTACTGCCGTCTCATCTGAGAAGGGGAGTGACCTGTTTCTCAAAGGACACTTTGGCAACCACACGGCGAGCGGGAAAGTTCGCTACCGAGGTCGATACCGATCATCGGGGCGATGCCAGACAGAGTGGCAACGATGGAGCCTCGTCAAGCCCTAGAGATCCTTCGCTAGCTCCTCAAGGAATCTGTCAGCCCGCCCTTGGTTTCGTGCCGCCCAGGAGTTGCCCTCAGCTTCCGCTTCGGTCGCCAGCGCATCGAGGCGATGGCGAAGCTCAACAGGGTCGAAGAGCTCCGTCAGCTTCTCGCCGATGATCGCGACGTAGCCGGGTTCGACACCGGTCGAGCCGTCGTCATACCCGACTTCTTCGGACGCTTGGATATCGATCCTGAACCGATCTGGAGAAGTCTCGCCGGTCATCTGCTCAAGCGCCGGTGGCAACGTCTGTATGAGCACTTCACGGGCGTGTCCGCGCAATGAAGCTGGGACTCGGAGGATCGACGTCTCCCGGCTAAATTGCGGCGCCCAGGTGACGGACGCCTGCGGCCAATGAAGCACTCCCATGCACAGAGCTTAAGAGACTCGCGACGAAACAGGGCCAGTGTCCTGACAGGCGCCGCTCCGATATCGCCGGCAGCGGCGTCCCACTCATCCGCTAGTTTCTTCGCCGGGTATGGACGAGGAAGCATTCGAGGCAGCAACTGAGCGCCTTAAAGAAGTAGACAAGGTCATTAAGGGCCTGGACCCCGCGATCCGCGAATCAGCCTTTGATGTCTTGAAGCCGTACGTCGGGACCGGCACACTGCCGGGAGAGGTTGGATCAAGCGGGGGTGGCAACGGTGGAAGCGGCGATGGATCCGGCAGCGGGGCCAATTCAGAAGGCCGGAGTAAGCGACTACTCGAAGAGAACGCTGGCGCAAGTCCCGCTGACAACGCGGTCATGTGCGCCGCCATCTGGTTCGACGAATACGGGAAGTCGCCCTTCACATACGAAGACATTCGAGGCATCGCCAACGACCTCGGAGTCACGATCTCGGAACGGCTGGATAACGCGATCAACAGCGCCAAGAGGAACGGCAAGAAGCTCTTTAAGGCCGCCGGGAAGAAGGGCACGAAGGCACCAACGACTCACGGCGAGCTCTACTTCAAGGAAAAGTACGGGGTGACGCAGGGTTCAAAGACGCCGCCAGGCGCAAGCTAAGGCGGGCGCTCGCATTGGCTGTAACCGCAGTCGAGTTCCTGTACCCGCTGCGAGGAAGACCACAGCCGACGCAGGTGGTCGCTGCGCTCTACTTCATGAAGCACATTGGGCCACCACGCAAGTCCACGGCGATGTCGCGCGATGTGGTGCAACTTCTTGAAAGGGCCGGCCTGACGCGAGGATATGCCCCGATGAACGGGGGTCGGGCACTTTCACGCGCGATCCCACAGGTCCACCAGCTGAGACCTAAGGGCGCTTGGGAGATCACAGAAACGGGAGAGAAGTTCGTGCGTCAGATCCTCGAGATCGAGGACGTGCCAGATCCGCCGAGTGCCGACGCTGCGAAGCTTCACGCCCTCGCAGAGACTCAGACCAACGACCACGTGAAGGGGTACATAGAAGAAGCGATCAAGTGCTACGAAGCTGGCGCGCTTCGGGCGGCGGTGGTCTTCGTTTGGACAGGGGCCGTCAGAACGCTTCAAGAAGCCGCGCTGGCCAAAGGCAAGAAGGCGTCAACAGAGGCGCTTCAAAAGCACGATTCCAAAGCGCGGACCATTCGCTCTGTCGATGACTTCGCCTATGTCAAAGAAAAGACACTGCTTTTTGCTTGCGTCGATCTGGGAGTAATCGATAAGGGAGAGAAGGGAATGCTCATCCAAGCCCTTGAGCTGCGGAACAACTGCGGGCACCCGACCAAGTACCGGCCTAGGCAATCGAAGGTCGATTCGTTTGTCGAAGACGTCGTTGGAATCGTCTTCGACTAGCTACCACTGCGATCGCCCCAGCACCGAGGGTGGTAGAAGCCCGAAGGCACTGGCTCGCGGATGATGTTCCCGCTCGGCAACCACTCCACCTCGGCGCTCGGTCCAGAGCATCTTGCTCAACCAGGCACACCCCGGACGTGTTGTCCGTTACGGCGAGGGTTCGCACAAGGCGGGCACCTATAAGAAGCTCGATCCGCCCCTGGTCAGGCAAGGCCAACACGCCGCGCTGATTGACCCCGACCGCTACGATAGGATCACAGCGCGGCGGGCGGTACGCGATAAATCGAAGGCTGGCCGCAAGTCATCGGAGCGCACCCGTTCCGGCGGACGGCCTACCTCCCACTTCGTCCTCGCCAAGTTGGCGATTTGCGATCGGTGCGGCGCTCGGATGTACGCGCAGACGAGTCCCTACGAGCGCGAGGA
>Ga0209023_10005986_pt1 | contig 13031 bp, 10 predicted proteins | sample LakOneMetagenome_FD_187468 | JGI IMG/M metagenome (GOLD analysis project Ga0209023, IMG submission 187468) | Freshwater and sediment microbial communities from Lake Erie, Canada (SPAdes) (version 2) | ecosystem: Environmental > Aquatic > Freshwater > Lentic | place: Lake Erie, Canada... | reverse complement strand
GCGGGGCTCCCGGCCTGGAGCCGCCAGGGCCGGGCGGGACCCCGGGCTGACCCGCGGCGGGCTGACCTGGCTGGCCCGGCTGCTTGGGCTGGCCCGGCTGGCCGCCCTGCTGCTCGTTGATCCGCTGGTACAGGGACACCGTGGGACTCCCTCTGGTTCTGTGTCGGTCGACTGGTCGTGTGGGTGGAGTGGTTGCTGTGCTGGCTGTGGATGCTGTGCAGGCAGTGCTGGCAGTGCTGGCTGTGGATGCTGTGCAGGCAGTGCTGCGAGCTGTGCCGGCTGCTCGAGGGAACCGGTCGCTCAGCGACGACGCCTGGCGGTCGCTTCGGCAGGCATGAACTGATCGGCGAGCTGCTGGATGGCTTTGGTCACGCCCGACTTCGGCGCGTGCAGCACCACGGGCTCACCCTTGTTGACGGCTTGCGGGACGCAGATGTCGCTCGGGATCAGCACGTCGGCCTTGACCTGGAGGGTGCGTTCCACTTCGCCGATGTCGAGCTTCACCTTGCTGTTCGCCCGGTTGAGCACCAGGAGCAGCTTCTCCATCGGCGTGTTCAGCAGGCGCAGGGTCTGCAGGCCGATCTTGACGTTCTTGATGTTCGGGATGTCCATGCCCGCAACGAGCAGGACCCGATCCGACGCCTCGACGAGTCCGAGGACGACGTCGTTGAAGTACGCCGGGGTGTCGACGATTACGTAGCTGCAGAACGTCTTGAGCATCTCGACGATCGCCACCATCTCGGCCGCACCGACCTGGTCGGCGAACGCGGGCTCGAGGGGTGCCGGCATCACCCGGAGCCCCGATGGCTCATGGGTGACGAGCAGGCTCTCGAGCAGCGGCGGGTCCATGCGATCGAGCACCGACACGGCGTCGACGATCGTGTGGTGCGGTGTCAGCTTGAGCATCACCGCGACGTCGCCGAACTGCAGGTCGGCGTCGACCAAGCACACCGGCATGTCAGAGCGTCGTGCGAGCTCGACCGCCAACGACGTTGCCAGCATGGACTTGCCCGCTCCGCCCTTGGTGGAGAACACGGTGATGACCTGGCCATCGACCGAGGGGAGCGGCTCGACGTCCTCGGGCACCGGAGTAGCCGGTACGGGGAGCGACGCCGACCGTGGGGCCTGGTCGAGTGACACCGCAACCCGCTGCACCGCCTGTGCCAGTGCACCGGACTCGCCGCTGAGCGCCAGGACATCCCGGACACCGGCACGCAGTGCTGTCTGGAGCAACTGGGTGCTCAGCTCATCGACCACGAGGATCGTCGCCATCAGCGGGTACTCACGTTGCACCTGAGCGCTGACGAGCAGCGTGTGTTCGTCGCTGCACGACGGTCCGAGCACGGCAACGACGGGCACCGCACCCGTCAGACGGGACGACAGCTCCTCGACGGTGCTGAACGGGGTGACTCCGTCGCCGAGCAGGCCCATGATCCGTTCGCGGGTCGGCACGTGCGACTCGACGACGGCGACCGACACCCGGATGGTTGGCTGGATCATCTCTGCCATCTCGGTCATGTCTGCCATCTCGGTTGTCTCGGTGGTCTCAGCTGTGTCGGTCACTGCCCCGGCGCCGGTTCTGCCGCGTACGGCGACACGCCGAGCTCGCCTGGCGTTGCCGGCAGCGAGTTCTGGAACGGAATCGGCACCGGCGTGTAGTCAGAGCGGTTGAGCGTGAGGTACAGGCTGGCGTCACGGAGCGACACGAGCGTCTGGGCCTGCTGCGGCGGGAGCTGCACGGTGATCAACGGCGACGCCGCCTGGGGCGGTGCCGTCGTGGCCGTGGCGGCAGCGTCGCCGCCCGCAGCGGGGGCCGCTGCGACGGGCTGACCGAGGGACTGGCCGACGGCGAGCACCTTGACGCCCTGGAACAGGTAGCTCGAGGGCGTGCCCATCATGACGTTGCCGGTCGGCGTCCCAGCGTTCTGACGGCCGAAGGCGCAGCTGTCGCCTTCGCCGCCGGGCGCTGCAGCCGTCGTGGAGACCTTGCAGTACTGGGCAAGGATGTTGATGTTGTCGCCCGGCTGGATCAGCCCGGCGACACCCGCAGCGTCGCCCACGTTGATCGTGACGGCGACGTTGCCCTTGTCGAGGCTGGCGGACTTGGAACCGGTCAGGGCGGTCTGCGATACGAACATCGAGCCGGTGATCACCTCGCCACCGCCGAGGTCGACGGCTGCGACCTGGCCCTGGATGTCGGCGAACCGACGGACCGGGTTGGCCGGCAGTTCGTCCTGGCGACGCTTCTCGAGGACCAACTGTTGGGCTTCGATGGCTTCGGTGGCACCAGAACCCTTGGCGACGGGGCCGGCGGCCACGACGACCTCGACCATCTGGGCGGCTTCGTCCGAGCGGTTCTCCACCCCGCGCACATAGTTCAAGGTCAAGAAGGCAGCGAGCGCCCCGATGACGACTGCTCCGATGAGGATCAACGTTTTGCGTGAACTCACTTGACTCCGCTCCAGTGGCGTAGGGACGACGCTCCTGGACACCGCCACCGGGTTCGCACCGCCCCGGCTGACCGGGGAGCGGTGGACTCGGGTGCAACGTCCGTCACGATTCACTCGGCCGAAATCGAGCTGGGCTGAACCTTTTGGACCATTTCATGGGTCGGATGTCCCGACCGTCGAAGTCAGTGACCTACGTGGAGACGCGGAACGGCCCCCTTTCGGGGGCCGTTCCTGCTGTTCGTTCTCTTCCAATCGGCGCTCACGCCGATGATGACCTGGGTGATCAGGCTTCGGGTGCAACCTCGGGGTCAGCACCTTCGGCGGCAGCAACCTCTGGGGCAGCAACCTCTGGCGCAGCGTCGGCCTCGACCGCCGCAACGAGTGCCCCTTCGGCGTCAGCTTCGGCCACCACAGCGTCGCCCTCGGCGAGTCCCTGCTCGGCGTAGTACTGCTCCCAGGCTTCCTGACCTTCGGTGCTCTCGTCGCCCAACGGCGTGCCGATGTAGTTGCCCTCGGAGTCGTAGTTCTGCTCGCCGAAGTGCTCCTGGTACTCGGCCGCCACGATGCCGCCCTCTGCGGCCTGCTTGATCGACAGGCTGATGCGGCGACGGTCGAGGTCCAAGTCGATGATCTTGACCCAGAGCTCTTCGCCCGGGGTGACGACCTGCTCGGGCAGATCGACGTGGTGCGCCGACATCTCCGAGATGTGGACCAGGCCCTCGATGCCGTCGCCCACCTGGATGAACGCACCGAACGGAACCAGCTTGGTGACACGGCCGTAGACCAGCTCGCCGACCTGGTGGTTGGAGGCGAACTCCTGCCACGGATCCTGCTGGGTGGCCTTGAGCGACAGCGAGATGCGCTCACGGTCGAGGTCGACTTCGAGCACCTCGACTTCGACCTCATCGCCGACGGCGACGACGGAACCGGGGTGATCGACGTGCTTCCAGGACAGCTCCGAGACGTGGATGAGGCCGTCCATGCCGCCCAGGTCCACGAAGGCACCGAAGTTGACGACGCTGGAGACGACGCCCTTGCGACGCTCGCCCGGCTTGAGGTTGGCGAGGAAGTCCTCGCGCTGCTCCTTCTGAGTCTCTTCGAGCCATGCACGACGCGACAGCACGACGTTGTTGCGGTTCTTGTCGAGCTCGATGATCTTGGCTTCGAGGCTGCGGCCCACGTACGGCTGCAGGTCACGGACCCGGCGCAGCTCGACGAGCGATGCGGGCAGGAAGCCGCGCAGGCCGATGTCGAGGATGAGACCGCCCTTGACGACCTCGATGACCGGGCCGGAGACGACGCCCTCTTCTTCCTTGATCTTCTCGATCGTGCCCCACGCACGCTCGTACTGAGCGCGCTTCTTGGACAGGATCAGGCGGCCTTCCTTGTCCTCCTTCTGGAGGACCAGGGCCTCGACCTCGTCGCCGACGGTCACGACCTCGTTGGGGTCGACCTCGTTGCGGATCGACAGCTCCCGGTTGGGGATGACACCCTCGGACTTGTAGCCGATGTCGAGCAGGACCTCGTCACGGTCGACCTTGACCACGGTGCCGGTCACCAGCTGACCGTCCTCCACGTCGACCATGGTCGCCGCCATGGCTTCGTCGAGCGAGAGTCCACCGAGGTCGTCCTCGATGATCTGGCGGGGGATGTAGTCGGCGATGGTGGTGTCTGACACGTTGGAGCTGCTTCTTCTCGGGGGCGCAGAACGCCCAGGAATGGAACATGGCACTCTACCCGAGCGAGCCAGACCCCCGAAAGACCGCCCGGTTCGGAGTGTCCCTCGCCTGTGGGCCCGGTGCTCCTGCTGACCCGATGCACCTGCCGGCCCGGTGCTCGTGCTGACCCGGAGCGACCTTTCGCCCTCACCGCGTTCCGAACGTGTGCTCAGGGCGAACCTCGCGGCCAGCACGAGCCTGGCGTTCACACCGACGACGTTCGGGCCACCAGCAGGAACTCGTGGGTGTCGATCGTGGGCGGCGACATCTCGTAACCGCCAGGGGTCACCGACCAGATGTGGTCGACGACCAGGCCAGAGCGTTCGGCCACCATCCGCAGCTCCCGCGGCGTGTAGCAGGTGGTCCACAGATCCGCCTCGGCGCGGGTGCCGGCGTCGTCGCGCAGCTCGGCACACTCGTGGTTCACTCCCCCGGCAGCGTCGAAGGTGTCGGTCTCCTCCAGCCAGCGGACCTGGAAGTACGACGAGAAGGCGCTCACAGCGCAGCGCCCGCCAGGGCGCAATGCATGGGCGATGCCGCCGAGCACTGCCGTGTCGGCCGCCAGGTTCTGCGGGTCGCCGACGTCGGGCGGGCCGCCCAGGCCGAACGCCCCCTGGCAGAGCGAGATCGCAGCGTCGAACGGCTCGGCGGACGCGTTCGCGGTCCCGCCGCGCGGCGCCGCACCCAGCGGGAGCGTGGCATCGAAGCGTGCGTCGCCGACCATGGCACGCGCATCGGCACGCTCGAACTGGGCGAGACCGCTCAGCCCTTCCCGGTCCGCGACCTCGATGGCGACCTCGATGAAGCGTTCACTGATGTCGACGCCGAGCACGGAGATCCCTCGTCGGGCGAGCGCGAGCGCGTGTCGACCCGGTCCGCAGCCGACGTCGAGCACCCGCATGCCCGGCTCCAGGCCCAGCAGCTCGACGAGGAAGTCGACCTCCTGCTCGGTGCCCATCGTGAACGAGTACCGCAGGTAGGCAGGCCCGACATGATCGGCGATGTCCTCGAACCAGTGCCGGTCAGGCTGTCGATCCAGGTCAGGCTGATCCGTCACGACACGATCATGGTGCAGAGCCGAACCGGCAGCGAGCCGAACCCTCGGCAGCCTCCATCTGGGCTCAGCCCTTGGCCGCGGCCCAGCTCGCCCCGTGCGACAGGTTCACCTCGAGCGGCACGCGCAGGTCGAACGCCCCCGACATGGCGAAGATCACGGCGTCGGTCGCTGCGTCGAGCTCGCCATGTGGGACCTCGACCAGCACTTCGTCGTGGACCTGCAGGATCAGGTTGCTGGCAAGTCCTCGCTCGGAGATCGCGGCGTCGAGGCGGACCAGCGCCACCTTGAAGATGTCCGCAGCTAGACCCTGGATCGGGGCGTTCATCGCCTGGCGCTCCCCGGCCATGCGCACGTTGCGTTGACCCGACGACAGCTCGGGGATGCGTCGACGGCGGCCGAACACCGTCTCGGTGTACCCCCGGTCTCGGGCCTCGGCGACGGTGTGCTCCATGAATGCCTTCACCGACGGGAACGCCTCGAAGTAGGCGTTGAGGATCTCCTGCGCTTCGGCCGTCGGGATGTTCAGCCGCTGGCCGAGTCCGTAGGCCTCCATGCCGTAGGCCAAGCCGTACGAGACCATCTTGGATTTCGAGCGCTGCTCCACCGACACATCGCCGGGTTCCACGCCGAAGATCCGAGCGGCGGTGGTGCTGTGGATGTCCTGGCCGGTGCTGAACGCCTCGATCAGACCGGGATCCTCGGCCAGGTGCGCGATGACGCGCAGTTCGATCTGGTTGTAGTCGGCAACGAGGAGCTCACACCCGGCCGCCGGGACGAACGCCTCCCTGAACCGACGGCCTTCCTCTGAGCGCACAGGGATGTTGTGCAGGTTCGGGGCGTCGGAGCTGAGCCGGCCGGTGCGAGCAACGGTCTGGTTGAAGGTCGCGTGGATGCGTCCGTCGGGCTGCACCTCGGCGAGCAGGCCTTCCCCGTAGGTCGAGCGCAGCTTCTCCACCTCTCGGTAGCGCAGCAGGTGATCGATGATCGGATGCTCGCCCTGCAACTTCTCCAAGGTGGCCTGATCGGTGGAGTAGCCGGTCTTGGTCTTCTTCTGCGGGGTCAGTCCGAGGTTGTCGAACAACACCGTGCGCAGCTGCGGCGTGGAGTTGACGTTGAATTCTTCGCCAGCAGCGGCAACGATCGCCGCCCGCTCGGTCTCGCACTCAGCGGTGAGCGAGGCGTTGAGTGATCGCAGCACCTCGACGTCGACACCGACACCGAGGTGCTCCATGTGAGCGAGCACCCTCACGAGCGGGACCTCGATGTCGTCGTTCAGGGTCGTCAGGCCGTTGGCCTCGAGCGACTCGAGGAGCGGCACAGCGATCCGACTGACGGCGAGCGCCTCGCGGGCCACGATCTGCGACTCGTCGACCGACGTGCCGTCGAGGTCAAGCTGACCCACCGCCGCGGCGCCGTCGGTCGCGAGCTCCATGCCAACATGACGGCGCAGCAGGTCCGGCAACGAGTACGCCGTGTCGGCAGGGTCGAGCAGGTACGCGCCCAGCTTGGTGTCGAGCACCAGCCGGGTGAGGTCCGAACCCATGCCGAGCAGCGACCGGATCAGCGACTTGACGTCGTGTCCGACCACGCCGGGCGCACCGCACAGGACCGCGTTGAGCGAGTCCGGGACCTGATCCAGCACGCCCGCCGGCAGCCATGCGACGTCACCGAGCTCAGAATCCAACACGAGTGCGAGCCCGGTGAGCGCGGAGCGTCCCGGCACCCCGACCCAACCGGCGGCGACGGCGACCGAGGCGTCCGACTCCAGGCGTCGCAGCACCGCTTCGGCCTCGGCCGCCGTGGCAGCGACGACCACTTCGGCCTCCAGCACCGGTGCGTCGAGCACCACCGACGCGGCGCCACCGAACTGCTCCGGCCACGCCTCGGCCAGCCGTGGCACCAGCGTCGGGAACTCGAGGAGCCCGAACAGCGCCAGCACCGCGTCGACGTCGATGTCACCTTGAGCGAGCTCGTCGATCGACTGCTCCAACGGCACGTCGTGCACCAGCGCCATCATCTGCGCGTTGAGGCGGGCCAGACCCTCGTGCTCTTCCAGGTTCTTGCGCAGCGCGGGGGTCTGATCTGCGGTGTGGGCGAAGATCCCGTCGAGGTCGCCGTAGGTGGTGATGAGCTTGGCTGCGGTCTTCTCCCCCACCTTCGGCACGCCGGGCAGGTTGTCCGACGCGTCGCCGCGCAACGCCGCGTAGTGCACGTACTGGTCGGGTCGGACCCCGGTGCGCTCCAGGATGCCGGCCTCGTCGTAGAGCGCGTAGTCCGACACGCCGCGCTTGTTGTAGAGCACCCGCACGTGGGGGTCCGACACCAGTTGGTAGCTGTCGCGGTCCCCGGTGACGATGATGACGTCGTCGCCGTGGGTGACGGCTTGGTCGCTGAGGGTGGCGATCACGTCGTCGGCCTCCCACCCGACGATCTCCACGATCGGCAACCCCAACGTGGTGACGACCTGGCGCACCAGCCCCATCTGCTCCCGCAGGATGTCGGGCGTGGTCGCCCGGGTGGCCTTGTAGCTGTCGAGCTGCTGGTGACGGAAGGTCGGCTCGGGGCGGTCGAAGGTGATGACGACCTGGTCCGGTCGGTGGTCGCGCACCAGGTTGAGCAGCATCGAGGTGAACCCGAACACCGCATTGGTGACCTGACCCGAGGCGGTTGCCAGGTCCGTCGGGAGCGCGAAGAACGCCCGGTAGGTCAGCGAGTTTCCGTCGACGAGCATCACGGTCGGCACGACGGCGACCCTAGATGGTCGAGACCGCTCAGCCAGACGTGAGCGACAGCTCAGCCCGACGTGGGCGGTGTCGGCGCCAACGCGCCGTCCAGCACCTCTTGGGCCACGTCGCGCATCTGGCGACGGTCCTTCATGGCCGCCTTCTGGATGAAGGCATAGGCATCGGATTCGGAGAGCGAATGGGCGTCCATGAGCACGCCCTTGGCCCGGTCGATCACCTTGCGTGCATCGAGGCGGTCCTCGGCCGATGCGACCTGCTCGACGAGCAGCGATTCGGCGCGGAACCTGGAGATGGCGACCTCGATCGCCGGCACCAGGTCGTGTCGTTCGAACGGCTTGACCACATAACCGTGCACACCGGCGTCGCCAGCCTCTTCGATCAGCTCGCGCTGCGAGAACGCGGTGACGAGCACCACCGCAGCGAGGCGGTCCGCTGAGATCTCTCTGGCGGCAGAGATGCCGTCCATTCCCGGCATCTTGATGTCGAGCAGCGCGATGTCCGGACGCAGCTCGCGCACCAGACGCACCGCCTCATCGCCTCGACCGCACTCACCGACGACCTCGTAGCCCTCCTCTTGGAGGAGCTCCCGGAGGTCCATGCGGATGATGGCCTCATCTTCTGCGACCACGACCTTGGTTGGCACCGTTGCCCACCGTCCTCGTCTCTCGATCCGTGCTGAACCCGGCGCTGTCGACGACGTGTGGAGCACGTGTCGCAACGTGTTGACGCTGCGACCGACGGTGCCGGGAGAGGTCAGTGTAGGCGGTCGAGCAGGTCGTCCTGCTCCCCTTCGAGCCGGGCGATCTGCTCCACCAGGTCGGCGCGGTGACGAGCCATGGCCGACGTGGTGCGTTCGGCGTCACGATGCTCCTGATCGGCGAGCGGCGTCTCCGACACCAACGAACGAATCCGGGAATCGTCGGAGATGTCGGCGAAGTGCGCCAGCTGCTCATCAGCGATCGAGAGCTCCTCGCGGAGCGCGCCCAGACGACGACCCACGGCCCGAAGGCGCCGTTCGACCAGGAACGCCATGCGATGAGTGTAGAAACGGCAAGGTGGGAACGCGTGGCACCTCTGCACAGGACCCTGACCCGTTCGGCATCGCGAGCGGCTGGTGGGGCACCGACGGCGCGTGGCATCACGCCTCCGACGAGACCCGGCACGCGCTCCGCCAGGCCCTCGGCGGCGACGATCACCCCGACGCGCCCCCAGAGACCCCAGCGCAGTGGATCGTCCGCCCGGGTGCTGACCGGGGGGTGTGGTCCGCCGGCTTGTTGGAGCTCGATGACGGCTCCACGATCGAGGTCCACCGGGCACTGCCGGACGATCTGCCGTTGGGCTCGCACACGCTGACGTCCGAGGGCGGACATGTCACGCGGGTGTTCTCCGTCCCCGGTCGATGCCCGCCGATTGCCCGCTCCTGGGGGTTCTCGGTGCAGCTGCCCCAAACCAGATCGTCGCAGAGCTGGGGGCACGGCGACCTGACGGACCTGTCGGAGCTCGCACGTTGGGCCAACGGGCACGGCGCCACGGTGCTCGCCCACAACCCGCTCGGGGCGACCATCCCGGTGCGCCACCAGCAGCCGTCGCCGTACTACGCGTCGTCTCGCCGGTTCCTGTCGCCGCTGTACCTCCGACTGGAATCATTGCCAGGTGCCGAGCTCCTCGGCGACGAGCTCACCCGTGCCGCTGCAGCCGGCACGGCCCTCAACGACGACTCGTTCATCGACCGCGATGCCGTGTGGGCTCTCAAGTCACGAGCGCTGCGAGACCTGTGGGCCAAGGTGCGCGACGCGGAGCACACCCGAGCGCTGCTCGTCGCTGCCCGCAACGACGCCGCACTGGTGGACCACGCCCGGTTCTGCGCACTGGCCGAGCACCACGGGGGCGGGTGGTCGCAGTTCCCAATCGAGTGCCGTCACCCTGCCTCGGCGGGCACCCTCGCCGCTGCCCGAGCGCTGGCGAACGACGTCGACCGCTGGATCTGGACCCACGTCATGATCGAGGAGCAACTCGCCAACGCATGCGAATCCGGCGCGCTCCTCATGGCCGACCTCCCCGTCGGGTTCGACCCCGACGGGTCCGACGCGTGGGTCGACCAGGACCTCCTCGCCCTCGGATGTCGGATCGGAGCACCTCCCGACGACCTCGGCCCGCTCGGCCAAGACTGGGGTCTACCGCCCTACGTTCCGTGGAAGCTGCGCGCGGCGGGCTACCGCCCGTGGATCGAGACGCTCCGCCGCATCGTCGCCCATGCAGGGATGTTGCGCATCGACCACGTCATGGGCTTGTTCCGGCTGTATCTGATCCCACCGGGACACGATGCCCTCGACGGCGCATACGTGTACTCCTACGGAGCGGAGCTGCTCGACCTGGCCTGCATGGAGGCGGTACGAGCGGGGGCGTCGCTCGTCGGCGAGGACCTCGGGACGGTCGAACCGGAGGTCCAGACGGCGATGGCCGAACGGGGCGTATACGGCTATCAGGTCGGATGGTTCACCGACGATGCGCCATCCGACTGGCCCGACAACAAGGTCGCGATGCTCTCCACCCACGACCTACCGACCGTCGCCGGCATGTGGACCGGCGCCGATTGCGCTGCTCGGGCAGCTGCCGGGCTTCCCGAGCAGACCGAAGCTGACGCGGTCCTGCGCCAGCGCCTGGAGCACCTTGCCTCTATCGGGGGGCTGGACGATCCGGCCAGCATCCCGAACGGCCTCGCCGGCGCCCACGAGGTGTCGCTCACGGCGCACCGGGCAATCGCCGCGGCCCCGAGCCCCCTCGTGATCGCCACGTTGGAAGACGCCGTCGGCCAGCTGAGCCGGCCGAACCTGCCGGGGACCGTGGACGAGCACCCCAACTGGAGGGTGGCGCTGCCGAGCCGGATCGACGACCTGGACCTGTCCGGAGCCGCCGAGATCGCCGCCGCGCTCGATCGGGGCTGAGCCGGACTCCTGCCATTCGGAGCCCCTCAACGGCTCAGTGAACTCGCTCGTAGGCCAGCACGTCCGTGTCGAAGGTGCCCGCCACGTGGCGCACCGCCTCGGCGTGACGAGCGTCCGGATCCGACTCGGTGAGCACCACATGGGGCAGCGCGAAGCGCTCCAGCAGGTCGATCCAGTACTGATCGCTCGTCTCTCGGCGGTCGACGCCGTAACGGAGCGGATCGGGAACGAACTCGATGTTGCTCGGACACACGATGTAGAGGTCCGAGCGATCGGCGACCGCATCAGCGGCGAGTCCGCCGGGACCGTGCGGCACCGAGTCGGGGTCATACATCTCCCAGTAGCCGAGGGTGGAGAACAGGTCGGTGTCACACACCACGAACGGTCGGGGCTCCAGCCGTGCGGCGCTGCGCTGCAGTGCCCGCTGACCGATCCAGATATCGGCCATGGCGTCGGGCGTGACCTCGGGTCCGGCCAGCTCCAGGTAGGGCCTCGCCCACTCCGTGAGCCGATGTGCGCCGAGCTCCGTGGCGACGGAACGACTCAGGGTGGACTTGCCGACCGACTCCGCGCCGAAGAACGTGACGCGCCTGGTGAGCAGCCGGCCGAACGGTGCAACCATCTTGTCGAAGTAGCGGATCGGATCGGCCCGGATCCGTGTCGCATCGCAGTCGACGAGCTCCCGACCCGGATCGAACGGGATGAACCGGGCCCCGCTGGCCCGGGCGAGCGGCACTCCGTAGCCCTCCGACGCGACGAGCAAGTCGCCGGCCTCGAACCCGTAGTCAGCCAGGATCGCGGTCCACAGGTTCCAGAACGCCGGGTCGTCGTCTCCGAGCGGCACCTGCTGCACCGGATAGGGGTGGTGCAGCACCGTCACTCGCCCGTGCAGATCGCCATCGAGCGCGGCACGCAGCGCGGCTGGCCGTTCGTCGGCGAACGGCTCGTCGGGCAACGTGCACACCAGGACCTTCACCTGCGTCTGGTCCTGAGCGCTGCCCCCGAGCGACGCGGCGAAGCGGATCGTCGCCAGGTGGCCGACCGTCGGCGGCAGCGCCGCCATCAGGATCCATGCGGTGCTCACCCGAACACCGCCGTGTCGGCCTGAACGGAAGCTGGGACAGTCGCCGGCGTCATCGTCGCCCGCCACGAGAAGTGGCCATACACGGTGTTGAGCAGGAAACACACGTACTGCGCCGCTGCGAGGGCCAGTCCCGCGGTGGCGTACACGTAGATGGCGATCACGTTGACGACGGCCCACACTGCCCAGGTCTGGAGCTTCTTGTTGTCCAACAGGAACTGGGCGAACACCGAACCGACCAGGATCACCGCATCCCACATCGCGAGCTGCCCGCCCAACGCCCTGATCACGATGAGTGCGCCGAGGTAGGCGCCGGTGGTGACGGCCGCGTACGCCGGCAGCGACCGCCACGTGACGTTCGTGACCGGTCGGGTCCGGGCGTCGCGGTTCCATCGGAACCAGCCGTAGACGAGCGTCGGCGTGAGGTACACGTTGAGGACTGCGCTCGCGACCAGGCCCTGGCGGTGGAACAGGACCGCATAGGCGATCGTCGAGAGCATGCCGACCACGTAGTTCAGGCGACGCTGACGAACCGCCAGGTATGTGCAGGAGTACGAGGTGAACACGGCGAAGCTCTCGAGCCCGCTCAACGACACGTCCGCGCCCAGCCAGGTGGCGAGCACCGTGGATACGGCGGTGAGTGCGACCCCGATGACGACGCTCTCGACGACGTCACGGATCAGGCGGTGGGCGCGCACAGTCGCCGGATCACGACCCGAACCGTCGATCAGTGCTCGTTGCTCGTCACAGCCATCCACCGCCCGCTCCCTCCGTCGTGGTGATCCGTCCGGCTACCAGCCGTCGACACTACGGGGCCGCGATGACAGCGCTCACCCGAGTTCTGGTGGACCCGTGACGTCGTGGGCGAGCACGGGTTCGAGAGCGCGTCGAGGTTTCTGCGACCTCGACGGTCGAGGGTGGTGCCCGGGGTGGGACTCGAACCCACACGCCCTTTCGGACAGCGGATTTTGAGTCCGCCGCGTCTGCCATTCCGCCACCCGGGCGAGCGCCGAAACACTAGCCGCGTGCCGTAGCG
>Ga0209023_10005985_pt1 | contig 13032 bp, 11 predicted proteins | sample LakOneMetagenome_FD_187468 | JGI IMG/M metagenome (GOLD analysis project Ga0209023, IMG submission 187468) | Freshwater and sediment microbial communities from Lake Erie, Canada (SPAdes) (version 2) | ecosystem: Environmental > Aquatic > Freshwater > Lentic | place: Lake Erie, Canada... | reverse complement strand
CGGCGAGGTTCAGGCTGGCAAAGGTGATTTCAGCAGTGGGCGCCGGGGGAATTTCGGCCGGCGCGACGGCTACCGGTTCTGCCGACGCGACCATGGGAGCGCCGGATTCGGGCGCTTCTGGCGAGTCATACGTTGTTGCGGCGGCTGGGGACGCTGATGCGATGGTCGTGTCAGACGCTTCGGCGCCTTCAGGCGTGATTTCAAGTGTTTCGTTAGTCATTGCTTAAATTTTACGCTTAATCACCCGAAAACCCGCATGAAATATGGGGACAAGAACAGCCAGCTTTTGGATGAAATGACCGGCAGGCAGGGGCTCATACACAAAAACAAGAAAAGTCGACTTTAGCCGATTTGTCGCGATAGCCCATATCGACTGTGGCTTACAGAGAAAAGTTGCATGGCTGGATTTCCGCATATACGTCCTGCTGAACCGGTGTTATGTGGATTTACCGATCAAGGTGATGAATATTGCTCGCTGCAGGCGATCAGGGACAGGCAGATACTTGCGACCATGCGTGATGCAGCCTTTGCGTCGCGTATTTCTCAATCAGGAGTGCATTCATGAACCTCAAAGGTACGAAAACTCACCAGAATCTGAAAGACGCGTTCGCCGGCGAGAGCCAGGCCAATCGTCGTTACCTCTACTTCGCAAACAAGGCGGACGTTGAGGGCCAGAACGATGTCGCAGCGTTGTTCCGCTCCACCGCTGAAGGCGAAACCGGCCACGCGCACGGTCACCTTGACTACCTCGCGCTGGTAGGCGATCCCGCGACCGACCTGCCGATCGGTTCCAGCCGTGACAACCTGAAGTCCGCCGTCGCCGGTGAGACGCACGAGTACACGGATATGTACCCAGGCATGGCCAAAGCCGCTCGCGAAGAGGGTTTTGACGAAATCGCCGACTGGTTCGAAACACTTGCAAAGGCGGAGCGTTCGCACGCCAATCGTTACGCCAAGGCGCTGGAAGCGCTGACGGACTAAGCAGCCGTTCCCTCTCCTTCGCGGGAGAGGGCTTGCCTGAGCAGGCTCCACGATGCGTTTGCTCACGCTAGCCAAAAAAAACAATCTGGAGTGCCACCATGTCGCGCGAAGGTAATCTCGAAGCGCCCACCCGTCACGCCATTGACTGGAAGAATCCGGACTTCTGGAACGAAGACAAGCTCAATCACGAGCTGGAGCGCGTCTACGACATCTGTCACGGCTGCCGCCGCTGCGTGAGTCTTTGCAATTCGTTCCCGACGCTGTTCGATCTCATTGATGAGTCGAGCACTTTCGAGGTGGACGGCGTCGACAAGAAGGACTTCATGAAAGTCGTCGATCAGTGCTATCTGTGCGACGTCTGCTACATGACGAAATGCCCGTACACACCGCCGCACGAGTGGAATGTGGACTTTCCGCATCTGATGCTGCGCGCGAAAGCGATCAAGTTCAAGAAGGGCGAGGTCGGTGCCGGCGAGCGTTTCCTCGCGTCAACCGATCTGCAGGGCAAATTCGCGGGCATCCCCATCGTGGTGCAAACCGCCAACGCGATCAACAGCACCAGGTTTGCGCGCGGCATCATGGAAAGCCAGCTTGGCGTCGACAAGGACGCGTGGATTCCATCGCTCGCCACCAAAAAATTCCGTTCGCAGGCGAAAAGTGCCGCGCACACTAGCGCACCCGCGAAGGACGGCGAACGCACGCCAGGCAAGGTGGCGATCTTTTCGACCTGCTATGTGAACTACAACGAGCCGGGCATCGGCATGGATTTGCTGGCCGTGCTGACACACAACGACATTCCGTTCGAGATCGTCAACAAGGAAAAATGCTGCGGCATGCCGAAGCTTGAACTGGGCGACCTTGACAGTGTTGCCGAACTGGCTTCATTCAACCTGCCGGTGCTCGCGAAGTACGCACGTGAGGGTTACGCGATTCTCACCGCCATTCCATCGTGCACGCTGATGTTCAAACAGGAAATCCCGCTACTGCTGCCCGAGAACGCCGATGCGAAAGCGGTGCAGGCTGCGATGTGGGATCCGTTTGAATACCTCATCGCGCGTCAGAAAGACGGCTTGCTGAAGACTGATTTCAAGACAGAGCTGGGGCATGTGAGTTATCACATTCCCTGTCACAGCCGCGTGCAGAACGTCGGCAAGAAGACTGAGGAAATGTTGAAGCTGGTGCCCGGCACTAGCGTCAATACCGTGGAGCGCTGTTCGGGGCACGCCGGCACGTATGGCGTCAAGAAAGCGCATCACCAGATGGCCATGAAAATCGGCAAACCGGTATTCAAGGCGATGATGCAAAACACGCCGGATTTCATTTCGTCAGATTGCCAACTTTCGGGGCATCACATCGAACAGGGCATTCACGAAGCCGGTTTGACCGGTGTTGACGGCGCGAAGGTGCCGCAGCTTGCGCATCCGATCAGCCTGATTGCACGGGCCTACGGGCTCACGCACGCATAGACGGAATTTTCGACTGCAACTGCATGGTGCCGCTGCGCACCTGACAAAACGGAGTAGACACATGGCACATCTGACCGCTGGCGACCTCATGACGCTTGAGTCGTATTCAAAATTCTTGAAGACCAACAAGCCGCAACTCATGGCGCATCGCCGCCTGCGCACGGTGCATCTGGGAGATCATTTCACGATCCTGTTTGAGGACGAGCAGACGATCCGCTATCAGATACAGGAGATGCTGCGCGTTGAAAAAATATTTGAGGAGGAGGGTATCCAGCAGGAGCTCGACGCCTACAACCCGCTGATTCCGGATGGCAGCAACTGGAAAGCGACGATGATGATCGAGTATGCCGATGTCAATGAGCGCAAGCGTGAACTGGCGCGGCTGATCGATTGCGAAGACCACATGTTTGTCGAGGTGGAGGGCCAACCGCGTGTGTACGCTATTGCCGATGAAGACCTTGATCGCGAGACTGACGAGAAGACCTCAGCCGTGCATTTCCTGCGCTTTGAGTTCACTGCACCCATGCGCGCCGCGATGCTCGCAGGCGCCGGCGTGAAACTGGGTTGCGACCATCGCAACTACCCGCAACACTGCGAGATCAACCCGGAGACGCTGGCGTCGCTGATGAAAGACATTCGCGCCTGATCTGGCGCGGACTGTGCGAGCGCTAGCGGCTGAAGCTGATCTCGGCCTGCACGGTAAACGCCTCGCCGGTGGGCTCGTAGCGCCATTGCTGTAGCGCGCTGCGCACCGTACGATCGAATACACGCGGCGGGTTCGATTCGATGATGTCGACACCCGTCACGGCGCCGCGCGCGTCCACCTGCAGACGTGCCTTTACGGCGCCTTTTTCAGCATCAACGCCGCGCGGAAACCCGGGCTCAACGCGGTTTATCAGTTTGATCTCACGCGCAGCCGGGCGCGCTGCGGCAGGTGCCGGAGCGGGCGCTGCCGTTGCAGGAGCAGCCGCCACCACGGTCGGAGCCGGCGCCGGCGCAGCAGTCGTTGCCGGAGCAGCCGTCGTAGTGGCTGGAGCAGCGACAGTGGCAGGCGCTGGTGCTGCTGTTGTTGCAGCGGCGGGCGTGGTAGCAGCGGCCGTGGGGACTGCGGCTGCCGTGGCAGGTGCTGGCGTCGCCTTGCCCGCTGCGGCTGGTACTGTCGTCGCCGGAGCGGCGGCGGTCTTTGCGGCAGCAGCAGGTGTGGTAGCGGCGGTCGCCGGCGCGGGCGCATTTGCTGGCGCTTTCGTAGCTGCTGGCGCCGTTACAGGGGCACTGGCGGCGCCACTTCCTGGTGCGGCGACGGCGGCCGCGCCGCGCGGTGCGGCTGAGTCCGCTGAATCTGCGGGCCCCGTCGCGGTGCTCGGGGCGGCCGTCGGCGCGGTGGTCGCTGCGGTTTGCTGGGCGGAGTTACTGGCCGGGCCGCTGCGCAGGAACCATGCCGCTGCGGCGACTACGGCTAACGCCGCCAGTGCAATGCCTATGTACATCGGCGTTCGTGAAGGACCGTCGGCCACGGCCGCGTGAGCGGTGACGCGCGCCTGCATCGGACTGACCGGGGCTTCGACGTTGGATTGCGCCAGGCCAAGCTTGGCGAAGCGCTCCAGCACCGTATGCACCTCTTCAACTGGCAGCGCGATCGATTGCGCCAGATGCTGCACGGACGCGGGTTGCGAAAGCATCGCCAGCAACTTCCGCTGTCGCACGGACAGGCCGGCAGTGCCGATCTTTTGTTCGTCAAAAGCGAGCGCGGTTGCGCTCCACAGAGCGGTCGAATCAAGTGTTGTCATGCGTGTGGCGTTAAGTGTTGTTATGCAATGGTTCGCCCCCATTGCCGCCTTGCACACGCATCTAGTGCCCCATGTGTTGCAAGGTCAGCAACGAGTTTGCACGAACACCATCAGGGCTTTTGGCGCAGTGGTGTACGAACAACGCGATTTCTATCAGAAATTTGTTGATCTCCGTCACGACCAGCAAATTCTGGGCCTGTCATGAACCGCTTGGGGCTTACAGCTTTTTCCTGAAAGGCTTATTAATAAAGGGCTCACGTGGGAAAAAGTGCTAAAGTCGACTTGTCGCATTGATGCCACAGTTGTCGCGTAAGTTTCCCTCACTGGTCACGGTGACGGCGAACGCTGGGTCCGTTGCAGATCGTGTCTTTGCGACAGGTCGCGCGTGGGCGGCGCAACGTGTTGATGCGGACATTTATCGCCGTAACGCGTCAACTGAGAACGGGAAACGTCGTGGGTTTGCCATGATCGCGTTCGGATCGTGCACTATGCTCGGCAATATGACTACACAACACTTTATCCCCGGCAAAGACGCCTCGCTTGAGTCCACCATTGAAACCCTGACCGGCAAGCTGGCTGCGCTCGGCTTTCACATTGAAGAGCGGAGCTGGCTGAATCCGGTAGACGGCATCTGGTCAGTGCACATTCGTGACCGCGATTGCCCACTCCTGTTCACCAACGGCAAAGGCGCGACGAAACTGGCCTGCATGGCGAGCGCGCTCGGTGAATATTTTGAGCGGCTGTCGACCAACTATTTCTGGACGCACTATTACCTTGGGCCGGTCGTGGCGGCGCGTCCTTATGTGCATTACCCGCAGGAAAAATGGTTTGCGCCGAATGAGGATGGTTCGTGGCCAAAAACACTGTTGAATCCCGAGCTGCACAAGTTCTACAACCCCGAAAGCAACATCGACAGCTCGACGCTGGTTGAATTCAATTCAGGCAATGTCGAGCGCGGCATCTGCGCGATTCCCTACACGCGTGAGCGCGATGGCGCTGTGACCTACATCCCGGTCAATATCATCGGCAATCTGTATGTGAGCAATGGGATGTCGGCTGGCAACACACAGGCCGAAGCGCGCACGCAGGCGCTGTCTGAAATTTTCGAACGCAATATCAAAGGGCGCATCATTGCTGAAGGCATTTGCTTGCCCGACGTGCCCGAGGCCGTGATCGCACGCTATCCGCGCATCGCCGCAGGCGTCAAGGCATTGCGCGAAGCGGGCTTTGGCATTCTGGTGAAAGACGCGTCGCTCGGCGGCCAGTATCCGGTGATGAATGTGACGCTGCTCAACCCGAAGGATCAGGGCTGCTTTGCCAGTTTCGGTGGTCATCCGCGTTTTGAAATTGCGCTTGAGCGGGCGCTCACTGAATTGCTGCAAGGCCGTGCGCTCGATTCGCTCGAAGGCTTTCCGCCTCCCGTATTCGATCTCGAAGAGGCCGCCAGCTCGCCCAATATCGAAATTCATTTCGTCGATTCGAGCGGCGTGATTCACTGGAATTTCCTCGGCGACAAGCCAGACTACGAATTCTGCGACTGGAACTTTGGCACGACGACTGCGGAAGATTACGCGTGGGCCGTGGATCGAATTCACAAGGATGGTTTCGATATTTACGTCGCTGACTTCGCGCATCTGGGTGTCTATGGCTGCCGCATTCTGGTGCCGGGCATGTCGGAGATTTACCCGATTGAAGATCTCGATTTCGAGAACAACAGCGTTGCCAATGATTTCCGCGAAGCCGTGCTCAATCTCACCGATCTTGACGATGAAGAATGCCGTGATCTGCTCGACACGCTGAACGAATCCGGACTTGCTGATCAACGCCCCCTGCCGCTTCTGATCGGCATGGCAGCCGACGCCGATTCTTTCTGGGCGGACCTGCGCGTCGGTGAATTGAAAACGTTGCTGGCGCTTGCCATTGGCGATCGTGAAGCCACGCTCGAAGGTTGTGACTGGATCAGGCACTTCGATCAGCTCGATCCCAAACGCCGCCTTGTCTACGCCTGCGTTGAAAACCTGCTCAATCTCACCGATCTCGGAAAAACGGAATCGTACCTGGCCAATTTGCGCCTACTGTTCGGCGCTGACACCGTTACCCAGGCGCAAGCACTTACCGCGAAAGAGAACCGCTTCATGGGTCTTTCCGCGCCGGGCCTGATGATGGAAGGCTGCGTCATGCACCAGAAGCTGCTGGTCGCCTACGACAAGCTGCACGCGCGCGCTTTGCAGTAGCGACGCACCTACCGCGAGCGACAATCAGTCGCTCAAGCTGTCCCACGCGCCCGCGTCCGCCAGAAAGTCAAATACCCGCCGGATACGCGGGTTGCCGTGTATCTCCCGATGCGTTGTCAGCCACACGGGCAGTGACGGAATGTGCAGGTCGGGTAGGACGCGCGTCACCGCGACGTCGGTCCTTGCAACGTAGTTGGCGACGAAACCAATACCCAGCCCGGCGCGGATCGCCTGCCAGTGCACGATGTGATCGTCACTGCGCAGCGCAAAGTGTTCGCGTGTAATCGGCTCGCCATAGCTGCGAAATCCTTCGATGATCGAGCGGTCCTGGTCGTAGCCGATCAGTTGATGCGTGAACAGCGCCTGCGGCGTTTGCGGGATGCCGTGCGTCTTGAGGTAGCGCTTGTGGGCGTAGGCACCGAAGTCGATGGTCGCGATCTTTCGCGTGATGAGGCTTTCCTGTTCGGGGCGCACCATGCGCAGCGCGATGTCGGCTTCGCGGCGCAACAGGTTTTTCACCTCGTTGCTGGCAACTACTTCAATCTGGATTTCCGGTGCTTCGGCACGCAGTTGCGCCAGCAAGCCCGGCAGCAAATAGGCGGCAACGGTCTGGCTCGCCGTGAGCCGAACGGTGCCGGAAAGATCGTGATTGCCGCTCGACAGGGTGCGGTGCAAGGCGTCAGCGCTCTCCTGCATCTGTCGCGCGTGGGTCGCGATGGCCTGCGCCGCCACTGTCGGCACCAGCCCGCGCCCGGTGCGCTCAAACAGCGCGGCCCCAAGCTGTGTTTCGAGCAGCGAAATGTGCCGCCCGAGCGTCGGCTGGGATTGCTTCAGACGGCGTGCCGCGCCGAGCAGGCTGCCCGCGTCAAGCACGGCGAGAAAGGATCGCATCAGCGCCCAGTCGAAATCAGGCGTCGACGTTGATGTGCTCATAGATATTCATAAATGCATAGCTGATAGTAAATGCTATGGAATTGCTTTATATCTGGCAAGCGCAAAAAATGACTTCATCGCCCGCTGTCCGGGTCAACGAAATTTCATGGAGCAACTCGTCATGTCTCAATCCACCGTACTCATTCTTGGCGCAAACGGTCGTCTCGGCAGCGCATTGGTTGACGCGTTCACGTCGCGCGGCTGGCGCGTGCTGGCACAAGCACGGCGACCTGGTGTTTCACCTGCGTCGGACAGCATCATCGCGGACATGCGCGACGTTGATCGCGTCGTGCATTCGGCGCGCGGCGCGGGCAGCGTCGACGTCGTGGTTAACGCGGCAAACCCCATCTACACGCGCTGGGCGCTGGAAGCGGTCGCCATGAACACCGCCGCCATCAGCATCGCCAAAGCGCTCGGCGCGACGCTCATGCTGCCCGGCAACGTCTACAACTTTGGTGCTGACCTGCCAGAAGCTTTGCGTTCAAACACGATGCAACAGGCGCAAACGCGCAAAGGCCAGATTCGCATTGCGATGGAGCAGGCGCTGGCGGTTGCAGCCGGGCAGGGCACGCAGGCCATCGTGATCCGCGCCGGAGACTTTTTCGGTTGCAATGCCGGAAGCTGGTTCGATCAGGCCATCGCCAAAGACGTGCCGAACGGCAAACTGACCTACCCCGGCCCGCTCGATCGCGTGCACGCGTGGGCCTATGTGCCCGACCTCGCCGCAAGCTTCGTTCGCGTGGCGGACGCACGGCAAACGCTGGCGCAATTCGAGAACATTCACTTCGCCGGTTATGCGATTACCGGCGCTGAATTCGTGCGGGCCGTAGAGCAGGCGACCGGGCGCGCCGTGAAAGTCGGCGGGTTGCCGTGGCTACTGATGCGTCTGGGCGGCGTGGTGATGCCGATGTGGCGCGAACTGGCCGAGATGAGCTACCTGTGGCAGCGCCCGCATCAACTGGTCACGTCGGCTGCGCACCAGCATTTGCTGGCACCCGCGACGCCACTTGAAAGCGCCTTGCGCGACAGCCTCGTTGCCTTGCATCCGCAGTTGGCCAACGCTAACGCTGGAGCAGCGCAACCTGCAGGCGCGTAGTCATATTCAGCTTTTTGTACTAAGCCCCATTCAATGCGGGCTAACGGTAGAAAAGTTGAATTGTCGACTTTTGGCAAATACTTCTTGAACCCCATATTGAATAAGGGCTACAGCGAAAAGTCGTTATGCGCGCTGGTGAAAAGAACTTTGGCTAGGCCGTTGCCCGCCGATCCGCGCGCCACGACAGCCAGAGCGCGAGTGCGAGTACGACCGCGCCGCACACGGGCAGCCAGCGGTAGCCCGCGCCTGCGATGACGATGCCGCCGAAGGTGGTGCCGACGGCCTGACCGAGATAAATCATGCTGGTGTTGAGCGCGATGCTGGCGCCGGACAGTTCAGGCGACGCCACCACCAGTCGTGCCTGCTGCGAGGAATTGTTGGCGAAGATGCCCGCGCCCCAGGCCAGCGTCCCGGCGACAAATGCGATGAGCCAGGAGCCGAACGCCGCAAGCAGGATCATGCCGATGCACATCGAGATCAGCGAAATCGCCACGTTGGACGATGCGCCATGCTGGCCGATACGGCGCGACGCCCAGACGTTGCCGACGACTCCGGCGGCGCCGAAGAGCACCAGCGCCAGCGACAACGTGTTTGCGGATGGACCGAGCAGATACCCGATGAACGGCGCGATGTATGCGAACGTCGTGAACTGGCCGGACGCCGAGGTTGCCGTGACGAGCAGAATCGCAATCAATGCCGGATGCTTCGCCACGCTGGCCCAGGCTTCACGCGACAGCGACGTGCCGTGCAGACCGCGCGGCACGACGCGCAGAATCCAGATCACGCCGATCACGCAGACCGCCGCGAACAGGCCGAACGTCCCGCGCCAGCCAATGTGCGCGCCAAGCCACGCCGCAGCGGGCGCACCGAACACCGAGGCCACGGACCAGCCGAGAAAAATGCCGGTGATGGCGGCACCGCGTCGTTCCGGTGCGATCACGAGGCCCAGTGTTGCCGCTGCCTGCGGCGTGAATACCGCCGCACCGAGCATGGTCACCGCGCGGATGATGATGAGGAGGGTCAGGTCTGGTGCGAACGCGCACAACGCATGACCTACAGCGTACAGCGCAAGCGATCCTGCCAGCACGGACCGGCGGTCGAGGCGCGACGTAATGGTCGCGAGAATGGGCGAACCAAAGCACATGGCGACGGCGGCGATGGTAATCAGCAGCGCCGTCTGCGGCACCGTCGTGCCGAGATCAGTCGACAGTACGACAAGCAACCCCGGCGCCAGCATCACGCCGGTACCGATCAGGAAATTGCCGAAAAGAAACGCGCGTACGAACGAGCGTTCGTGCCGGACTACCTCGGTCGCCGCGTCAGGCCGGGGCTTGCTTGACAAATCGTCCCACCCACAACCCGACGATGATCGCCAGCACCAGCGCCACCGCTGCGCCCGCGAATACGCCGCGCGGCATGCCGTGATCCATGAGCCAGCCGAACAGCAGCGGCGCGACGGCGAGACCAACGTCAAGCCCGGAATACACGGTGCCGTAAACGCGTCCGGTCGCGCCTTTGGGCGTCGCCTTCTTGATCAGCAGATCGCGTGATGGTGCCGCCATGCCCTGGCCAAATCCTGCCAGTACGACCAGCACCACCAGCGCGTGCGCGCCCCAGCCCGCTGCGAAGCCGGACGCCGCCAGCCCCAGCATCGTGGCCGAAATGGCGAGCGCAATCGCGACGCCGCGATCGGGGTCGTACCATTGGTGACTCATCGCGAAACCGCCGACCACCTGGCCAATGGCGCCAACGACCATGTAGCCCGTGAGCGCGGCAGCCGCTGTCGTCAGCGAGACACCGGCGAGCGATTGCAGCGCAGGCGTCGAGAAGTTCTGCACCGCACCGAGCGCGAATGTCAGCACAAAGAAGAACAGCCAGCACACCCAGACCACCGGCAATTTGAGGAAAGCCAGTGCGCCCTCGGTCGGCTTGTCGTCGACCGGTTGCGCCTTTGCGCGCGCATGCGCCGACTCGGTCGCAAGCGAGTCACGATTGATCACGCAAACCGCGAGCACGATCAATGCATAGACCGCTGCCGAGACCAGCGCCACACGCCACGAGAACGCCGTTGCGATTCCGACCAAGAAAAGGGCCGCGAAGCCCCAGCCGAGATTGCCGGTGATGCCGTGAACGCTGTATGCGTGTCCAATGCGCTTCAGTGAGATGCGCTGATTGAGAATCGAAAAATCGATTGGGTGAAACGGCGAATTGCCCAAGCCCGCGATGACCGACGCCAGAATCAGGCCGAAATAGCCCTGCGCCGATGCGGCTGTGAGCGCGGCTGCAGCGAAGCAGGTCAGTCCCGCAAACATGACCGGGCGCGGCCCGACGCGATCAACCAGAAAACCCGACAAGGTTTGTCCGGTGGCCGACACCACAAAGAAGATGGTGGCGACCGATCCGAGCTGTGCGAATGACAGATCGAAGTCCTTGGCGAACCATGGAAACAGGGTTGGCAACAACAACTGGAAGAAGTGCGACGTGCCGTGGGCGAGGCCGACGACCCCCATGGTCGCCGCGTCGGCCCGAAAAGATGATTCGGGCGCGGGGAGAGTACTGCTCATTTCGATAAGCTTACACGTATGACGAGTCCTACCCCCCCCTCCCGTTCCGGTGGCCATCTGGTCGCCGATGCCCTCATTACCCACGGCGTGGATACGGCTTTCGGCGTGCCCGGCGAAAGCTATCTTGCCGTGCTTGACGGTCTCTATCGCCATCGCGATGACTTCCGGTTCGTGATTTGCCGGCAGGAAGGTGGTGCCGCCTTCATGGCCGATGCCTACGCCAAGCTCACCGGCAAGCCCGGTGTGTGTCTCGTGACGCGTGGACCCGGCGCGACCAATGCTGCGATCGGCGTGCACACGGCGCAGCAGGATTCGTCGCCGATGATTTTGCTGGTCGGGCAGGTTGGCAATGACTTTGTCGAGCGCGAAGCGTTTCAGGAAATTGACTATCGCCGCATGTTCGGACCGATGGCGAAATGGGTCGCACAGATTGATGATGCAGCACGTGTGCCGGAGTACATGGCGCATGCGTTTCAGGTCGCCACCAGCGGACGGCCGGGACCGGTGGTGCTGGCATTGCCGGAGGACATGCTGTCGGCGAATGCCGTTATCGCCGAAGCGCGGCCCTTTCAGTCGGTGCAGGCGTATCCCGGCGCGGCCCAGATAGAACGCGCAGCGGAGCTTCTGGCTGCGGCAGAACGGCCATTGGTGATCGTCGGCGGCTTCGGCTGGACGCGTGAAGCGGCGCGCCAGTTGCGCGAATTCGCCGAGGCGAATTACTTGCCCGTGGGCTGCGCCTTCCGCTTTCAGGATTGCATCGATAACTCGCATCCAAACTACGCGGGTGACGTGGGTATCGGCATCAATCCGAAGCTCGCTGCGCGCGTGAAAGACGCGGATGCAGTGCTCTGCATCGGCGCCCGTCTAGGCGAGATGACGACGTCTGGCTACACGCTGTTCGAGGTGCCGGTGCCAAAGCAGAAACTCATCCATGTGCATGGCGATCCGTCCGAGCTGGGACGCGTCTATCAGGCCGATGTGATGATCGCCGCGGGTGTTGCCGAGTTTTGTGCGGCATTGCCGAAACAGGCCATCGCAGTGGGTGCGGGCAAACTGGAAAACAGGAAAGCCGCGCTGGCGAGCGTTCATGCAGACCTCACTGCATGGCGCAGCGAGCCGCCGCTTTACACAAAGCGTAGCGCGCCGGCGAAACTCAATCTCTGGCAGGTCGTGCAGACGCTCAAGCGCCTCGCGCCCGCCGATTCGATTGTCACCAACGGCGCCGGAAATTTTGCGACCTGGGCGCATCGCTTCTGGCCGTATGCAGGCATCGAAACTGCGGGCAAGACGCAGCTCGCACCGACCAGCGGCGCGATGGGCTATGGCGTGCCGGCAGGCGTCATGGCCGCCATCGTTGCGCCGGAACGCACCGTCATCAATTTCGCGGGTGATGGTGATTTCATGATGACGTCGCAGGAGCTGGCGACCGCCGTTCAATACGGCGGCGCGCCGATCTGCATCGTCTTCAATAACGGCATGTACGGCACCATCCGCATGCATCAGGAGAAACATTTCCCTGAACGTGTCTACGGCACCAAACTGTCCAATCCTGATTTTGCAAAGTATGCCGAGAGCTTCGGTGGCAAGGGTTTTACGGTCGCAACCAACGCCGAGTTCGACGTCGCGTTCGCCGCAGCGCTCGCACATACGCGAACCGTCAAGACTCCGGTGGTCATCGAACTCAAGGTTGATCCGCAGGATTTGACGCCCGGCGCAACACTGGATGCCATCACGGCGGCCGCGCGGAATGCCATGTAGTTTAGAACTACAGCTTTTCGCTGAAAGCCTTATGGTATAGGGGATAAGCGCCTTTTTTGCCATTTATCAACTTTGGCAATTTTCGGTCGCTAGCCCCGATGCCGCCGTCTTTACAGCAATAAGCTGATACTCAATGACAGGCGTCGATCGACGCGAGTTACCCCAGCAAAAACTGCCCCGGCCAGATCCACAAGGCCCCGGCAGTCATCACCA
>Ga0209023_10005984_pt1 | contig 13033 bp, 11 predicted proteins | sample LakOneMetagenome_FD_187468 | JGI IMG/M metagenome (GOLD analysis project Ga0209023, IMG submission 187468) | Freshwater and sediment microbial communities from Lake Erie, Canada (SPAdes) (version 2) | ecosystem: Environmental > Aquatic > Freshwater > Lentic | place: Lake Erie, Canada... | reverse complement strand
AAATCGCCGCCTCAAAAAGATGTATGCCGACGAGCGCATCAAGGCCGAGATCGTTGCCGAGGCTCTATCAAAAAAGTGGTAGCGCCATCTCGCCGACGTGAGATGGCGCGCTGGTACGTCGATGCTGGCCGAGCGACGATCCAAAACGCTTGCCTGGCGTTTAGCATCAGCCAGACCTGCTTCCGCTAACTTTGGACATTCGTCGTCTCCTCGGCACGGCGTGGAAACAACTTTAGACCAGGCTTTGGGGGCATGGTTTTGAAGATGGGGGCATGATGATCTGGATCATGCCCCCAAAAACTTCGGATGGAGGCGAACGCAGGCAGATGCCGCCGGATACCGAAAAACAAAAAAGCCGCTGTAGCAGGGGCTAGAGCGGCCTTTTCGGGTCTTCGCTGGACTTCAGCGGACAACCATTTGTTACTTGATTCATGTTCCTGGCGGAGAGAGGGGGATTCGAACCCCCGATAGGCTATGAACCTATACACGCTTTCCAGGCGTGCGACTTCAACCACTCATCCACCTCTCCTTGCATTGCTTCTTCGCCTGAACGAAGCCGCACAGTATAGCAGGAAATCAAGCAACTGCAAAAATTTTGGCACTGCCCCGGAGGGACCGCTGATCGGCGGTCCCTTACGACGCCTCTTTCAATTGCTCCAGAATAGCCGGATTTTCCAGCGTCGACACATCCTGCGTAATCGTCTCGCCCTTGGCCAGCACGCGCAGCAGGCGTCGCATGATCTTGCCGGAACGTGTCTTGGGCAGATTATCGCCAAAGCGGATTTCCTTCGGCTTGGCAATCGGTCCGATTTCCTTGGCGACCCAGTTGCGCAGCTCCGTCGCCAGCTTCTTGGCCTCTTCGCCCGTTGGCCGCGCCTGCTTGAGCACGACAAACGCGCAGATCGATTCCCCGGTCGTATCGTCCGGCTTGCCCACCACGGCCGCTTCGGCCACGATCGGATTGGCCACCAGCGCCGATTCGATCTCCATCGTCCCCATGCGGTGGCCCGAGACGTTGAGCACGTCATCGATGCGCCCGGTGATCGTAAAGTAACCGGTATCCTTGTTGCGGATAGCGCCATCGCCCGCAAGGTACATGCGCCCACCGAGCTCATCCGGGAAGTAGCTGGACTTGAAGCGGTCCGGGTTGTTCCAGATGGTGCGGATCATCGACGGCCATGGCCGCTTGACCACCAGGATCCCGCCCTGCCCGTTCGGCACATCCACACCGGCTTCGTCCACAATCGCGGTCATGATGCCCGGCAGCGGCAAGGTGCACGAACCCGGCACCATCGGCGTGGCGCCCGGCAGCGGCGTGATCATGTGGCCGCCCGTCTCGGTCTGCCAGAAGGTGTCGACAATCGGGCAACGCTCGCCGCCAACATTGCGGTAGTACCACATCCATGCTTCGGGATTGATGGGCTCGCCAACCGAGCCGAGCAGGCGCAGGCTGGACAGGTCGTATTTTTTCGGATGCACATCCGGATTCACGTCCGCCGCCTTGATCAGCGACCGGATCGCCGTTGGCGCGGTGTAGAAGATCGTCGCCTTGTGCTTGGCAATGGTGTCCCAGAAGCGGCCGGCATTCGGGAAGGTAGGTATGCCTTCAAACACGATCTCGGTCGCGCCCACTGCCAGCGGGCCGTAGGCGATGTAGCTGTGGCCCGTCACCCAGCCGATGTCCGCCGTGCACCAGAACACGTCGGACGGCTTGATGTCGAAGGTCCACTTCATCGTCAGCGCCGCCCACAGCAGGTAGCCGCCGCTCGAGTGCTGCACGCCCTTGGGCGTACCGGTGGAACCGGAGGTGTAAAGAATGAACAAGGGATGCTCGGCGCTGACCCACTCCGGCTCGCATTCGGCCGGCTGGTGGTCGATCAGCTCGTGCAGCCACAGGTCGCGCCCTTCCGTGAAGGGAATCGCGCCGCCCGTGCGCTTGTAGACGATCACGTCGCGGATGGTGTTGCAGCCGCCCAGCGCCAGCGCTTCGTCGACGATGGTTTTCAGTGGCAGATGCTTGCCGCCGCGCAGTTGTTCATCGGCCGTGATGACGGCGACCGCGCCAGCGTCGATGATGCGCTCCTGCAGCGACTTGGCGGAAAAGCCGCCAAAGACCACCGAGTGCGTGGCGCCAATGCGGGCGCAGGCTTGCATCGCGGCGACGCCTTCGATCGACATCGACATGTAAATGATGACGCGGTCACCCTTGCCAATGCCGCGCGACTTGAGGCCGTTGGCGAACTTGCAGACCTTTTCGTACAGCTCCTGGTAAGTGGCGCGCGTGACGGCGCCGTCGTCGGCTTCAAAGATAATGGCGGTCTTGTTGGCGTTGCCGTTCTTGAGGTTGCGGTCCAGGCAGTTGTAGGAGACGTTGAGCTCGCCGTCGTGGAACCATTTGTAGAACGGTGCGTCCGATTCGTCCAGCGTGGTGGTGAACGGTTTGTGCCAATCGAGATGCTCGCGCGCCAGGCGCGACCAGAAGCCTTCGTAATCGGCTTGCGCTTCGGCGCACAGCGTGTTGTACGCGTCCATGCCGCCAATGGCAGCGTTGGCGACAAACGCCGCAGGCGGTGCGAAGACCCGGTTCTCCTGCAACCCGTGGTTTTCTTGACTGAGTTCGGTGCTGGCCATGCTTGTCTCCGGTGAGTAATAATTTGCTAACAAGATAGCGGCTGTCGCTTACTGTCCCCTTACAGGCGGCCGACAGCGTTTGATCCTGATGATTTTACCAATGTTTCACCCTGCAAGTGGTCTTATGCGGGCGGTCAATTTCTCATCGTCGGGCGCCGGTAAATTCGCTTGGAAACAAAGCTCGGGTAAAATGATGCATCGCAATTTTTCGCCTCACTCTGGAGCTTATACCCAATGTCCGAACCACGTTTCGAGGGCACGCCGCCCAAGCTGACCCCGCTCAACAACCTGATCTTCATGAGCCGCTGGCTGCAATTGCCGCTCTATCTAGGTCTCATTCTGGCGCAGTGCGTCTATGTCTTCCATTTTTGGGTTGAGTTGAAGGACTTGATCGGAGCTGCGATTGGCAACGAAGCATCCCTGCAGCATATTCTCGATGCCGTGACCGTACCGACAAAAGATGCGGCCAACATGCTGCGTCCCACCAAGCTGACCGAAGCGACCATCATGCTGGTCGTGCTGGGGCTGATCGACGTCGTTATGATCTCGAACTTGCTCATCATGGTCATCGTCGGCGGGTACGAGACTTTTGTGTCACGCATGCACCTGGAACGCCATCCCGACCAGCCGGAATGGCTGTCGCACGTGAATGCCTCTGTTCTCAAAACCAAGCTGGGCATGGCCATCATCGGCATCTCGTCCATTCACCTGCTCAAGACCTTCATCAACGTCAAGGCGTATGAGACCAATGAAGTGATTATGCAAACGGTCATTCATGTGGTCTTCCTGCTGTCGGCCTTGGCGATCGCCTATACCGACCGCATCATGATCGGTACCCAGAATTTAGCCAAAAATCATCACTAAGAGAACGCCATGACCATCATCAAGCAAGCCGACCTGATCGAATCCGTCGCCGCCGCCCTCCAGTACATCAGCTACTACCACCCGGCTGACTACATCCAGCACCTGGCGCGTGCCTACGATGCCGAGCAAAGCCCAGCTGCCAAGGATGCCATCGCGCAAATCCTGACCAACTCGCGCATGTGCGCCGAGGGCAAGCGCCCGATCTGCCAGGACACCGGCATCGTCAACGTCTTCCTGAAAATCGGCATGGGCGTGCGTTTTGAGGGCTTTACCGGCACCGTCACCGACGCCGTCAACGAAGGCGTGCGCCGCGCCTATAACTTCGACGACAACAAGCTGCGCGCATCCATCGTCGCCGACCCGCAGTTCGACCGCAAGAACACCAAGGACAACACGCCCGCCGTGGTCCATGTAGAACTGGTGGAAGGCAATACCGTCGACGTGCGCGTCGCGGCCAAAGGCGGCGGCTCGGAAAACAAGACCAAGTTCGTCATGCTCAATCCATCCGATTCGCTGATCGACTGGGTCATGAAAACCGTCCCGCTGATGGGCGCCGGCTGGTGCCCGCCGGGCATGCTGGGCATCGGCATTGGCGGCACGGCCGAGAAGGCAATGCTGATGGCCAAGGAAGTGCTGATGGACGACATCGACATGTACGAGCTTAAGCAGCGCGGCCCGCAAAACAAGCTGGAAGAATTGCGTATCGAACTGTGCGACCGCATCAACGCGCTCGGCATCGGCGCCCAGGGCCTGGGCGGCTTGACGACCGTGCTCGACGTCAAGATCATGATGCACCCGACCCACGCCGCCTCCAAGCCCGTGGCCATGATCCCCAACTGCGCCGCGACCCGTCACGGCCACTTCGTGCTCGACGGTTCCGGCCCGGCCTACATGGAGCCGCCGTCGCTGTCGACCTGGCCCGATGTGCACTGGACTGCGGATACGGAAAAATCGCGCCGCGTCGACCTCAATACCCTCACCAAGGAAGAAGTCGCTTCCTGGAAGCCGGGTCAGACCCTGCTCCTGAACGGCAAGATGCTGACCGGCCGCGACGCCGCCCACAAGCGCATTCAAGACATGCTGGCCAAGGGCGAGCCGCTGCCGGTCGACTTTACCAACCGCGTCATTTATTACGTCGGCCCGGTCGATCCGGTGCGCGACGAAGCAGTCGGCCCGGCTGGCCCGACCACGGCCACGCGCATGGACAAGTTCACCGACATGATGCTGGAAAAGACCGGCTTGATCGCCATGATCGGCAAAGCCGAGCGCGGTCCTGCTGCCATTGAATCGATCCAGAAGCACAAATCGGCTTACCTGATGGCCGTCGGCGGCGCCGCCTACCTGGTGTCGAAGGCGATCAAGAGCGCCAAGGTGCTCGGATTCCACGACATGGGCATGGAAGCGATCTACGAGTTTGACGTAACCGATATGCCCGTCACGGTGGCGGTCGACGCCAACGGAACCTCGGTACACACCACCGGTCCGAAGGAATGGGCAGCAAAGATCGAAGCGCTGAACGTGCCGGTCGTCTCGGCCTGAACATGACCGAACCCGTCGTCAACGCCGATGCGCCCATCGGCGTGTTCGATTCCGGCGTGGGCGGCCTGTCGGTGCTGCGTCACATCCGTGCGCAGTTGCCGCACGAGCATCTGCTGTATTTTGCCGATTCCGGTTTCGCGCCTTACGGCAATAAGCCGGAACAGGTCGTGGCCGAACGCTCGTTGGCGGTGGCGCAATTTCTCGTCGCCCAGGGCGCCAAGGCGCTCGTGGTGGCGTGCAATACGGCCACAGTGGCCGCGATCAAGCTGTTGCGCTCGCATTACCCGCTCATGCCCATCGTGGGCGTGGAGCCTGGCCTCAAGCCGGCGGCGGCGGCCACGCGCAATGGCAAAGTGGGGGTTATCGCCACCAACGTCACCATCGCGGGCGAAAAGTTCCTCGTCCTGCGCGACCAGATTACCAGCGCCAGCCAGGCGCACTTCCTGCTGCAGGGCTGCCCCGGCCTGGTGGAACAGATTGAGCTGGGTCAGCTTGACGACCCGGCCACCCACGCCATGCTGGAACGTTTTATCGTCCCGCTGCTCCAACAGGGGGCCGATACGCTGGTCCTTGGCTGTACCCACTACCCGTTTGTGCTGGCAGCCATCGAGCGTATCGTGGCCGAGCACGCCGGGCGCGACGTCGTGCTGATCGACACCGGCCACGCTGTCGCGCGCCAGCTGGCACGGCTGCTGACGGCGGCAGGCACGCTCAATCCGTCCAACGACGTGCCGCCACGGCTGCAAGCGTTCACCACGGGCAGGCAGGCGGCACTGGCGGGGGCATTTTCGACCCTGCTGGGCCTGGAACAGCCTGTGACAGAGGTGCAAATCGGGGCAATTTTGGCAGCCAGCGCAGCAATCTGAGAATTAGATTTGCCAGTTCGCCCAGAAGTTTGTATAATTTCGAGCTGTCCCGGAAACATCGGTACAAATGTAAGTCAGTGGTGGCTGTAGCTCAGTTGGTAGAGTCCAGGATTGTGATTCCTGTTGTCGTGGGTTCGAGCCCCATCAGCCACCCCACAGAATATGCAGTAAATTCAAAGGGTTACACGTTTCGGCGTGTAACCCTTTTGTTTTTTCAGAACTTAAAACCCATTATTTCGGAACATGCCTAAGCTAGTGGTCCGGAGTCGGACAACGTGTCTCGCCAGATGGCCCTACGTCTTCGGTTGAAAGTAAGTCAGCCGTGCCCGGAAAGATCTGATATTCATAATTTCCCTTGCAATTCGGAAGTGGTGCCTCCTCGTCGTTGAGAACCGTCTGCCCATCGAGAAACGGTTGGCGCACCACAGATAATGCGCACGCGGAAAATCGATGCCCCCATCTAGCCCTTCGTTCGACGCCGATGTTGCTGTTTAAATAATTAATTGCAGATTGTGCCGTGGGTAATGTGACGCGCCAAGGCGTGTACATTGTGCCGGCGATGGCGAAGGCGTCGGTGGAATTCGAGACCAAAGCGACTGGAACCGGAAATGCCAAAGACCCGCACCAACTTTGATATACTGTACGCATATACAGCACATCTTTACTTTGAACATGGCTTTCCGCCCTCCTATTCCCACTTCAGCGCTCCATGAGATCGGGGTGCGGTGCGATGCTAATGACATCATGGCCCTGCTTTGGGAAATCAAACGCCTGCGCAGTATTGTGCTTCGCGCAAACCAAGTGATCCGCGAACTGCCCGAACGAGGTGGACCAAATGGAATTGTCCAGGAAGGCCTCCGCAGGGACCTATTGACTGAGCCCTGCATTGTCGATGAAGAAAAAAGGCGGCATGAGTCACTGTGAGCGGGATAAGTCGGTGCGTCCTGACCAAGAAATCATGTGGGCGCTGATTGAAATTTGACCCACCCAGCTGATTGAAATTTGACCCAGGGCAGGGCCCGCGGTTCGATGTTGCGGCTGTGGATAAGCGCACCAAATAACTCGTGGCAATTTGCTTAAGGCGTAGCCAGGAGCGAATTGCCACCTCGGCCGGCTAACCGTCAGAACGGTTCGAGCTCTGCTTCGCCCTTGCCTGCCTTGCTCCTCTGCTCCCTTGCCTTGATTTTTCTTGGCGGCCAAGCTGCTGTGCTGGAAACGGTAGGATTGATTGCCGGTCTCCACGATATGGCAAAGATGCGTCAGGCGATCGAGCAGCGCCGTCGTCATCTTGGCGTCGCCGAACACGGCCGACCATCCAAGCTCCAACTTCTTCTTGAGAGCGCCGCTTCCATCTCATTTGCAGCGTGGTTCACCGGCTGGATCCACCGGCGCGGCTGGCAAACGCAACGCTACGGTTGCTTATGGGGGATAATGCCAACTAACTCGACGCCTACGAAATGGCATCATCCGCGGCGACCTCGGCACGCACCTGATCCGACTGTTTATGGCGGAAACTGGACTAAATTTAAGCTTTGGCGCCAGCTGTTTCCATCACTATCGTGTGCGTCAGGTGATTCGCCGAGCCGCGCCGGAAAATTATCCCGGGCAAATCACGCTATCGTCGGCCATCGGTGGCGCGAACAAAACCAAGCGAATCGACAAAAATCCCGGAACGCCCGATCAGACGTACAAGTGGCCCGGCGCGTTCAGCAGGTGCCGCAAAATTGTAAACAAGTTTGACACCTTTGTCGTTCGGCCTGCGATCATTACAGCCATCGCCAGTACTGATACAGTTTATGTTTGTTGCTGTGCCCCACGGCGTGCCGCAGTCGATTTGCACATAATCGAGAAACTTGGGATGTTTGTCCTCACGCGTAAACCCAATTTTCATCCCGATGATAACGCTGCCTTCTTTGCATCGAGCCGACAATGGACTACCGCCAGGCCCTCCCGCCATGCTGGTTGACGTCTCCGTACCCACCCAATCCTGTCTGGTCCGGTCCCACTGGCGACAAATAAGTCCGATAGCCTCAATCCATCCGCCGCTTCTTACGTTCATGCCCGTCGCTACGCCGTTATTTGGGCAATCGAGCTTGAACGCTCCGCCACCTGCACCGCCGAATACGTGGCCGAATTTCGTGTCTTGCACGAATGGTTCGTTGGAAAATGCCGGTTGGGAGAACAAAAGGAAAATTGCAAACAACATGAAGTTTTGCATCGTTTATCCTTTCAGAACTTCTTGATTTTAATAAAGAAATCTGTATGGGGCCTTAAAAGTATCTGCCTCGGGTTCGACCGTGTCAAGCAAAAGTATAAATTACAACATTGCTTACAAATTACGATGTGGCGGCGTGACTTGAGACCTGTGCAATGCTGCAATGGTCGCCGGAAGTAGGTTCGGTCGTACAAGCGAACGCTGACAGGTAATTCCGGTAAATTCGGACCAACCGGCCTTGTTCGAGGCGCTTGGCACAGGTGCCCAGCCCGGTTCGAACAAAATACAGGACCTCTATCTGCGTGGAGCGTCGGTTGATGAACGCGAGCCAATTGCCGGAAAATGGGTTCTGCAATGGTGCCGATCGTTATCCTTGAAATCTGGTCTTTCGTTGCGCTGTTTTTGGTTGCGTTGATGCCAGGCTGCATATGGGCTCCGGCATGCCTGTAGGGTTCTTTGGGTGCATGATCGTCCGCCTCAGGGCGGAGAAGCCGCCCTCGGCTGTAACGGCTGTGCAAGCCGCTGTGCGCGCTTTCGATTCAAGCCGTTGCGAACCGACCTCTCCGACGAAAACGGCCTACCAATCACACCGCGCGCGTACTTGCCGATCAGTCCGCTTACGCCCCAAAGCCGACAATGATTGCACCACCAAAACTTGCGTGGGTTCTGCCTACATGGAGGGAGTCTTAGTCATTCGCCTGCGGCTCAAAAGGCTCTCGATGGAGGTGGCAACTGTCCCTAACGCATTGATGACACCGTCCATGACGAAATCGAGCGCCCTCCCATACCCTGCGTTGACGTTCGCTGTGTCGAAACCAAGCCGCTGCAGGGTCGCCAGGCACTGCTCCACGGTCTCGTGCGCATCGGCAATTCTGAGATCGTTGTTTAAGAACAATGCCGCCATGGCTTCATTTTGGTCGTTCCATCTCTCGGGCTCACTGCCGGAAGCAAAGGCATCGCTCGCCTCCTCATGAGCATTCAGTCTGTCGATGATGTTCATAAGTGCCTGCAGCAGCTTGAGGCTTCCAAGGTTATTGACAGCCACTCTTGGACACCCGGCGTGCTCCAGCAATGACTTTAGGTAGCCGTTTGGAACGCGTTGCCACACCTCGTGCAAGCTCTTGCAGCGAGCAAGGAACATCTGTTGTGTCATGTTCAATGGTGCGACCTGGGCCAACCGACTTAGCGCCGGATAGGCCAACCAACCGTTGGCCGCCACCTCTACGCGATCAAAACCAGTCAGTTCTGCTGCCAACTTGTTTAGGCCCACGGTTTCGCCGAGTGCTGAAAGACCGTCACCCAATCGTAGAAGCACATCTAGCAGCCGCTGCACCTTGGCGACTACATGCTCTTCATTTAGGTCCACATGCGCCAAGTCGGCCGGATCGACAGCGAATGATCGGGCATGCAGGATCTCGCGATCCGGCTTCGGCTTGTACAACTCACGCATCGGCACTTGGATCAGATTTCTTCCGACACGCCGACATTCAGTGAAACTCCACTGCCCTCTATATGACGGACTGCAATACCACTGTTCCCCAAAATGAGCCGGCGTCGAACCATAGAACGTGCTCTGTTCGTACTTCTGAATAAACCGATCGTCGAGATAGACAAGGTCATGTCCCAAAAGGGCATTCGCACGTGCGTGTGTCATTGGCCGAGCATCGCCGGGCCAATGAATTCCCTCAGCGGTCTGCTCTGGACAAAGTTCCGGCGTCACCGCCTCAACCGAAGCCCATAGCTGGAGCAGAAGCCCACCTTTGTGCTCGCGGATGTCCAATTCATACCAAGCAACCCCCTCGGTAGGCTTGCGGACCACATGAGATTCTCCTCCCATGATCCCGCGGATTTCCGGAACATTTGGTAGTTGAGCTGAGTAGTAGACAACTCGAACACCTCGGGCGCCACGTAGCCAAAGATAACGACGGAGGTACTCATTCGACATGCGCCAGCTGACGGCTCTCTTCAAATTCCAATGATAGTTGCTTGACACCTCTCCCTCGGCCACACCGAACTCTGGAAGACTTAAATCATCGTAGACTAGACGTTGCTGATCGTTACCGACACAGCGAGGAGTCAACCCAAGAGTCATCCAAACCTTCTCGGCGAGATTGAAGGCGTAGAACGAGCCATCTCCCCATGCTGCGACGATGTAGTCATAGCCAGAGATCGACGGAGCAAAGCCGGCTGAACAGCCGAGCGCGTCGCCGGCCGGAACCGAGTGCTCGACTACGCCATCGCCTCCTTCGGACAGAACTTCGATGGGCCCCTCATCCCCCCCGGGAACCACGGCCATCAGCAAATGGATGTGCTCGGCCTGCTCTCCATGAGGGTCTAGCTCCTGTATGGATGCCACCTCTACGAATTGGCTTGGCGATAAGCCGACAGGATCCAGCAAGGCGCGGAGCCGTGGGGGCAGGACATTAGCTGGGATGGGGAATGCAGTTAAATAGTCAAATGGCATGGTTTTTCTTGTGGGCTCTTACCTTGAATCGCCACGAGTTCTGTAGATACTTCTGAGCCATAATTCTAGGCTAAAGGAGTGAGTATGAGCGGGAAACGATACACGGAAGAATTCAAGATCGCGGCAGTCAAGCAGGTTGTCGATCGCGGGCACCCGGCTGCTGAGGTTGCCGAAAGACTTGGGATCAGCGTCCACAGCATTTATGCATGGACGAAGCGCTACGGCGTGCCAGAGGTCGAGCGAAAGGCCAACGATGCTCAGGCCGACGAGATGCGGCGGCTGAAGGCCGAGTTAAAGCGCGTCACTGAGGAGCGCGACATATTGAAAAAAGCCGCGGTGTACTTTGCCAAGACGTCCGGGTAAGGTACACCTTGATTGTTGCACTCCAGGACAACTATGCAGTGCGGCGGCTTTGCAAAATGCTGGAAGTACACCCAAGCGGCTTCTATGCATGGCGTAAGAATCCAGAGAGCCAGCGCGCGAAGGAAGACAAGCGCTTGCTGGTCCCGATCAAGCAGTCATGGCTTGAAAGCGGTGCAGTGTACGGATATCGCAAGGTCAGCGACGATTTGCGCGAACTCGGTGAAGCCTGTGGCATCAATCGGGTCCATCGTCTGATGCGGTCTGCCGGGCTCCGTTCACAGACTGGCTATGGAAAGCGCAAGTACAAACGCGGCGGCGCGCCGTCGCTGGTAGCGCCGAACCACCTTCAACGCCAGTTCGACGTTAAAGAGCCAAATCGGGTTTGGGTGACTGACATAACTTATATCCGAACCTACGAGGGATGGTTGTACCTTGCCGTGGTTCTGGATTTGTTTTCGCGTCAGGTAGTTGGCTGGTCGATGAGCTCACGCATTGACCGCGAGTTGGCGATGAATGCGTTGTTGATGGCCGTCTGGCGCAGGCAGCCGAAGAATACTGTGATGGTGCACTCGGATCAAGGAAGCCAGTTCAGCAGCTACGACTGGCGCGATTTCCTCGATGCTCACAATCTGCAGCAGAGCATGAGCCGGCGAGGTAACTGCCACGATAACGCTGTTGCTGAAAGCTTCTTCCAGCTTATCAAGCGTGAGCGCATTCGTCGAAAGACCTATGCAACACGTGCCGATGCCAGGGAGGATGTCTTCGATTACATCGAGATGTTCTACAATCCAAAGCGCCGGCATGGCTTCAATGAAAAGCTATCACCGATTAATTTTGAAAAGCGGTATTTTGAGAGGCTCGCGGGTGTCTAGCAGACTCGTGGCGATTCACACATCAGTAAAATCCATACCCCACACCTCTACAAAGAGACCACGCGCTAGAATGGCTCAAGCGCATCTATAAAACCAGTGACGATTCAGTTGGCCGAGCTGCCGGTATATCACCTACGACCAGTCCTCGTGCCGCCATCCGCATATGATTCGTTCGATGAGCAAGGTGTCGTTGATAATTCCGCGAGGGGGCAGCGCCTCCATACCCGGCTCGCGTTTTCCGATTCGCCATTCTTCGTCCCCATTCCACAACCACCAATTCCCCCATTCCCCGTCCTTTCCTCTCACACCTGAGCGAAACGTCGGAAACTCTCTGTTCGAAGCGCTAATCGATTCGTTTGCGACGACTCGAACGATTCCTCGATTACACGCCGCACCCAACGGGAAGAACGTACTAAACTGTGGCTCCGCTAGAACGAGATCACTGAAACTTTCAGGGCGTGAATCGAACAGGCCGGGCATTACGCGCAGCAGCGCGCCATACAACTGGTGCTTGTGAGTGAATTGGGAGTACGCCAGCCCTTGCGGAGTTGGAATCTCAATGACATCACCAATTTGTGGACGACTTCGTGTCACCAACGCTATAAACCACCTCGTATTTCAGACTGATAATTCTGCTAAGTGAACAATCCCAACGATAACTTTAGTGCGATAGCGGACATCATACATGGGTCCGCTTTCGCCCCAGAGCCGACATTCGCTAGGCAACTATTTCACAGCAGCTCCGGCGCGCATTAAGTAGCGACAACGAAGGCTATACGACAGGGCATAGAGTGTAATCAACGCGGCAGGCACACCTACTATCCAAGGGCCGTAATCAGGGAAGAACTTGTCAATGGACCAGGATAGTGCGCAGCCTGTCGCTGGATAAAAGATAAGCCCTGGCATTAGCGAGACGCCTCCCGCAGAGCCACCGATCAGCATCGCCTTGACTGCCTTACCGTGAGCTGCCGCGATATCCACCATGAGAGAAGCCATGCCCAGCAGAACTGCTAACGCAAAATAAAACATGCCCATCTCCTAAAAAGGCCATCCGATCTTTCGCTAATGTTGCGCTGGCTTGACAGGCTGCTTCTGGCCGGTTGCCGTTGCTGAGTCGACTCTCACAGCCGTTCAGTCAACGTAGAGTCAATCGGGCTTTCCGGCTATTTGCGCAACTCCGTTTAGATGCCGAGTCCGCTTTCACTGCTTTTTTATTTTG
>Ga0209023_10005983_pt1 | contig 13035 bp, 11 predicted proteins | sample LakOneMetagenome_FD_187468 | JGI IMG/M metagenome (GOLD analysis project Ga0209023, IMG submission 187468) | Freshwater and sediment microbial communities from Lake Erie, Canada (SPAdes) (version 2) | ecosystem: Environmental > Aquatic > Freshwater > Lentic | place: Lake Erie, Canada... | reverse complement strand
GCCATCGACCTCGTCGCGGTCAGCGGCGACGGCATCGACGACACCACGTTCCTGGTCATGGCGGGGATGGGCTTCGACGCGGCGATGATGGAAGGGGTCAACGAGGAGGTGAAGGCCAAGGTCGGCTGGCTGGCCTACGTCCTCTCGGGACTCAAGGCGCTGATGTTTCCCGCCGCGGCGGTCGACATCTCCGTCGACGGAGGGGAGTTCACCCGCCACCGCGCCCGCACCGTGGTCGTCGGCAACGTCGGCTTCCTCCAGGCCGGCATGCCACTGCTGCCGGACGCGTCCATCGACGACGGGCTGTTGGACGTGGTGATCCTCCATCCCCGGCACTTCCTGTCCTGGATCCCGCTCGCCGTCCGTGTTCTCGCGCGCCGGCGCCACACCGACGAGCTGGTCAACCGGATGACCGGACGCACCGTCACCCTGCGCGCCCACACCGACACCCCTCGCCAGCTGGACGGCGACTCGGTCGGCCCGGGGCGCGAGCTCCACATGGAGTGCCTCCCCGGCCGACTCCTCGTCCGCGTCCCCCGCTGACCCGGCAGAGAATCTGCCGGGTCGGCAACACAAACCCCTCGACCCGGCAGAGAATCTGCCGGGTGGGCAACCGCCGTCAGCGGGGACGGGCGAGGCCGACGGCCTTGCGCTCCTCCGGCGAGAGCTCCTGCTCGGCGACCCAGCCGCCGATGGCCTTCGCATAGGTCCGCGCATCGCTGCGGCCATGGACCGATGTGAGCACCAGGCCGTCGCCCGCGTCGTCGAGCAGGGCCACCGACCAGGACTGGTGGCCGCCCATGTCCGGGAACGCGTCGTAGCGCACGACCGAGACGTGCCGCAGCGCCGCCTGGCCCTCGGCCTGGAGCGCCGCCACCTCCCGGCGCAGCGAGAGGACGTCCGGAGGGAGCCCTTCCTCACCGGCCGACGGTCGTCGGGGCGCCGTACGCCGCCACGCGGCCGCCGCGATCGCGACCGCGGCCAGGGCCAGCAGGAGGTCGAGCGTGAGCCACCAGGTCATGCAGCAAGAGCCTAGGCGGACCGACCGGCCCGGCTCGGCAACGCGCGGGAGTGACCGACGAGTCCCCTCAACCGGTCGGGATGGTTGGTGATGACCCCGTCCACGCCGTAGTCCACGACCCGACGCAGCTGGCGCGGGGTGTTGGGCGTCCACACGCAGACCCCGAGGCCCGCGTCACGCAGTCGCCGCACCGACTCCCGGTCGACGGCGGGGACCGACGGGTTGACCTGGTGGGCGAAGCGGCGGGCCGTGGCGATCAGGTCCGCGGTGGGGCGCGCCTCCGTCAGCAGGCCGACCGGCACGTGCGGCATCAGCCCGTGGAAGCGCTCGAGCCAGGCGTGGTCGAACGACTGGATCGTCACCTGCCCCCGCGACTCCGCCCGGACGAGCGCCGGGGCGCTGAGCAGCTCGAACGTCAGGTCCATCTCGATCCCCGGATAGCCGCTGGGGTGCTTCATCTCGATCAGGAGACCCGCCCTGCCACCGATGGCCTCGGCCCACTCACGCAGGGTCGGGACCTGCTCGCCCGCGAAGTCGGCGCCGAACCAGGACCCGGCGTCGAGCCGCTTGATCTCGGCCAGGGTGAGCTCGGCGACCCGGAGCCGCCCCCGCTCGGGGAAGACCCGCGGGCCGTCCGTCGTACGGCGCACGTGCCGGTCGTGCAGCACGACCAGCTCGCCGTCGCGGGTGCGGTGGACGTCGCACTCCACGACATCGGCGCCGTGCTGGACCGCGAGCCGGGCGGCCGCGACCGTGTTCTCCGGGGCGGCGGCCGAAGCGCCGCGGTGGGCGATGACGGTGGTCATCGGGACTCCTTCGGTGGGGTGCCTCCACCGTGCGACGTCGTCCCCTCGCGCTGGTGACCCGCGGGCGAACGGACGGCGTACGTCCACGGAACTGTCGGGGTGGCGGCCCCGGGTGCTCGGCCATGGGAAAATGGCGGGGTGACCCCACGACGCATCGCCTATCAGGGCGAGCCCGGAGCCAACTCCCACTTGGTGTGCAAGCAGCACTACCCCGAGATGGAGGCGCTCCCATGCGCGTCGTTCGAGGACGCCTTCTCCGCCGTCGAGACCGGTGAGGCGGACCTGGGGCTGATCCCGATCGACAACTCCATCGCCGGCAGGGTCAGCGACATCCACCACTTCCTGCCCCGCACGACGCTGCACATCATCGCCGAGCACTTCCTGCGCATCCAGTTCGCCCTGATGGCGCTCCCGGGCGCCAGCATCGACTCGATCAAGACCGTGCACAGCCACGTCCACGCGCTCGGCCAGTGCCGCAAGGTCATCAAGGAGCTCCAGCTGCGCCCGGTGATCGCCGGCGACACCGCGGGCGCCGCCCGCGAGGTGGCCGAGGCGGGCGACCTGTCCCAGGCCGCGATCGCCCCGCCGCTCGCCGCGGAGACCTACGGGCTGGAGATCCTCCGCGACGACGTCGAGGACGAGACCCACAACACCACCCGCTTCGTGGTGCTGTCGCGCGCCATGGTGCAGGCGCCGCGAGGCGACGGCCCGATCGTGACGTCGTTCATCTTCAACGTGCGCAACCTCCCGGCCGCGCTCTACAAGGCGCTCGGCGGCTTCGCCACCAACGGTGTGAACATGACCAAGCTGGAGTCCTACATGGTCGGCGGCCAGTTCGCCGCCACGCAGTTCCTCGCCGAGGTCGACGGCCACCCCGACGACCCGGCCGTCAAACGGGCGCTGGAGGAGCTGCGGTTCTTCACCACCGACGTCAAGATCCTCGGCGTCTATCCCGCCGACCCGGGCCGCCGGGGCTGACGCGGCACCGATGGATCTCGTCGTCATCGCCCTCACCTTCGCCGCGATCGCGGTCGTCGAGCTGCCGGACAAGACGTTCGTCGCCACGCTCGTCCTGTCGACGCGCTACCGACCCCTGTTCGTGTGGATCGGCGTCGGGCTGGCCTTCGCCGTCCAGACGCTCGTCGCCGTGTCGCTCGGGAAGGTCGTTGCGCTCCTGCCGACGACCCCCGTGCGGGTGTTGGCGATCGTGATGTTCCTGGTGGGCGCCGTGATCCTCTTCCGGGAGGGGCGCGGCCACCAGACCGACTCGGGGGACGAGTACGCCGACCAGGCCGGCGACGTGCACGGCGCCAAGGTCATCCTGGCGTCGTTCCTGGTGCTCTTCGCGGCCGAGTGGGGCGACCTCTCCCAGTTGCTCACCCTCACCCTCGTGGCCAAGTACGACGCCCCGGCAAGCGTCTTCGTCGGTGCCCTCGGGGCTCTCCTGGCCGTCAGTGGTCTGGCAGTGGTGGTGGGCCGCACGCTGATGCGCTACATCCAGCTCCACGTGCTCCACTACGTCGGCGCAGCGGTCTGCCTCGGCCTGGCCGCTCTCACGACCTACGAGCTGCTCGCCGGGTGAGGCTCGGGCCGGGGGTCGGTCGCGGGTCGGTCGCGGGTCGGTCGCTGGCGGCGTACGGGCGTTGACGGTTCATCAAGGTAGGTAGGCGGGGCGTCACTTACCTAGGTGAACTCGGCTAGGTAGGTGAGGGTTCACCTACCTACCGTGATGAACCGTCAACGCCGTAGAGCCTCGGTCAAGACCACGGGGCCGACCGTCAAGGAACCGTCAGGATCGGGGGTTCGGGGCCCCCATCGGGCCTAGAACCGAGGTGCGGAGACTCCGCGCCGGGCCCGAGCCCGGAGACATCGGAAGGGTCGGTCATGGCCGATCTGGCATTTCTGCTGATCATCGTGGGGTCCTTCGCCGTCCTGGCCGTGCTGGCCGGCTGGCTGGACCGTGCCCTCGTCTCGCAGCCGGTCCCCGGCGCCCGACCCACCGGCGATCGGTCCACGGGCGACGCTCCGGCCGGGGAGGTACGCCGATGAGCGCGCCCTGGGCCGCCGTCGGGCAGATCGCGCTGCTCGCCCTCGCCTTGGTGCTGACCGTCCCCCCGATGGCCCGGCTGCTCACCCACGTCTACACGCGCGACCGGCACTGGCGGGTCGAGCGCCTCACCTACCGGCTGCTGCGGCTCGACCCGGAGGCGGACCAGACCTGGCGGACCTATGCCATCTCGGTCCTCGGGTTCTCCGTCGTCGGCGTCCTGATCCTCTATGCCTTCGGCAGGCTCCAGCAGCTGCTGCCGCTGGACATCGGCATGGCCGCGCTCCCGGCGGACGGTGCCTTCAACACCGCCGTCTCGTTCGTGACCAACACCAACTGGCAGTGGTACTCCGGTGAAGCCACCACGGGTCACCTGTTCCAGATGGCCGGGCTGGCGGTCCAGAACTTCGCCTCGGCCGCGGTGGGCATGGCGGTTGCTGCTGCGCTCGCGCGGGCGCTGGCCCGCAACGACGGGCTCGGCCGGGTCGGCAACTTCTGGGTGGACCTGGTCCGCGGTTGCGTGCGAGTCCTGCTGCCGTTCGCCGTGCTCGCCACACTCGCCCTGATCGTGGCCGGCGCGGTCCAGAACCTGCACGCCCCGGCAGAGCTGACCACGCTCGCCGGCCACACCCAGACCTTCACCGGCGGGCCGGTGGCCAGCCAGGAGGCCATCAAGGAGCTGGGCACCAACGGCGGCGGCTTCTACAACGCCAACTCCGCCCACCCGTTCGAGAACCCCAACCCCTGGACCAACCTGCTGGAGATCTATCTCCTGCTGCTGATCCCCTTCGCCATGGCGTGGGCCTTCGGCCGGATCATCAAGGACCGTCGACAGGGCTGGGCCGTCTCGGCCGTCATGGCATTGCTGTTGGGGATCGGCGTGGCGCTCCTGACCGTGTCGGAGATGACGGGTCCCGGCACCGCCCCGGCCGCAGCGGGGGCGGCGATGGAGGGCAAGGAGGTCCGGTTCGGCGAGGCGGCCTCGGCTCTGTTCGGCGCCGCCACCACGAGCACCTCGACGGGCGCCGTCAATGCGATGCACGACTCCTTCACCGCCCCCGGCGGCGGGGTCGCGATCTTCGACATGATGCTGGGCGAGATCTCGCCCGGCGGAACCGGCTCCGGGCTCTACGGCATGTTGGTGCTGGCGGTCGTCACGGTCTTCCTCAGCGGCCTGATGGTCGGTCGCACGCCCGAGTACCTCGGCAAGAAGATCGGGCAGACCGAGGTCGTCCTCGTAGGTCTCTACGTCCTTACCACCCCGATCCTCGTCCTGGTCGGCGGCGCTCTCGGCATCAGCACGAGCGCCGGTCTGGCCGGGCTCCAGGAGAGCGGCCCGCACGGCCTGAGCGAGGTGTTGTACGCCGTCACGTCGGCCTCCAACAACAACGGCAGCGCCTTCGGAGGGTTGACCACGGGAACACCCTTCTGGAACACCTTGCTTGGCGTTCTGATGCTGTTCGGCCGGTTCCTGCCGATCCTGTTCGTCCTGGCGCTGGCCGGGCGCTTCGCGCGACAGCCGAAGTCGCCACCGACGGCCGGGACCCTGCCGACGCACCGCCCACTCTTCGTGGTGCTCCTGACGGGTGTGGCGCTGATCGTCGTCGGCCTCACCTATGTCCCTGTCCTCGTCCTCGGCCCCATCGCGGAGTCCCTGTCATGACCAAGCACCCGCCCACCGCCGTCCAGCGCCCCCTCGGCCAGCAGGTCCGCGAGGCCCTGCCCGGCATGGTCAGCAAGCTGGACCCCCGACAGCTGCTCGGCTCGCCCGTGATGCTGATCGTCGAGATCGGAGCCGCTGTCACGACCGTCCTCGCCGTCGTACAGACGAGCCTCTTCGGCGGCCTGGTCGCCGTCTGGCTGTGGTTGACCGTCCTGTTCGGCACGCTTGCAGAGGCGGTCGCCGAGGGACGCGGCAAGGCCCAGGCAGCGAGCCTGCGCGAGCTCCAGACGGAGACCACCGCGCGCCGGATCAACGCCGACGCCGATGCGCTCCGCTACACCAGCAACCTCGCGACCCTGCCGGTCGACGTCGTCGCGAGCACCCTGCTCAGGCTCGGTGACGTCGTGATCGTCGAGGCCGGTGAGCGGATCCCACTCGACGGCGACGTGATCGAAGGGGTGGCCTCGGTCGACGAGTCGGCCGTGACGGGCGAGTCCGCACCGGTCATCCGCGAGTCGGGCGGCGACCGCAGCGCAGTCACCGGCGGCACCGTGGTCTTGTCGGACCGGATCGTCGTCCGGATCACTGCCGAGCCCGGACACTCGTTCGTGGACCGGATGATCGCCCTCGTCGAGGGCTCCGAGCGCCAGCGCACCCCCAACGAGATCGCCCTCAACATCCTGCTCATCGCGATGACGGCGATCTTCGTCGTGGTCGTGGCCACCCTCGCCCCGTTCGCCGACTACAGCGACGCCCACCAGACGGTGATCGTGCTGATCGCCCTGCTGGTCTGCCTCATCCCGACCACGATCGGCGCGCTCCTGTCGGCCATCGGCATCGCCGGGATGGACCGGTTGGTACGCCGCAACGTGCTCGCGATGTCCGGCCGGGCCGTCGAGGCCGCCGGCGACGTCGACGTACTGCTGCTCGACAAGACCGGGACCATCACCTACGGCAACCGTCAGGCGACCGCGCTGCTGCCGGTGGACGGGGTGACGATCGAGGAGCTGGCGCATGCGGCGCTGCTCTCGTCCTTGGCCGACGACACCCCCGAGGGCAAGAGCATCGTGGCACTGGTCCAGCGCGAAGGCTGGGCCGCGGCCGCGGACCCGGACGGCGCGACCCTGGTGGAGTTCTCGGCGTCCACCCGGATGAGTGGCATCGACCTCCCCGACGGCCACCGGATCCGCAAGGGTGCCGGCTCGGCGGTGTGGACCTGGGTGCACTCCACCGCCGGCCAGCGGGCCCCGCAGCTCGACGAGCTGGTGGAGGGGGTCAGTGCGACGGGCGGGACACCGCTCGTGGTCGCCGACCAGCGCGGCAGCGCCCCGGCCCGGCTGCTGGGCGTGGTCCACCTCAAGGACGTCGTCAAGGACGGGATCCGGGACCGGTTCGAGGAGATGCGGGCCATGGGCATCCGCACGGTCATGATCACCGGCGACAACGAGATCACCGCGAGGGCGATCGCCGCCGAGGCCGGGGTCGACGACGTCCTGGCGGAGGCGACGCCCGAGGACAAGATGGCGCTCATCCGCCAGGAGCAGACCGGGGGGCGGATGGTCGCGATGTGCGGGGACGGCACCAACGACGCCCCCGCGCTGGCGCAGGCCGACGTCGGCGTCGCGATGAACACGGGGACGGCCGCCGCGAAGGAGGCCGGCAACATGGTCGACCTCGACTCCGACCCGACCAAGCTGCTCGACATCGTGGAGATCGGCAAGCAGCTGCTCATCACGCGCGGCGCACTGACGACGTTCTCGATCGCCAACGACGTGGCCAAGTACTTCGCGATCCTGCCGGCCATGTTCGTGACGGCGTTCCCCCAGCTCGACGTGCTCAACGTGATGCGGTTGGCCACGCCTGAGTCGGCGATCCTGTCGGCCGTCGTCTTCAACGCGCTGATCATCATCGCGCTGATTCCGCTGGCCCTGCGCGGCGTCCGCTACACGCCCACGTCGGCGGCGGCCCTGCTGCGGCGGAACCTGCTCATCTATGGAGTCGGCGGCCTGATCGCCCCGTTCCTCGGGATCAAGCTGCTCGATCTCGTCATCTCGGCCATCCCTGGAGTCTGACCATGAAGGACCTGCTCGCTCTCACCCGCCATGCGCTCGCGGGGCTCCGCGTCATGATCGTGCTCACCGTGGTCCTGGGACTCGCCTACCCGCTGGTGCTGACCGGGATCGCCCAGGTGGCCCTCCCCTGGAGGGCAAACGGATCACTGGTGACGGCGACCGGTGCGCACACGACCGACCCCGGGCAGGCCGTCGGCTCGACGCTGGTCGGTCAGGTCTCGGATGCGCCGGGTCTGTTCGTCGGTCGCCCCTCGGTCAACGACAACGACATGCTCGCCACCGGGGGGTCGAACCTCGGCCCCGAGAGCCCGGACCTGCTGGCCGCTATCGAGCAGCGTCGTGCGGAGGTCGCGGCCCGCGAGGGCGTGGCGGGCTCCGCCGTACCTCCCGACGCGCTGACGGCGTCGGCGTCCGGGCTCGACCCCGACATCAGCCCGGCGTACGCCGCCCTGCAGGTCCCGCGGGTCGCCCGCGAGACCGGGCTGTCCGAGGCCGAGGTCTCCCGGCTCGTCCGCGACCACACCGCCGGTCGAGGGCTGGGTGTGCTGGGAGAGCCCCGGGTCAACGTGCTCCTGCTCAACCTCGCGGTCCGCGCGGCCGCTCGGGGCTGAGCCCGGCTGGCAGGATCGAGCCATGACGACGACCGACGGGGTCTCGCCGCCGACCAAGCGGCGCGGCAGGTTGTTCGTCTACCTGGGTGCAGCACCGGGCGTCGGCAAGACCTACGCGATGCTCGGCGAGGCCAGGCGGCGCCTCTCGAGAGGCACCGACGTGGTCGTCGGCTATGTCGAGACCCACGGCCGCGCGCAGACCGCGGCCCAGCTCGAAGGGCTGGAGGTGCTGCCACGTCGCACCGTCGACTATCGCGGCACCGTCTTCTCGGAGATGGACACCGAGGCCGTCATCGCCCGCAAGCCCGCGGTCGTGCTCGTCGACGAGCTCGCCCACACCAACATCCCGGGATCGGCGCACGAGAAGCGGGCCGAGGACGTCGAGCAGATCCGCGACGCCGGGATCGACGTCATCACGACCGTCAACATCCAGCACCTCGAGTCGCTCAACGACGAGATCGAGCGGATCACCGGCGTCCGACAACGCGAGACGGTCCCCGACGAACTGGTCCGGACGGCCGACCAGATCCAGCTCATCGACATGTCGCCCGACTCGCTGCGGCGCCGACTGGCCCACGGCAACGTCTATCGTCCCGAGCAGATCGACGCGTCGCTGTCGTCGTACTTCCGGGTCGGCAACCTGACGGCGCTGCGTGAGCTCGCCCTGCTCTGGCTGGCCGACCGCGTCGACGACGCGTTGGACGACTACCGCCGCCTGCACCAGATCACCTCGCCGTGGCCGACCCGCGAGCGGATCGTCGTCGCCGTCACCGGTGGGCCCGAGACCGAGACCCTGCTCCGTCGTGGTGCCCGGCTCGCTCAGCGAGCGGCCGGTGCCGAGCTGCTGGCGGTGCACGTCGTCGCGACCGACGGGCTCAGGTCGACCGACGACCGCGGGATCGCGGGCTACCAGCGACTGATCGGCGAGCTGGGCGGAACCTTCCACTCCGTGGTCGGGGAGGACGTCCCGCGGGCCGTGGTCGACTTCGCGACCGCGGTCAACGCCACCATGATCATCGTCGGGACGAGCCGACACGGCCGCCTCCGGCGGCTCTTCTCGGGATCGACCGGCCCCGAGATCGCCGACCGGGCCGGCAGCATCGACGTCCACCTGGTCACCCACGAGGCGAGACCCGGCCCGCTCCGGCTCCGGCTGCGACCCCTCACGACCACGCTGTCACGGGCCCGGCTCGTCACGGGGTGGGCGCTCGCGCTGCTGGCCCCCGCGCTGCTGACCACGGCGCTGCACGCCGCCGGGACCGACGACCTCGCGGCCATCTCGATGCTCTATCTGGGCGTCACCGTGCTCGTCGCCCTGGTCGGTGGCCTCCTGCCCGCCCTGGCGGCCGCTCTCAGCGCCTTCCTCCAGCTCAACTGGTTCTTCACCCCGCCCGTCGGTCGGTTCACCATTGCCGAGCCCGCCAACCTGGTGGCCCTTCTGCTCTTCGTCGCGATCGCCTCCGGTGTCGCCACCGTCGTCGACCTCGCGGCCCGCCGGGCCGAGGCGGCCCGGATCGCCCGGGCCGAGGCGGCGACGCTGGCGTCCCTGTCCGGGTCGGTGCTGACCGGGCAGGACACCGCGCAGGCCATCGTCGACCGGCTTCGGGAGACGTTCGGGGTCGACGGCGTCGCGCTGCTGGAGCGGGGCGACACCGGGTGGTCGGTGTTGGCCCACAGCGGCGAGGCGCCGCCGTCGCCAACCAAGGCGGACACCCGGGCGGACGTGGACGACACCCACGTGCTCGCGCTGCGCGGTCCGACGCTCGACGCCAGCGACCGCCGGATCCTGGAGGCTTTCGCGGTCCAGGCCGGTCTCGTCATCGAGTACCGCCGGCTGCGGGAGAAGGAGGGGCGGGCCGCCCTGCTCGAGCGTGCCGATGCCACCAGTACCGCCGTCCTGCGCGCCGTCTCCCACGACCTCCGCACGCCGCTCGCCACCATGCGCGCGTCGTTGGACGGACTGGTGGCCGGCGGGGCGACGCTCGACGACCGCGACCGGGCGATCCTGTTGGAGGCCGCCGAGGACGCCAGCGGGCAGCTGGAGGGGCTGATCGACAACCTTCTCGACCTGTCCCGCCTCCAGACGGGGCTGATCCGACCCACCCTGCAGGCGCGCAGCCTCGACGAGATCCTCCCCCTCGCGCTGGCCGGTCAGCCGCCGGGCCGGGTCCTTCTCGACGTCGATGAGTCGGCGCCGCTCATCCTCACCGACAGCGGGCTGCTCGAGCGGATCGTCGCCAACCTGGTCAGCAACGCCGTCCGTCACGCGCCGTCGGACTGCCCCGTGCGCGTGCACGCGCGGGTCCTGGAGCACGAGGTCCTCATCCTCGTCGCCGATCAGGGTCCGGGTGTTCCCCCCGAGCTGCGGGACCGCATCTTCGAGCCGTTCCAGCGGCTCGGCGACACCGAGGCCAGCGGACTGGGCCTCGGGCTCGCGGTGGCGAAGGGCCTGGCCGACACGATCGGTGCGACGATCTCGGTGGAGGACACACCGGGAGGGGGACTGACCATGGTCGTGTCGGTGCCCCGGGACGGGGCGGTGACCGCGTGAGGGGGCATCGCGTCCTCGTCGTCGACGACGAGCCCGGTCTCGCGCGGGCGCTCAAGATCAACCTGCGGGCCCAGGGCTGGGAGGTCGTCACCGCCGCCGACGGCCGCTCCGCCCTCGAGGCCGCTGCGGAGTCGCACCCCGACGTGGTCCTGCTCGACCTCGGTCTGCCCGACATGGACGGCACCGATGTGATCGCCGGCCTGCGCGGCTGGTCGTCGGTCCCGATCGTCGTGCTGTCGGCCCGCCAGCACGGCGAGGACAAGGTCGAGGCGCTCGACCTCGGCGCCGACGACTACGTGACCAAGCCCTTCGCGATGAACGAGCTGCTCGCCCGCCTGCGGGCCGCCGTACGCCGACACGCGACGGACCCCGGCGGCTCCAGCCAGGTCACGGTCGGCGACCTGGAGATCGACCTCGCCCGCAAGCGCGTCGCCCGGGCCGGCGCGGACGTCCGGCTGACCCCGACCGAGTGGGGGTTCCTCGAGCTGCTCGCCCGCAACGTCGGCCGCCTCGTCACCCGGGAGCAGATCCTCCGTGAGGTGTGGGGGCCCGCCTATGTCGGGGAGAACCACTACCTACGCGTCTACGCCGCCCAGCTGCGCCGCAAGCTTGAGGCGGACCCCGCCCGTCCGGCGTACCTCGTCACCACCCCCGGCGTGGGCTACACGCTGGGCTGAGCGGGCGAAAGCTCGTGACGGTTCATCAAGGTAGGTAGGCGGAGCGTCACTTACCTGGGTGAACTCGGCTAGGTAGGTGAGGGTTCACCTACCTACCGTGGTGAACCAGCACCACCTGAACCAGCACCACCGTGAACCAGCACCACCCCGACCAGCACCACCCGATCAGCCCGGCAACCACGACACGTGCGGGGCGAGGAGGGCGTAGCCGACGAACGCGCCGACGTCGAGGAGCAGGTGGGCCACCACGAGGGGGGTGATCCGGCCCCACCGGTGATAGAGCCAGCCGAACAGCAGGCCCATCACGAGGTTGCCGGTGAAGCCACCCCAGCCCTGGTAGAGGTGGTAGGACCCTCGGAGTACGGCGGACAAGCCGATCGCGGCGGGGACGCTCAGGCCGATCTGGCGCAGACGGAGCTGGACGAAGCCGAGTACGACGGCCTCCTCGAGCAGGGCGTTCTCCAACGCCCAGCCCACGAGGATCGGGAACTTCCACCACACCCCCGGGAGTGCCTCGGGGATGACGGTGAGGTTGATGCCGAGCGCATGGGTCAGCAGATAGAAGGCGATCCCGGTGCTGCCGACGACTGCGGCGACGCCGGCTCCCCAGAGGGCGTCGACGCCTATCCGGCGCGCCAGGCCGGCGCCGCGGTCACCGACCCACACCGACCACGGGTTGGTGTCGGAGCGGACGAGCAGATAGGCGGCCAGCAGGACCGGGACCAGGCCGAAGGCGATCCCCAGCAACTGGTAGGTCAGGTCGAACCACAGGCGCCCCGGGGCGAGGCTGCGGTTCATCACCGCCGTGCTCGACGAGAGTCGGCCTGGCGCGGTGGCGACCTCGACCAGGTTGACCAGCGCATAGACACCCGAGCGACCCAGCGAGAGCCCTAGGACCAGGCCGATCTCGACGAACACCAGGGCCCGGGACAGCGTGATCGGGGGCACCCGGGGCGTCGACTCAGCGTGCACCCGGACACTGTGCCAGACGCTCCTGAAGCGGAGATGAGGACCTCGGCGACTGCCACCGGATCGGCCCGTCGAGACCGAGAAGGTCCGGACATAGAAGGCCCGGCTGTTGCTGACGGGGGATGCAACAACAGCCGGGCGCTGCGAAATCTACCTCCGGGTAGGGAGCAACACAACCGGAAGCGCCGGTGATTTCGCTCCGTGACGGTGAAATTCGTGCAGGGGCCAACCAATCGGTCCGGGAACCGGACCTCAGGGTCGCGGGATCAGCGGATCGTGACCTGCCTGTTGGCCAGCCCCGAGCGCGCCGCCCGCTCCTCCGCGGACAGCGGCGAGCCGTCGGCAAGGGCCTCGGCGAGCGCCGCGGCGAACTGCGCGGCGGGCTCCTCCAGGACCTCCGGGCCGGTGCCGGGAACGAGGTCCCACACGGGTGCCAGCAGGCCGTAGGCGCGGAACATCCCGACCAGGCGGCTGTCAGCCACGAGGTGGTCACGCCCGGCCGCGTGCAGGCGGGCCAAGGCGTCGAGGAGCCGGTCCTCGGGCTCGCCCATCACCCAGCGCAGGTGCTCCTTGGCACCGACATCGGTCCAGTACGCCGCCTCGACACCGGCCAGTCGC
>Ga0209023_10005982_pt1 | contig 13037 bp, 17 predicted proteins | sample LakOneMetagenome_FD_187468 | JGI IMG/M metagenome (GOLD analysis project Ga0209023, IMG submission 187468) | Freshwater and sediment microbial communities from Lake Erie, Canada (SPAdes) (version 2) | ecosystem: Environmental > Aquatic > Freshwater > Lentic | place: Lake Erie, Canada... | reverse complement strand
GAACAACGGCGAGGCCGACGACCGCAACCTGACGTTCGAGCCGGGCTCCTCGAGCACGCCGAACGTCAGCAACGTCCACTTCCAGCCAGGGATCCCGAACGGCTATCCCGGCCCGGCGTGCGGCACGAATCTCCCGGGCGGCACGAGTTGCGGCGGCTTCATGATCTGGAGCGCCAGCAGCGCCGACAACCCGACGAAGGCGAGCATGAAGGTGACCGGCCTCCCCGGCGGAACCGTCGAGTTCGTTGCGCAGTTCGGCGGCTGAGGACGGGCGGCCCCACTAGGCTGGCGGTGTGGGGTTCTTCTCGAGGCTCATCGACCGCATCGATTCCAAGATCGACAAGCCTGCGGACCAGTCGGTTCTTGACGGGCGCCGGAATCCCGGCAGCGAGACGATGCTGGGTCAGGACTCGGCCGACGGCGGGTCCGGCGCCGCCCGGCGGGTCCGCCGCGACCGCAGCCGCCGCCGGCACCGCTGGGGCGGCGGTCTCTAGGCGGCGATCATCTCGGATCAAGGTGTTTAGGGCTGCGACCGTGGGCTAGTACGTCGGCATGGGGGACTGTCGATGATCCGGATGCTTGCCCACGCGCCTGGCGCATTCGAGGTGATTGCGACCAGTCGTCTCGTGGCCGCCCTTGTCGGGATGGCCATTCTCTCGTTCCTACTCGGGCCGGGTATCGTGACTGCTCTCAAGGGCCACGGAATCTGGCTCGCGGCGGGGCTCCTCTTCTCGTCGTTGGTCTGGTGGTACCCGGCCATCTTCAGGCGGGCCAAGCCGGGCTCGTGGTGGGCCGAGAACGTTTACTCCGAGCGCAGAGCCGAACGCGCCGCAGCTGATTGGGACGGCCAGGTGGCCGGCACCTGGACCGGCAAGGTTGGCGCCGGTCTGCTCGCCATCGCCATCGCCGTGCCGATCTTGGTAGCCGCGTTGGCCTAACCGCGCAACCGCTATTGGCAGTGGTGCGTCAGCCGACGAGCCAGCCTAAAACGTTAGGAGGCCGCGCCATACTTGACAGAGGAATCAGGCGAACAGACTCGCCCGACCGAACCCGAAGGGACGTGGCTGCCGATGAGCGATGCCGATGTGGAGTCCGACGGTGCAACCCGAGTCGCCTACATCCTCGGCGTGCCACTGGCCGACGACGTCGTTCGCCAATGGCCGCAGATGGGTGAGATCGTCCGCACCAGCAAGCTTGTCGCCGACGTCGAGGGCAACTTCCCGGAGCTGACCCTCGAAGTCGGGAGGCGCCTGCAGCTCGATGACGTCGTGGTCGTCGAGTGGACGTGCAACTACGGCGACGGCCGCCTCTACCGCAACGTCACCATCGGCGAGCTCGAGAACGGCGAGGCCGTACGCGTGACCGACTACTGGGGCGAGCCCACCGACACGCCCGAGTGGCGGCGACCTTTGACCGATCGCCTGGACACGCCTGGCGAGCGCGGCATCTGGCCGGACAACGCCGACCTGGGTCACTACTAGAACTATTCGTTCCTGCGGGACTCGAGCGCCAGGGCGGTGAGTTCGTCCATGGGTTCGAATGCAGCGGTAGCGGCATCGGTTCGTTCCGAGCGGACGCGTAAGTACAGACTCAGCGCCCCGATCAGGAACGCGATCCCGGCCACGACTTCGATCAATCCCAGGTGGATGTAGTTCCAAGGCTCGTCGGTGGGTTTCTCATCCCAGATGTTGCCCAGGGTGAAAGCTCCCAGTACGAGGAACGCGGCGGACACCAACGCGAAGAGGATGGCGTTCACTTTTCTCATCGGCATGACTCCCCCAATCGAGTCGCGATCTGAGATGTCTACCAGCTGACGAAGCCGTCCCGCGTCTAGTGTGCCTTCAATGCACGGGGGAAGTAACTCGTCGCCGTCCCGCGTTGAGGTGTTCCCGGGATTCCTGGTCGGCTTCGGGTGCGCACTGCTGAGCCTCGCGTTGGTGTTTCCATCCTTCGTGTGTCTGGTGATGATGGCCGCCGGCGGTTCGACCGACACCTTCGGCAGCGGGCCGGCTCTGTACGCGCCCATCCTCATCGGAATCCTGTTGATCCCGTCGCTCGTTGCGGTTGCCCTGATCCGGGTCGTCCGGACGCTCAGAAGGCGCGCCCTCAGCGAGCGTTTGCGGATGGTCGAGAGGGCCTTCTGGTGGGCCGTCCCCTGCTTTCTCTTGATCTCGCTTCTGGCGGGTCAGGTCTCGGACCCGCCGAACGGCTAGGTCCGTGGGGCGTATCCTGACCTCACCGGATCCAAAGCCGTAGGGCGTCATCGCCTACTGGGCGCTCGCCTGGGGGGAGATGGGCCGGATCGAGGCGGAGGGAGATCATCCGCCGGCCGAATCGATCCCGACGACTCTGAGGTCAACGAGCTGATCGCCGCCCCGCGATGGTCAGGCTGCCTGCGGTCTTAAGGGTTTCCCCCAGCCCTTCCGATGTAGCGATGTGGCCAGGAGGGGGAAACAGAGCATGTACGCCGACGATCGGTTCTCGATCTGGGAGCCGATAAGAGCGGACCGGAGTGATATCGCGGCGGGCGTCATCGCATGGGTCCTCGCGGTGGCGGTCCTGGCTGCGATGGTGGTGATGGCTCCCGGCCGTTGGCCGCTGTGGTCGGCCATCGGTCTGGCGGCCAGCTACTTCGTCTACCAAGCCATCCGGGGGAGTTTCGTCAGGGAGGCGTTCCTTCAAGTTGACGGCGACGGGCTCACCGTGGTGCACGACGGGGCACTTCGCCGTCCCGTGGTCATTCAAACGAGCCGAATCGAACGCGTCGAGATCGTCGAACTCGACGAAGCCAAGGTCGCAGACCTCTACTGGCCTGTTCCCACGTTGGGCCGCCATGAGCCCAACGTGGCGATCTTCTTCAAAGAGCCGCTGCCGCTCCCCGCCAGATCCTTGATGAGCAGGTACCGGCTCGAGGACCCCGACCGACCTGGAGATGCGATCTGGCGAGGGAGGAAGGTGGATGGCCTCGGTTTGACGCTCGACGACCCAGAGGGCGCGGGTGGCGCGGTTAAGGGCGCTCTTGGGGCAGACCTGGTCGAGACTGTGTTTTCGGAGGGACCTGACGATCAGGGAGAGGATCCGCTCAGCGCCTCCGGCAAGGAGAACAGGCGGATCCTCAACGAGATCCGGAAAGGCCCTCCCACCGCCAAATCACTTCCGACCCTGCACAGGCTGCTTGATGACGAGAATCCGTGGACGCGGGGACGGGCTGTCAAAGAGATTGGTCGGGTAGGCGGCGCGGAGGCCGTCCAGATCCTCATCCGCGCAGCTCAAGACGGCGACGACGTTGTTCAAATGCACGTCCCCGCTGCTCTCGCCGAGACTCATGAACCGGCTGCGCTCGCCCCACTGCTCGATGCGTTGGACTCCCCCGACGCCCGTGCGCGGAAGGAAGCGTGCAAGCAACTGGGGAAGCTTGGCGACCCCCTGGCGGTTCCCGCCTTGACGGTGCTGCTCGATGACGATGATCTTGGGCCGACCGCCGCACGGAGCCTCGCTGAGGTTGCGATCCCAGAAACGCTGCCGTTCTTCCTCAACCGTTGGGATGAGAGGGGATGGTCGAAGCGGCTTTTCAGCGCGACGGATATCCAAACCGCTGCGATCAAGGCGGCTGAAACCGACCGAGCCAAGACCGTTGACATTCTTCTCCAGGCGCTGCCGGGAAGCGAACGGTCGAAGCGCACGTTCATTATTGCCTCGCTGGGAGAGATTGGAGACTCTCGCGCTCTCGATGCGATAGCCGAGGCGGTCGGCGGGCGGTGGGATCGGCACGTTGCGCTACAGGCACTTCTTGCGATCGACGACCCGCGGGCTTTACCTGCCATGAAGCAGGCCGTACGTCGCGTCGTATTGCATCGTCGTCGTTGGAAGAAGCGAGTCGCCGAGATGGAGCTGCGACACGCCGGTCCGCCTGCGTAGCGGGCTCTCATTGGCCGTGGCGTTACTCCGGCCCCGGCGACTGCAGATCCAGCTCGAGGTCGACGGTCTCCTCGATGATCACTTCGGTGACGGTCCCATCGACCTCGATCCTCACAATGTCGCCGTCCAGCTCGACCAGGTCGCCCGCCACGACCGAACCCGAGGCCAGCTTGAGCACGACGTGGCCGGTCTCCCACTCGTTGGGTCGGACCTGGAGGTGGCGATCCTCTGGAGCCACCGGCGGAGCAGATCCTGGTCGATCGGGGGCATGCACCGGAAGGGTCGCCCATCGCTCCACCGACCTGACGCCAGGAACTACTTCGACTGCTCCCCCCGCTCGTCTCGTCGCGCCTCGACTTTGGCTCCTGCGGGCGAGCCGCGCAGCTTCTCGACGAGATCGAGCGCGTCCTGATCCGTCGGACCGGCAAGCCAGCCGCCCCAGAGGTGGATCGGGAAGTCGATGCCCTTCAGATCCTCAGGCCCATCGCCGGTGCCGGTGACCATCACGGTCCCGTCGGGAGATTTCACGGCAATGATCGGACCCTCGGTGAAGAGCTCGTAGCCCTTGCTCTCAAGCAATGCCTCGACCTCCGCCGAAGAGGCCCCGAGCCCGTCACACCACGAGACCGTCGCCGCTTCGCTACCGAGCTCCGAGCAGGCGATCTTCGAGATCGCGACGTCCTGCTTCGAAAGCGGCGGAGGACTGGGCGGATCGTCGCCGCCGGTGACAAGGTCGGCTACCGCCTGCCCGACCGGCGAGACCACGATCACCCCGACCCCAGCGATACCGAGTAGGCCGAGGAGCCACCTCTTCATACGCGAGGTTTCCTCGGTGCTCTTGTGCCCGTCGGCAACGAGCGCCCGGACTGCCCGTTGGCGGGTGCCCTCCAGATCGGGCGGGACAACCGCATTCAGTTCCTCGATCAACGCTGCGTCGTTCATTGGTTCTCCTCCATATGGGCTTTCAGTCGGTTGGTGGCGCGGTGCAGGCGCGAGCGCACGGTCGCGTCGGGGACGCCGAGCCATTCGGCAATCTCCGTCGCCCGGTAGTCGAGGACGTAGCGGGCCACGACGATCGCCCGGTCGGTGGCGTCGAGGGTCTCGAGCGCCGCGACGATCCTCGGGCTCAGGCCGGCATCCTCGACCGTGGTCGACCCCCGCTCGACGAGCGACTCCGGGGCGATCGGGGGACGTCGCCCACCCGCCCTGACCTCGTCGATCGCCTTGTTGACGGCGATCCGGTGAAGCCAGGGTGCGAAGGGCCGGGACACGTCGAAGGAGCCGAGGCTGTTGAGCGCCGCCAGGAACGCCTCTTGGGCGACGTCCTCCGCCAGAGCGCCGTCGCCGAGGATCAGGTAGGCCGCGCGATAGGCGTCGTCCCAGTGACGGCTGACGAGCTCGCGAGTCGCTTTTTCATCGCCGCCCGCCGCCGCGCGAACGATCCTCTCGTCTTCGCCTCCCCCAGGACGCTCCGTCTCGTCCCCCGTTCTTGCCAACGCTTCCGGCATCTACCCATCAGTACGCCATCGGTCCAGGAAACGTTGCTCCGCCGGCGATCGAGGAGTCGGAACCGGCAATGCAACGTTTCGCGTCTCGGGAACGTACATGAGGTGATGAGGGTCTTCTCGCATGTCCGGGGGAGGGAAGGCCCTCATCTTCATTTCCGTAAGGCCATCGGCGAAAGGAAGAGGATGAAGAAGGTCATTTCGGCGGCCACAGCAATCGGGGCCCTTGCCCTTTTCGCCTCGCCTGCCCTCGGGGCGACGCCCACGACCTACTTGATTGGGCATGGCGACAGCTTTCACGCCAAGGTCAGCTTCAAGGTGGTTGACGGCGAGGTCCGAAGCGCGTTCCTCGTTATCCCGAACATGCCCGTTAAGCGCGCCGGCGGCGGAACCGTTCACACCTACGCAATCGCGGCCATCGCCCACGCGCCTCGCGCGAAGGGCTCGGGCTTCAAGAAGGTGAAGAGAACTCGCAGCCATTCGTTGGGGGGAACAAGGAGCAGGTTCGTTTTCACCGGCCATCTCTGGGACGGAACCAGGCCCGCAACGGGACACACCTCATTTCGGGTCGAAAGCGACTATCTCTGGTTCAACACTCACAAAGTCGACTGGTCCGCAGAGCCGGTTTCTCAGGCCAGGTTCAAGACGTTCCGGGGGATCGCCCCCGCCGTGATCCACCACCACCGTGCGTTCGGCGTCGTCGGCTAGACCGGGGGCGAGGTCAGGCTTCGCAGGTAGCCTTACGGCCATGACCGTGCGGGGGAGATCAGTTGCCGCTCTCGGCGTTCTTGCCGCGGCCCTCGCAATCACCTCTTCGGCCTTCGCCCACGTCGTGGCCGAAAGCAATTCGACTCAAGGCAGTCGGAAGCTCCACCAGGATTTCGACCTCATCGGGAAGGCGATCGACTACCACCTGGTCGCCCACGATCCGGACGGCCTCTATCCGTACTGCACGACGGTCCAGCTCGAGAAGCCGACGGAGCGCGGCTGGAAGGCACTGCCGAAGAGCAACAAGACCTTCCGCCGCGAATGCCTGAAGACGCCTGCCGAGGGCGAAAGCCAACGCGACACCTTTGCGGCCTGGGACACGTTCATCTACCCGTCAGGCCGGCTGTTCAGAAAGTTCAAAGACGGTGAGCTTCGGCTGCATGGATTCACCGACCTCGGCGGGAAGCTGATCTACCGTCGATAGGACGGTCGGTGGCGCCTTCGGCCCGCGCGTTCCCGTGGCGGAGAACGTCGGCCGGCCGACTCCTAACGCAACGCCCCGTACTTTGGCTGCGTAAATAGGGATGTGGGGCTGACCACCGACACGCGAATACGCCCGCCCTCGGGCCAAGACGTTGCCGCGGTGATCGCCGGCGATCGCGATGCCACCGACGCCTTCGTCGGATGGATGTGGCCACGGGCCAAGCAGGTCGCTTTCCTCATGGCTCAGGACCAAGGCCTCGCCGAAGACGTCGCCCAGGAGGCCGTCCTCAAAGCGCTGAAGGCCCTCCCGAGCTTCGATCGAACCCGCCCGGTCAAGCCGTGGGCGGAGCGCATCGCCGTTAACGCGACCCTCGACCGATTGCGGAAGCGCCACCTGTGGGCGGAGGTCTCCCAAGAGGATCACGCAGGCCTCGATGAGGAACAGCTCGAGGCCGAGGCGACGGAGCTGGTTCGCCAAGCGGTCTCCGACGACGTGATGGAAGCGCTGCGCACCCTCAGCGAGGTCCAGCGATCCGCGGTCGTCCTCCGCTACCTCCTCGACTGCACCCCTTCCGAGATCGCAGAGATCTCAGACATCCCGGCCTCGACGGTGAGAAGCCATGTCCGCCGCGGGCTGATCGAGCTTCGACAGATTCTCAAACACCCAGGAGGGGAGCAATGAACGATCTCGGCAGATTGATCGACGCCCTGGAGATCCCCGGTTCGGCCAAGCCGCCGGAGAGTCTCCTTGCCGCGGCTCACGAGGTAACTGGCGGCAGAGAGAACCATCACCCCCGCGACTGGCGGCGACTGCTCACTTCAGGCAGGCCCACCTCCCCTCGCCGGCCGATCCTTCTTGCAGCGATCACGGCAATCGTCGCCCTCATTCTCTTCGGCACGCTGACCGGCCCTGGCCGTGCCGTCGCCGAGCAGATCGGAAAGCTGGTCGGGATCGGCGAGGACAGCACGATCGATCACGCGACCGACAACCACACGCCCGCGAGTGGGCGTGGCGTCGTCATAGCGACTGGAACCGTTCCCGACGGCCCCGCCTACGAGATCGTCGCCTACGCCAACCATCCGCCGAAGGATGAGCGCAAGTTCGTCGGCGGCTCGGAGGTCGCGACCTGTCTCAGCATCGATTTCCCCGCGATCGAAAAGCAGGGGGAGTTCAACACCACATGTTTCGGCGAGGGTGAGATCGCCGATCTGCATACCTCAGGCTCTAGCGACTTCGGTGCCAACTCCGAGCTCGGCAATGCCGCCCGGTACATGGTTTCGGGCGAGACATCGGATGCGATCGCCTCGGTCGAGGTGACCTACGAGGACGCGGAGGGGAATCGCGTCGAAGCTCCCACTGCGTTCGGAGTGGCGGATGCCGATGTCTTAGATGAGGTCGGGGCCGAGTACCCGGGCGGCGAGTTCCTCGCCTTCCTTCCCGACGACGGAGCGTCCGGGGGGCGGCAGCCGGCAACTGACTCAGAAAGCATTCTGGACTCGGTCGAAGTCACCGCCATGGACTCGGCCGGGCAGATCGTCGCCTCAGAGGATTGGGGGGCTCAGCTAAAGCGCGATGGCGTTGACCTCCAGCGGATCTGCAACCAGGTCCGCTCCGAAAACCCGGCTCACGTCCCATCGATCTGCGGCACGGTGTCAGCCGAAGCGAGCGAGCCGCCGCCGACGTCTGGGCCGGGCGGCGACATGGCGTCCCGGATCGATCTCCTGTGGCAGGGGGTGATCGATCGGGCTGAGGCGGGGCAACTCAACGCGGATGTGGATCCGGCAGAAGTGATCCACGTGATGAATATGGCCCTGGATCCATCCCGAGATCCTCAGACGGCTAATCGGCAGGAGGGGCAGGTGATCGCGATGGTTGAGAAGCTTCGTGCGGCCGGGGACCTTCCTCCCCTGGGTACGCCGCTGCCCCCGCTGGGCGATGGCGAGTAGGAGGGTCGGAGAGCGTATTCAGGGTGATGCTCAGCCCCGGTACCCGGCGCGAGGCTTCGGATTCGCGGCTAGCCTTCTGGCCGTGAGGCTCCGGGGGAGATCAGTCGTTGCTTTCGTAGCGCTGCTCTCCGCGCTTGGCCTCTCGGCCACGGCGCAGGCGTCACCCGGCGATCTCGATCCGTCCTTTTCCGGCGACGGCATTGCCGACGCATTCTCGGAGAACAGCTACTTCTGGCCCGCCGCAATCCGTGCCAGTAACGGTGGCATCATCGTTGCCGGGGACAGCGCCCGCTACTACACCTGTCTGAGGGGCAACGGATGCCATACCGATCGCCACGCCGTGATCGCTCGCTTCCTTGCCGACGGAAGCTTGGATCCAAGCTACGGGGATGGTGGCATCGCGACGATCGGACCAGACGATCACCGAGCGCTGTCCTACAGAGGCTTTGTGGTGACGGGATCGGGCGACGCCTACGGAATATCGAGCGGCGATTTCTCAGGTCCGTTCTCCTCGGGCGACTACCTCAGCCTCCTGCACTTCAATCCAGACGGCTCCTTCGATCCTGACTATCAGCCGTACCCCGCACCGGGGATGAGCGTGAGTGATATCGCCGAGGACCCGAGCGGAAAGCTGGTCTTCACCAGCTGGAAATACGCCGCCCCCGGCCACGTAGAACTTCGGATCGGGAGGCTCAACGGCGATGGGAGCCTCGATGACACCTTCGGGACAGACGGCTCGTTCAAGGCGATGGACCTTCCAGACTCGGCCGCCGATAGCGGTGAGATCGCCGTCTCCGGCGACGGATCGGTGGCGGTGACGGTTGGTTCCTTCGGGCTGCAAACGGCCGACGCTCTCGTAGCCAGATACAACCCCGACGGCACGCCGGTCGCGTCGTTTGGAACGGATGGGGTCGCGACCATCGACATCGGCAGGCTCAACGAGCCGCGATCGATCGTTCCAGTGGGCGGTGGCGGGTGGATCGTCGGGATCGACACCGTCGACACCGATGAGGATGTCCCCCGTCCGCCGATCGGTCATATCGTCAGGTTGGATTCGAGTGGCGAGATCGTTTCGGCTTTCGGCCATTCGGGGCAGGTCGAGGTTCCCGAGCGGAGCACCCTCGATGTGACCCCCGACGGCAAGATCCTCGCTTCGAGCTCGCAGGGTCTCGCCCGCTTCAACTCGGATGGCAGCGTCGACTCGACCTTCGGCGGCGGAGATGGTCTCGTCGGAACGCCTTGGCTTGCCGGCTGGCCGGTCATAACCATCACCGGACCGTTGGCCGTTCTACCGAACGGCCGGGTGGCGAGATTCGGAGACGTTGTCAACCGGGGTGGGACCACGATCGTGATGCACGGCAACTCGGCTGGTCCGCCGAATGCCGATGCCGATGAACTCCTCGACGGAGCTGATGCATGCCCCGAGGTTCCGGCCGCTACCGACGACGGCTGTCCGCATCTCGAATTCGGCCTCAACGTGATCTCGCATCGGGCCGAGGGCCGAATCGAGCTGCGTCTTCACGGGGATCCGGTCTGCAAGGAGGTCTCCGACCCCTTCGCGCTGATCCGCCGAAGGGGCGGCAAGGTCAAGAGGTTCCCGGTCGAAGGATCGACGCGTGAGGTGCTCACCCACGGAAGCGGCAAGTACTACGTCCGCATCCGTAAACGTACGATCCCCGATATTGGAACCTGCCCGACTGGGCGGTCGAAGACCGTCAGGGTCCAAGGCAACGACCAATAGCGACACCGGGCGCGATGGGGACGCCGGTGGGGCCGTGTCGGCCTGCAACGTTCGTGTGGCGGAGAACGTATTCAGGGTGATGCGCACCACCGACACCCGGCGCAAGCTTCCGGTCTCGTGGATAGCCTTCTGCCCGTGAGCCTCTGGGGGATTCGGGCCTTTGCTGGCATCGTGGCCACATTCGCGGTGGCCTCTTTGCTTGGCTGCGGCTCAGGTGAAGACGACGCGTATCCAGCGCCCGAGGGGATGGAGTCCGTCCTGACCAGCTTCCGCGTCTCGGTCCCGGTGAACCCCCACGGCAGGTCGGTCTCGATCGTCATCGACGGCGGCTACTGCGTCGGCAATCCCGCGAAGTCTCAGACCACCGTCAACCACGTCGACGCTGAGCAATCAGCCGATGAGATCGTCCTAACCGTCTACGCGAATGTCTGGGCCGGGCTCTGCAGCGGTATTGGCGGCCAGGTCAGACACGAGGTCCAGCTGGACGAACCGATCGGCGACCGAGTGATCCTCGACGGCATTGCAGACCCGCCCGCCCAGCGCTGGCCTAGACCTGACTCGGAACTCTCCGATTAGCGAGGCCGCGTTGACGTACCCCGAAAACAATCCAGCCCTGGGGGAGTCAAAAATCGGGCGCGGGCTCAGGACGATCTCGGGCTACCGCTTCGTCTGGGTATTGGTTGTTCCGCTCGCGACGATCCCGTTGCTTCTGGCCAACGGCACCTGGTACTGGCTCCACGACGGAGAGTTCCCTGGTGAGAGCCGACCGCACAACCACACGGCCTGGGCCATTTTCCAGTTCACCGACCTGCTGATGGTCGTCGCGTCCCTGGCGGCGCTGGTCTTCTTGATCGCCGGCGCGCCAGAGGTCCGGCGAGATACGCCTCGATTCAGAGCCTGGCTCCCAGCCGCGTGGGTGATGCTGGCGAGCTCGGCGGCCGCTGCAGTGGCCTTGTTCTATCGGCTGGGGAAGGTCCCAACGGTGGAAGCGGCGGGTGCGTTCGGATTCCCGCAAGCGGCCTATCTCGAGCCCAGTCTCCTGCCGTTCCTGGCGACGTTGTCATACCTCTTGTTGGCCGCGATCTCCGGCTACCTCCTGATCTGGCAAGCGATGGCAATGCCTCCGGGCTCTGCTTTCGGATCAGCGGATTCCAAGGCATCGACGAAGTGGCGGCTCAGCCGACACATCCACCGATGAACTGCACGGCCGCGCTGAAGCCGCGAGTCATCGCCGTGGCCCGGTCTCGAGGCTAGGCCGGAGGCGATGAGGTTCCTGCGGAGAGTCGCGGCCGTCGTAGTCGGCCTGCTTATCGTTGGGATTGCGCTCGGCATCTGGAATTTCTGGCCGTCCGAAGGAGGACAGACAGCCGACATAGTTGCGGAGGGACTCGACGCCCGAGGCTGCCTGGATGTCACTCGTGATGATCTAGATCGAGAAGATTTGCCGCCATTCATCCGCGACGGGTCCGAGAGTGCGGAGAGCGCAGTCACGATCTCCTGCCACCCGACCGGTGGGTCAATCAACCTCCTGCGGTTCGAGTCCGTCGATGCGGCTGTCGATGCGGTGTGGGGTCAGCCCGCAACGTCCTGCACCGCTGATGAAGAGGTACTTCTCCCGGGTCCCGGGAGCACCGGCCTGACCCGACAGGCATGCGAGCAGATCGGCGGCACATGGAGGCTCAAGTCTGAGCAGTTCACGATCGTGCGAGCGGACGGGCGGGGGCGTCGCTAAGCCCGAACTCCGGCCTCCATGCTGTATCGCCGAAAGTTGAAGCAGAAAGCTCGACACCCGGCACGATCTTCCGGCGTCGCGGTTAGGCTTCGGATGGTGAAGTTCCGGGGGAGATCACTTGTCGTAGCCGCAGCTATTGGAGCGGCTCTCATCGTCCCGGCTGCGGCGCTTGGCGAGGTCAACTTCAACAAGCACTGGTGCGAGCGGAACGGCAAGGGGGAGCCCCCAACCCTCTGCGGCGCGGCGTCCACATATGACAGCCGACCGGTCCAGGTATTCACCGCCTCCATGGGGAAGCAACGCAGACACTTTCGGATTTGCTCGACGGCGCCTGGGGGCAATGAGCGCTGCATCTCCACCATCACCTCGAAGGTGCTCGTCCGCTATCACGGCGACGTCGTTCGCACTGACACCTTTCGCTTCAACGATGCGTTCCCGCACCGCCTTCCCGGCACCTACGAACTCACGTGGAATCTCCATGGCTCCCAGATCGGCCGACCCTTGAGGTTCCGTTTGCCCGAACTCGGGCGTGAGGCCGCGCTCAGCCCTACACCGTGAACATCGTGGCTAGCCTTACGGCCGTGACGTTCCGGGGGAGTCTCGTAGCTGCGCTCGGCGTTCTCGCCGTCGCACTCATCGTCGCTTCGTCGGCATCGGCTGACAAGTTCGTCGCCCACAGCCATACGACGGATGGCAATCGAACGCTTGACCAGGCCTTCGAGGTCTTTCGCTCCGGCCCGATCGACTACATCGTGCTCGCTGAGGACCCGGACGGGGTCTACCCGTTCTGCGCGACCGTCCAGCTCGAGAAGCGCACCAAGCATGAATGGACGGCCATGCCAAAGAGCAGCGAGACCTTTCGCCACCAGTGCTTCAAGACCCCCGCCGATACCGGAAGCAAGACCGAAGCCTTCGCGGGGTGGAGCTCGTTCCTCTACCCGAAGAACCGAATCTCCAGGAAGTTCAGGAAGGGCGAGCTACGGGTGCACGGATTCACCGAAGA